>Ga0209376_1005757_pt1 | contig 10182 bp, 10 predicted proteins | sample GraSoiAngelo_134_FD_185891 | JGI IMG/M metagenome (GOLD analysis project Ga0209376, IMG submission 185891) | Grasslands soil microbial communities from the Angelo Coastal Reserve, California, USA - 14_0929_05_30cm (SPAdes) (version 2) | ecosystem: Environmental > Terrestrial > Soil > Grasslands ... | reverse complement strand
GGGTTAGCGGGTGTCTCTACTTGGCGGCTTTCGTCGACGGGGCTGAAGTCACGACTGTCGAAGGGCTCGCTTCCGGCGGCAAATTGCATTCGATTCAAGAGTCGTTCATCGCCAACTGCGGATTTCAATGCGGCTTTTGCACGCCGGGATTCATTCTGATGACCAAGGAGCTGCTCGAACGCCACCCGCAGCCAACGACGGACGAGATCCGTCATTATTTATCGGGAAATTTGTGCCGCTGCGCTGCCTATCCAGATATCGTCCGTGCGGTAAAGGCAGCCGCAGGCGAGCACAATCGTTAGGAAAGGCCTTTGAAAGGAAGAGTCATGCAAAAAACAGTTTTGCTTTCAATGCTTCTCTCGCTGTGCGCCACAATGGCCGTTGCGCAAACCCGAAAAACGCTCGACATGTATGTAGTCGATGTAGAAGGCGGCAATGCGGTCCTGTTTGTCACGCCTTCGGGAGAATCGATGCTCGTCGATTCCGGAAACGGCGGAGCAGGCGCAGTACGCGATGCGGAACGTATCGTCGCAGCCGCGAAGGACGCGGGAGTCACCGCCATCGATCATTTGATCACGACGCACTATCACGGAGATCACATCGGCGGTCTTGCCGAACTTACCGCTCGAATTCCCATCAAAGAGTTCATCGATCACGGTCCCAACACGCAGCCCAATCCCGCGATCGATTCGTTTCTCCAGGGTGGATATCGCGAGCTGACCTCAAAGGCGAAACATACGGTGGCGAAACCCGGCGATAAGATTCCGATCGCCGGTGTGGATTGGCGTATTGTGACGTCGGCCATGCAAGTCCTTAAGACACCGCTCCAGGGCAAAGCCATACCGAATCCATATTGTGCGAACTTTACCCCGCAGCAGGGTGTCAACCTGACCGAAGATGATCAGTCTCTCGGAAGCTTTATTACGTTCGGAAAATTTCGGACGATCCACCTCGGGGATCTGACGCTGAACAGACAATTCGAGTTGATGTGCCCGACGAATCGTCTCGGCACCGTCGACCTTTTGGTTGCGGGACGCCACGGAAACGTCAACGCCGAGTTCCTCGCCCACGCGCTTCGTCCGCGCGTGGTCGTAACCAACAACGGCACACGGAAAGGCGCGCAGCCCGATGCCATGAAGATTTTCTTCACGTCGCCTCGTGTCGAAGACGTGTGGCAGATTCACTTTTCGCAGCTTAGCGGCCAGGAATACACCGTCCCGGGAATGTTTATCGCGAACTTAATCGACCAGCAACAGCAGGCGATGCCGGTCGCACCGTTGCCGCCTCCGCCTCAAGGTCCGCAGACGCCCCCGCCGCCGGAACACAACGGTAAGGCGTACTACATCAAGATCTCCGCGCAGCCGGACGGTGTGTTCACGGTAACGAATATGCGCAATGGCTTCAGTAAAACTTACGGGTCGAAGCCTGCTAGCGATTGAGAAATATGGCAGCACCGCTCAGCGCCTTCAATCTCAAGCGCTGGATCGATGATCATCGCAATCAGTTAAGGCCGCCGGTTGGGGCCGAGATGATCTGGAAAGACTCTCAATTCATGGTCATGATCATCGGGGGCCCCAACGCCCGCAGAGATTTCCACATCAATCCGGGTGACGAATTCTTTTATCAACTGGAAGGAAACATCGTTCTTGAATATATCGATAGTGCCGGCACGAGACAGCGCGAGACGATCCGCGAAGGAGATGTTCTGCTTCTGCCGGCCCGCACTCCTCACTCTCCACAGCGGCCTGCCAACACGGTAGGCCTCGTCGTGGAACGGCTCAGAGAACCCAGCGAGGCCGAAAGCTATGCCTGGCATTGCGAACGATGCGACCGGAAGTTGTACGAGTTAGTGCGCGGCGAAGGCGATCTGCTGCAGGACCTCGGCAGGGTCGCGGCCGAGTTCAACGCCAGCGAATCTCTTCGCACTTGCAAAGCGTGCGGCTACGTGCAGCCGGTTCCGGAAGGACCACGATTGTAGCAACGTCTCTCACTGAATCGGCAACAGCGGCTTCTCGCTGGCTGGGAGCTGTTGATCGAAGGCGGTCAACAAAACACCGTCTGCAGTATGCTGCGCCATGAAGTCCACCATATCCACAAGGTCCCTCTCTCCGAAAGCTTTCAATGCTCGTGCATACGTTTCCGCGCTTACGAAGTGTTTGCGAAAGACCTCGCGGCCGAGCTCGATGAGCGCGGCGTCTTTTTCCGCAAGTCCCGTAACAGGTTTGCGCAGCCGCACGAGGTCAATGATTGCTGGTTCGAGGCCGTCCTTCAGCGCTGCGGGTTCGGTCATCGTCCATTCATACTGAAGATCGTGCTCGCGCGCCGTCACAAGAATCGCGAGTTCCATGAGCCGGCGTCCGACACTCGCCTCCAACGATTTCAGGCCTGCGCCGTGACGCCGGATGTGAGCCGGGCCTGTACCTTCGGGAGCAAGAGGCCGGCTGTAGAGCGCGGGTGGTGTCGCTGAAGCCGGGGTTGGCCTTTGGATCAGTGGAAGACGGCTTCTCGAATCCGGATGAATATCATCTGGGGGAGTGAATGGCAGCGGCAAGAACTGCTTCCAACCAGGAGGCATATGCTGGTTAAACACAGTAAGCCTGGCTGAGGTTCCCGCGTAGTTGCCCATCAAATCCACAAGGTCGACGAGGTCGCGCTCGCCAAACAGTTTCAAGGCGCGAGCGTAGGTTTCGGAGCTGAGTTTATGTTTTCCAAAGATCTCACGGCCAACCTGGACGATAGCGGATTCTTTTTCACCGATTCCCGGGAGCGGTTTCCGATGTCGCACAACATCGATAACCGCGGGATCCAATCCCACGGCAATGGCTTCCATCTCATGCAATGACCATTCATAGGGCTGATCATGTTCGCGCGCGGTCGTCAGGATCGCGAGTTCCGTCAAGTCGCGTCCAACCGAAGACTGAAATCGCACATTGCCTTGTGAACCATGTAGCCGTTCGCCGCCGCGCCTGTCAGCGGCTGTCCGCTGATCACCGGAAGCCGGTTGCCACTTTTCGTTTCCTGCGCAAATGCCGCTGCTTGGACCGACGAGAGGACCAACACGAAACAGAATGCTCGAAACAAGGCGTATTTCTCCTTCAGCGACATCATTATTCCTCCTTTCAGGCTGTCCCCACTGTAGCGGCGGTCATAGACTGCCGCTACAGTGGGACCGGTTTGGATTCTAACTTATTCCTCTGCGATTGAAACGAACGGATTGTTGCTATACTCTCCAGCACAATATGGATGTTAGTCCAAGTTCTCGGGAGGTCTCAATGAAGCGCTGTCTCGCGATCGTATCCGCCATTGCTTTGGTAGTATGTGCTGCTCCACTGTTCGCTCAGCAGAAGGCAACGATACAGAATGTGCCGGAAATCCCTTACACATCGGTGCCGAACTTACTGAAGGTACCCGCCGGCGAAACTCTCGGCGAAGCTGTCGGCATCGCCACGAATTCCAAAGGCCATATCTTCGTCTTTTTCCGCAGCAACAACACGCGGCTGTGGGAGTTCGATAAGAACGGCAACTTCGTCAAGGAAATCGGAAAGGGTTATTACGGCTTCGAATTCGCGCACTCCGTCCGCGTCGATACGCAAGACAATATCTGGACCGTCGACGAGGGGACGAACACCGTTACGAAGTTCAGCCCCGAAGGCAAGTTCCTGATGGTGCTCGGACGCAGGCCGCCTGCAGTCTTAGGCGCCGTTGCCTCGCCCGCAGGTCCAAACGCGCCGGCGCAAAAATACATTTTCTGCCGGCCGACGGATGTCGGTTGGGATCCGCAAGGCAACATATTCGTCTCCGATGGATACTGCAACAACCGGGTGGTGAAGTTCGACAAGAACGGGAGATTCGTGGGGCAGGCGGGCAACGAGAAGGCCGGCAAGGAGCCCGGTCAATTCAACTTGCCGCACGGGCTTCAAGTCGATGGTCAGGGCAATGTCTGGGTGGCCGACCGCACCAATATCCGGTATCAGGTCCTGGACAACGACCTCAAGCCGAAGAAGATCTATGACAATCTTGGCGTCGGGTGGACCGTTTGCGTTTCGCAGGGCCCGCATCAGTACGTCTTCGCCTCCAACTCCAATCCCAACGGCAATACTCCGGGTTCCTGGGAGATCACAGGCGAGATCTACAAGATGGAATTGGACGGCACCGTCATCGGTAAATTCGGTCATGCGAGCAAGGAATTCGGCGGGTTCCAGGTCGTGCACATGATGGATTGCCGTAATCCGAACGAGATCCTCGTTGGGGAAATCGAGTCCTGGCGCGTGCAGAAGCTGATCCTGGGGCAACCAGCCGCCACCAAGACATCGAGCGCACGATAGGAGATTCTTTTATGAGACGATTAGTGCCACTACTACTTGCCACGGTCCTTCTTGCGGCGTTCCCGGCTGCAGCTCAGAATGTGCCTGAGATTCCCTTCGATTCTGTCGCAAATCCATTAACATTGCCCGATGACATCTATCTGGGTGAAATCGGCGGCGTCGCTGCCAATTCCAAGGGTGATATTTTCGTTTACACACGAACCGGCCATCCGACGGTTTCACTCGGGACCGCTCGCCCGTTCGCGCACGGAGGCTCGCGGCTGTTCCAGTTCGATCGAAACGGCAAATTCGTTCGCGAGATCGGACAGAACAGCTACGGCTTCATCTTTGCGCAGCAGGTCCGTATCGACCCGCAGGACAACATCTGGCTCGTCGATCAGATGACGAACTTCGTTGTGAAGCTCGATTCTGCGGGACATCCTCAGCTGCTGTTGGGTAGAAAACCCGAGGCTATTCCCGTTCCCGCTCCTCGCGGTGAGGGCGGCGCGGGTGCTCGTGGCGAGGGCGGTGGAGCCCGCGGCGGAGGACTTCCCGGGGCGGGCGCTCAAAGCGATGTCTTTAATCGGCCTACCGATGTCGCATGGGACCCGGCCGGCAACATTTTTGTAGCTGACGGTGTGGGCAATGCTCGAGTCGCCAAATTCAACAACAAGGGCGTGTTCATCAAGTCGTGGGGTTCGAGAGGAAACGGGCCCGGCCAGTTCGGCACGGTCCGTGCGATTGCCGTCGATGCGCAAGGCAATGTCTACGTTGCCGACAGTACAAATAAGCGGATCCAGGTCTTCGACAACAACGGAACTTTCAAGACGCAGTACACCAACGCTGGAACTCCGACGGCCCTTTGCATCACGCCCGGCCCGAACCAATTCCTCTACAGCTCCAATTCAAATCCGCCGGAAGATTTCGACATCGGCGGTGAGATTTACAAGATGAAATTGGACGGCTCCGTTGTCGGTAAATTCGGCAGAGCAGGAAAACTGCCGAAGGAGTTCGGAACGGTCAACGCGATCGACTGCCGGAGCGAAAACAACTTGCTCGTCGGTGAGATCGCCAATATGAGAGTCCAGAAGCTCACACTACACCCCTGATTCATGCTTCGCCGAGGGGTCATCGGACAGCCGGTTCCGAGAAAAGAAGGCAGAGACAAGGTAACCGGCCGTGCCCAGTATGTTGACGACCTCACGTTTCCCGGGCTGATCCACGGTGTCACGGTGAGGAGTGAAATTCCACGCGGCAAGATCGTCTGCGTGGAATTCGCTCCGGACATTCCCTGGAGCGAATTCATCATTGTCACGGCAGCGGACATTCCAGGGAAGAATGCGGTCTCGCTGATCATCGACGATCAGCCGTGCCTCGCGGACCAAGGCATAAATCACGCCGAAGAGCCTGTCGTTCTGTTAGCACACCCCGATAAATATCTGGCCGAACGAGCCAGACAAGCCGTGCGCATCATCGTTGAGCCTCTGCCCGCGGTTATCACGCTCGATGAATCGATGGCTGGAACAGAGATCGTTTGGGGAAAAGACAATACTTTCAAATCGTATCTTCTGAAGAAGGGCGACGTCGACCGAGTGTGGTCCACGGCCGGCTACATCGTCGAAGGCGAATACGAGACCGGGGCGCAAGAGCAGCTCTACATCGAGAACAATGGAGTCATCGCGATTGCCAATGCTCGGGAGGGGCTCACCGTATGGGGCTCGATGCAGTGTCCGTACTACGTCCAGAAAGCGCTCATGACGATCTTCGATCTGCCGCCGGAGAAAGTCAGGATCATTCAAACGGAAACCGGCGGCGGATTTGGAGGCAAGGAAGAATACCCCTCGATGATCGCCGCACACGCGGCCCTGCTGGCATGGAAATCGGGCAAACCCGTCAAGCTGATCTATGACCGGGCGGAGGACATGGCGGCAACCACCAAACGCCATCCCTCCAAAACCCATCACCGGACGGCCGTCAGCAAAGACGGCAAGCTGCTTGCAATGGACATCGATTTCGTTATCGATGGTGGCGCTTACGCAACGTTGAGTGCGGTCGTTCTGTCTCGCGGAACGATTCACGCGGCCGGACCGTATTCATGCCCTAACGTGCGCATTCGGAGCCGCGCGATGGCAACGAATACGCCCCCAAAGGGCGCATTCCGCGGGTTCGGCGCGCCGCAAAGTATTTTCGCGCTCGAGCGTCACATGAACCGCGTCGCGGCCGCCGTTGGGCTAAGCCCGGAAGAATTCCGCCGCCGGAATTTTCTGCGGGGCGGAGACACGACGGCAACGGGTCAAGTGATTCGCGATATCGTCGATCTTGCCGCGTTGCTCGACCGCGCTCTCGAACTTTCTTCCTATCATGACAAGAAGCAAAAATTCGCCGAGCACAACAGAACGAGTCCCGAAGTTCGAAAAGGAATCGGCTTCGCGACGTTCATGCACGGAGCAGGATTTACGGGATCGGGCGAGCAGTACCTGAAATCGACAGTTGCCGTTGAAGCCACCAACGAAGGACGTATACGTGTTCTAGTCGCGAGCACTGAAATCGGACAAGGCACGCAGACAATCTTGTCCCAGATCGCAGCCGACACACTCGGTCTCGATTATGACGACATTCAAATCGCGCAGCCCGACACGGCGAATGTTCCGAATAGTGGACCAACCGTTGCGTCGAGAACTTGCATGATCGTGGGCAAGCTCGTCGAATCTGCGTGTATCGCGCTCAAGCAATCGTTGGTTCACAGCGGCTTTCTCTTCGCCGGCTATACTCCCACGGAATTCGCCACCGCTTGTGCGGCGTACACGGCAAAGTTTGGCGCGCTGAGATCGTTTAGCGAGTATGAACCGCCGCCGGGAGTCCAGTGGGATGACGAGCGGTATCAGGGTGACGCTTACGGCGCATTCGCATGGGCAGCTTACGTGGCGGAAGTCTCCGTCGATATGACGACATATGAAATCCGCGTTGACGACTTTGTCGCTCTCCAGGAAGTCGGCCGGGTGATTCACCCGGTTCTGGCAAAAGGGCAGGTGGAAGGCGGCGTCGCTCAAGGGATAGGCTACGCAACCTGCGAGCGCGTTGTGTGGAACAGCGACGGCCGCATGGTGAACAACCAGATGACGAATTACGTGATACCCACTTCGATGGATGTGCCTTCGATTCGTGTGTACTTCGAAGAGAATCCTTACAGCTACGGTCCTGCTGGAGCTAAAGGTATTGGCGAGCTCCCTGTCGACGGTCCGGCCCCCGCTATTCTCAATGCAGTCGCGGATGCGATCGGCCGCCGCGTCGATCACATCCCGCTCGTTCCCGAAGATCTGGTGGAAATCGTCGATGCCTGAAAAAATTCGCCTCCGCTTTAGCGTTAACGGCGAAAAGCGCGAGGTCGAAACATATCCGATGGCGCGGCTCCTGGACGTGTTGCGCGAAGATCTCCACCTCACCGGGATCAAGGAAGGATGCGGCGAGGGCGAATGCGGCGCGTGTTCGGTCATCATCGACGGCGAGCTCGCGAACAGCTGTCTCATTCCCGCCCTGCAAGCGGGAGGAACGTCGATAACGACAATTGAGGGCCTTGCCCCGATTGAACGGCTCGATCGCGTTCAGGCCGCCTTCCTTGAACACGGCGCAGCGCAGTGCGGAATCTGCACGCCCGGCATGATCCTCGCCGCCGTCAACCTGCTCGAAAGGATTTCCTCACCGACGGAAGTACAGATTCGCGAAGGTCTGGCCGGAAATCTGTGCCGGTGCACAGGGTACGCACGCATTGTAGAGGCGGTAAGACGTGCCGCTTTGAAGACCGGGCGATCATGAGAGCTTTCATTCCAGACTATCAAATGATCGCACCGGCAACGCTCGCTGCCGCATTGCACGTGCTCAAGAATGAACCGGGAGTCTGGAAACCATTCGCAGGCGGTACCGATCTGATGGTCCTGCTCGACGCCGGCAAACTCGACGACAAGCGATATCTCAGTTTGAGGCATTTCGCCGAGTTGCGCGGGATCGCGGAGCTATCGTCCGATCACGTCACGATCGGTGCACTGACCACATACACGGACGTCTTGCGCTCCAGCTTGCTATGTGCTGAATTCCCTCTGCTGGCCAGAGCCGCGCGGGAGACCGGCAGCGTTGCGACGCAGAATCGCGGCACGCTCGGCGGAAACATCGTGAACGCATCGCCTGCCGCCGATTCTCCTCCTGCGCTGCTCGTTTACAACGCCGAGTTGGAACTTCTTTCATCCGGCGGCTCGCGCTGGATTCGCTATAGTGACTTTCATACCGGATACAAAACAATGAACCTTCGCAGCGACGAGATCGTTGCTCGCATCCGCTTGCCTCGCAACGGACAAATGGGGCGTCAGTATTATCGGAAAGTGGGAACGCGCAAGGCACAAGCAATCTCGAAGGTGTGTTTTGCGGGGGCGTGCTCAATGGAAAACGGACGCATTGTCGAAGCGCGAATCGCGCTCGGAAGTGTCGCCCCGGTTCCGGTTCGCTGCCGTCAAGTGGAACGGCTGCTCGCGGGCGAACAGATCCGGCCTGCGTTGATCGAAGAATGCCGCCGCACACTTCTCTCCGAAATCACCCCAATCGACGATGTTCGCTCCACCCGCCAATATCGCGAGCGAGTCGCACAAAACCTGCTGGAGGAATTTCTCAAGTCCTTATGAGCGGAAATCCTGAACCGCGGCCAGGAAACGCTGGCACCTGTCATATTTCTTGTCCATCGGCACGATTCTGTTAGTCTGGTACGCCATGAAACGATTGCTCTGCTTTGTTCTGCCCGCGCTCACGACCGGCTTTCTCCCGCAAGCCGGCGCGCAAACGAAGGTGCTGAAGGCCATCCCCGCAAATATCCAATGGGGACGATATGACGCCGACGCCAAACCGGTGATCACGGTCAAATCCGGCGAAACCATTCGCGTGGAAACCGTAAGCGGAAACCCCGATACTCTCGCGCGCCTCGACGCGCCCGAGGACGATAACGTCCGCGAGCTGAGGACCATCTACGCCGAAGTCAAAGATCGCGGCCCCGGACCACAAATCCTGCTTGGACCGATCGCTGTGGAAGGCGCCGCGCCGGGCGACGTCCTGCAAGTGGATCTTGTGGATATCCAACCGCGCTCCGCGTACGGGTTTAATAACTTCGGGCCGGCGACCGGATTGCTCAATGACGAGTTCCCTTACTCGCGGCAAAAGCTGATCAAACTCGATCTCACCACTAAAATGCTGGAGTTCTCGCCGAGCATCCATTTTCCGGCCAAGCCGTTTTTCGGCAGCATTGGAGTGGCGCCTGCGGCCGGACGGGTTAACAGTGCGCCTCCCGGATATTACGCGGGCAACATGGACAACAAGGAGATCGTCGCCGGCACGACGGTGTTCATTCCCGTACAACGCCCGCAAGCTCTGCTGGATATTGGCGACGGACACCTGGCGATGGGCGACGGCGAAGTGGATGTCACAGCCGTGGAATCGCCGCTCATCGGTGTGCTCCGTCTCACGGTCCGCAAAGATATGCATCTGCTCTACCCGCGCGCCGAGACTCCCACGCACGTCATCACCATGGGATTTCACGAAACCCTCGACGAAGCGGCCCGCCGCGCTACGCGCGACATGATTGACTACCTTGTATCCGCGCGAGGCCTGACCCGAGATGAGGCGTACATGCTTACAAGCGTCGCCGTAGATATGCGCGTGACCCAAGTCGTGGACGGTGTGCGAGGCGTTCACATGATGCTGCCCAAAGCGATTTTCACCAAGTAAACGTTAGATCAAGTGGCATCCTGGGCTGTTTCGACGAAAAATGTTTCGATCTGTATAATCAGTGCTCAAAACGGCTATTCTCGGAAACGGTTCGAGGCAGGGAGGTAGTGTATGT
>Ga0209376_1005754_pt1 | contig 10188 bp, 8 predicted proteins | sample GraSoiAngelo_134_FD_185891 | JGI IMG/M metagenome (GOLD analysis project Ga0209376, IMG submission 185891) | Grasslands soil microbial communities from the Angelo Coastal Reserve, California, USA - 14_0929_05_30cm (SPAdes) (version 2) | ecosystem: Environmental > Terrestrial > Soil > Grasslands ... | reverse complement strand
ATCGCCGGAGCGCTCGCCCGCGCGGGCGCCCGTGTCGCGGTCGCCGACCTGAACGAGGCGGGCGGGCTCGAGGCCGCGCGGCAGATCGAGAAGGACGGCGGCGCGGCCGCCGCGTGGCGAGTGGACATCACCGACGCCGCCGCGGTCGCCGCCATGGTGGAGCGCGTGGTGGCGCGCTGGGGCACGGTCCACATTCTCGTGAACAACGCCGGCTGGGACCGGCCGATCCCCTTCGTGGAGACCACGCCGGACTTCTGGGATCGGATCCTCGCCATCAACCTCCGCGGGCCGATCGCCTGCACCCACGCCGTGCTGCCGCACATGATCCGGCAGGAGTACGGCAAGATCGTGTCGATCGCCTCCGACGCGGGCCGCGTGGGCTCGACGGGCGAGGCCGTCTACTCGGCGGCGAAGGGCGGGATCATCGCGTTCACCAAGACGATCGCCCGCGAAGTGGCGCGTCACCGGATCAACGTGAACTGCGTCTGTCCGGGCCCGTCCGAGACGCCGCTGTTCCAGACCGAGTTCGTCGCGCAGAGCCCCAAGCTCGCCGAGAGCCTCAAGCGCGTGATCCCCTGGGGGCGGCTCGGGACGCCCGAGGACGTCGCGCCCGCCGTGGTTTTTCTCGCCTCCGATGAGGCGGGCTTCGTCACCGGCCAGACCCTCTCGGTGTCTGGCGGTCTCACGATGATCTAGGATCGGTCCTGGCCGCGCCTGACTTCGTCGCCATCGGGCATGTCACGCTCGACCGTGTCGGCGACGCGACCCGACCCGGTGGCGCCGCCCTCTACGCGGCCGTCACCGCCCATCGCCTCGGGCTCTCCGTCGGCCTCCTGACGAGCCACGCGGGCGATTTTCCCCTCGATGCGATCCCGTCGCGGATCGAGGTGGTCACGCTCGAGTCGCGCGAGACGACCCGCTTCGAGCACCGCTACGAGGCGGGCGGCCGCGTCTCCCGCGTCCGCGGCCGCGCGCTCCCACTCACCACGGCGGACGTCCCCGAAGACTGGCGCGACGCGCCGCTGGTGCTCCTGGCACCGGTGATCGACGAGGTGGATCCGCTGCTCGCGGCCGAGTTCACGGACGGCGCGGTCGGCGCCGCGGCGCAGGGCTGGCTCCGCCTGGTCGGCCGGGACAGCACCGTCGGCCCGCGCGCGTGGGAGTCGTCGCGCCCCCTGCTGGACAAGATCCAGGCGCTCTTCCTCTCGCGTGAGGACGTCCGCGGCCAGGAGGCCTCCGTGATCGAATGGCTCCAGTACGTCCCTATCGGTGTCCTGACCGCCGATCGCGACGGCGCGCTGCTCTTCGTCAACGGCGACCGCTACGAGGTGCGGCCGCGGCCCGCGGTGGAGACGGACCCGACGGGCGCCGGCGACGTCTTCGCCGCGACGTTTCTCGTCGAGTACCAGCGCTCCGGCGATCCCTGGCTCGCGGCGACCGCGGCGGCGTGTGCGGGCTCGCTCTCCGTCGAGCGCGAGGGCTGGGCGGCGGTGCCCGACCGGGTTGCGCTCGATGCTACGCTCAAGGAGTACGAGCGGAGCGGTTGAGGCCTGCCGTCATGTGGGAGACGAGATGCGAATCGGGATCATCGGCACGGGCACCGTCGGCGCCACGCTCGGCAAGCGCTGGGCCGCCACCGGCCACGAGGTGATGTTCGGCGCCCGTGAGCCCGGGAGCGCCAAGGTGACGTCCCTGGTCGCGACGGCGGGCGTGAAGACGCGGGCGGGCAGCGTTGCCGAGGCGGCGCGCTTCGGTGAGGTAGTCGTTCTCGCGACGCCGTTCGACGCCACGGAGGCCGCGATCCGTCAGGCGGGCGACCTGGCCGGGAGAGTCGTGATCGACTGCACCGTTCTCGCGACGCCGTTCGACGCCACGGAGGCCGCGATCCGTCAGGCGGGCGACCTGGCCGGGAGAGTCGTGATCGACTGCACCAACCCGCTCAAGCCCGACCTCTCGGGCCTCAGCGTGGGCCACGCCACCTCGGGGGCCGAGGCAGTCGCACGGTGGGCGAAAGGCGCCAGGGTGGTCAAGACGCTCAACAGCACGGGCGCCGGTAACATGGCCAACCCGGTCTACGGCGGCGAGCGGGCGACGATGTTCGTCTGCGGCGACGACGCCGCGGCGAAGACGACGGCAGGCGAGCTCGTGAGCGCGCTCGGCTTCGACGTCGTGGATGCCGGTCCGCTCGCCCAGGCGCGGACGCTCGAGCCGCTCGCGATGCTCTGGATCTCGCTCGCCGTCCACCGGGGCCTCGGGCCGAACATCGCGTTCCGGCTGATGCGCCGCGGTTGACACGCCTTCGCCACGGGGACTAGGCTCTACGCGTGGCGGTGGCTCGCGCGATCGCGTCACCCTGAGGAGGACCTCATGAAGATCTTTCTCGATACGGCGAGCATCAACGAGCTCAAGGAAGGCGTCGCCCTCGGCGTCGTCGACGGCGTCACGACCAACCCGTCGCTCATCGCCAAGGAGAAGCGGCCCTTCCGGCCGCTGGTCGAGGAGATCTGCTCGATCGTGCCGGGCGACGTGAGCCTCGAGGTCGTCGCCACCGACTTCGAGGGGATGGTGAAGGAAGGCGAGGAGCTCGCGCAGATCGCGCCCAACGTCGTCGTCAAGTGCCCGCTCACCAAGGACGGGCTCAAGGCGGTGAAGCACCTCACGGGCAAGGGGATCCGCGTGAACCAGACGCTCTGCTTCTCGGCGACCCAGGCGCTGCTCTCGGCGAAGGCGGGCGCCTACTACATCAGCCCCTTCCTCGGGCGTCTCGACGATATCGCCCACGTCGGCATGGACCTGATCCGTGACATCTGCGAGATCTACCGGGTCCAGGGGTTCAAGACGCGGGTCCTCGCCGCGTCGATCCGCAACCCGCTTCACGTGGTGGACGCGGCGAAGGCGGGCGCGCATGTGGCGACGATGCCGTTCGCGGTGCTCGAGCAGCTCATGAAGCACCCGCTGACGGACATCGGGCTCAAGAAGTTCCTCGACGACTGGGCGAAGCTCGGCGAGAAGATCTAGACTCTCCCCCGAACCTCAGCAGCGAAGCGCTCGTAGATCTGGATCATGTCCGCGAGGTCGCGGACGCGCGATTCGAGGACGAGGTGGCGGACGCCGAGCTCGGCGAGCGCTCTGATCTCGCGAACAAGGGCGTCCGGGTCGTACCGGGCAGGCACCCCGAGGCGCGCGCTGAGCGTGAGCGATTTGAGGTCGCGCCCCGCCGTGCGGCACGCCGCCGCCAGCTCTGCGAGCCCGCCCTTCAGCTTCTCGGCGCTCGGGAACGCGGCGTGCCATCCGTCGCCGAGCTCGGCCACGCGCCGGAGAGCCCGCGGCGTGTGACCGCCGATCCAGATGGGGATGGTGCCGCGCGCGGGCTTCGGGGCGAAGCCAAGGGGGTCGAAGCTCACGAACGCGCCCCTGAAGCTCGGGCGCTCCTCCCGCCAGCACGCCTTCATGATCCTGAGCGCCTCGTCGCTCCACGCGCCGCGCTGCTCGAAGGCCACGCCGAAGAGCTCGATCTCCTCGCGCATCCAACCGACGCCCGCACCCAGAATGACGCGCCCCGGTGCCAGATGGTCGAGCGTCGCGAGCATCTTCGCGGCGAGCACGGGATGCCGATGGGGGAGCACCAGGACCGTCGTGCCCAGGCGGATCCGCTCGGTCGCGCCGGCCACGAGAGCGAGCGCGGTGAGCGGCTCGAGAAAGTTGGTGGTCGGTGGCAGGGGAAAGTCGCCGGTCTCGTTGTACGGGTACTTGGACGTGATTCGCCACGGGATCACGACGTGGTCGCTGGCCCAGAGCGAGTCGTAGCCGAGCGTCTCCATCCGGCGCGCGAAGGCGAGCAGGGCCTCGCGCGTGGCGGCGGGACCGTAGACGGGGAGATGGCAGCCGAACTCCATGGGTCGCGGACTCCGCGTGGCCGCCGTTAACCCGTCGGCGGCCTCGGAACGGTGCGTTCGGTGGTGCCATACACGATCCGGTCGTGGAGCTCGCCGCGCTGGATCATCTCGACGAGCCGCGAGCGCTGGATCTTGCCGCTCGAGGTCTTGGGGACGGTGCCTGCGCGCACGAGCAGGACACGCGCGGGCCGGTGGCCGCGCTGCTTGTGCACGCGGCTCACGATCTCGCGCACGAGGCCGTGGTACTCCTCGGGAGGCGCGCCCTCGCCCCGAACCTCGGCGACGACGTGCAGGCGCTGGGTCCCGGCGCGCTCGCTCTCGATCCCCACGGCGGCCGAGTAGCGGACGCCGTCCACCTGGTCCACGATCTCCTCGACGTCGGCAGGGGGCACGTTCTCGCCGGCCAGGATGATCAGATCTTTCAAGCGGCCGGTGACGTAGAGGAAGCCCTCCTTGTCCACGAAGCCGAGGTCGCCCGTGCGGAGCCAACCGCCCGGCAGCAGCACCGTCCGGGTGTCCTCCGGGTTGTTGTAGTAGCCGGTCATGACACCCGGGCTCTGCACCCAGATCTCGCCCTCCTCGTCCGGCGCCAGCGGGGCTTCGGAACCGGCGTCGCGCGCGACGATCTTCACCGAGACGCCGGGGCAGGGCTGGCCTACCGAGAGGAACCTGCCGCTCGGATCGAATCTGAGCGGCACCGCGCGCGGCCAGATCGCCACGGCGAGCGTCGCCTCGGCGAGGCCATAGCAGGGCGAGATGATGCGCTCGAGGCCGAAGCGCGACTCGAAGGCGCCGATGGTGGACGGGCGCACCGTCTCGGCGCCGGAGAGCGCCGCCCTGAGGCTCGTGAGGTCGAGCCCGGTGGTATCGCGGACGTGGCGCACGCAGTTTCGGTAGCCGAAGTCGGGCGAGACCGTGAACGTGGCGCGCACCTCGGTGATCAGCTCGAGCCACTGGCGCGGGTTGCGGAGGTCCGGGGGCAGGAGCCAGAGCGGCGTGCCCGTGAGGGGCGGCGTGAAGGCGCAGCCGATGAGCCCCATGTCGTGGTAGAGCGGCAGCCACGAGACGACGCGATCCTCGGCCGTGAGCCCGGCGGCCTCGGCCATGAACTTGATGGTCGCGACGACGTTCCGGTGGGTGAGCATGACGCCACGCGGGTGCCCCGTGCTCCCCGACGTGTACTGGAGGAACGCGAGATCCTCTTCGCCCGGCTCGGCGTCCGCGGGCTCGGGCGCGTCGGCCTCGAGGTCGGGTGGCTCGAGGACGGTGCGGACCCGGGGCGCCTGCGCGACCGACTCGTCCACGCCCTTGCGAAACCAGCCGATCGTCGCGACCGCGACCGCCTCGGAGTCGTTGAAGATCCGCGCGGTCGCCTCGACGCTGAGCGTCGGATAGAGCGGCACGGGCACCGCGCCCATCCGCAGCGCGCCGAAGAAGGTGTAGAAGAACTCGGCGCACGTCGGGTAGATGAGACAGAGCTTGTCCCCCGCGCGGAGGTCTGCCCGCGCGAGGCCGGCGGCGTAGCGAGCGCTCACGGCCCAGAGCCGCCCGTACGTGATCGTTTCTCCGTAGAGGTGAAAGTACGGCTTGTCGGGTGTGAGCGCGGCACGCCGGCGCATCATCTCGGTCAGCGTCGTCGCCGCGTGCACGTCCTGGTCGGCCATCCCTGGCTCCTTACGCGCCGGGCTCGCCTACGGTCGCACGCCGAGGGTCGCGGTCACTCCGTGCGCGTCGTCGTCGCGGAGGTACAGGATCTCGACGCGGTCGCCGGGCTTCCTCGCCCGCACCTCGCGACGGAGGGCCTCGAGGCTGTCGACGACCACCCCCGCGATGCGGATGAGCACGTCGCCCGCGCGGAGCCCCGCGCGCGCGGCGCCGCTTCCCGGCAGCGTCGCCGACAGCTTGAGGCCGTCGCCTGCCATCCGCGGATCGACGAGGGCACCGAGGAACGCGCCGCCCGAGGTGCCGCCCTGAGAGCTCGGGCGCGGCGCGGCCTTCACGTACGTGGGACGCGCGTCGCCGGCGAGGCGCTCGATCGCGTGAAGCGCCACGACGGCGATGCGCGCCATGCCGGCCGCGTCGATCCGGTCCGCCGTGTCGGTCGGCTGGTGATAGTCGGGGTGGCGGCCGGCCGTGAAGAACAAGACGGGCACGCTCGCCTCGTAGAACCGCGTGTGGTCGGAGGGTCCGTCGGGCGAACCGCGCACGTCCAGCCCGACGCCGCCGCGCGCCGCCGCCGCCAGGACGTCGCCGAGGCTGCTACCGCTGTCGGCGCCCTGAACGATCAGCCGGTCCTCGCGGATGCGGCCGACCATGTCGAAGTTGATCATCGCGACGGTCTGGGCGAGGGGGATGGCGGGCTGGCGCACGTAGTGGCCGGAGCCGAGGAGGCCGAGCTCCTCGCCGCCGAAGAGCGCGAAGACGAGCGTGCGGGGCGCGCCGCCGGCCGACGCGAAGGCGCGGGCGAGCCCCACCACGAGCGCGGTGCCGGACGCGTTGTCGTCGGCGCCCGGATACATGACGCCGCCCTGGTACCCCAGATGATCGTAGTGGGCGCCGACCACGACCGCTTCGGCCGCGAGCGCCGGGTCGGTGCCCGGGACGATTCCGATGACGTTCACGCCACGCTGCTCCTCGTCGTCGAGGTCCACGCGCAGACGCGCGCGGGCCCGCGGCGCGAACGCCGCCGCCGCCTCGCGGGTGATCGTGGCCGAGGGGAGACCGACGGGCACTGCGGTCGCGTCGAGCGGTGGCAACGCGTCGCCGACGAGCAGGAGCGCCGCCGCGCCGTGCCGCTTCGCCGCCAGAAGCTTCTCGAGCCGCGTGACACGACCGCCGTCGGACGGCCCATCGAGGACCACGACAATCTTGCCGCGGACGTCCAACTCCGCCCAGTCGTCGCGGCTGCCGTATGCTCCGCTTGCGCCGTGGCCGGCGAAGACCACCTCGCCGGCGACCTCACCGCTCGGCGAACCGCCGTGGGGCGTCCAGTCGCGGCCCACCTCGAGGCCCCGGGGAGCCGGGCTGAGGATTTCCAGGGTATTCGCCGTCCTGAGGCGTGCACCGCGCTCGATGACGAACGGCTGAACGTACGTGCCGTGCTCGCCCCCCGGTCGGAGACCCGCGTGCTGCAGCCACTCCGCGATCCGGCGCGCCGCGCGATCTGCGCCGGGCGTGCCTGACCGACGGCCCTCCATGTCGGGCGCGGCGAGCGTCGCGACGTCCTCGGCGAGACTCTGCGCGGTCGGGGCGACGAGAGCCCCGCGCGCCGACACGGCGAGAGCGCCGAGGAGGACCAGGGCGACGCCGAGAGGCGGGACCAGCCGGCGAGGAATCACGGCTGGTATTTTACTCCGACACCACGAGGTGGACGCTACGCTCTCACCTGCGCCACGCGACCGCCCGTCATGCGTACGAGGTCGTTGGGCGACAGCCTGAACACGGTCTTCGGGTGGCCCGCGGCGGCCCAGATCTCGTCCCACTTGAAGAGGTCCTCGTCGATCAGCGTCGTCAGGGGCCCGGTGGAGCCAACGGGCGCGACGCCCCCGATCGCGAATCCCGTTCGGGCGCGCACGAACGCGGCGTCCGCCTTCTCGACCGACTCGTCGACGAGCCGGGCGACCTTGTCCTCGTCCACGCGGTTCGCGCCGCTCCCCGCGACGAGGACCGCCTGGTCGGTGCGCCGGCCCCGAAAGACCAGCGACTTCACGATCTGGTCCACGCGGCAGCCGAGCGCCTGCGCCGCGTCGGCCGCTGTCCGAGCCGACCTATCGAGCTCGATGACGCGGTGACCGCCGCCGAGCGCCGCGAGCGCGTCCAGGACGCGCTCGACGCTCGCGCTCACGCCTGAGCGATCACCAGGGGATGACGATTCGATCGAACGCCTCCGCGTACGCGTAGCCCTTGGCCTGCCCGAGTTGTCGCGAGCGCTCGCGCACCCGCGTCTCGACCGCGGAGAAGTCGCTGAACTGGCTCGCGTGACACGCGAGAGCCTTGATCTTCAGGTCCATCGTGTCCGAGATGTCGACGACGATCTGGGGGTTCTCCCACTGCATCACGTGCACCTCTCGGACCTTGTGGGGCTCGAACATGGGCATCAGCTCCGGGAACGCCATGTGGTCGCGGGCGAGGGGATAGATGCAGTCGAGCGTGACGCCCCCGACGATCCGGTGGTCGCGGTGGGAGGCTCCGAGGAGGTGGCTGCGGTGCGGACTCTGGCAGATGACGAGGTCGGGGCGCCACGCGCGGATCTCGCGGGAGACGTCGCGCCGGAGGTCGCGCGTGTCCTCGACTTCGCCGTCCGGATAGCCGAGGAAGACGACCCGCTCGACGCCGAGCGTGCGGGCGGCGTTCCGCTGCTCTTCCTCGCGGATCCGGGCGAGCCGCTCTGGGGTCATCGATCGATCGCTCGAGCCCTTGTTGCCGTTGGTGGCGATCAGGTATGTGGCCTCGCGGCCCTCCTTGACCATCTTCGCGATGGTGCCGCCCGCCCCGAACTCCGAGTCATCGGGGTGCGCCGTCACGACCATCACGCGCTCGATCTTGTCGGCCATCGTGGCTCCTCTCGGCGTTTTAGAGACTCGCGACAAGGATACCGATTCCGGGGGCGCCGCGCGACCGGCTATAATCGCACGATGTCCATGGCCACCGGTGGTCGGGTAGGGGTCGTCGTTCTGCTCCTGCTCGTCGCCGCGGTGGTCGCTCTGCCCCTGCTTCCCGGAGACCCCGCCGCCATCCGGCTTGCGGGCGTCGGCGCGCTCTGGTGGTTCACCGCCTGCGCCGCCTTTATAGCCACACTGACGACGTGCGCCTTTCTCGGGCCACCCACAAACGTTCCGGCCTCGCGCTCCAATACAACAGTCGCAACCGTCACAACAGGCACAACTCTCACAACCAGTGCAACACTCGCGACGTGGGCTTCGCCCGTCGTGCTCGTCTCCCTCGCCGCGCACGTGTTCGCCGGCACGCCCGACTCTCCGGCCCTCGTCCTCACCGCGCTCGTGGCGCCGCTCCTCGCCCTGCTCGCCCGGTCCGCTGGCCCCGCGCCCCCGACCAACCCGGTCGCCGGACTCGCCATTGCGGCCGCCGTCGGCCTGGTGCTGTGGGCGAACCTCGGCGTGATCGCCGACGTCGCGCGGCTGGTGGGCGTCCCGCGCCCCCCGGCGCTCGCGCTCTCGGCGACGGCCGCGTTCGTCGGCATCACGCGGCGCGCGGCTCGCCGACCTGTCGGCGACGGGGGCGTCCTCGTCGGGGCCGCGGGGGTCGTGCTGACGGTCGTCGTGATCGGCGTAACGGTCGCCGCCACGCCGTGGACCGCATGGAGCCGCGCGGCGTCGCAGCCGGCGCTGACCTTCGGCCAGACGAGCGCCTGGGTGACGGAGGGGCGGCCCCTCGAGGGATCCACGACGCTCGTCTTCACCGAGCCCCACCGCGTCACCGCGCTCAGTCCCGGCGTCTACCGGGTCATCGAGGAGGGTGCGCAGCGGTCCGTCACGCGCGAGTGGCGCCTCGCCGCTGGTGACGCGCTCACCTTGCGTCCCGGCGACCGGCTGGCCCTGGCGGCGGGCACACGGATCCGCTTCGAGCCCGGCAAGCGCGTGCCCGGGAGCGCCGCGTCGGGGGTCGCCTGGGCCGAGCCACCCGAGCGGCGCTCGCCGGGAACCGCAGCGCACGCGCTGGGCGCGGCGCTCACGCTCGTCGGCGGCGCGCTCGCCCTGCTCCCGCCTCTGGGCCCGCTCGCATGGCGCGGAGCCGCGGCCGGACCTGCGCTTCTCCTGGCGCTGACGCTCGCCGCGATCTGCTGGGGTACCTATGCTGTGTACGTCGCGCCGGAGCTCGCGCTCGCCGCGCCGCCCGCCGCCGGGGTCGTAGAGCTCCCCGCGTTCGCCCTCTCGGCGCCCGGCGGTCGCGCACTCGTCGCGACGAGCGTTCTCGCCATGCTCCTTCTCTTCGTGGCGACGGCGCTGGCGCTCCGGGACGTCATAGCAATGCACGCCAGGCCGGCGAATGCCGACGTCGCGTGGGCCGGCCTCCTGATGCTCGCCGCCGTTGCGGGACTCTGGCCCGCCGACCCGTGGCGCGCCTGGCTCGCCGGCTGCGGGCTCGCCGCCGCGGCGGTCGCCATCCCGCGGCTCGCGGGCCGGGACGCCCGCGCGGGCCTCGCGGGCTCGCTGGCCGGCGCCGCGGTGTTCGCCGCCCTGGCCGCCGTCGGCGGCCGGCTCCCGGCATGGGCCGCTGCCGTGGCCGCGTACCCCGCACTCCTCGCGGCGCCGATCGCCTGGGTCGTCGTGCG
>Ga0209376_1005752_pt1 | contig 10190 bp, 8 predicted proteins | sample GraSoiAngelo_134_FD_185891 | JGI IMG/M metagenome (GOLD analysis project Ga0209376, IMG submission 185891) | Grasslands soil microbial communities from the Angelo Coastal Reserve, California, USA - 14_0929_05_30cm (SPAdes) (version 2) | ecosystem: Environmental > Terrestrial > Soil > Grasslands ... | reverse complement strand
GAACGGATCGGGCCAGTTCGGGCCGTAGTGCTGCGTCGTCGCCGGCGGCGCCAGGATGTGGTCGGGTACGAACACGCCATCCAAGCCGAGGTCTTCGGCCTTCAGCGAGAGTGTCTCGGCATCGCGCACCGACAATTGCCAGATCGGGAGGATGACACCGTATTTCATCGCCGCCTCCATGGGCGCTACTCTCCCACGCGGCCAGCGGGGATGGCAACCTCGCGCGTCCGTCGGCCGTGTTAGGCTCGTAGGTCGTCACGCGGGAGGCGGTTTGACCAAGCCACTGGATCCGCTCCTGGCCGAGCTCGAGCAGTTCGGTCAGACCAACGATCGCTCGAGCACCGAGCGGCCGCGCCGGATGCTCAACATCACCCGCGACACCGGCGAGCTCCTGGCGGTGCTGGTGCGCGCCACCGCCGCGCGGCGGGTGCTGGAGATCGGCACGTCGAACGGCTATTCGACCTTGTGGCTCGCGAGCGCCGCGCGCGCGATCGGCGGAGCGGTGACCACCGTAGAGCTCTCCGAGTACAAGATCGGGCTCGCCACCGCCAACTTCGCCCGATCCGGCCTCGCCCGCTACATCTCGCTGCTGCACGAGGACGCTGGCCGCGTGCTCCGGCGCTCGGCCGACGGCGCGTTCGACCTCGTGTTCCTCGACTCCGAGCGCCCGGAATATCCGGGATGGTGGCCGGATCTCAAGCGCGTGCTGCGGCCCGGCGGGCTGCTGGTCGTCGACAACGCGACCTCGCATCGAGCCGAGATGGCGCCGTTCGTCGCGCTGGTCACCGCCGACGTCTCGTTCGTCACGAGCCTCGTTCCCGTGGGCAATGGTGAGTTTCTCGCCGTGAAGGCCCATCAGGCATGGAGCGATCCGACATGAACATCACGATTCTCGACGACTACCAGGACACGATTCGCACCTTGGCCTGCTACCCCAAAGTCTCCGGCCACAAGGTGACGATCTGGAACGATCACACCAAGGACGTCGACACGCTCGCCGGGAGGCTCAAGGACACGGAGGCGCTGGTGCTGATCCGCGAGCGCACCCCGATCCGGGCGCCGCTGCTCGACCGACTCGACAAGCTCCGGCTGATCAGCCAGGCCGGCGTCTTTCCCCATATCGACGTCGAGGCGTGCACGCGGCGCGGCGTCCTCGTGTGCTCGCAGACCGGCCCCGGCCGGCCGTCGTACGCGACGGCCGAGCTCACGTGGGGGCTCGTCATCGCGGCCTTCCGCCGGATCCCGCAGGAGATGAACGCGCTCAGGGCCGGCAAGTGGCAGGCCTATCCGATCGGGATCGGGCTGCGCGGCAAGACGCTCGGCATCTACGGCTACGGCAAGATCGGCGCCGTCGTCGCCGGCTACGGCAAGGCCTTCGGCATGAACGTGCTCGCCTGGGGCCGCGAGAACTCGGTGAGTCAGGCGCGCGCCGACGGATTCACCGTCGCCGCGAGCAAGGACGCGTTGTTCGCCGAGTCCGACGTGCTGTCGCTCCACCTGCGATTGATCGACGCGACCCGCGGCATCGTCACCGCCGGCGACCTGGCGCGCATGAAGCCGACGGCGCTCATCGTCAACACGAGCCGCGCCGGGCTGATCGCGCCCGGAGCGCTCGAAGCCGAGCTTCGCGCTGGACGTCCGGGCATGGCCGCCGTCGACGTCTACGAAGACGAGCCCGTGCTCGGCGGCCGGCATCCGCTCCTGTCGATGGACAACGTGATCTGCGCTCCGCACCTCGGCTACGTCGAGCGGGACGGGCTCGAGCACATGCTGGCCGGCATCTTCGAGCAGATCCTGGCGTTCGCGAACGGCAAGCCGATCAACGTCCAGAACCCCGAAGCGCTACGGCGCTGACGGGAGCATCCCGACGCCGAAGCGGGCGGCCACGCCGCGGAGCTCGTCGACGATCGGGCGCGGCAGCGGGATGCCGTCGCGGGTGCGCGCGGCCAGCGCGCGCGCGCCGCGCTCGCCGGGCATGAGGATCTCGAGCACGCCGGGAGCCCGAGGCAGGGCCTTCAGCGCCGCGATCACGCGGTCGACCTCCGAGCGAAACACCTCCGGATCGCCGAACCGCCGCAGATCGATCGCGAGCACCAGACCGTTCTGCCGATGGCGGTGGCCGTCCGCTTCGCCCTCGAGCACCCCGGCGATGATCGGGTTCGAGACGACGAGGCTCGTGATCAGCTCGATCATCAGCGAGAGACCGGAGCCCTTCGGCCCGCCGAGCGGCAGGGGAATCAGCGCGGCCTGAGGGTCGGTGGTCGGATTGCCGTCCCGGTCCAGCGCCCATCCCGGGGGAATGGGCTGGCCCGTTTTTCTCGCCTGCACCAGCTTGCCGCGGGCGACGACGCCCGTCGCCATGTCGAGGACGACCGGCCCCCGCTCGCCGCCCGGCACCGCGATCGAGAGCGGGTTCGTCGACACGCCGGGCGCGCGAGTGCCGTGATACGCCATGAACGGCATCGACGCCGCGAGCGCGACGGCCGCCATGCCTTCCTGCGCCGCCATCAGGGTGTAGTAGCCGAGCGCCGCGGTGTGGGTCGTCGCCCGCACCAGGCCGAGGCCGACGCCGGCGTCGCGGGCCTTGCGCATCGCGGCGTTCATCGCGGTGGTCATCGCGATCGGACCGGCGGCGCGATCCGCGTCGACGAGGATCGAGGCCGAGGTCTCCGTGCGGATCTTGATGGACGGCGTCAGGTTGAGATCGCCGTCGTCGATCAGCCGCAGGTACATCGGTATCCGCGACACGCCGTGCGTGTCCACGCCGCGGAGATCCGCCCACACCAGGACGTCCGCGACCACCGCGGCGTCGACCTCCGGCATTCCCGCCCGTACGAACACGTCGCGCGTGAAGCGGTGGAGAGCCCCGGCCGTGATGGTCGTGGCCGGCGCCGCGGCGCGAGGCGGCTCGCTCATCGCGAGCGGGGAGATGACGGGAAGTACTTGTCGAGCCAGTTGCGGAGCAGCGTGACGACGAGCGTGTTGCCCTCCGAGAGCACGAAGTGATCGACGCCCGCGACCAGATGGAGGTCGGTCGGCTGACCGGCGTGCCGGAAGAGGTCGATCGACTGCTCGGTCGGCGTCACCGAGTCGTTCGCCGGGTGGAGCAGCAGGAGCGGTCGCGGCGAGATCTTGCCGACCACGTCGTTGGCGCGGAAGGCGTACATGCTCTCGACGACCTCGAACGGGAACTCCATGATCGAGCCCGGCGCCACGTTGCCGCGAAGAGCGGGCGGGATCGGCACGATGTCGTAGCGCGGCACCTTGAGCGACTCGCCCGTCTGCGCGCGCCGTCGCCGGCCCTCCGCGAGCATGGCCGTGAAGCGCCCCCACGCCTCGGGCGACTCGTGCTGCTTGCGGAACTTCTTCTCGCCGTCGCCCCAGCCGCCGGCGGAGACGCACGCGGCGACCCGCTGATCGACGCCCGCGGTGTAGACGGCGACCGCGGCCCCGAAGCTCGCGCCCATCGCCCCGATGCGATCGGCGTCGATCTCGGGCCGGGTCGCGAGGAACGCGAGCGCGCTCTGCGTGTCCTCGACCTGCTCGAGGCAGATCACGCGGCCGCGGACGCCTTCACTCTGGCCGCAGCCGCGCATGTCGAAGCGGAGCGCCGCGTAGCCCAGATCCGCGAACAGCTTCGCGCTGGCGACGCTGCCGCCGCTGTCCTTGCTGCTGCCGAACCCGTGCAGGACCAGGAAGGCCGGCCGCCGCTCGCGCGGGCCGCGCGCGTCGGGCACGTGGAGCACCCCCGCGAGCTTGAGACCGCCGGAGACGAACGTGACGCGCTCTTCTTGCTGGGCCGCGGCCTGGTCCAGGAGACGTGTGTCGTTCATGGTGTTTCTTGTATCACGGCCGGCCCTTCACGCGGCTCGTCGCCTCGCGTATACTCCCGCACCATCATGGCCAATCCGGTGACGGTCGAAAAATTCGGCATCGGGCAGTCGGTGCGTCGCATCGAAGATCCTCGCCTGCTCCAGGGGTTCGGGCGCTACGCGGACGACGTGAACCTGCCCCACCAGGCCTACGCGGTCGTGGTGCGTTCTCCCCACGCGCACGCCGCCATCCGCTCGATCGACGCGACCGCCGCCCGGAACGCGAGCGGCGTTCTCGCCGTGTTCACCGGCGCCGATCTGGCGGCCGACGGGCTCGGCAACCTGCCGACCGACAAGTCGCGCAAGCGTCGCGACGGGTCGCCGGCGTTCGCGACGCCGCGGCCGGCCCTGGTCCGCGACCGCGCGCGCCACGTCGGTGACCCCGTCGCGCTCGTCATCGCGCAGACGACCGAGCAGGCGGTCGACGCGGCCGAGCTGGTCGCGATCGACTACGAGCCGTTGCCGGCCGTCGCCGCGACCGCCGACGCCATGCGCGCCGGCGCGCCGGCGGTGTGGGCGGAGGTGCCGGACAACATCGCCTTCGTCTGGGAGGCCGGCAACAAGGAGGCGGTGGCGCGCGGGATCGCGGGTGCGGCCCACGTGACCCGCCTCGATTACGTGGTGTCGCGCGTGGCCGCCGCGCCCATGGAGCCCCGCGGCGCGGTCGGCGAGTGGGACCGGCGCACGGGCCGCTACACCCTCCACACCGGTATCCAGGCGCCTCACGGCCTGCGGACCTTGCTGGCCGATCAGGTGTTCAAGATCCCGCAGAGCCACCTGCGGGTGATCACCGGCGAGGTTGGCGGCAGCTTCGGGATGAAGAGCGGCGCCTATCCCGAGCCCGTGCTGGTGCTCTGGGCCGCGAAGCGCCTGGGGCGGCCGGTCAAGTGGACGTCCGATCGGCGCGAAGGCTTCGTCACCGACGAGCACGGGCGTGACAACGTCTCGACCGCCGAGCTGGCGCTGGACGCGAACGGCAAATTCCTGGCGCTGCGCGTGGCCATCAACTTGAACATCGGCGCCTATTTCACGCCGCGAAGCGCCGGCCCCGGCACCAACAACGTCGGCGGCATCGCCGGGATCTACACGACGCCGGTGATCCACGTGCAGACGACCGGCGTGTTCTCGAACACGACACCGACCGGGCCCTACCGCGGCGCCGGGCGTCCGGAGGCGACGTACGCCATCGAGCGCGTCATCGACGTGGCGGCGATGGAGCTCAAGATCGACCCGATCGAGCTGCGCCGGCGCAACCTCATCCCGTCGTCGGCGATGCCGTTCAAGACGGGCCTCGTCTTCACGTACGATTGCGGCGAGTTCGCGCGCGGGATGGACATGGCGCTGAGTCTGGCCGACCGCGCCGGGTTCGAGAAGCGTCGAACCGAGGCGCGTCAACGGGGCAAGCTGCGCGGTCTGGGCATCGCGAACCCGATCGAGGTCGCCGGCGGGCCCTACACGGCGATGAATCCGGACACGGCGGAGCTGCGGGTCAACGCCGACGGCTCCGTCTCGCTGTTCGCGGGCTCGACGTCGATGGGCCAGGGCAACGAGACGGCGTTTGCGCAGATCGTCAGCGAGAAGCTCGGCGTCCCGCCCGAGCGCATCCAGGTGTTCTGGGGCGACAGCGACTTGCTCGGCGCCGGCCGTGGCAACGGCGGCTCGGGCGCCCTCACCGTCGGCGGCTCGGCGGTGACGCGCGCGACCGAGAAGATCATCGAGCGCGGGCGACGGATCGCCGCGCGCCTGCTCGAGGCGGCTCCCGAGGACGTGGTCCACCAGGACGGGAAGTTCACCGTGAAGGGCACCGACCGCGGCGTGACGTTCGCCAACGTCGCGCGCGCCGCCTACGTGCCGCGCCAGCTTCCTCAAGGGATGGAGCCGGGCTTCAGCGAGGAGGCGTCGTTCACTCCGCCGGCGGTCACGTTCCCCAACGGCTCGCAGATCTGCGAGGTCGAGATCGACGAGGAGACCGGCGCCGTGCGCGTCGTGCGCCACACGGTCGTCGACGACGTCGGGCGCATGGTGAACCCGATGCTCGTGAAGGGACAAATCCACGGGGGCGTGGTGCAGGGGCTCGGCCAGGGGCTCTACGAGGAGCTCACCTACGAGCCGACGACGGGTCAGCTGCTCGCAGGCTCCTTCATGGACTATGCGATGCCGCGCGCCGACGACATGCCCGCCTTCGACGTCGACTCCCACGAGGTGCCGACTCAGGTCAATCCGCTCGGCGCCAAGGGAGTCGGCGAGGCGGGCACGGTGGGAGCGCTGCCCGCGCTCCTGAACGCGGTCAACGATGCCCTGGCGCCGCTCGGCGTGCGCCACCTCGACATGCCCGTGACGTCCGAGCGCGTCTGGCGCGCGATCCAGGACGCGAAGGCGCATCGCTGACCGGCTGAGCGCCATCGTGACGACGATCATCCGCGGCGGCCGGGTCCTCGACGCGCGCGCCCATCGCGCCGAGGTCGCCGACCTCCTGGTCACGGGAGACACCATCACCGAGATCGGCGCGCCGGGAATGCCGGCGCCGCCGGACGCGACCGTCCTGGACGCGCGCGGCAAGCTGCTTCACCCCGGCCTGATCAACGCCCACACGCACGCCCACGGTAACCTCGCCAAGGGCATGGGCGACCGGTGGACGCTCGAGCTCCTGCTGACCGCCGGCTCGTGGATCAGCAGCGGCCGCACGCTCGAGGACAAGCACCTGAGCGCCAAGCTCGGCGCCGCCGAGATGGTGCTGAAGGGCTGCACGGCCAGCTACGATCTGCCGCTCGAATGGCCGGCGCCGACCCCCGAGGGCCTCCACGCCGTCGGGAGCGCCTACGCGGCCGTCGGCCTGCGCGCGGTCGTGGCCCCGATGGTCGCCGATCGGACCTTCTACGAGGCGATTCCCGGTCTGCTGGAGGTCCTGCCGCCCGCGCTGCAGCAAGACGTCGAGAAGCTCCGCCTGGCGCCGTGGAAGACGAGCATCGACAACATGCGGAACGCGCTGCGCGAGTGGAGGCTCGACCGCGACCAGGTCCGACTGGCCGTCGCGCCGACGATCCCGCACCACTGCTCGGACGAGCTCATCCGCGCCTGCGTGGCGCTCGCCGCCGAGCACGGCGTCGGGCTCCACACGCACGTCGCCGAGTCCAAGGTGCAGGCGATCGTCGGGCTGCAGCGCTACGGCAAGACACTGACCGCGCACCTCGACGATCTCGGCGTGGTCGGCGAGCGCTTCACGGTCGCCCACGGCGTGTGGCTCGACGACGACGACATGCGCCGGCTGGGCGACCGGGGCGCCTCCGTCGCGCACAACGCCGGCAGCAACATGCGCCTTGGCAACGGCTTCGCTGACATGCGGGCCATGCTCGATCGCCGCGTGAACGTGGGCCTCGGCACCGACGGCGCCAACTGCTCGGACAACCTGAACATGTACGAGGCGATGCGCCTGGCCTCGTTCGCCTCCAAGGCGCAGCGTCCGGACGTCGAGCGCTGGGTGACCACCGACGAGGTCGCGCTGGCGGCGACCGAGGGCAGCGCGCGGGCGCTCGGCTTCGAGGCGGCGATCGGGCGGCTGGCGCCGGGCTACAAGGCCGACATCGTGTTTCTCGACCTGGGTCACGTCAACTGGATCCCGCTGAACGATCCGACCAACCAGCTCGTGCACACCGAGGACGGCGGCGCGGTGACGCACGTGATGATCGGCGGCCGGATGGTCGTGCAGGATCGTCGGCTGACGACGGTCGACGTGGCGGCGCTCGCCCGCGAGGCCGAGGCCGCGCGCGAGCGGCTGGCTCGGCTCAACGCGCCCGGGAAGGAGCTCTACGAGCGGCTGGCGGCGGTGGTCGGCCGGTTTTGCCCCGGCCTCGCCCACACGCCGTACCACGTCGCGCGCTACGTCGGCGGCGCCTGACCCGGGGCCGCCTCACCAGTCCGACGCGGACGGATGGCCGCTCGGGCGAACAGCTCGAGTCATCGGCGGCTCGCCTCCTTGCGCAATCCCTGGAGCGCCGACCTTTCTTCCTTGAACGAGGTGCGAATCCAGTCGATCAGGAGTCGCACGCGCGGGACGGTCTTGAGGTCGGGATGGACGAGCAGCCAGTAGGTGTCACTGAGCTCGGCCAGCGGCGCCGTGAGCCGCACGAGCGTCGGGTCCGAGTCGCCGACGAAGCACGGCAGGATGCCGAGCCCGGCGCCGGCGCGGATGGCTTCGAGCTGCAACGAGAACCGCGAGGCGCGCACGCGCGGGCGACGCTCGCCGAGGTGTCCCATCAGGAAGGCCATCGAGCGGAAATACTCGTGCGGCGCGTCGTACGCCACCCACGGGCATGTGCGCCAGCGCGCCTCGGTCCGTGTCGACGGCTGCGACTCGACCAGGCTCGTCGCGCCGTAGACCGCCGCCTCGATCGTCCCGAGACCGACGCGAACGAGGTGGTTGCGCGCCAGGAGCCCGTGCCGAATCCACAGATCGGTTTCACGCCGATCCAGATCCGGCTCGCTGTGCGTCTCGGCCAGCTCGACCGTGAGGTCGGCGTGCCTGGCGCTCAGGCTCCCCAGGCGCGGGGCGAGGAAGCGCGCCGGCCATTCGCCCGCGGAGACCCGCACGACGCCACCGCCGTCGTCGCCGAAGGCCATCCGCCGGCGATCGATGGCCGTGGCCGCTTCGGCCATGCTCTGCGCCATCGGCATGAGGTGCTGGCCCCCCTTCGTCAGCCGATGACCATCCGGGGTGCGCTCGAACAACCGTGTGCCCAGGCTCTGCTCGAGCTGACGGAGATGGCGGATCACCGTGGGCTGGCCGAAGCCGAGCACGCGAGCGGCCCGTCGCAGGCTCCCGGCCTGGGCGATGGCGAGAAACACCCGGAGATCGTCCCACTGCACGGCGCCAGATTAGCAACTTCAAAGGGCCGGACGCGCTCCGAATGCGGAGCGGGGCGATCCGCCTCTGGCGGCTTCCGCGCGGGCGCCGGCGATGGTGGAGTACCAGATCAAGGAGGGACACACGATGTGCGACAACGAGTACCTCGCTCATTACATCGTCAGGGAGCGTCTGCGGGAAGCCGAGGCGCGGGGTGTGCTGCGCTCGATGCTTCGCGAACAGCGCGCCCGAGACGCGACTCGCGAAGAGGCCCAGCCGACGAGGCTCGAGCTCTGGTGGCGGGCGTCAGCCGCGTGGGTTGTTCATCTCACGCTTCCCAAGATGTGGAATAGGCTCTAGGCTAGCGCCGTGTACCTGGACCCGAGGCTCTGGGCGCTCACGGCGGGCGTCCGCGGTCGAATCGCCGCCACCGTGCTGGTCGGTCTCGCTGCCGTCGCCGCGGGAATCGCGCGGCTCGCCCTTCTCGGCTGGCTCCTCGGCCGCGTGCTGGCCGGCGAGTCGCTCGCCGCGCTCGCCCCCGCGATCGCGCTCACCGCGCTGGCTCTGGCCGCCCGCAGCGCGCTCGACTACGCCCGCACGATGGTGGCGCACCACACCGCCGCCCGGGTGCAGGAGCGTCTGCGCCAGATCCTCTACGCCCAGGTCGCGTCGCTCGGTCCGGCCCACTTCGCGCGCGCGCGAACCGGCGACGTGATGCTCTCGCTCGTGGAGGGCGTGCAGCAGCTCGAGACGTATTTCGGCCAGTATCTGCCCCAGCTCTTCGTCTCCGCCCTGACGCCGCTGCTCATCTTCGCCTTCGTGGCGTTCGTGGATCTGCCGGTCGCGCTCGTGCTGCTGGCGGCCGCGTTCGTCGTGCTGCTGGCGCCCGCGCTCTGGCATAGCCGCGATCGTCAGGCGAGCCTCGCCCGCAATCGCGCCTACGCCGCCTTCGGGGCCGATTTCCTCGACGCCGTGCAGGGGCTGGCGACGCTCAAGGCCTTCGGCCAGAGCGGCGCCCGGGCGCGCGCGCTCCAGCAGCGCGCTCACGAGCTCTTCCGGAGCACGATGTGGGTGCTCGGCAGCAACACGATGGCGCGCGGCATCACCGACACGGGCATCGCGCTCGGGGCCGCGGTGGCGCTGGCGCTCGGCGCCTGGCGGGTGAGCACGGGTGCCATGTCGGTGCCCGCGCTGCTGGTCATCCTGATGCTCGGCGTCGAAGTCTTTCGACCCCTGCGCGAGCTGCGCATCTTGCTCCACCAGGGGATGCTGGGTCTCTCCGCGGCCCGGGGCATCTTCGCGCTGCTCGACGCGGTCCCGGCGGTGTCCGATCGTCCGGATGGTCCGGAGCCTGCCGACGCCCGTGTGGCCTTCGAGGGCGTCACGTTCGCCTATCCGGGTGCGCGGCGCCCGGCGCACGTGGCGCTGAGCTTTCAGGTGAGACCGGGCGAGCGCGTCGCGATCGTGGGGCCGAGCGG
>Ga0209376_1005749_pt1 | contig 10193 bp, 9 predicted proteins | sample GraSoiAngelo_134_FD_185891 | JGI IMG/M metagenome (GOLD analysis project Ga0209376, IMG submission 185891) | Grasslands soil microbial communities from the Angelo Coastal Reserve, California, USA - 14_0929_05_30cm (SPAdes) (version 2) | ecosystem: Environmental > Terrestrial > Soil > Grasslands ... | reverse complement strand
GGAAGAATACGCTTTTGTAACCAACGGAGGAACGGCGGGGATTGTTGCGTTTGCTTCTACACGACGTCAAGACTCACGGGCAAATATCCGAGGATACAAGGCTTGCCAGAGTGGACTTTCTGGGGCCCAAGGCTTTGGGCTGCTGGGTCGTCTGGTTTTGACGAAGGCCGACCAATTGTTCACAATAGTCCTTGCCTGTAGAGAGCTGTCGCAGAGTTCTTTGATTGGTAAGGGTTAGGGAGCTGAGCCGCAGGCCCCTCAGAATTTCTGGCTCAGCGCATTTTTCCCGCCCGCATTTTGGGCACGCCCTTCTAACGAAGGGCTTATTTTGGGAGACCTTAGCGGGCCGCTCTAGGTTGGAACATGTCCAAGCAGGAGACGAAGCCAGATACCAAGGCTACAGAGGCTATGCGGCCTGTGGGGCTCTCGATCTCAGCCTTCTTCTATGCTGCCTCAGGCGCATACTATCTCGTCTATCCCATAGCAGCGAGCGACCCCCGCATCTGGCCCCTCTACGTCATAGGCGCATTTTCATTGCTTGGAAGCCTTGGGGTCCTCAAGATGACAAGATGGGGTCTCTGGCTTGGCTTAGGGCTCTTTATTCCCCAAATAATCGTTCCTATCTACGCAATCAACTTTGTACTGCCCTATGCTAGCGTGACCCAACAGCCGATCTACGTCGCGTTTATCGCGTCACTAGCGGTCTTGACGTTTTTCGCGTCTTTGACCTTCTTACTGATCCTCGATAAGCGGCGTACTTTCAAGTAAACCCCCAGAAGCGGACGAAGAGATCCGAATCGGCTTATTCATGCTGTTGAGCTTAGCCCTTTTCGTAGGTTTGCTTGAGTAGCATCGAGGACAAGAAGTCATGCTCCTCCATCTTCCTGATCGCGTCGTGATGAGCTGGAATCCGCAGACTTTGCAATTCTTCCCAGTTATGGTTAGAGATCCGAACTGGGGGAGAGGCAGTGTGAATCTGCAACCTTTCTCATATCCCGTGCATCCGATGAACCTCTTGCCTGAGGTTCGGCTCCGGATTACCGTTAGCTTCGAGCTGCACGAAGGGCACGGATAGTCAAGTGTGACGTTAGGTTTTCTCTGGATGGCGGCGGCTGCAGCGAGCTGAGTGCCCAAAGCCTCTTCTTTCGAGATTAGGTGGAGCATGATGGGCCGTAGACGATCAAGGGTATTCGCAAGGATCTCGCGTCTTGTTGCCTCTCCTGATCGAATCTCTTCCATCTGGCTTTCCAGCTGAGACGTGAATCCTGAGTCCGTTATCAGAGGACAATACCGGTCAAGTATGCTGGTGATCTTGACGGCGACAGGTGTGGCCTGAATTCGAATGTCCTTGATGTAGCCTCGCCGGTAGAGAACCTCGATGATCTCGGCCCTGGTCGCTTTTGTTCCAAGATTCTCATCCTCCATCTTACAGAGTAGACTGCTTGGGTTGTAACGTGAGGGAGGCTCGGTGAACTTCTCGACGGCATCGATCTTCTTTATCGGAACTTTTTCTCCCACTCTTAGATCGGGGAGTTTCTGGTCGGGCTCAGACCCGTACGGGCGGTAGAATTCGATCCAGCCATCTCTCATCGGTTTAGATCCTTTCAGGAAAAAGCTGTGCTGGTCCTTCCTTAGAATGAGCTTTGTCGTTTCGAGGAGGCCGGATTCGGCGAAGGTTGCCATGAATCTCTTGATAATGAGATCCAACAGGTTAGCCTCGTGATGGAGCAGTCTTCTCTTGGGAGATTCCCCGGTTGGGTAGATCGCGGGATGAGCGGGATCCTGTCTTGGGCCTTGGTTTGGTCGCAGGGAGGTTCTGTTTGTCAGCTTTGAAACGAGTGATCTGTATTCGGCTCTGGCTGCTATTCCTATGAGGATCTCGGAATATCCGATGTCAGGGGGCAGTTTTTGGCTTGAGGTTCTGGGATACGAGATCAGAGCATCCAGGTAGAGCCTCTCTGCAAGAGCGAGGGTCCTAGAAGGCGTGTAGCCGAAGTGTCTGTAGGCTTCAGACTGTAGGGCGGACAGGTCGAATGGATAGGGTGGTGGTTGCTGGATGGTCTGAGTTTGGATGTTTGCTACTTCTAGAAGCGCGTTCTTACAGTCGACTGTGATTCGTGTCGCTTCAGCTAGTGTCGGAATCTTCTCTTTTTCGTATTCGAGGGAGTAGGTTTCGTCTTCGTGTTGGATTGTCGCTTTGATGGTCCAGAACGGGGTGGGTGTGAAGCACTGGATCTCTTCTTCTCTCTGGACGACGAACTTCAGTGTCGGGCCTTGGACTCGTCCGGTTGAGAGTGTCGAATAGCCCCGGTTCTGTTTCAGGGCAGATTCGGTCAGGAGCCGGCTGAGATTGATTCCATAGAGCCAGTCCAGCTCATGCCTGCATCGGCCTGCCTCGACTTGGGAATAATCCAGCTGGGGAAGAGCCGTGTTGTAGGCGGTCTGGAGCTCTTTCTCAGTCATCGTGCTGAACTTCATCCGTTGAGCCTTGGCGTGGGCCCCGCCGCACGCGTATCGGAGGATCGTGTATCCGATCAGCGATCCTTCGAGGTCATAGTCGCAGCCGTTGATGAACCGGTCTGCGTTTCTAGCCAGAGAACTGATGGTCTGGATCCATCGATTGAGCCTGGCCGATTTCTTGTCGATGAGATGTTTTGGCTCCCATCTATAGTCCCAGATAGGATAGTAGCGATGGGGAGTGCGGCCTTTAGAGTCGATGGAGTAGAGGTGACCGAGCGCTGAACAGACGATTATCGTCTCTTGTGTGCGCCTAGCCTCGTAGTATGGGACGCCCTGCGTATCGAGTCTGCGTGGGTCGCCGTCTTCGTCGAGGGCCCGTGCAACACGGGCGGCGGCGTCCGGTTTCTCGCAGACGATAAGGGTCTGTATCACTTCCACCTCGACGGATTTTCCAGCAAGAAACGGGCGATTTCCTTGGCCTTCAAGCCCGTCTGAGGAAGCTTCTGAACGCGCTCAAGAAAATCAGGGACCCTTGGGCTTCCGTAGGCGACCGTCCACGTGCTGAAGGCTCGTTTGATATTCTCAAAAGCGCGCTGGTGAGAAGCACAGTAGCCAGCTCCTGCCGCATCAATTTCTTCATGGCACAACGGACAAGTCATGGAGAGAGGGCTCGGTCGCGCGCGATCCGAGAGGACCGCTCTTTGAAATAAGAATTCTTGCTTTTTTTCGTCTCTGTTGTTTTTCGAGTTTTTGGAAATTATTGTTACGATTTTTTGGAGGGAGGTGAGTGTAAGTAACGAGTCTCGATTAGACGAAGCGATTGAATTCTGCGATCTCCATCTTCTCTAGACGCCTCTTCTCGGACACGTGAGTCAGGAGAGTCTCTTGAGGATGCGCAGTACGTTTAGCGTGATCCACGGATTACGCTCGCCAACCCGGCCGAGCTGATGATAGATTTGTGGGATCTCGGCAGTGTTCTCACGCTTCTCCTCATGCCAAGCGCCCGTCGTTGGGTCTTTCATGTAGTTCCATCGAATCGCATTGATGTACGAGCCCTCCAAAGGCCATGTCCCATCCGGGAGCCGTTTCTGTTTGATTAGCTGGAGAGGATCTGAGATACGCTCATCACCGCCGTATCCGAGATCTGCTGGAACTCGCAGGCCATGGAGGATATCGTAGAAGTAGAAGAGTGGGAAGTGGAGCCTCGTCCACTCCTCATCGATCACCTTGCCGGTCCGGTCGGACTTGTACAGCCGATGCACAAGCATGAACTCAGCAGCTCTCTCAACAACCTCCTTCGATCCTTTCGGCCAAAGGCTCTGGTCGAGTGCAGAGAATGCCCAAAGCGGCTCTATAGTCGACATGAACGAGCTGTGACTTATCTTCACACCCCATTCTCCATACTCACAGTTCCATCCCCCGTCCGGAAGCTGGGTCTTGACAAGAAACTCGAACATTGACTGGACACGCGGGTCACGTCCATAGCCGAAAACGGCGAAGGTCCGTGCCATATTGCCGGTGACGCATGGCTCCCAGAGAAGACGATAGGACTCGGGACCTGATTGGCTTTTAGGAGGCCACGACTTGTCTTGGGACATCGCGGTGTTGAGAATGTATTCGCAACCGGCCATAACAGATGGATGACTCGGGCTGATTCCCATCTCACCTAGAAGAATGATATTCCAAACCGTCGCACTCCACTTCGGCCAGTAACAATCCTCCGGAAAGGCCCAATACCCTCTTGGGTTTTGTTTCCCTAGGAGGCCGGCGACCGGAGCCCATTCAGCAATATCGCTCTGGACTCTTGAAGAGTCAGAATCGGAAACTGACGCGCCCTTAAGATCCCTGAGAGCCCAATACCGTAGAGCGGGGTTTTCATGGTTAAGCAACCAATCTGTAGCATCATCTACAGAGAGATGCGACGAAAGCATGAATGATAATTCGAACGACGCCGCTATTCAAAGTTCTCTGGCAAGAGAGAATCAAGAACCAGGGTTCGTGATCGACGCCGATTGAAAACGATTATTGCTCGAAACCGAATGATATTTCAAGAAGCCTAAGCAAACACACAGTGGATGTCCCCCGGAATGCCCGCCAGTCAAAAGAGGCCTAGTTGGCAGAAGAAACGGACAGTCCAGACGGTTCGCAAGCGGCAGGGCCGAGGAAAAATATACCTTCTGGGCGCGTTTATCATCATTGTAGTTGTGGGTGTAACTCTGTACGTTTACGCATCATCGCAGTCCACTCCTGCTGTCCTGTATGCCAAACTCGTCACTTCTCAAGGACAGATCGAGATCGAACTCTACCAGAACGCAACCCCTAAGACCGTTACCAATTTCGTGAATCTTGCAAGATCAGGCTTCTACAATAACCTCGTCTGGCATAGAATCGCAAAAAACTTCGTGATTCAAACCGGTGACCCAAACACGCGAAACGCAGGAGGGAATAACATCACGTGGGGAAAGGGAGGATCCTCGCAAACTGTACCTCTAGAAGTTGTCAGCTCGCTTCAAAATACCGCTGGCTATGTGGGGATGGCACGCGTAGGAAATGATCTAAACAGTGGCACCTCACAGTTTTACATTAATCTCAATGACAATAGGGCCGCACTCGACGGAAAATACACAGTCTTCGGGAAAGTCATAGGCGGAATGAATGTGGCATACACTTTAGGAAGTCTCCCGGTCTACACTCCTCCAGATGGTCAACCAATCACTCCTTCCAATGCGATGCTTACAAGCGTGACCATATCCGACAGTCCATGACTCTCGAACAATGTCGAGCCTTCTTTTGGAAACGGACTGGCGAAAATTTTGCGCGCTGGCACAAATTGAACCCTTCCATAATTCTTGATCAATTCTCGCTAGTTTTTCTGCAGAAGATACTTGGGATTAGCATGTCTATTCCGCCCTTGATACGAGACGTCCAATCAACGCCGAGAAATACAACGACAGGGGTCGCCGAATTTCTCGCCAGCTCACGCTCAAAGAAATCATGCAAAGCGTTTTAACTGTATTACCGTAAAAATGTCGGCCGGTAGATTTCGGTAATGACTGACAAGAGAGCGGTACTGATCATCGTTGATGGAATGGGCGACCGGCCCCTGATCGATCACGATTACAAGACACCTCTGGAGTATGCCAACACGCCTAACATGGACAGATTAGCCAAAGGCGGACTAGTCGGATCACTAGATCCTATCTCTCCTGGAGTAAGACCTGGCAGCGACGTCGCAAATCTAGCGCTGCTAGGCTACGATCCGGCTAGATACTACACAGGACGCGGAGCACTGGAAGCACTGGGCGCAGGCATTGACCTAAGACCCAACGATGTCGCATTCCGCGTCAACTTCGCAACTGTCGATGATGACTTCCGCGTGGAAGACAGACGGGCCGGCAGAATTCGCAAGGGCGCATCGAAACTAGCAAAGTCTGTTAGCGAGATCAAGGTCGAGAGTACGCCGGGAGTCAAGACCATCTTCAAACCAACAGTCGAACACCGCGCGGTTCTCGTACTAAGAGGTGAGAAATTGTCTCGGCATGTTACTGACACTGATCCTGGAGAGGAAGGGTTGAAGCTCGTTATTTCCAGAGCTACCGATGGAACGGATGAAGCGAAGAGAACAGCGGCAGCTGTCAACGAGTTCGTCAAGAGGTCACACGAAGTCCTGAGAGAACATCCGCTAAATCAAGAGAGAGCAAACGATGGAGAGAAACCCGCCAACATTATCCTGACCCGAGGCGCAGGGACCAGTCCCTCACTTCCAAGCTTCAAATCAATGTACGACCTACGCGGCGCCTGCATCTCTGGAACAGCTATGATCAAGGGAATCGCCAGTGCCGCAGGCATCGACGTAATTGATGTCAGAGGAGCAACTGGCAGCATAAAGACACATTATGAAGCCAAAGCAAAAGCCGTGATAGAAGGGGCCAAGGACAAGAACTTCGTCGTAGTGCACGTAAAAGCCCCCGACATAGCGGGGCATGATGCAGACTTCAAAGGCAAGGTGCGGGCGCTCGAAGACGTCGACGGACTGGTCGGCCATATCATAGATGAGGTAGACATAGGAGCCAACTATGTCGCGCTCACCAGCGACCACGCGACACCGGTCGGATACGGATACCATACAGGCGATCCTGTCCCATTAGTTATCGGAGGACCTGACGTTCCAGCAAGCAGGGTCCTCAAGCTCAGCGAAGCCAGCGCAAGCCGAGGAAACATAGGGCGGATACGAGGAATAGACCTGATGCCGGTCCTCACGGACCTGATGGGTAGAAGCCGGCTATACGGATCGTAGAGATTCTGAGACGCGACCGCCCATTGAGTGAGCTTGGGCTTCGGACGGATGGTTCTTACTTTTTTGCGTATGCTTTGGCGCGAATACCTTAACTTGCTATCCAAGACCACCATCGCATAGAGAAAAGTTATGCAAGTGATCCCGGGACGTCAGAGGCCAGAGGGAGTAACTATACTAGGAGTATTGTCAATACTTGGGGGAATAGCAGGGGTTGTGGCAGGAGGAGCGCTCATGCTTGCGGCCCTTGTTGTGGGGACGATAACATCACCTCTGAAGGACTTTCTAACCTCTCAAGGCTACCCCCAACTTGTCTCCTACGTAACGACAAGCAACGTAGCAACGATTCTCGGAATTCTTGGATTGTTCTCCTTCCTGGTTGGCATATTCTGGGTCGCCGTCGGCTTTGGTGCTCTCCGCGGAAGGGGCTGGGCCTGGACGGTCGGCATCATCGTCCTGGTTCTGTCGATCATCAACTCTATTATCCAGGTGGCGTTAGGAAACCTCGTCAGTGTTGCCGGCCTCGCAATCGATTTGGGAATTATCTATTATCTCACGAGACCGAAGGTGAGAGCTTTCTTCGGCAAAACGCTCGCCCCTGCTTGGCAGCCAAAATCCGCGCCCTAGTCCGTAACATAATCAATTACGTCTCGGCAGGGCAAGGCTGTTTAGCTCGTCGAAGGATATTGCACCCTCGACCAGGCTCTCATAGGTTCCTACCTCCAGCACTTCCCGAGCGGCACGCTTTAAGAGCCCCATTGCCGCATACGACGCGCTGGGACCGAAGCTTACGCGAGCTACACCAAGCCTCTCCAATTCATCAACTCGCGGCAGACCCTTTCTCACCATGACATTCACAGGAAAGTCCAGCGCCTGCACGAAGACGCGGATTGACGCCGCGTCGAACAGACCCATCGGATAAACACAATCAGCACCCGCATCCCTGTAAGCTATGGCTCGACGAATCGCCTCCTTGAGCCGCACTCCCTCATCACCCGGCGCAAATCTGAACGCGTCGGTCCTGGCATTAATCACAAGGGGAATGCCACTCGTATCGCCCAACTTCTTAATCGCCTTCAACTTCTCGGCCTGTGTCGCAATTGGAAACAGTTTCTTGGTCGCATGAGCAAAATCCTCGATGTTGATTCCAATTGCGCCAGCCTTCAGAACCTCTCGCACGGTGGCCAAGACCTCTTTCGGGGTAGTCCCAAAGCCTGCTACAAGATCCGCGGACAGCGGAACTGACAAAATGCGACTTATCTTTCCAATGGCCGACATATACTCATCTCTGCTGATCACCTGGCCGTCAGGGTAGCCGAGAGAGACCATCAACCCAGCACTCGACGTCGCTACCGCCGGAAATCCTGCGTCCTCAAACACTCGTGCGCTCGGCACATCCCACGCGTTCGGAAGAATCAAGATCTGCTTTCCATGATGGAGTGCGCGAAAATCCTCAGCCTTCTTTCTCAGGGATTGCAGTTTTACGGGAGATGAGTTCTTGGTCATGAGTCTTGTTCGGAAGCTTCACTCTATCAACTATTTGACGTGATGCTCTAGCCGGGTCCTTGGAGCCAGTGATCCAACCTCCAACAATAATCAGCTTCACTCCAGACCTGACGAGTGCCTTTGCGCTGTTCGGGTTCACCCCTCCCGCAACTGCAACGGGAATCCGAAGGGTCCTGACCATTTCTCGCACGTTTCGGTCGACGCCCAGTCTGGACCGGAGTGCTCTCTGCGCGTCTACTCCCATGTGTAGGCAGACAATGTCAACACCCAAGCTCTGAAGTTGGGTCGCTCTCTTTCGCGGATTGGGAGACATCAGGAGGTCAGCCATCAACATCCCGTCATAGCGAGCAGCGGTCTGGACCGAATCGCGAATCGTTTGATCATGTGCTAGGCCGGAAATAGACACAACCTTTGCTCCAGCCTCGAAGGCCATCTCAGCTTCAATCCTGCCAGCATCGAGAGTCTTCATATCAGCCACAACCTTTCTAGCACGAAAAGTTCGGCTTAAGGCACGAACAGCTCTCATTCCCTCGCTCTTGATAAGCGGAGTTCCAGCTTCTAGCCATGCCACACCCTCAGAAGCGGCAGCCCTAGCTATTCGCAACGCATCCTTCAACCTGACAAGGTCCAGGGCAACCTGGATCTGAGGCCACGACTCTTCCATCTGCGACCCTAGCTAACCGGTTCGACATAGGAGTATCACTGGTTGATGTCGTTTCCGACGTCTGCTACTGCTCAGGTCCTTGAACGGGAACATCAGGATTAGATTGTTCGCTCGCAAATGCCCATCGATCGAGAGTGTCAAAAGTACAAGACAAAGAGTCGACTTTGCTCAACAACCTATCGGATAGGGAAATAGCGCACGAGCTAGATTCACGTCTTAGAGATCTTGAGAAGAACATTGCAGTCGCCCGCGAGTTCATCAAGTTGGCAGATGAGAGCTACTCTGAGCTACGCCACAAATGGAATCTGCTAAGCGAGGAGGTCCGGAATAAGCCTCAGACATATGAGACAGAGCATCCGACTCTACCAGATGGGAAAGCAGAGATTCGGCCGCGGAAAAAGGACCACTCCAAGACCGGAGACAAGACTGTGACTGAGCCGGATGAACAGGCGACTCCCAGTTCTGCGATTATCCCAATGAAGCCCGAGGGCCCTGCGCAACACAAGTCTGCGAAGCAACGCAAGAAAGACTCTGAGGTTTCCCACGAAGATACCGATTCACTTGTTCAAAAGAAACCCTCACAAGTATATCGGGACCCCGGCCGAAGGCGTGGCAAAAACTAGCGGGCGCAACTAAGAATCTCTCTCCCACTTTAATTCGACGAATCGGGCCAAAAGTACTCCCGACGAAGGTAAACGACGACCGAGAGATGCCCCAACTCCACAGAGCTTGTATTATTAGTTAGTCCGTTGCAGCAGCGAGATGAAGTAGCCCGCTGTACGGTCCTGATGCGGAAATAGTCGGCGACAATCAGTCAAACCCTGCAAGCCCGGCGACCCGTACTCCCCTAGGATCGGGCATATCTCGAAGTCTGCATGTGACTTCAGAAACGTTGAGACGACTTGCTCATTCTCCTCCACTGCTATACTACAAGTACAATACAGAATCCGACCTCCCTCGGCGACTAGCGGAGTGGCAGCGTCCATGAATTGCTGTTGAAGAGTCGCGTAACGCTCTAGAGACTTGGGTGACAAGTGCCACTTCATGCGTGGATTCCTGTCGAAGACCCCTGTGCCGGTACAGGGCGGATCGATGATTATTAGGTCGAATGCCCCGTGGACAGCGAGCCTCGCCGCGTCGCTAATCACAGGTTCGGCTATCTTTACTCCCAGCCTCGAAGTTTCACGCTTCCAAGCCTCCATTCTACTCTGAGAGTAATCTACTGAAACAATCTTGCCCCGATTCTTCATGAACTGGGCCAGGGTTGCG
>Ga0209376_1005746_pt1 | contig 10195 bp, 10 predicted proteins | sample GraSoiAngelo_134_FD_185891 | JGI IMG/M metagenome (GOLD analysis project Ga0209376, IMG submission 185891) | Grasslands soil microbial communities from the Angelo Coastal Reserve, California, USA - 14_0929_05_30cm (SPAdes) (version 2) | ecosystem: Environmental > Terrestrial > Soil > Grasslands ... | reverse complement strand
GAGGAAGGCGGCCAACTTTCCGAAGCGGTGCGCCGCCGCCCATATTCAGTTGTTCTGTTTGATGAAGTCGAAAAAGCGCATCCCGATGTGATGCATCTGCTCCTCCAGATTCTCGAAGAAGGTAAAATCACCGATTCGTTAGGTCGAAAGATCGATTTCCGGAACACCATTATCATTATGACCTCGAACGTCGGTGCTGAGTTGCTTAAGAAGCAGACGACGCTGGGTTTCGGTGCGCCGCGCGAAGGACATGATTACGATTCGATGCGGGAGAAAATTCTAGATGAGACCAAGCGCGTCTTTAAGCCTGAGTTTCTCAATCGCCTCGACGAAATTATTGTCTTCCACTCGCTCGAGAAATCGCATCTACTCCGGATTGTCGATCTTGAGGTGGAAAAAGTGAAAGTTCGCCTCAAAGCGAAAGAAGTGGAGATCATTCTCGACAACCTGGCGCACGAGTTTGTGATCGAAAAAGGCTACGATCCAAATTACGGGGCACGGCCGATGCGACGCGCGGTCGAGCGCTTCCTGGAAGATCCGCTGGCGGAAGAGATTCTGCGCGGCAACGTCAAGCCCGGCACCAAGGTTCAAGTCAGTGCGAAGGATGGAAAACTCGTTTTTCAATCCGACGCGACGAAAAAGAAACTGGCGGAGCCGATCGCTGACTAGCGTCGCGAGCTGCCGGTCCGTCGTCTAATTGATGTCGTCCCGGAATTGGTTGTTCGGACTAATTCTGATCGTTGCGACGACGCTCGCTTATCAGCCGGCTTGGAACGGAAAACCAATCTGGGACGACGAAATCCATATCACAATCCCGGCACTGCGTTCGGTGCACGGCTTGGCGCGAATCTGGACCGATCCAGCCGCGGCTCCTCAGTATTATCCGCTTCTCCATACTGTTTTCTGGATCGAATACAGACTTTGGGGCGCGTGGCCTCTTCCCTATCATCTCGTCAACATCGCTCTTCACGCGTTGACCGCGGTTCTGATGCTGAGAATTCTCCAACGGCTGGAGCTGCCCGGCGCCTGGGTGGCCGCCGCGATTTTCGCGCTGCATCCGGTGCTCGTTGAGTCCGTCGCCTGGATTTCGGAACTCAAAAACACTCTATCCGGAGCGTTATGCGCAGGCTCGGCGCTGATGTATCTCAAATACGATCAGAACCGAGAACGCAGCGCATATTTCATCGCGTTCGTGCTCTTCCTTGCCGGCCTGATGACAAAAACAGTCATCGTTACATTGCCGGCGGTGCTGTTGGTTATTTTCTGGTGGAAACGCGGAACATTAGCGTGGACGCGCGATCTTAAGCCGCTTGCTCCCTTTTTCCTCGTGGCACTCGGAGCCGGTCTCGTCACGATTTGGGTGGAACAAAAATTCTGCGCGGAACACGGTGAAACATTCGATTTTTCCTTGATCGACCGGTTGCTGATTGCAGGGCGCCTATTTTGGTTTTATCTGATCGAACTCTTCTGGCCGAAAGATTTGATGATCATTTATCCGGTCTGGAACATCAGTCAGACTGTCTGGTGGCAATATCTTTTTCCCGTTGCCGCCCTGATTTTGTTCCTTGGCTTGTGGCTCATTCGGACGAAGTGGCGCGGCCCATTCGCCGCCGCATTCTGTTTTCTTTTGATGCTCTTTCCGGTCCTCGGCTTTTTCAATCTCTCTTATTTCATGTCGAGTCTTGGTCCGGATCGTCACGCCGCGATATTCCGCGCCGATCATTTTCAATACTTGGCAACGATCGCGGTCATTGCTCCCTTCTCAGCTGGAGCAAGATGGATCGGTGGGCGGCTACAAGCAGGTCTTCGGTCAGCCGTTTACCTTGCTGTCGGGGTGTTGCTTCTATTCTTGGCGAGTATGACCTGGGCGCAGAGCCGTATATACCGCGACGCGGAAACATGTTTCCACGCGGTCGTGGCGAAGAATCCAAACTCCCCGACGGCGCACAACAACCTCGGAATCGCGATGGCGGAAAAAGGAGCGTTGAACGACGCGATCGCACACTACGAAACGGCGCTGGAACTAGCTCCAAATTACGAATTCGGTCACTACAATCTTGGGATCGCGCTTTTGCGAAAAGGCGAAGTTGATGGCGCAATCGCGCATTTACGAACTGTCCTCCGCACAAATCCCAATCACTCCAAGGCGTATTACAGTTTGGCAACGGCTCTCGTTCAGAAAGGCGAAACTAATCAGGCAATCGCTGACTATGATCGGGCGCTGAAGCTGGAGCCGGATTTTCCAGACGCCCATTGCAATCTCGCGAATCTGTTGCTCGAAAAAGGGGAAATTGATGCGGCGCTGGCGCATTATCGAACGGCGTTGCAACTTCAACCTGACAATCCAGGCGCGCATTACAACCTTGCCGTTGGTTTGGTGCACAAAGGCGAACCAGACGCCGCGATTGCTGAGCTGCGGATTGCTTTGCAACTTGATCCCGCTTATCCAGATGCCGAACCGTTGCTCCGCGATCTTCTTTCGCGAAAATTGCGGCCGTAATTTTGCCCGGTCAGGCGCGCGGATGCGCTTCGGCGTACGCTTTCTTCAAACGCTCGACCGTCACGTGCGTGTAAATTTGCGTGGTCGAAAGACTGGCATGCCCGAGCAGCGCCTGCACGCTGCGCAGATCTGCGCCGCGATCGAGCATATGCGTCGCAAAACTGTGGCGAAGTTTGTGCGGACTAATCGAGATCGGAATCGATGTGTGCCGCAAATAGCGTTTCAAGATCAGCCAGATCGAGCGCGACGAAATCCGTTTCCGCGATTTGCTGATGAAGAGCGCTCCGGAATGGACATTCGCATTGCTACGATATTTCGAAATCGCTTCTAGCGCGGGCGCGCCGATTGGACAAACGCGTTCTTTCCGACCTTTTCCAAAAACGCGCACCGACTCGGTGTAAAGATCGACATCTTCCACGTCGAGCGCCGCCAGTTCGCTCAATCGCAATCCGCTGCTGTAAAAAAGCTCCATCACGGCGACGTCGCGCAGCGGCATCCATTTTGGCGCGGCACGTTGCTTCGCGGTCTTCAAGGGCGCGGCCAGCAATTCTTCGATCTGTTGCCGGGTCAGCACCAGCGGAAGCTTTTTTTCGACCTTCGGGAGTTGCAATTGTCGCAACGGATCAATTCGAAGTTTCTTTCGCTCGGTCAAAAATTTGTAAAAGGCGCGCAACGCTGAGAACTGCAAGCGCACGTAAGAACGCGCCTGGCCGCGTTTCATGATCGCGAAAAGATAATCGCGAAAATCATCCGGCGTGCATTGCTTCCACGGTGTCCCGTTCTTGGCACGGAAAGCGCCCAGCGCCTGCCGATAAGCCTTTAGCGTTCGCGGCGAAGCGTTTCTTTCAACGGCGAGATGGCGAAGGAAGTCTTCCGCCAGACTGTCTTTCTTTTTCGCAGTGGTTGGGCCTCTTGTCATGTCGACCGAAATGGAGACATCTCTAGATATTTCTGAGATATCGACAGATTCCTCGACCTCGCTCGGAATGACACCGGTTAAAATTGCGGCTCCGGTTTCTCGATCATGTAGCGGGTCTGAGCGGCGTCGGCCCGGCCGCTTATCTGAGTTCTGAAAATCGACGGCGGGTTGGTCGAAATCACTTCGTAATCTTTCAGGATAAATTCCGGATAAACCCGATTGCTGGCCGGCTCGTAGACTTTGTCGCCGCTAAAGTTGCCGTAAAGTTTGTATTCGTAATTGTTATCCGAGCCGAATTTCAAGGCGGCGCGATCGGGCGCGAGTTTTTGCTTTTCATTCAACATCACCAGCTGCGCCGTGCTCCAGGGCTGGTTCGGTCGCCGCACGTATCCCCAAAACTTAAAGTCCGGTTTAAAATAACGCCGCCCGATGTAATAATCGCCTGCCGGCTCGGCCGCAATCCGTTGAGCCATGGCGATCTTCGCGTTTTGAATGCCGGTCGACTCAGTTTGGCAGCCTGCAAAAAAAAGAAGCGCGGCCGCGAAAAAAACCGGTTTTGCTCGCAAGATCGACATCTTCCAGGATCGACATCTACTCAGCTCTGCGACCCGCGCAATCGCGTTTCTTTTTGCATCAACGTGCAGCGTTCGTAATTTGAGGGCAGATGCTGGAATTGGAAGTTTACGCTGCTGGTCTTGGCGAGTTGGACAAGATTTTGGAGCTCGATCACCAGCTCTCGGCCATTTCAGGGCTGCGTTACAAAGTCGATCGGAACCACAATCTGGTTTATCTCGAGCTCAACCAACCCACCATCACCTTTCGCGAGATCCGCGGGATCTTTCGCAAGCTCGCGCTCGATCCGCATTTCATCGGCGCAATTCCGGCGGAGCTACGGCCAAAAACAAAAACGCAGCCGCTGGGTGTATAAACACAACAGCAAATGTTCGCCCGATTTTTTAACGCGCTCGGAAGACCGCTTATTCGGTTTGTTCAGTATTTAGGCGAGGTCGTAATGCTCGCCGCGGATACGTTCCAATCGCTTTTCACTCGTCGATTGCGCTGGAAATTATTTCTCAACCAAATTGTCGAGATCGGATTGCTTTCACAATTAGTGGTCGTAATCACGGGCGGATTCACCGGGGCGGTTTTTACCGCCCAGACCTATTTCCAATTTCACAAGATCGGAATGGGCTCGGCTGTCGGCGCGGTCGTGTCGGTCGCGATCCTGCGTGAATTGGGGCCCGTCTTGACCGCGTTGATGGTGACGGGTCGCGTCGGCGCCGCGATGTCGGCCGAGATCGGCACGATGAAAGTGACCGAGCAAATCGACGCGTTACGTGCGCTTGCTGTTTATCCGACTGATTATCTGGTGGTGCCCCGCGCGCTGGCCATGATGGTCTCGATGCCATTGCTGGTGGCGGAATGCATTGCGGTCGGCATCGCGGTCGGGTATTTCGTCGCTATTTTTTTGCTCGAAGTGAATGGCACTTACTACATGGCGAACATGGTGCGCTGGACCCGCAACCGCGACATCATTATGGGTTTGTCGAAAGCATTTTGCTTCGGCATTCTGATTGTCTTCATCAGTTGCCACAAAGGATTGACCGCGCGCGAGGGCGCGGTCGGCGTCGGTCGCGCCACCACCGAAGCGGTGGTCAACGCTTCGCTCGCAGTTCTCATCAGCAACTTTTTCCTGACCATGACGCTCAACATCATTTACCCGGCGGGCTATCAATGATCGCGCAAGATCGACGTAACGGCTCGATGATTGCCGTGCATGGGCTGGTGAAAACAATTGGCGGGCAAGAAATTTTGCGCGGTGTGGATCTCAACGTTCCGCGCGGCGAGACGCTCGCGATTATTGGTCGCAGCGGCGGCGGCAAGAGCGTCCTGCTCAAACATCTCATCGGTTTGATGCGACCCAACGCGGGCGAAATCTGGATTGAAGGCCAGAACATTATCGACATGAGCGAGCGGCATCTCGCGTCCATTCGCCAAAAGGTTGGAATTCTTTTTCAAGGCAGCGCGCTTTTCGATTCGATGACGGTTGCGGAGAACATCGCGTTTCCGTTGCGCGAAGCGGGCGAGCGTGATCCCCAAGTCTTGCGCGAGCGCGTAACCGAGATGCTGGAAGTGATGGAACTGCAGGGACAAGAAGAAAAAATGCCGGTGAATTTGAGCGGCGGCATGAAAAAGCGCGTCGGTCTCGCGCGCTCAATTATTCGTCAGCCATCGTGCATTCTTTATGACGAACCGACATCCGGCCTCGATCCCGTCGTTTCCGATTCTATCAATCGATTGATCCGCCGGTTGCAGCAGCGGCTCGGCGTCACCAGTATTGTTGTCACGCACGATATGAAAAATGCCTTTCACGTCGCCGACCGGATCGCCTATTTGCATGAAGGCCGCATTTACTTTCAAGGAACGCCCGAGGAATTACGGCAATCGTCCAATCAACTTCTCCAGGATTTCTTGCTCGGAAGGTCGGACGAACGGAGGTTGTAGAGGCGCTCGCCGCGGCGAGCGCCTGTTTGTTTACTTCGGCGGTTGACACAACCGCCGCTACAACAATGCTAGGATCGACAATAAGAATTCGAAATGAACCGGCACGAGCGAGGTTTGGAATTTAAGGTCGGCGTTTTTGTTTTTGCCGGCCTGGCGATGCTCGGCGCGCTCGTCGTGCAGTTCGGCAGACTGGGGGAGGGTTTCAAAACTTACTACGCCCTTACCATCCGTTTCAGCGATGCCAGCGGATTGTTGAAAGGCTCTGATGTTTTGCTCGCGGGCGCGCGTATCGGCAAAGTTTCGGGCGGACCGCGTATCGTTCGCGAAGGCAACGGGGTCGCCGTTCCGCTCAAGATTTATGATTACGTGAAAATTCCTGAGGGAAGCAAATTCACCGTTGGGAGTTCCGGTTTGCTTGGCGATCGCTTTGTCAGTGTCACCATGCCACCGGGCGTGCCGAAAACCTTTTTGCAGCCAAACGCCTACCTCAACGGCACGCGCGAGACCGGCATCGACGATCTTACCCGCGAAGGCGGCGCGCTTGTGGGCGACTTGCGGGGCGTTGTCCAAAAGATCGACACGACCGTCACGCGGTTGAACGAAGATGTGCTTTCCAAAACGAGCGCCGAGAAGCTCAAGTCGAGCATCGCGCACTTAAACGAAGCGACTGGCGCGTTTGCCGAATGGTCGAAAAAGCTAGGTGGCGTGGTCGATAAAGCGGATTCGGCGATGGACTCCACCAAAAAGGCGGCCGACGATTTGCAGAAAGTGATGAGCTCCGCCACACGGGGAAAGGGATTGCTCGCTGCGCTGCTCACGAATCAGGAACTTGCAAACGATTTGCGCGCTCTCGTTGCCAACCTGCGCGCGCACGGCGTCCTGTTTTATCGCGACACCGCCGCGAAGATCGGCAGCAATGCTACGCCACCGCCTAAACCGCGCCCACAGGCCGGAGGACGCTGATGACGCCGCTGCTGACGATCAATCTGTTGCGCGTTTTGTTCGTAACCTTTTGCGCGGCAATTGGAGCAAACATTTCCTCAGCGCTGAGCGGGAATCTTTGGCCTGGTTTGGTGCTCGGATTGGTCCTCGGCTTGGTGGTCGTGTTGATCGACCGCTTACTCAAAGGGGTTTCGCTGCGACTGTTTTCGTCGGCCACATTCGGGCTCTTGCTCGGTTTGATCTTCGCTAACTTGCTGATGGCTTCTCAACTTTTGCGTTATCAATCCGAAACGATGCAATGGTCGGTCCGGCTCATTGTTTACGCGGTCTTTGGTTATCTCGGGATGATGTTGGCAATGCGGAGCAGCCGCGATGAATTCTCGCTCATCATACCCTACGTGCGCTTCGCCCGCGAAACGACTCAGCATGAGCCGCTCGTGGTCGATACCAACGTCATTATTGACGGACGCATCGCCGATCTTTGCGCGACCGGGTTTCTCAGCCGCTCGTTGATCGTGCCACGGTTCGTTTTGGATGAGTTGCAATTGCTTGCGGATTCACACGAGCCGACAAAACGCGAGCGCGGCCGGCGCGGTTTGGAAATTTTGAATCAGTTGCAACGTTCGCGCGAAGTGGAACTGACGGTTCATGACAGCACCAGTGAAGATGTCGATCTTGGAGCGGACGCCCGTTTGGTGCGGACCGCCAAAGTATTGAAAGCGCGTTTGCTCACGAACGATTACGCGCTCTCCCAGGTCGCGCGGCTGCAGCGTGTGGCAGTGCTCAATTTGTCTGATCTCACCCGCGCTCTTCGGCCGACGGTTGTCGCCGGTGACGAAATCGATTTGCATTTGGTCAAGGAAGGTCGCGAGTCACACCAGGCTGTTGGTTACTTGCCGGACGGAACGATGATCGTGGTCAATCACGCTCGCGCGCATGTTGGCAAAACCCGGACCGTCGTCGTGGCTAGCGCGCTGCAAACCACCGCCGGTCGCCTCATCTTCGCCGAGCTCAAAAACGGCGCCGCGCAAGCGTCGGTTTCGCGCGAACCAGTTTGAAGCGCTTTCTCAAGTTCATTTTGCCCGGCGGCATTGTCGATCTTGCGAAGAATCGGCGAAAGCTGCGCGACATCGGCCGACGGCTTTCGCCGCGTGAGGTACTCAAGAGCGATCGGCTTGTTCTCGATGCCGAACAAAGCGGTCTTTCGCTTTTTGCGCCGGGTCATGTCGGCAAACTGCGCCACGTTGTCGATGTTGGCGCGAACACCGGCCAATGGTCGGGCATGCTGCTCAATTTGGTCAGGCCGGAGAAATTGGTCATCGTCGAGCCGCTACCGGATGCGTTCGCCGTCTTGCAAAAAAAATTCGGAAATAATCGCCGAGTTCAGTTGCACAATCTCGCGATCGGCGAACGCGAGAGTGTTGAAACGTTAAAGATCACGCGCGACACGACCGGCGCGTCACTCCTTCAGCCGCGCGAAGAAATGCGCGCGGTCATTGGAAGCAATTGGACGATCACATCCGAAGTGGAAGTTAAGATGACGACGCTCGACCGGTTACTTGCCGATCTTGGCGAGATTTCGCTGTTGAAAATTGACGTCCAAGGTTACGAAAAACACGTGCTCGTCGGCGCGAAGCAAATTTTGTCGAAGACAAAATTCCTGCTCATCGAATTGAACTTCATGCCGCAATACGAAGGTGGCTCCTGGTTCGGCGACGTTCACGAAATCGTGACCCGCGACTTCGGTTTCTTCCTCGGTAACACTTCCCAAGCGCAAGTCCTGAACGGGCGAGCTTCCATGTGCGACGGTCTTTATGTTAATCCCAATCTCGTCCCCGAATGGGTCAAACCTGATTTCGTGTAAGATGCAACCGAATGAAGCTTTAAGTGCGAGCGCGCAAGTGGCCGTGGCCCTGGCTGGATTCGCAGGCGTCGTTGTTGCGTTTCGCAACCGCTCGGTTCACGAGTGGTCGAAGATCGACAAGTTTCGGCTGCGGATTCTTCTGACAAACTCAGCGATACCATTCGTCTTGTCGATTCTCGGGATGGTTCTCTCATCGACAAGTCTCGATCTGGCCACAATCTGGCGGCTCTGCAGCATTTTCACGTTCGTAATGATTGTCTCGATGGCCAGCGGTTATCGCGCGAGCTATCGACGTTTCTCTTCAGCAGAATTTAAAACGTCCGGCGGCAGAATCGTTATTTTTTACACCAGCAGCATTATCGGCATCGGTGTGACTCTGCTGCAGCTCTATAATGTCATCACGCTGCAGACGTTCTGGCCATTTTTCGCCGCGATCGCAACGCTTCTTGTTCTGGCGATGCTGCAATTTATCTTTCTCGTAACAGCGCACGACGACGCACAGTCATAACAATCCACGTCGTAGTTCTTCTTCGCTGAGTCCGTCGAAGCGAACCAGTTTGTCGCGTGATTTGTGACCGCGCAGCAAAACAATCGTTCGCGCGGGCACGTTCAATCGCCCGGCCAGAAAACTGATCAGCGCTGCATTGGCTTTTCCTTCGACCGCCGGCGCGCGCAGCTTGATTTTGATCGCGCCGCCATGCTCGCCCACCACCTTGTTAATCTTCGCGTTTGGAACGACGTGAATACGCAGTGTCCCCATTGATTAACAGTAGCGGCGACCTGCTTGTCGCGCAGTAGCCTTGCGGAGGCGGATGGCCGCCGCATTGATCAAATTTCTTGAATCCGACCGGGCGTCGAAATGCATCACTCCGAAGAGATATGGAAGAAAAACCCAGGTCACTTTGGAAACTGCGACTCTTGGCGGTTGGCTGTGCGGTATTGGCGCTGATAGTGGTTTACAGCGTTGCGCTCCTGGTCTCGAACGACGTTCGCCTCATTTACGCAGATGGCGCGGTGGTGCTTTTTTGCGCCGCAATTTGGCTTGGCCGAACCAAAGTAGATTGGTTCGCTGCCGTTGTCCTGGTTTGCCCACTACTCGCGTCATTCAGTTACCTCATCCTGGCGAACATTCCGGTTCTGTGGCCCAATCTAATTCTCTGGACTGTGGCAGTGGCGATCGGTCTGGTTTTTGTCAGAACGCTGCGCACACGACGCCACTTCGCTATCGGCCTGGCCGCTATGCTATTGATCGGCTCAATCTGGTATTGCGGTTGGTACGTGCCGGAGCAGTTGGCCGGTTCGTTCAATCGCGTCCAAGATGCTTCGCCGCGACGAGCCGGAACGTCGCGGCGCGCTCGCGCAGGTACGACGCGATCCCGAGCAGCGTCTCACGGCGGACCAGGAAGAGATCAGTCAGCATTTCGCCCACGATTCCCGCGACCGCATAACAGTAGGCCTTCAGGTC
>Ga0209376_1005744_pt1 | contig 10197 bp, 11 predicted proteins | sample GraSoiAngelo_134_FD_185891 | JGI IMG/M metagenome (GOLD analysis project Ga0209376, IMG submission 185891) | Grasslands soil microbial communities from the Angelo Coastal Reserve, California, USA - 14_0929_05_30cm (SPAdes) (version 2) | ecosystem: Environmental > Terrestrial > Soil > Grasslands ... | reverse complement strand
TTCCAAGCATCCGGTTTTCCTCCCGAGTCTCCAATGAACAGTTGCGATGAACGTCCACACTAGCCTCCAGAGGACGACTAAAGCCTCCTGTAACCTAGAGCCTAGTCGAGAGGTTGCGCGGGAAACAGTCCTCTAGCAACCAGCCCAGCGACACGCAGGGGCTCTGGAATTCTTGAGACATATGCCCACTCTCTCAAGATCCTTCTCGCTTCATCGTCTCCACAGCCAAACGCTTCGTAGAAGAGCGGACTCTCGTTCTGAACCGTTTTGGCCTGACGTAATGGACCCAGGGAGGATAGGATGCGCCATCTTCTCCTCCAGTCCGGAAAATGCCTAACCAGGGCGCGTTTCACAGCTCTGTTATCGGGTCGAGATCCAATTACGACGATCGTGGGCGTTCTGAATTTTCTCAGTAACATTCTCGGATTGATAACATTGAATCCTCCGAATGTTGCACCCGCTAGCAGGATCGGGGATTCCCGGGCGCGAAGCGAGCTGAGCATTCTCGACGCCACGCCCGTAGCGTCAAATCCGTCTACTCCTATCCATGCAGTTCTGGCCTTCACAAGATGCGGCCCTTTCAGCTGTACTGCGACTAGTGGAGCCTTGGAACCGCCTAGTCTCCTAGATAGAAACGGTCCATCGTCGATCCCGATACAGCTAGTGATTGTGCTGTTTCGGGAGGCTCTTCGGTGCATAATTCAGGAGCCCTCTAACGAGTCCATCGCTGCCAAACGTCGACGTGACGGCGCGCGGCTCGACTCCCAGCCGGATCTTCTTCGTCCGCCCGTACCTGCCAAAGCTCACAACACGCGCATTAACAATTCCCATGAGGTCCAGCTCGTTTAGCAATCCGCTGACTCGTCTTTGGGTTAGCGATTCAACTGCCGCTGCGGCACACAATTCCCTGTAAACCTCGTACACATCCCCCGTGACTAGACTCTCCTTCCGCGCGTTCTCTGAATGTAGGACGGCGATGAGGAGGATTCTGGAATGAAGCGGGAGCGAGGATAGCACCTCCGTCACTCGATCGTGTTCCACCTTCTGCTGCGCTAGTCGGACATGCGACTCTAGGATGCCCTTCTCTCTCCCTCTTTCTCCAATCTCGCCGGCCACTCTTAGAAGATCCAGAGCCCTTCTAGCGTCACCATGCTCGCCCGCGGCCATTGCGGCGCAGAGTCGTAAGGCTCCATCCTCTAAAGCACCGGGCTGAAACGCGGCCTCGGCGCGATCACTCAGAATATCGTACAGTTCATCGGACGAATACGGTTTGAAAACCAGCTCCTCCTCTCCTAGAGAACTCAATACTCGAGGGTCCAAGAAATCCTTGAAGTGAAGATCGTTTGAGATTCCGATAACTCCAATCCATCCGCCGTCCAAGCTATCATTGATTCTCGTCAATTCGTACAGCAAGCTATCGTTCTCACTCCTCTTGACCAGAGCATCAATCTCGTCGAGTACGACGAGAAACGCGGATCCCCGCGCATGCAAAGCATCCCTCAACCGGTCCAGCAGCTCCCCTACAGCGAGTCCCGTAAACGGGACCTCTTGGCCTAGCGCTCGACAGAGATCAGCGATGACTCTGTAGTTGGTGCCTGAAAGCCGACAATTCACATAGCTGGTGTCTACAGCGCGGCCGTAGTCTCTCGCCTTCTTTTGTAGCCTGTCCAGGACGAATCTTGCGACGATCGTCTTTCCTGTCCCGGTCTTTCCGTAGGCAAAAATGTTGGAGACTCGTTCCTTTGAGAGTGCTGGTGCCAAGACGGAGCCGAGGCGCCGAATCTGTTCCTCTCGATGGGGAAGGCTTGTCGGCATGTAGTCGTGTCTTAGGAGATTCCTGTCTTTGAAAATCTGTCCGCCAGAGAGCACCTGTTCAAAGATAAGATCTAGTCCTTGCTGCGACAAGCCGTGAGAACACTTCTGAGTGATTCAAGCGATCCTTGTTCCAGTGGAATTAAGGGTTCTCGTACATGGATTTCGACTGGACCGACTAAACCCTCACACCCACCCCTGAGTTTCCAGTGCAAGAATAAATGACGCAGATGAAGGGTAAGTATTGTGTTGGAGTTACTACTCCAGTTGGTCATCAGAGGCTTTCACGGATTTAGGTTATCCTGTATACTATCAACGATAATTCACCACAAAGCAATAATCATCAACCTCACTTGAATGACGTTCCTGTTGTTTCCATCGGAAAGAGGGGGGTATGGGAGTCGTCTATTCGCCCATGGAATGGACGATGACTGTTCGATCACGCGGTCGAACATCAAATTCGATGAACACGATCTGTTGCCAGGTTCCAAGCATCAACTTCTTCTCTTCGAAAGGCACGGATAGATCAGGCCCGATTAGCGAAGCTCTGAGGTGAGAATGACCGTTTCCATCATGCCATCGACTCTCGTGCATGTACGAGCCGTCTCTCGGAGCGATTCTCTCGAGCATGGACGGTAAGTCAACAAGTAGACCCGGCTCATACTCGATTGTCGTCAGGGCCGCCGTCGACCCCGGCACAAAGAGGAATACAACACCATTACTGATGGTTCCATTCTCAACAATAGTTTGCACCTTATCTGTTATGTCAAGTATCTCGCCTTCCTTTTGGGTCGCAAGTCTGACAACATGGGATTCAACTGTCATGGTCAATCCCATTTTGTCAGGCAAGGAATTAAGAGTGAAGGACCGGCAAGAGATCTTAGAATGTCTAAGGAAAGCGGGGCCAAAGAGCTCTACGTCAAGAAGATCCGTAACGGCTCCGTCATCGACCATATCTCTGCGGGCCACGCTCTTGACGTTCTGAAAATTCTAGGAATCGGCGGCGGTGAGGGACACATCGTCAGCGTAGCAATGAACGTATCATCGAAAGCGGCCAGCAAGAAGGATATTGTCAAGGTCGAAAACCGAGAGCTCAAACCTGGCGAGGTGGACAAGATTGCTTTGATCGCGCCGAGCGCCACGATTAACATCATACGAGACTATGAGGTGGCTGAGAAGACCCGCGTCAAGCTTCCGGAGTCAATAAGGGGAATCGTGCGGTGCGCAAACCCGGCATGCGTCTCCAACGCGGGGGAACCTGTCGAACCGAAGTTCCTGGTAGAACGACAAGACCCTTTGAGACTGCGATGCTTCTACTGCGTACGCATAATGGACAAACAAGATGTTCTCAAACAATTCTAGCCCACAGATGACGGTCGTAAGAGAAGAGAGCGCTATCCAGGCGCTGCAGGCGCTCTATCAAGAAAGAAGGGAAGCTATTCAGAAAAGACTCGCAGAATTCAGACAAGTCATGGAATGGAAAGACGAGGAGGTTTTTGCGGAACTATGCTTCTGTCTTCTAACGCCTCAATCGTCAGCCAAAGTCTGCTGGGAAGCAGTCACCGCGCTCAAAGAACGAACCCTGCTTCTCAAGGGCCAGCCTCAGGAGCTTGAGCCACATTTGAGAAGTGTTAGGTTCTCTGACAGCAAAGCGAAATACATTGTTGAAGCTAGGGACATGTTCTCGAACGACGGCAAGTTGCAGTTGAAATCGAGGATCTCAAGCTTCTACAATCCCTTCGAGCTCCGAGAATGGCTTGTCGAAAATGTCAAAGGCCTAGGCTACAAGGAGGCAAGCCACTTTCTGAGGAACATTGGACTCGGCGAAGGGTTCGCTATCCTCGACAGACACATCCTCCGAAACTTGGACCGGCTCGGAGTCATCACAGAGATACCCGTATCCATAACAAAGAAGCGGTATCTGGAAATTGAAGAGAAACTGCGAAGATTCGCAACAGAGATAGGCATACCTTTAGCTGATCTAGATCTTCTCTTCTGGTCCAGAGAGACAGGCTGGATTTTCAAGTAGGAAATGGACATGGGCAAGATTGGGGTCATGGCCGATAAGGAGACGAGCATCTACTTCAAACTCGGCGGAGTCAAGAACACGTGGGTCGTCAAATCCCAGGAAGAAGCCGTAAAGACCTTCGACGAGATCAAAGCGAAACAACTCGTCTCCCTAGTGATTGCGACAGAGCCTGTCTTCGACTGGATCAAAGACAGATTGGGAAAGAGCAAGAAAGAGATCGAACTTCCACTGGTGGTCTCGATTCCGACACGCAAGGGTGGCAAGGCTCAGGTCGACCTCCTGGCAGATCTGATCAAGCGCACTGTCGGCGTGGAAATCAGGGTTCAGTAAGTGCAGTGTTGAGACACAGGATGTTCAAATAACGCACGGCTCTTCTAGAGAGGGTCGGTCTTCTGCAGTGCGGTCCATTGTAGTTGAATGTGTCGTGCCCACAGCTCCATCTAGGGCAGACGAAGTCAAGACCATGGCCCGAAGCATCGGCTACGACGTGGTCGATACAGTAATCCAACACCGAAAGAGCCTACACCACACATACTGTATCGGACCCGGAAAGCTCGACGAGGTCAAACAGCTAACATCAGAGAAGCACATCGAGGCGGTCTTGTTCGCTAACAGACTGCCCGGCTCCCAGGTCTTCAAGATTCAGAAGGTTCTAGGTGGAACTGACATCAATGTCATAGACCGGAACATGCTGATCCTAGAGGTCTTCGACCGGCGCGCAATGACGAAAGAGGCGAAACTGCAAATCGAGCTAGCTAAACTCAAGTACACTTTCTCCTGGGGCAAAGAGTTTCTGAGATTGAAAGGTATCCTCGGAGAACAGGTCGGCTGGAGTGGTCCAGGGGAGTACCCGTACGCTGATTACGAGAGAGGTGCGCGTAAAAGAATCTCTCATGTGGAGAAAGAGTTGCGCGACGTCTACGCTAAGAAGACAACTCTCAGGGAACACCGTAAAGAGCTTGGATTCCCAATAGTAGCGCTAGCGGGTTACACACAGAGCGGGAAGACGACTTTTTTCAACCGGGTTGTTTCGGAGCACAAAGACACTGGACTGGGTCCATTCACAACGCTGTCAACATACGCCCGAAGGGTTGACTATAACAACGGAATGGACGCGTTCAGTTTCATCCTGATCGACAGCATCGGATTTATCGAAGACATGCATCCCATAATTCTCAAGGCCTTTAACACTACGTTAGGTGAGATATCCAACTCCGACTTTATTCTCCTATTCATTGACATCAGCGAGGAGGAGGAAATAGTCTTCAGGAAGCTTACGGCTTCGAACCAGATCTTGAAACAGATCGCTCCAAAGGTTCCGCTTCTCATCTGCATCAACAAGATCGACAAGTCTGACGAGAGTCGTGTCGAAGAAGGCAAGAGGCTCGTTTCGAGAGTCTTCCCAGGCATACCTCAAGTTACTCTCAGTGCTCTGAAGGGACGTAACACCGAAGAGGTCCTCCGGCTAGGCTACCAGCATCTGAACGGCGGAAGCAAGCTTGAAACTCTAGAGTTACCGTCCTCATCATAGTAGATTCAGCAAAACCCTAAAATTCTTCAATGCCATACCAAGAGGTTCGGTCATCCTAGTTGGAATTACGGAAACTACAACGAACCCCAGACGGCACCTTCCTAGTTACGATTCCGAAAGCCTGGGCCAAACGAGTCGGACTCGGAGCGGGGTCCGTTGTCTCCTATGAAGAGCGGCAGGATGGAAGACTGTTGCTCTCGCCTAAGATAGACGAGGAGAGAGCCCCGCTAGAGGTAGTGTTGGATGCTTCTCCATTCGTCCGGCGTGAGATTATCGAGAGATACCTGCTGGGCTACGACATAATCAGGGTCCAGTCAAAGGACAGTTTCTCTCCTGACATTAGAGAAGAAGTCAGACGCACAACCAAACGGCTTGTAGGTCTCGAGGTCCTGGAGGAAGATTCGAAGAGAATAGTTCTCCAGTGCCTTGTCGAACCCTCGTTACTCAACCCTGAGAGAATTCTACGTCGTCTTGAGATGCTTTCAATGCCTATGCAGCTCGATTCAGTTCAGGCGTTCGTCTCATCCAACGGTGCACTGGCCAAGGGGGTTGTGGAGAGAGATGAAGAGGTTGACCGCTGGTACTTCCTGCTAGTCCGGCTTGTCCGGGCAGCAATTTCCGACACGTATCTTCTTGAGAAGATCAAGGTCTCCTCAGTTGACTGCCTCGACTTCAGACTACTCGCAAGCTACATCGAAACCTTCGCCGACTACGCAGTAACAATCGCTGAGAATACACAGGGGGGCGTAACAATCCCAAAGGAAGAACAGGCATTGTTAGAGAAGATTGGGGCATCGGTGAACGCAATGTATCGAGACGCAGTAGGGTCGGTACTCTCTCGGGACTTGAAATTAGCATCGTCTGTTGGACCCCGGTTCAAAGATACTAAGAAGCAACTTTCAGAGGCTGAGGCGCGAGTCGCAGGCTCAGCTAGACCACTCGTCAATCATTTGGTGGCGGTCACGATTGCCCTGAACAGAATGTGCGAGATCTCAGTGGACATATCGGACCTCACAATAACGAGGTAGCAGTCCTCGACAACAGCATAAATCTGGAAGCCTCAACTGGGTCTAGATGTCGGGGTAGGTCGGCTTTTGTCTGAGGAGATGCGAAGAGCCGTAGGGATCATACTGGAGGCAGGTTTCCAGATGGAATCCGAGGCCTTCAAGACCCTCGTTGAGAAACGCCGCGAAGACTCTCTCAAGCCCCTCGTGGACGAGGTCTTGAAAATGGCGAGCTTGGCTCAGCCGAGGCCGCTCTTCATCAGCGCCGATCTAGTTTTGAGGGCGGCTGAACAGTTGGATCTAGCAGCTGGTCCAGTTGTCCCGGTTGAAGGGCTGGGACACGGGCGAAGGTTTGCCGAGGATCGGGAGTCGAGACTTGAAGTGGTCTTCGACCCAACTGGCAAGCTGGGAACGACAGGGGCCCTTGACGATTTTCTCCGATACTTCCGTAGCCGTTTCGAGAAGATGAGCGCCCTATTCCGACAGAGGATTGACACTAGGAGTGCTGGGACGATCTCTGACGCTCTGGCTGGAGGGGCGAATGGAAGAGGTCGATTTGTTTGCATGGTGGTGGAGAAACGGGAGAAGGCGAATCGGATCTTTCTGACGGTCGATGATTATGATGATGAAGCAACTGTCTTGGTGGGTGATTCGAACCCGTCAGTCTGGCAGACGGCGCGTCGGATTTCTCGAGATCAAGTCCTGTTTCTGGAGACACGGAAGAGTTCCGGGAAGTTGCTGGTCGCCGAGAACATTGTGTTGCCAGAGATTCCGGATCACAAACCTGGGCGCGCTAGCGAGGAGGTCTATGCGGTTCTGATATCGGATGTTCACGTCGGGAGTAAGGTGTTCATGGAGGATGCTTTTAGCAGGGTCTTGGCCTGGTTGAAGGGCGATGTCGGCGGTCCAGAGCAACGGCATGTTTCTGACCGGGTCAAATATGTTCTGATTGGCGGTGATCTCGTAGACGGGATTGGAGTGTATCCCCGACAGGAACTGGACTTGAAAGTCCCTGACATTTACGAGCAGTATCGGCTGGCTGCGAAGCTTGTCGGGGAAATCCCGGAACATATGGACGTGGTTCTGATTCCAGGGAATCACGATGCGGTTAGACAGGCGCTGCCACAGCCTGCTATTACCAAGGATTTTGCCGGTCCCGTCTATGATTCCCGCAAGGTCGTGTCGCTGGGTGATCCCGCGGAGGTGCGTCTGGAGAGTGTTGATTTCTTGCTGTTTCATGGAACGAGTCTAATGGATATTCTGAGTTCCGCGCCGGGTTTTGATTATCAACGCCCTGTGGAGGTTATGGAGTATCAGCTCCGGGCGAGGCATCTGGCCCCGGAGTATGGCAAGTCAACGTCTATTGGTCCGGAGATGGAGGACTGGCTGGTCGTGGAACATGTGCCGGATGTGTTCCAATCTGGGCATATTCATGTGCCGGGGTCGGGGGTGTATCGTGGGACGACGATTGTCAATAGTGGGGCGTGGCAGGGCCAGACGGATTATCAGAAAAGGATGGGGCTGGTACCGCAACCGGGACTCTTGCCTGTAGTAAATCTCCAATCCTTACAGGTGCGCATGATGGACTTTCGATCAGAATAGGGTTCTGAAAGGGGTCCGAAATAATCAGAGCGAAGAATTGGGTGGCCTGGGAGCCGACATGGGGGACCCTCAATCGGCTCAGATTGAGAGCCACTTGTCAACTTGAGCCATCAACAAGAGAAAGTGCAAGGATTCCAGCAAGACTCCACATGAGTCTATTGTGGACTAGCTGTATTCACATCGTTTTCCATACACGTCTTTTCGGACGGTCTGTTTCGCGGGTCCGTGTATGCCGGTTATAGAACGCTTATGCCCGCCATCCGCCCTTGCCCTTCTGTAAGCGGTTGGGAGATTATCGCAGTGCCCAATGATGGTGATAGAGGCGAGCTGTATGCGGAACTTGAAAGGGCCTGCGATGAGCTAGACAAGACGCTCGAGATGTTGAAGAAGGCAGGCTACACTCTCCGAGAGTTCTCCAAGGTCCTGGAGGCTGACCCTACAGGCATACTTGTTACCCACTATCCTACGGGCTACATGATTTATCCCGACGAGATCAACAAGACCCCATGGGAATATCCCTCTCTCAGACCAGTAGTTGACTTGGACTATCTGGTCGAATTGCTGAAGAGAGCCCGACAGTTGAAACGGGCCAAGATGGAGATCGAGAGAAGACTAGGAAAGAGGCTAGTGCCCCTCTCATAGGTCCTACGCACGTGTCGTTCCGTAAGCATTCGTGAATAGCCAGTCTAGAACTTCCAGAATTTTGGGAGTAATCTCGCACCAGAGATGTACTCCGCCGGGAAGGCAGTCAATCCGACCGTTTGAAAGTTTCACTCTGAACCCTTCATAGCCAAAACCCGTACTGTCAATGGCGGTGGGCTTCAGCGGGTCGAAAGCTTGTCTGACCTCGGACTCGGAAACATTTGCGAATTTCTTTCTATCACGAAATACTAACATCGTCAGATTTCTATGGCCTAAGTTAGACGAGCTGAAGCTGGCTCGTCCCGGCGGGAAATTCAACTGTAAGAAAACGCCCCATTTAGTCCCGACATCAGAAGCTATCCGGTTGATGATTTCAAAGGCCACAATTCTATCGTCACGATCCAATAGAGTCTCATACTCTGATTGCCGAAGTTCGAGATTCTTCCAAAGGTCCTTGATGATCCAGCTCAATCATCCTCAGCCCTTTCCAGCAATATATGCCTCAAAGCGGCAAGAAAGTTTGAGTTCGGCACAACGTATTCGAACCCAATTTCGTCAGCTCGTTTCTTCAGCCCAGTCTGCACGTGCGGATACACGCCGAAGAGTCGAGAGTTGAATGTCATCTTCAACTCCTTTGCGACGGAGAATGGATCGTACTCTGTAGAGGAGAGGTCGAGAATGACCAGTTCAGGCCGGGTCTGCGCAACTAATCGTTTAAGCTCGTCGGGTTCCGATCCGAAGAACGGGTCCGCCCCGGTTTGCCTCGCTAACTCCGCTATCCTTGAACGGAGGAAAAGATCAGAAGTTGCAGCCACGAGTCTCAAGGCTTTCCGAACCCTTTTCGCAACAGTGTTATAGAACGCTTTTTCCCTGAAACAGGTCGCTAGAAACCATGTCTGGAAGCCCCTCGTTCGCTGGGCGTGACATAGTCTCAATCCGCGACTTTTCACGAAAAGAGATCGATCACGTTCTGGACATGGCGGAAGTCATGGAGCCGCTGGCCAAGAAAGGGTCAGACATGCTTCACGGGAGAATAATGGCCACGCTGTTCTACGAGGCTAGTACTCGGACCCGTCTAAGCTTCGAGTCTGCCATCACACGGCTAGGTGGGACAGCGCTCGGATTCGCAGAGACAAAAGGTACATCCGTAGAGAAAGGCGAGAACCTCGCGGATACTGTCCGGGTGACTGAGAAGTACGCTGATGTTCTGGTGGTGAGACATCCCTTGGAAGGAGCGGCCCGCATGGCTGCGGAATTCGCCTCCATACCAGTCATCAACGCTGGCTCTGGGGCTGAGGAGCACCCAACCCAGGCGCTCTTAGACCTTTACACGATCAGGAAAGAGTTGGGGACGATAGACGGGCTGACCATCGGACTGATCGGCGATCTGAGATACGGTAGGACCGTGCACTCCCTAGCATATGCTCTATCGCTTTACAAGGTGAAGCTTGTTCTGATCTCTCCAGACATTCTCCAGATGCGGAAGGAAGTGGCCGAAGAAGTGTCGAAGAAGATCGAAGTCTCCGAGACGCCGTCCCTCAGGGACCACTTGCGAGAGCTGGACGTGATCTACATGA
>Ga0209376_1005742_pt1 | contig 10203 bp, 12 predicted proteins | sample GraSoiAngelo_134_FD_185891 | JGI IMG/M metagenome (GOLD analysis project Ga0209376, IMG submission 185891) | Grasslands soil microbial communities from the Angelo Coastal Reserve, California, USA - 14_0929_05_30cm (SPAdes) (version 2) | ecosystem: Environmental > Terrestrial > Soil > Grasslands ... | reverse complement strand
GCGCGTAAACAAGAAGATGCCGCTTGCCATGTTCTTGGTTTTTGTTCCGAAGCGCACGGTGAGGAACTCGTAGATGCTCTGCACCCGATAGTCGTAGTACGGCTTGATGAAGGTGAAAGCTATAAAAACGCGCGCCAGGATCGTCCCAATGACGAGCTGGCCGTAAAAGTATCCCCTTGTTTTGAAACCCTCGGCCGGCGTTCCAAGAAACGTGGCGGCACTGGTTTCGGCTGCAACGATGGAAGCGAGAACTGCCCACCAGGGAATCGATCGCCCGCCAAGCGAGAAATCCCGCAGATTTTTATTTCGCCGGCCCGCCCACAAACCAAGCGCGACTATGCCGAAGAAATAAAAGAGCAAGACTCCGGTATCGATTGCCAGGCGGGCGCCCATTTCGGCGGTTACTTAGCCACAGACGCCGTGCTGAGCAAAGCCGAAGCATGAAAACAGATTTACACAGATAAAGGAACGAAGATTTGAAATTAGATCATCTGTGTTTAATCCGTGTTAATCTGTGGCAGGAATGAAGCTGGTTGAAATCTCTTCGCCCGATTTCGATCTGGAGAAGACGCTCAATTCCGGCCAGGTCTTTCATTGGGAAAAGATCGACAACGGATTTTTGGGAGCGATTGGGGATGTCCCTGCGTGCGTGCAGCAAGAAGACCATATTTTGAAAGTCCATTTTGGCGAGACGCGAAAACCAACACGCGAGACGCGCCCGCTACCGAGACTCGTAACGCATTATTTCGCGCTGGATCATCCGCTAGCCGAGATCTGCGCCTCGTTTCCAGACGATGCGTTGATGAATGCTGCGCGCGATTTTTGCCGCGGCTTGCGAATCATTCGCCAGCCGAAATGGGAATGTCTCGCCACATTTATCTGTTCGTCCATGAAACAGGTGGCGCACATTCGCCAAATCTCGGCGGCGCTCCGGACCCGTTTTGGCGAGCGGCGAGAGATTGGCAATCACGTGGTTTACACGTTTCCGCACGCGCAGCATATTGCGCATGCTTCCAAGACAGGACTGCGCGAATGCAAGCTCGGTTATCGCGCCAAAAACCTGTGCGCGACTGCGCAGCTGGTCAGTTCTGGCGAATGTAATCTCGAAGCATGGTCGGCGCTTTCAGATGCCGAGCTTAGAGAACGCTTATGCGCATTGCCCGGTGTGGGAGCGAAGATTGCAAATTGCGTGATGCTCTTTGCATACGAGCGGCTCCGCGCATTCCCGATCGACGTCTGGATCGAGCGGGTTCTGAGACAGCATTATTTGCCGCGTCGAAAGAAAATGACGGCGCAGCAGCTGTGGGAATTTTCCGAAAGCTATTTTGGCGAACACGGAGGATACGCGCAGCAGTACTTGTTTCACCATGCCCGCGTCGCGAAATCATTGATATCCAGAGATTCCTCTGAAAGCGCCAAAGACGCTGTCTCATATCGAAGCCTGGGGCATCGCCCCAGCAAATCGAGTAGCCGCGTTAGCAAGCGCTGAAAGCGCGATTCAATTTCATTTGGTGGTCCTCAAGCCGCAACGAACTGACGCCGGGGGTGAATCGCGCTTTCAGCGCTGTGGGGCGCTGCCCCAGGCTGGACGTTGATGTGCGCGCCTTTGGCGCTAACACAATCACGCCGGCCCGGACAGACCCTGTAAGATGCCCGCTTGCCGAGTCAGCCTGGAAGTCTGACCTCGACCGCAGGTTGTCAGCGCCTGTGGGCTGGGATAATGTTCCAGCCGCAAGCTGGAAAAACTCTGCGCCTGAACGCTTCACTAAGAGAACGCTCTCATGACAACGGCTGAAATGATGTTCGCCCAGCCGGGCAGCACCGAAAGCTTTCGGGATCGCGAATATGACGCGCGAACGGTTTTCTGGGCGCTGCTGGCGGCGATTGTAATTCACCTGGCCGTAGCGTTTTTGCTTGCTGCGTTCAGCGGCGTTTTTTCGCCAGCCGTTCCCATGCAGGAACAGCCGGCAGAACTCACCTTTGTCGATCTATCACCGACCTCGAAGAATTCCGCGTTCATCGAAACCGATGAATCAAAAAAAGCACCGGAGCCGAAGGAGAAAACATTCGAATCGAACGCCAATTCAGTTGGGGCAAGCGAGCTTGCTGCGACTGGTGAATTGCCGTTGCCCTCGCAGGCGGGAAAAGATCGGCCGTTTATGGACTTAGAGACAAATCCTTACTCGCTGGAAACAAAGGGAGCGCAACCGCAGCAGTCGAAGCCCGCATCGCAACAAAAACAAATACCTGCTCCGCAATCCGCGCCGATTACCGCGGCGGAGCAATTTGCTCTGTTGACTCAAAAGCCAACTGCTGCGGTCGAGCCGTCGACTGCACCATCCCAAGCGCAATCTGCGTATCGGCGCCTGAAGGAGCGGACCCACATCTCCGGCAACATCACCACTCATGGGATTTCTGCGGTTAATGCTTTAGGCACCCCGCTCGGCCGTTATCAAAAGATCGTGGCGGATTCAATTGGATCGCGCTGGTACAACTATGTGGAGCAAAAGCGCGACTTGATTACGATCGGCACTCTGCGGCTTCGATTTGATATTGACCGAAGTGGGCAGGTGAAGAATGTCAAAATCACCGAGAACAGTTCGAACGAGGCATTCGCAAATGTTTGCCTGCAATCGGTACTCGAGGCGCACCTCCCGCCGATTCCGGAGGACGTCGCGAACACTTTGCCTCCCGAAGGCTTGGAAGTGGACGGACTCGGTTTCATTATTTTTCCAAATAGATGATCGCCGCCTGGATCATTGCCGAAACGACGGGAATCGCGAACACCGTGCTCGGGTTCTTCACCAGAGGTGGTCTCTTCATGTGGCCGCTGCTGGCCTGCTCGATTGTCTCGGTGACGACGATGATTTTGCGCGGCATGGCTTTGCGGGAGAAAAACGTGATGCCGCCACTAATCGAACATGAAATAGAACGGCTCGACCTGGGCGAAAATCCAGAGCGGCTATCGCGCATTGTGCACCATGATCATTCTTCGCTGGCGCGGATCACTCGGGTCGCGCTGCAACATTTGCGCAGCCCGCGTTCGGAAAACGTGGAAGTGGTTCAAACGCGTGCGCGGCACGAGATGGTGCGTCTGGAAAAAGGTCTGATCGTACTTGAAGTGATTGTAGGCATCGCGCCCCTTCTGGGTTTGATCGGCGCCGTTTCAGGATTGGTGCACGTTTTTTCACATCTCGGACTGAGCTCGGGCGCATCCGATACGCGCCAGATCGCGCTGGGCATTGCCGAAGCGTTAAACGCAACCGTTTTCGGGCTGTCGATTGCCGTGCCAACGCTGATCGGGTTCAGCTATTTTTCGAGAAAAGTAGAAGTGATGTCGGTCGAAATGGAAACGTTAGTGGTCGAGTTGATTAACAAATGCTATTACGGCCGCTCCTCGCGCGAGTTCGGGACGGCAAATATACCTCCCGCCGCGCAGGTACCGATTCCGACGCCGGTTACCTGAAACGCGCGGCACATCTCAGCACATGAATTTCGCAGTGCGAAAACGGCGGGCGCCTCTCATTATCATCGTTTCGCTCGTCGATATTCTAATCATCCTTCTGATCTTCTTTGTCGTTTCGACGTCGTTTAAGAAGGACCAGCCGGAGGTCCAGATTAACTTGCCGGAATCCAAAACAGCCCAGAAACGGCCGGCTGAACTCGACCACGCTATCGTAAGCATCAGTGAAAGTGACGAGATCAAGCTGGATGGACGAGCCACAAGCGTGGACGAACTGGAAGGCGCGGTGCGCGATTTGCCTGAACCGCGCAAATCAACGCTCGCGCTGCAAGCCGACAAAAAAGCTTCTTTTGGCACAATCATCAAAGTGATGGACGCGTTGAAGCTGGCAGGCGTGAGAAATTTGCCGGCCTTTACCCGGGAAGAAAAATGATCCTGCCAATCTTGCAGTACGGTGACCCGGTTCTTCGGGCAAAGGGCAAACCAATCGAAGCAATCGGCGACCGCATTCGTGAGCTGGCCGAAAACATGATCGAGACGATGCACGCTGCCCACGGCGTGGGCCTTGCAGCTCAGCAGATCGGTAAACCTTTGCAGCTGACGGTGCTCGACGTCTCGGCAGTCGAGGACAGGCCAAGCACGTTGAAGCTGGACGGCAAAGACACCGATCCAAAGGCGGCCATGCCGCTGGTGTTGATCAATCCGGAAATCGAGTTGCGCGGTGAAACGGAAGTTGGAATTGAAGGGTGCTTAAGTTTTCCAGAAATCACCGGCGACATTGAACGGGCGCAGTCGGTGACGGTGCGCGCGCAGACTTTGGAAGGAGAGATAATCCAAATTGAAGCGAGCGGATTTCTTGCGCGCGCGATTCAGCACGAGGGCGATCATCTTAACGGAATCTTATTTATCGATCGGATGCGTTCGGCGGCAAAGGCCGCATTATCGAGTCGCCTCAGACGATTACAAAAAGAGACGAAACGCGGGATCAGACACGGAGAAGAGCTGGTGACAGAGACCACGCTGTAGCCGATTTCTTCCCGCTAGGCGCGGCCGTTTCAAAGCGCAGCCGTAACGCGCAAGAACGTCGCAGGAATAGAAGTGGCATTATTACTTTTGTTTTGGCTGTTGAATAGAGCTTCCAGTTCATTCTGCAAGTCAGCAGCTCGGCCGTTTTTTTCTGCGGCTTCGAATGCATTCATGGTTGGCCCGTAGTATTTCCTGAACTCATCCACGAACGCTGAGGGTGGGCCGGGGAAATTGAACGTAAACGTGTCTCGCGCGAACGATATCTTTTCTGCCGGGACTCCCGCGCTGGCAAATCGCTCGATTACGTTGCTTTCGATGCCCCACGTCATCGGGCTGATGAAACCCTCCGGCGGTGGCGGCGTGTAAGCGGAGCTAATCTTCAAGATTTGCGCCACCAACGTTGGATCATTTGGAATCCAGTTCCCCATAATGATTCGACCGCCGGGCCGGGTCACGCGCACCATCTCCCTGGCCACATCAAACGGCTTCGGTGCAAACATCGCGCCAAAGATGCTCAGAACGAGATCAAAAGTATGATCCTTCAGTTCGTGCAGATTCGATGCATCCCCTTCCTGAAATGTGCAATTGGTCAGGCCATGCTCTCTGGCGCGCTTGTTTCCAGCCTCAACGAGGTTTGTTGCAATATCGACGCCCAACACGTCCGCTCCGAGTTTCGCCGTTGGCAATGCCGTGGTGCCATCGCCGCATCCAAGATCCAAAACCTTCAGCCCTTTTGTGATTCCAAGTCGCTCGACGAGCGCCTCTCCGCTTTCCCGCATGCTCTCGGCGATGCGGGTAAAGTCGCCTTTTTCCCAAAGTGCTTTGTTTGGATTCATAATGTCATTTATCATGAGGTTGTTGATTGGGTTGTGGAATTACAAAATGGTTTCGCCTAACGAGGCACAGCCTCCGGCGATTGGCTAGGCCTTCAGTGTCCTTTGCCGAGTAGGTTGCGAACCGCTGTTTCAAGAGCTTGACTATATGGTTGTGCTCCAGCGTGCACGTCCACCAAAGACCAGTACGCCTTAACTGGAACCGAAGGGGACTTTAAGAACAACACCATTTTTTCACCGATCTTGGGCGGTATCGCTGGTTCGTCTCGCCTCCATTGAAAGCCTACAGTCACGCTGCTGTCTGGGACGGTACCCGCGAGCACACTCAAAACGTCAAAGTGTTCTCCAGCGTAAATCCCGCCTGTCGCGCAAACGCCGCCATGATGGCGCAGTTGTCCAATAATCACGGCATCAGAGCGGCTCAGCAATGACGCAACAGCTGCTTCTTGCGGTTCTGAGGCGCAGATCGCGCCAGGAATGAGAAGGATCGCGATGTATGTGAGCGCTCTCACTGGCCTAACGAGAAAGAGATGAGCTGCCGCGAGCGAGAGCGTCCTTCGCTACAGATTGGCGGGTTGAAGTCATCTGACGCTTGATAGTACGGCGGCTCGCGGTCGGCTCCATCGACTGGTTAGGCGCTGCGGTCATCGGTGGAAAGCTTGAAATGTGGATTCTCGATTATACCCAAGACGTTACCGAACGGATCGAGAACCGTGGCGACTCGGATGCCCTCGCCGACGTCCTGAACGGCTGTGCGCCCAGTAGCGCCGAGCGAAAGCAAACGTTCCCAAGCTGCGGTAGCGTCTGACACGCCCCAGTACACGATAACACCGCCCGAACCAGCAAGTGGAGAAGACGCATCGGGATCGAGGCCGAGTTCGTAGCCGCCAACGCTGAAGCCGACGTAAAACGGCTGGTCGAAATATGGCGCAATCCCTAAGACACGCGAATACCACGCCTTCGCCTTGTCCAAGTCGGGCGCGCGATAAATGGCGGTGCGAAGGCCGTGGAAATGTGGACTTGTGGTGGACTCGTTCATGTGAATTTCAGAGAAACGCGAGCATCGCCTGACGAGAAGTAGATGGGAAAATCCCGCCTTTAATTACGGGTTTTTCCGGCCTAATACGCTTGAGGTTCATTGAGACAGAAACCCAGTCAGCGGACTGGTCGCTGCCGCAACGCTGAGTTTTTCGGCTAATCCGATCTCGCGCGCTTCACGTCCTGCTTCGATGGCTTTCTTGAATGCTTTTGCCATGCGAACGGGGTCGGACGCTATTGCGATGGCCGTGTTCACCAGAACGGCATCGGCGCCCATTTCCATTGCTTCCGCGGCATGACTCGGCGCGCCCAACCCGGCATCGACCACGACCGGCACTGTCGCTTGTTCGATGATGATCTCAATCTGCAAACGTGCTTCGATCCCCCGATTACTGCCGATCGGCGAACCGAGCGGCATTACCGTGGCCGTGCCTATGTCCTGCAATCGTTTCGCCAAAACCGGATCGGCGTTGATGTAAGGAAGAACAGTGAAACCTTGTTTCACCAAAATTTCCGCAGCCGCCAGTGTCTCAACCGGATCGGGAAGCAAATAGCGCGGGTCAGGATGAATCTCGAGCTTGATCCACTTTGGCAAGCCTGCGCTTACGGCCAGCCGCGCGAGACGCACCGCCTCCTCCGCGTTGCGCGCGCCGCTCGTATTTGGCAGGAGGAGAAAACGTTTCGGATCGATAAAGTCGAGAATGTTCGCGAACGGATCGTGTTTGCCTGAAAGATCGGCGCGCCGCAGTGCCACAGTCACCAGCTCGGTACCGCTGGCAATGAGCGCATCCCGCATCAGTTCGTTCGACGCAAATTTCCCAGTGCCAAGAATCAGGCGCGAGGTGAACTCGCGATCGGCGATCTTCAGTTTCGAGGGCTTGTCCGCCATTGCGAGAAAATAAACGAATTTGCCCAAGCGCGCGAATATCCATGTCTGAGTAGCGGGACGCCCGCGTGACTTTCTGGTTGTACGAAGCAACTAATCACGCACATTCCCGACAATGACGCGGTTCGATCTCCGCTTGCAAGATTGCGTTACCGGAATGGCATCAGTGCCTGACCAACACCTTGATCTCGTGGTCACCTCACCGCCATACAATCTCGGTATTCGCTACCGAAAATTTTCTGACCGGCAGGATCGACGATTGTATTTGAATTGGTGCGCCGAATGGGCCGCACAGATTCGGCGCATCCTGAAACCGAGCGGCTCATTGTTTCTCAATATTGGCGCCGCGCCGTCGAATCCGATGTTGCCACACGAAATCGTGATGACATTGCGCAATTTTTTTGTGCTGCAGAATAGCATTCACTGGATCAAGTCGATAGCGATTGATACGGCACAGGGAAGGACAAGCGCACCGAACCCTCACCTCAATCCTCTCAGCGCTCCGCCCAGTCGCGATCCCAACCCAGACGCGAAGCGCCAGGTGAGGGTCAACGGCGGAACCAAAACATACGGCCATTTCAAGCCAATCAGTTCGAAGCGGTTCCTAAACGACTGTCATGAATACATTTTTCATTTCACCCAGACCGGGCGCGTCGAACTTGATCGACTCGCCCTTGGCGTTCCGTATCAGGATAAAAGCAATATCGCGCGCTGGCGTCACACTCGCGGAAGCGATGTGCGGTGTCGCGGTAATACCTGGTTCATTCCTTACGAAACAATTCAAAGCCGCGAGAAGGAGCGACCTCATCCTGCGACGTTTCCGGTCCAACTGGCAGAATGGTGCATCAAACTTCACGGTGTTTCGCGCGTGCAAACAATGCTCGATCCATTTCTCGGGATCGGGAATTCAGCTGTGGCGGCGAAGCGCTGCGGCGTGAAAAGGTTTATCGGCTTCGAGATCGACGAGACTTATCTCGCGGAGGCGAAGCGTCGGCTCGGGTGAGCGCGTGTCGCGCATGCCAGCGACGAGGTTCCGGCTTCGCGACCTTCTTTTTTGCGTGATAGACTGGAGTGCGATGATCGCAAGGAAAGTCCCTCGCAGCGAGGACGCCGCGACCAAGTCGCCGCGGCGACCGCTATTCTCAACAAGATCACTCTTCATTGGTGAGCTGATCGTCGCGCTGAAGGTTTTCTTACTGTTCAACGCAGAAGCTACTGGCGCTTCTCTTAGCTTTGCGGGCGTTGCTTTTTCTCCAGGTTCAACCGTCAAGGCCAACGTTCCTCTGACCGCGCAGGAGAAATCATTGGCCGCGCAAGGAGGAAATGTCGTACCGCCGAATGCAGTTGCTGTGCTGGCGACACCCAGCAATTTCGATCCGCGAACGAGCTGGCCCGTGTTGGTGATTTGTTCCACCAGCGATTTCAAACGTCAGAATCGAGATGATCTCGCTGATTTTTATCGCAGAGTTGGCGTTGCTGAAGGCTGGGTGCTGCTGGCCGGAGACGGGCCGCAGCATGCGCGCAGCGACACCGCGGCCTGGCGTGGCGCAATGACGTTGGCCGCCATCCAAGCTTTGCGTCGCAGCTTTCCCGGATCGGAAAAGTGGCCGATCGCATGTGCTGGCTTCTCCGGAGGCGGAAAGGGCGTTGGTTACGTCACGCCTTTGCTTGCAAAAAGTGGTTGCCGCGTGTCCGGAATCTACGTTACCGGCGCCAACGAAGATCACCTGAGCGATGGATACATGAAAATTGGCCCGGGCGCGGGCTTTCTCAACACGCCGATTTACATCAGCGCCGGCCGGGATGACAGGATCGCCACGGTAGAGCAGCAATACAACGTCGCCGGATCAATCAAACGAACTGGTTTCCAGCGAATTCGAATCGGGACGTTCCATGGCGGCCATGAAGTTAACGACGCGCAGACTTCCATCGCTTTGCGATGGTTCCGTGAATTAGCGAGGTAGGAGAGCCTATTCGGCGGAACTGAAACGCCGGATGGCCGCTACGAGACCGTGAGGATCATCAGTGCCTAACGCAAATTTTCGGCCATTACGCAACGTGATCGCTACGGCGTCCAAGCCCGAAATATTATAAAGCCACCCGTACGGTGTCAGATGAATTCCCCAGCCGTACCACCAGCGGATCCGGATTGGTGCGCATGCGATAATCTGAGCGAGTGGCACTTTTTTCCTAATCACGCCAATCCCGAACGACGCGAGCAAAGTTTGATCATCAATCTCGATTCTGAGCTTACAGAACAACGGAATTGTAACTAAAAGCACGAGTGAAATGACGACCGAAATTTCGTGCGACCGCGATGGCTGAGAAATCGTTCCGATCGCAACGACAACGGAAATGACAAGCACGGCCCAATCACCACGTGACCGATCTGCGTATGTTTGTACCGTGTCACAGCAGTTCGGCTTCAGCTGCCGCTTTGGCGTCTGAGGATTGCCGAAATTTCTCCAGCGACTTTACAAGATTCCCGGGCAACGGCCGCACGCGATCGAAGATGCGCGGGGCCAGCGGTTGGGCCGTTGCGTACCCGGCGGCGAACATTTCCAACTTTGAATCGAGATTATCGATGTAATGCAACGCCATCGCTTCGGGCGTCTTCGGCTCAACTGGTGACCCCAACTCCTTCTGGCCATGATGAGAACCAATCAGGTGGAGCAGATGCAGGCGCACATCTTCCGATGGCGGTGAGTAGGTTTTCCAACGCTCTGCATTTTCAGCGCTGAGCTTTCGCCAGAGCGAATTGACGAGCTCGAGTCCAATAGAAATGTGGCCGACCAGTTCGCCGAGTTCGTCGTAGTCCATAACGAAGCCCTTTTCAGAGAATTGGTTTTCCCAAAGCTTACCGGAGTCGTGAAAAAGAATCCCGGCGATCAACAGGTCCGTATTCAATTGCGGATAGACCGGTGCGATCTCCTTCGCTACGCGCATCATTTGCGCGG
>Ga0209376_1005728_pt1 | contig 10217 bp, 9 predicted proteins | sample GraSoiAngelo_134_FD_185891 | JGI IMG/M metagenome (GOLD analysis project Ga0209376, IMG submission 185891) | Grasslands soil microbial communities from the Angelo Coastal Reserve, California, USA - 14_0929_05_30cm (SPAdes) (version 2) | ecosystem: Environmental > Terrestrial > Soil > Grasslands ... | reverse complement strand
AACGCGGGGCACAGAAAATCTACTCGGGCGTTTCGCATGCTGTCCTGGTCGATGTCGCGACCCGGCGTTTGCAAAAGTCGAAAATTACGGAATTAGTAACCACCAACAGCACGCCGGTCCGTCCGGTGGATGGATTTAAGATTACGGTGCTCTGCGTTTCCGAGCTTCTCGGGGAAGGCATCAAACGGATACATAACGACGAGTCTGTGTCGTCGCTGTTCAACATCGAGAACGAAAAAAATGGCAAAACAAGTTAAGCTTAAAGCAGAACCACGGACGAACGTGGGACGATCCGCCGTACGGAAACTCAGAGCGCGTGGATTAATTCCCGCGGTCATCTATGGCGGCAACGATAAGCCGCAGCCGTTGCAAGTCGCTACGCGCGAGATCAACGCCATGATGAGCCACGCTTCTGGAGAAAACGTTTTGGTTGAGCTCGAGGTTGCCGGGGAGGATTCAAGTCGCACTGCCTTGGTCCAGGAGGTACAACACTCGCCCGTCGGTGGCGAGATTCGTCACGTCGATTTTCACGCCGTCTCCATGGATCAAATGATTCAAGCCGAAGTTCCTCTCGAACCGACGGGCATAGCCGTTGGCGTCAAGACTTTTGGCGGATTGCTCGAGCAAAGCTTGCGCTCGCTGGCGATTGAATGTCTCCCTGGCGATTTGCCCGATCGGATCACGGTGGATGTGTCGCAGCTGAACATTGGCGATTCCATTCATGTTCGCGACATTCAATTGCCGCACGGGGTGACGGCGAAAGTACAGCCCGACCTCACTGCGTTCTCCGTGGTAGCGCCCGTCGTTGAAGAAGAAGTGGCAGCTGTGCCCGAAGCGGAAGCGGCAGCTGCCGGACCGGAAGTGATTACGGAGAAAAAGGAAGAGGCCGAAGGGGCTACACCCGCCCATGCTGCAAAGGAAAAAGCTCCGAAAGAAAAGGAGCAGAAGAAATAATCCATTTTCGATTTTCGATTTGGATGCTGTGCGGCCGTGGAAGAGAAATCAATCCGGTTAGTCGCGGGTCTTGGAAATCCGGGATCCGAATACGCGGCCACGCGTCACAACATTGGCTTCATGGTAGTCGATCAATTGGCTGCGCAGTTTGGATCTTCATGGGAAAAATCGGCAAAGTGGGACGCGCTCTCAGCAAGATGTGGCGCTGTGCTTCTGGTCAAACCGATGAGCTTCATGAATCGAAGCGGTTATCCGTTATTTGCGGCCGCGCAATTTTACAAAATCCCGCAGCAGGAAATTCTCGTGGTGCTCGATGACCTGGCATTACAGCTGGGCCGTCTGCGCCTGCGCGCGCGCGGCCGATCCGGAGGCCATAACGGTCTTGAATCAATCATCGTCCAATTTGGAACTGAGGAGATCCCGCGCTTGCGCGTCGGGATCGGCCACGCGCCACGCGAAGGATACATCGATTACGTACTGAGCCGATTTTTCGACGACGAGAAACCACTCGTTAGATCCGCGATCTCCCGAGCTGTGGAAGCGGTGAAATGCGCGATTGACAACGGGCTTGTTTCCGCGATGAACACTTTCAACAAAACCGAAACTGACGAAATATGAACCGACGTTATGAAGCGCTGCTGGTGTTGAACGCCCAGGGTAAAGAAGACACCGTCAGGGAAATTATCGACCGACTGGAATCGGAGTTTCAAAAAGAAGGTGCGCAAATCGAACAGGTGCAAAAAATGGACAAGCGCCAGTTCTCCTATGTGGCCGGCCCTCTGGATTCCGGATATTACGTGAACTTTGTTTTTATTGCCGATCCAGGAGTCATCGCGAAGCTACAAGCGAAATTTAAACTCGACCCGGAAGTGTATCGTCAGAATTACGAACGCCTGCCCGAGAAGAAGGAAACGCCCGGAAAAAAGGTGGCGAAACGAAACTGATTTCGCTATAAGGCGATCATGGCCAGTTTTAACAAAGTCATTCTGCTTGGAAACCTCACCCGCGACCCCGAAGTGCGTTACACGCCAAAGGGCAGCGCAGTCTGCGATCTCGGTATTGCTGTCAATCGCAATTATACCACCGATAGCGGCGAAAGACGTGAGGAAGTCACATTTGTCGACGTTGTACTCTGGGCGCGCCTTGCGGAGATTGCAGGTGAATATTTGAAGAAAGGACGGCAGGTGTTTATCGAGGGGCGTTTGCAAATGGACACCTGGGACGACAAACAAACCGGGCAGAAGCGAACGAGATTGCGTGTGGTGGGCGAGACCATGCAGCTGCTGGGCGCTCGTCCCAGCGGAGCCGCCGCTGCCGGCGAGACGGCTGGGGAAAGTCGCCAAACCAGCGCACCACCCAAACCATCACCACCCGCCCAGCCCGACGAGGACGAGATCCCGTTTTAGTGTTTTTTTGTAGACGCGACGCCCTCTTCGCGTTTCATCCCGCGGCAATGCGGCGAGGGCGCCGCAGCTACCAATGAACGCAACCGAAGCGTCTATCGCGCTCAACATGCTGCCGACCGTCGGGCCGGTGCGGTTGCGCAAATTGCTCGAGAATTTTCGCGAGCCGCAACAAGTCCTCGCGGCAAAACGCAGCGAGCTTCGCAAGGTGGAAGGAATCGGCAATGAGGTTGCAGACCAAATTTCGACCTGGGAATCCACTGTCGATCTCGCTGCAGAGCTTAAACGCGTGCGCGATTTCGGAGCGACCGTAATCACGCAGGAATCGCCATCGTATCCTCGGCCATTGCGGGAAATCCACGCGCCGCCCATCGTGCTCTACGTCTGGGGCGAACTGCAGGAGCGCGATCACCACGCCATCGGAGTTATCGGGGCGCGGCGAACCACGCATTACGGAATGGAATCGGCGAAAAAGCTGTCGTATCAGCTGGCGTATGCCGGATTGACCGTTATTAGCGGACTTGCGCGCGGTATAGATACGGCCGCCCATCAAGGAGCGCTCGCCGCAAAGGGACGAACCGTTGCAGTAATCGGTGCGGGATTAGCCAAACTCTATCCGCCCGAGAACGCTGCGCTGGCAGAGAAAATTAGGAGCGGAAATGGTGCGATCGTGTCGGAGTTCTCGATGGCCGTTGAACCGGATCGACAGACCTTCCCGATACGAAACCGGATCATTTCAGGATGGAGCCACGGAATTCTTGTGGTGGAAGCTGGTTTGAATAGCGGGGCGCTAATCACCTCGGCGCAGGCACTGGAACAAGGGCGCTCGGTTTACGCGGTGCCCGGCCATATCAACGCGCCGAGCGCCATGGGATCAAACCGCCTCATCCAGCAGGGCGCAAAGCTGGTCATGGATGCGAGTGACATACTGGAGGATTTGCAGATCCTTCTACCCGAAACGAAACCGTCCCCGGAGGCCGCGGCGCGGCCGTTGCCGCCGCTTTCGGAGGAAGAACGGCGCGTTTATGACGCGATTGAGCAGACCGAAACACCGATCGACGATATCGCCACTAAAAGCGAATTGCCGACCTCGATGGTTTCGTCCATATTGTTGCAGTTGGAGCTGAAACGCTTGGTCAAGCAGTTGCCCGGAAAATATTTCGTTAAGCTTAGCTAAGCGAGAAACTTACCGCGCTGTTGACCGCGCAGGCAAAGTGCTCTGACTTGCAAAAATCCCCCACCTGAGTTCGATTCCTGCCCCATGCCCAAGTCCCTCATCATTACGGAGAAGCCTTCGGTCGCGAGCGACATCGCCAGCGCGCTCGGCGGCTTCAAGAAAGGCAAGGACTACTTTGACAACGAGAGATATGTGATCTCCTGGGCAGTCGGCCACCTCTTTGAACTCGCAGTCCCTGCTTCCATGAAAGAGCAGGACAAATGGGACATGACGAAGCTGCCCATCATGCCGTTGGAATTCGAGCTCGAGCCTGCGGACAAGATGCGTGGCCGCGTCAACGTTCTTCGCAAGCTCATCAAGGACAAGAATGTATCCGAGATCATCAACGCATGCGACGCCGGCCGCGAAGGCGAATTGATCTTTCGCTACATCATCCAGTACGCCGGGACAAAGAAGCCGATCAAACGTCTCTGGCTACAATCCATGACACTAGAAGCCATCCGCGAAGCATTCGCGCGATTGCGCAGTGATGCCGAGATGCAACCGCTGGCCAGCGCGGCGCGCAGCCGAAACGAGGCGGACTGGCTCGTGGGCATCAATGCAACCCGCGCGTTTACGTTACGGCTGAGCGGCGGCCGCGGCAGCACCGTGACTTCACTAGGACGCGTGCAGACGCCAACGCTGACCATTATCGTTAACCGGGAGAACAAGATTCAGGAGTTCAAGCCGCGCGACTTGCAGGAGATCATCGGCACATTCCGCGCCGCAGCCGGAGAATATGCCGGGCGCTGGTTCGACGAAGCATTCCAAAAAGACGAAGACGAAAGTGAGCGAACCAAGAGACTGCTTCACCGCCTGCAATTGAATCTGCCCGATGCGGAGCAGCGGTTTGATTCGTCAAACGGCTCCCTCTGGGGCGAGCATCGCGCCGCGCCGCGATTGTGGCACCGCGAAATCGCTGAAGCCATCCAGCGGAAGTGCAGTGGCAAACACGGTGTCGTCGAGTTGGAAGAAAAGAAACCGAGTACGCAAGTCGCTCCGCAACTCTACGATCTCACTGCATTGCAACGCGAAGCGAATAATCGGCTTGGGTTCTCAGCAAAACGCACGTTGCAAATTGCCCAGGCGCTTTATGAGAAGCACAAGGCGATCACGTATCCGCGCACGGATTCGCGCGCTTTGCCGGAAGATTATCTTCCGACAGTCAGATCGACATTGAATAGGATCGACAACCCATTTGCGCGAAGAGTGCTCGACAATAATTGGGTCAAGCCAAACAAGCGCATCTTTAATAACGCGAAGGTCGGCGATCACTTTGCGATTATTCCGACCGGCACTATTCCTCGCTCGCTCGACAATCAGGAGCGCGCGCTCTTCGACATGATAACCAAGCGCTTCGTGGCCGTGTTCTTTCCGCCTGCGCAATACGAGAATACGACTCGGATCACGCGCGTGGAGGGCGAGCCCTTCAAGACGGAAGGGAAAATTCTGGTCGGGCCCGGATGGTTGGAGATTTATGGGCGCGAAGCTACCGGTGACAAGCCGGAGGAGAATCTGCCGCCCGTTACTCAAGGCGAACACGTCGAAACGGTCCGTATTGAAATCAAAACGGAGCAGACGAGGCCGCCTGTTCGATACAACGAAGGGACGATCCTGAGCGCGATGGAAGCGGCGGGAAAGCTCGTGGAAGACGAAGAACTGCGCGATGCGATGAAGGAGAAAGGTCTCGGAACCCCGGCAACGCGCGCAGCAATCATCGAGACATTGATTTCAGCGCATTATCTCGTCCGACATGGCAAGGAGTTGCAGCCGACGCCGAAAGCAATCCAGACAATCACCCTTCTCAAAAACGCGGTACCGGAATTAACCAGTCCGGAATTGACTGGCGACTGGGAATTTCGCTTGCACGAGATCGAGCATCGTAGGCTTACGCGCGACGCATTTATGCGCGACATCCGCGAGCTGACGAATGATATCGTCGGAAAAGCCAAACATTTTCATCCAGACGAACACATGCCGGACACCGAACCGTTCGGCAAATGCCCAAAGTGCGGTTCGCCGATAGTCGAGCGGTTCAAGAGCTTCACCTGCACAAATGAGGAATGTGATTTCACAATTTGGAAAACCATCGCAGGGCGCTTGCTAAGCCGCGACGAATTTGAAACTCTCGTGCGCGAGAAACAGGTCGGGCCCTTGGGCGGCTTTCGTAGCAAGAAGGGCAAACGTTTCGATGCGCTGCTCAAACTCAGCGACGAGTTCAAAACAGAGTTCGATTTCGGACCAAACGGTCAAGAAAACGGCGCCGCGCAGCCGGTTGATTTTTCGGGACAGGAGCCGCTTGGTAAATGTCCAAAATGCGGCGGAAGCGTATTCGAATTTGGAATGAGCTACGTGTGCGAAAATTCAGTTGGCCCGGCAAAAACGTGTGACTTTCGATCGGGCAAAGTCATTTTGCAACGAGCGATTGAGCGCGAACAGATGAAGAAATTGCTCGCGACGGGAAAAACGGATTTGCTCGAACGTTTTATTTCGCGCAAGGGCAGACCATTCAAGGCGTTTCTCGTATTGACTGACAAAAGAGACGTTGGTTTTGAATTCGAAAAGCGCGAACCGAAGCCTAAAGGAGAACGCAAGCCCAAGACCACTGCGCCGAAAGTTGATTTCACTGGAAAGCAATCAGTGGGCACATGTCCCAAGTGCGGCGGCAAAATTTTTGAAACTGAAACGAGCTACATTTGCGAGCGTTCACAGGCCGACCGAACTCCGTGCAAATTCAAGCTAAGCAAAACGATTCTCGGCCGCGACATTTCAAAAGAGCAGGCGCAAAAACTTCTCACCATGGGAAAGACCGATCTCCTCGAGGGTTTCATTTCAAAACGCGGCCGCCCATTCTCCGCGTATCTGAAGTTGGAAGACGACGGCAAAGTCGGGTTCGAATTCCCGGAGAAAACGGCGCGCGTGTAAGCAGCGTTGCACGTGACTTTGTGCTTCACAAGAGCATCGCTCAAAATTAGAAAGCCGAAATTGTGCGGCAAAAAGCTGTCGTTATCCTTTTTCTCGTACTGCTATGTTACATCCTTGGACTGGTCACAGCTTTCTATTTTCCGAGACAGCTCGGCGCGGTTTTGACAACCGTTTTGCACGGCAAAATTCGGCCGTTCGTCGTGAGCCGAAATTTCAACGAAACAATCGGCTACGTCACCGACAGAAAACCCGGGCCTGCTCTCAACGGCAACGCCAGCTACCTTGGCGAATACGCGGGGCAAACTTCGTACGGGTTGATAACAGTTCAGATACCGCAGCATTATCCAGCAGGCGCGCCGCTGGACGCCGGCGCCATCAAAAAAGTAGAATCTATCTCGTATCCGGCATTTCTTAAGTTCCTTCAAGATCGGTCGGCAAAGCCTTTAGTTATTTGGGTCCACGGCTACCGGCTTTCGTTTCCTGTAAGCACAGAGTACTGCGCGCAGATCGCGCGCGACTTAGATATCGATGCGAACGTCCTTACATTCGATTGGGCCAGCAGCGAATCTATGCTCGCTTACACGCGCGACGTCCAGCAGGTCCCGGAATCGACGCAGCATTTGGTGAATCTGCTGGAGACAATCAATAATGAAGTTAAGCCGACGAAAATCATCATCATCGCTCACAGCCTCGGTTGCCGGCTCGCCTGTCTCGCCTTGCAAAAATTGTACGAGAATCCGAGTACGCGGAATTTGAAACTAGATCACGTCGTATTTCTGGCTCCCAACGTCGACAGAGAAGAATTCAATCAAAACTTCAAGTCAGGTCTGCAGGCGCTGGTGAAAAGGCTCACGATCTATGTTGCCTCTGACGATAACGTGCTTCTGCTCGGCAAACTTTTGTACAACGTCGATTCCATCGGTCTGCCGGAACAATTCTCGCCCGACACGAATCTGGACGAAATTCAAACGTTCCTCTATTACGAGAAACAGCTTCCCGGGAAAATCGATCTCGTGGACGTTTCGTTTTCGAAAAAAGATTTTCTCAGGAAACACCGCCTATTTCTCGAACGGCCAGTCATGGAAGACTTGTTCTGGCTTATCCACGATGATTACCCGGCAGCAAAACGGCATCTGTTGAAATACCAGGGAACACATAACCCGACTGATTACTGGGTGATCCCACCATAAAGGTGGCTTTTGTTAACAGGCGGCTAGCTGTCGTCACCGCCAGTCGTTCGGCTGTGCCGGTTCGAGCGCCTGTTGCACGTGATGCAGCATTGCTACTGCCGCGATCAGGATAATCGCAGCCGCGACTTGGTGCAGGTGAAGACTTGCATGGAAAACGCCCCAGGTGATGCACACGGCGGCGAGCGTTTGCATCATTTCAAAATAACCAGCAGTTGACGCGCGCGTTAGACGCAATCCTTGGAAATAAATCAAGAGCGGAATTCCGCCTGAGATTGACGCAAGGCAAAACAGTAAGACAATCGCCTTCGCTGTGTGCTTCTGCGCAGCTGCGGGCCACAGCGCCGCGCCATCTAGTTTTCCGTACGCCAAAAGAATCAGCGTCATGCAGGCGAGACCCACGACGATGCGCATGCTGGAGGCGAGGCGAAGCGACATCCCCATCATTACTCCCCGGCCGGCAACGGTTGAAAGACCCCAGAACAGCGCGCAGATCAGCGCGTATCCCGTGCCAAGATTTAGCCCTGCCTGCTCGAATGAAACTCCGATCATGCCTGGATTGGTAACGGAGACGAAGACGCCAGCGATGATTGCAATGCCCGCGTAAAAGAAAAACTGCCGTGCGAGGCGGTCACCAAAAAGCAGAAACGCGCCGATGGTTGAAATAACGGGTTGGATGTTCAGGATGACATTCACCACCGTGGGATTCCCGTGCTTCAAAGCCAACGTGAAAAAGATTGTGCCAACCGCGGAACCGGCAAACCCGGAGAAGAGCAGGAACCCCCATGTGCGCGCGCGGATTTTTGGAACCTCGTGTAAACGCGGGATAAGAATCGGCAAAAACGTGATGAGAATGAACACGTGTTCCCAAAAGACAATTACCCTCGCATCGAACAGCTCGTTGAGCGGAATGCGCCACGCGCTTTCCGTGCCCCAGAGCGCAGCTCCGAGGCCGACGAGCCAAGGACCATAAGCTGCGCTCTTTGCTGTGCGCTGTGGCATTTCGAAAGCGTGTATCCTGCCGATGGGTTCCGTCAATTCAGGACATCAACCGCCCATTTTTCTCGGAAAAGCGATGCGACGACGTATCGCACCCCAAAAGCACTTCGTGCAAAATCAACCAAAACATCTGTGCATTGTCCGCCAGCTTTGGAAGTCTGCACTTGTCGTCGCGTCGCTTTTTGCCTTCGTCCAATTTTAAATGGGAAGGAAATTAAAGAAGCATTGACGCCACAACTTATGGTGTGCTAATTAGCTGCTCAACACTATGCGTTGCCCCAAGTGCGGGTCTCGTGATGACAAGGTCATCGATTCCCGTCAATCGCGGGATGGATCCAGCATTCGTCGTCGACGTGAATGCCTGAAGTGCAAATATCGTTACACGACCTATGAAGAAATTGAGCGGTCGGATCTGCGTGTGGTGAAACGCGACCGAACGCATGAGCCGTTCGATCGGCGCAAACTCGCTGGGAGCATCGCGAAAGCTTTTGAAAAACGCTCCGCCAGTCTCCTTACCTTGGAAGAGTCGATGAGATTGTTCACGAGCTGGAGACCAGCGGACGCGAAGTCCCATCGTCGGTAATTGGCGCGAGAGTGCTCGAAAAACTCCGAGCAATCGATGAGGTGGCGTATTTGCGCTACGCCTCTGTGTACCAGCGTTTCCAAGATGTCGACCAATTTGTAGACGCCATTCATACGCTCGGCCGTCGCGTAAAACCCAATACGCTCCAACGCGAATTATTTCCGCCTGAGGCAGCGCAGAGTTCCACGCCAGGGTCACGCACTCTTTCCAGCAGCAAGAATCATGGTCGCGTTTAAGGAAGAATTTCCATATCTCCGCACCAGTTCCGGGCAACTGTTCGAGTTTAGCCGCGACTGGCTGCACGCAGCCATCACACGTGCAGCTGACGAAGCTGGTTACCCGAGTTGGTGGCTAACCGATCACGTGACGGAAAGTATTGCTTTTTACCTGCAGCTGCGAAACGACGAAAACGTGGTGGCCTTCAACCAATTGTCACAAACCGTGCGCTATGTTCTAAACGCGATCGGCTACAAGGAAATTGTGCCGCACTTTGCGCCCTCGCCGCCGCCCATTTCCATTTCGTTACTCGATATTGCGCGGCATGCCGGCGCGGGTTATGAGCTCGCGTTTTTTGATCTTCTGGAAAAACAAATCGCCGCCCTGGTTGCCACCCGTGTCGATAATCTCCGGCTTTGTTCGCTTCAACCTTGCGTGAAGCACCTCCGCGGTGCGAAAACGTGGACGCGCGCCTGTGATGCACTGCGCGAGGAAATTGTCTGCTTCGTCCGCGAAAGACTAACAACGGCGGCTCATTTTTCGCGATTGGATTGTTCCGTGCGTTAAAATTTCTCAGATTCGCTCCAGCTTTCGGATTTGAATTAGCGTCAGAATGCGCAGATTTACAGTGATGCGCTCGCCGGCAATCAGGACTCTCAAAATGTCATGACCATTTTCGAAAAAATCATCGCACGACAAATCCCAGCAAAAATCATTTGGGAGGATGACGACGC
>Ga0209376_1005727_pt1 | contig 10218 bp, 10 predicted proteins | sample GraSoiAngelo_134_FD_185891 | JGI IMG/M metagenome (GOLD analysis project Ga0209376, IMG submission 185891) | Grasslands soil microbial communities from the Angelo Coastal Reserve, California, USA - 14_0929_05_30cm (SPAdes) (version 2) | ecosystem: Environmental > Terrestrial > Soil > Grasslands ... | reverse complement strand
ATCACGACGTCGTGCGGGTGCGATTCGCGCAAGCCCGCGGTCGTGATCTGGATGAACTCGGTCTCGGTGCGGAGCGCCTTGATGTCGCACACGCCGCAATAGCCCATGCCGCTCCGCAGGCCGCCTACCATCTGGAAGATCACGTCGGCCGCGGGACCCCTGTAGGGCACGCGGCCCTCGATGCCCTCGGGCACGAGCTTCGACGGCGACACCTCACCCTCCTGGAAGTAGCGGTCGGCGGAGCCTTCCTCCATGGCGCCGAGGCTGCCCATCCCGCGGATCACCTTGAAGCGCCGGCCCTCGAGCAGGAACGACTCGCCCGGGCTCTCCTCGGTGCCCGCGAGCATCGACCCCATCATCACGCTCTCGGCGCCCGCCGCGAGCGCCTTCACCACGTCGCCCGAGTACTTGATGCCGCCGTCCGCGATCACCGGCACGTCCCCTGCCCCCGCCCCCCTGACCGCGTCGATGATGGCCGTGATCTGGGGGACGCCGACGCCCGTGACGACCCGCGTGGTGCAGATCGACCCCGGGCCCACGCCCACCTTCACGGCGTCCACGCCGCGCTCGACCAGGGCCCGCGCGCCCGCCTCCGTCGCTACGTTGCCGCCTACGAGCTGCGCGTCGGGGTACGCCTCGCGCAGGCAGGCCACGGTCTTGAGCACGCCCTCGGAGTGCCCGTGCGCCGAGTCCACGACGATGACGTCGCACCCCGCGTCGATGAGGGCGCGCGCGCGGGCCAGGGCCTCGGGGTTGCTGCCCACCGCGGCGGCGACGCGCAGCCGGCCGTGCTGATCCTTGTTGGCGTGCGGGTGCCGGCGGCGCTTGAAGATGTCCTTGATGGTGATGAGGCCCTTGAGGACACCCTGCTCGTCCACGACCGGCAGCTTCTCGATGCGGTGCTTGCCGAGCATGCGCTCGGCTTCGTCCAGTGTGGTGCCCACCGGCGCGGTCACCAGGCGGTCCTTCGTCATCGCGTCGCGGATCGGGCGGTCGAGCTCGCGCTCGAATTGCAGGTCGCGGTTGGTGATGATGCCCACCAGGCGCCCGGCGTCGTCCACGATCGGGACCCCCGAAATGCGGAACCGATCCATCAGGCGCACTGCCTCTCGCAGCGGCCGGTCCGGCCCCAGGGTGATCGGGTGCAGGATCATCCCCGACTCGCTGCGCTTCACGCGGTCCACCTCGGCCGCCTGGCGGTCGACGGGCATGTTCTTGTGGATCACGCCGATCCCGCCCTCGCGCGCGATCGCGATCGCCATCTCCGACTCGGTGACGGTGTCCATCGCGGCGGACACGAGGGGAATATTGAGCGGAATGCCGCGGGTGAAGCGCGAGCGCACGTCCACGTTCCGCGGATGTACGCTCGCGAGCCGCGGAACGAGCAAGACGTCGTCGAAAGTGAGAGCGGAAGCGGGGCGGAAGGTTCCCATGGCGAAAGTTACTGGGCGGGTGGGGTTTCCTCAACCTTGTCCTTGTCCGCGGGCGGCTTCGCCGCCTCCTCCACAGCCGCCTTTCCCGCCGCGGCCACCTTTTCGAGCAACTTTCCCGCCTTGCCCACGGCGTCCATCGTCCCCTTGATGATGTTGACCGGGACCCGTCCCGCGCGGAGCGTGTCTTCGAGCGTTTCCGCCACGCGCTGGAACGGCGGCGCGCCCGCCGCCCGCTCGGCGTACTTGGACTCCAGGAATTCGACGTAGTCGAGCACCTGGTACGCCTTGTCGTCGGGGAGCGCGTCGAGCTTCCGCACGAGGCGGTCACGCAGGATCTCGTTCATGGCAGGCTCTCGAGGCTGATCATGTCGAGCACCGGGTTGCCGAGGAACCGGGTGCGGCCGGTGCGCACGCGCGCGGTGACCTGGATGGTGGCGAGGGGCGTGAGCGTCTCGAGCTGCACCCGCTTCGCCTCGGGGACCACGACGTACACGAACCCGCGCTCGGGGAGCGGCCCGCGTGCCAGGAAGTACGTAGCGCCGTTCGGGATCTCCGGCCGCAGCTCGTCGGCCTTCTGCGTCGAGATGAACTGCAGCGTCCAGCGGAGCACCTGTCCCGCGTAGCGCTGCGGGTCGGTACGCAGCTCGGCGGCCGTGATGCCCACGAGCACGCCGGGCGGCGCGATCTCCAGGTCCGCGCTCCGCACCCAGCCCTCGAGCTCCACCCGCGTCCAATCGCCCGAGCGCCCGAGCACGCGCAGCGGCGCGGAGGGCGCGAGCGTCCCCGCCGGCTGCCCCTCCGGTGACCGGTACAGGACCGTGCGCCGAGCCGATTCGACGCGCGAAGGATCGACCGGGGCGGAGGGACTGGAGGTCGTGTCGGGGGAACCGGCCGCGGACCCATGCCCTGTGGCGGGCGCAACCGCGGGCTTGCGGGCGAGGGTCGGCCGCGCCTGGGTCGTGTCCGAGTCCGGCGCGGCGGTGCGCGAGCTCGCCACCTGCGCGACGGACTCGATATCCGTCTTCTCCACCCAGCCCGCGCGCGTCACGTGGATCCAACTACCCGAGGTGCCTTCTGCGACCTTGTTGAGGAGGAACCCCGGGGGCAACTTTCCGATGAGCGCGCCCGCGGGCGCGGAGCGCAGGTTCTCCTCCGGCGCGCGCGTCACTGTGAGGTCGTAGCCCGCCCGCGGCGTCGGGCCGACTGAGGTCGTGAAGATCCAGCCTTCCAGCATCACGACCTGCCAGTCGCCCTGGCCCTCGCCGCCCGCCAGCACCGCACCGCGCGCCAGGCGCGCCAGGCGCTTCCCGCCCGGCTCCTGATAGAACCAGGCCCCGTCGGTGGTGACGCGGTAGCGTGCTTGGGCGGCGAGCGACAGGGGTATGACGAGCCCCAGCACAACTGGAAGGGCGCAGAGGGCCCGGCTAGATTGCATCCCCTCCAATATGGCAAAGAGGCATGGGCCGCGCACCCCGGTCGTCCTGATCGTGCTCGACGGCTGGGGCTTCCGTCCCGGCCGGGAGGGCAACGCCGTGGAGCTCGGGCGGACCCCCACCTGGCATCGCCTCTGGTCGAACGCGCCCCGCACGTTGCTCAGCGCGTCGGGGCTCGCCGTGGGTCTTCCCGAGGGACAGATCGGCAACAGTGAAGTGGGACACCTGAACCTCGGGGCCGGCCGCGTCGTGCCGCAGGACATCGTGCGCATCTCGCAGGCCATCGAGTCGGGCGAGTTTTTCCGGTTGCCGCCCCTCGTCGAGCTGTGCACCCGCGTGAAGCGCCGCGGCGGGACGCTCCATCTGCTGGGCCTCATCGGCAACGGCGGCGTGCACGCGCTCGATCAACACCTCGTGGCCGCCGTCCGGCTCGCGCATCAGCACGAGCTGCCGGCCGCGATTCATGCCTGGCTCGACGGGCGCGACGCACCGCCGCAATCGGCCCTCGCGTTCATGCAGGAGCTCGTGGACCTACTGCCTCAGTACGGCGGTCGGGCGGTGGTGTCGACTGTCGTGGGTCGCTATTACGCCATGGACCGCGACAAGCGGTGGGAGCGCACCAAGATCGCCCACGACGCGATGGTGCACGGCGTGGGCGACGTGGCCCCCGACCCGGTGACGGCGATCCGGCGCGCCTACGAAGTCGGTGAGACCGACGAGTTCGTGAAGCCCCGCGTCATCGCGGGGACGCCGCGCATCCGGCCCGGCGACGGCATCTTCTGCTTCAACTACCGGGCCGACCGCATGCGCCAGATCGTGCGCGCGCTGGCGGTGGACGGGTTCGACGGGTTCGACACCGGCACCAGGCCCCCAGTTGATCTCGTCACCATGACGCAGTACGACGAGACGTTTCGCTTTCCAATGGCGTTCGGGCCGATCGTGCTTTCGGAGATCGTCGCGCAGGTGCTGTCGGACCACGGGAGGACCATGTTCCGCACCGCCGAGACGGAGAAGTACGCGCACGTCACGTATTTCTTCAACGGCGGGGTGGAGACGCCCTATCCCGGCGAGGAGCGGCTGCTCGTGCCGTCCCAGAAGGTGGCCACGTACGATCTGATGCCCGAAATGAGCGCGCCGGGCGTCACGGACGTCCTGTGCAAGGCGATCGAGGCGGGGCACCACGATTTCATCCTCTGCAACTACGCGAACGGGGACATGGTCGGCCACTCCGGGGTACTAGGCGCGGCCGTGAAGGCGGTGGAGACGGTGGACGCGTGTCTCGAGCGCGTCGTGAGGAGCGCCGAGCGGCGCCGCGCCACGCTGCTCGTCACCGCCGATCACGGCAACTGCGAGCTGATGATCGACCCCTCGACGGACGGCCCGCACACCGCGCACACCACGAACCCGGTGCCGTTCCTCGTCGTCGACGACGTGGAGCGCGGGCCGCTGCGCCACGGCGGCGCCCTCCGCGACGTCGGCCCCACGGTGCTCCGGCTGCTCGATATCCAACCACCGCCCGAAATGACGGGGCGGGACCTGAGGGAGACGGACTGATGAAAGACGCGACATGACGCTACGACGCTACGACGGCGAGGGGCTGGGCAACGCGATCCGGATCGTCACGCTGCTGTTCCTGACCGTCGTGGCGTCGTGGAGCGGTGCGACGGCTCAACTCGGCCACGAGCCCTCCCACTCCCCCTACCGCGACGTCCGGCGCGGCGGCGTCGGCGTCCTCACCTTCGGCTATCTGGGCGGCGGCCGGGGCAGCGTGGGCGTCGGACTCTCCGACGGAACCACCGGCGGCATCCGCTACGAGGTGCCGTTCGGCGCCGTCGGGGCGTCGCTGGGCCTCGCCTACGGGCGCACCAACCGCTTCGTCGTCGATCCGACGAAGGACTCGTCGTCCCCGGCACGCACGAGCCCTCCGGTCGCGAACGACGTCGTCCTGATCGACGCCGGGCTGCAGCTCGTGCTCACCGGGCGCAAGACGTGGCGCGGCTTCGCCCCATACGTGGGCGGAGCCCTCGGCGTGGCCATCGGTGGCACGACGTCGCGCGACTCGAGCGGCTACCGCTTCGGCACGAAGTTCACGCTCGCTCCCAACGCCGGCCTGCGCTGGTACCTCGCCCGGCGCGTCTCTGTGCGAAGCGACTTCCGCCTGGTGCTCTGGAAGCTCAACTACCCGATCTCCTACAAGCAGCCGGCCAGCGACGGCAGCCGCGTTCTGCCCTTGACCGCGGCGCTCACGGACTGGACGTCTCATCCGTGGGCCACGATCGGCGTGGGATGGACTTTCTAGGGGAGGGATTGCGGCGCGCGGTCGCCTTGCTCCTCTCGGGCGACGGCGAAGTGTACGGCATCGCGCTCCTCACGCTCAAGATCGGTGTCATTGCGACCGTGCTCGCCTGCGGGCTCGGTATCCCCGTCGGTTTCGTGCTCGCCACGAGGCCCTTTTGGGGGCGCCGGGCCGCGCTCACCGTCGTCAACACCGCCCTCGCGTTTCCCACCGTCGTCGTGGGGCTGCTGCTGTACGGCCTCCTGTCCCGCCGGGGACCGTTGGGCGGCGTCGAGTGGCTCTACACCTGGCAGGCGATCGTCGTGGGCGACGTCGTGCTCGCCTTCCCGATCGCCGCCGCGCTCGCCGCCGCGGCGGTCCAGGGCGTCGATCCCCGCATTCGCCGCACCGCCGAAACGCTGGGCGCCGGGCGCTGGCGCACCGCCTGGACGGTGGCACGCGAGGCGCGGTTTGCGCTCGCAGCGGTGATCACGACGGCCTTCGGCCACGTCGTCGCCGAGATCGGGTCCGCGATGACCGTGGGCGGCAACATCCGCGGTCAGACCCGCACTCTCACGACCGCAGTCGCGCTGTACACGAGCCAGGGCGACTTCGGGCTCGCGCTGGCGCTCGGCCTCATTCTCCTGCTGCTCGCTCTGCTCGTGAACGTCGCGCTGCAGACGCTTCAGGGCCGCGGTCATGCTTGAGCTCGTCGCCGTGCGTCACCGCTACGACGGCCGGGTGGTCCTCGACATCGAGCGATTCGCCGTTGCCCCCGGCTCGGGCGTCGCGATCGTTGGGCCGAACGGATCGGGCAAGAGCACCCTGCTGCGGCTGCTCGCCTTGCTCGAACGCCCCTCCGAAGGTGAGGTGCGGCTCGACGGCGTCGTGGTGGGCAGCGCGAAGGCGCCGCGGGCCGGCGCACGGCGACGCATCACGCTGGTGGAGCAGCGCCCGCTGTTGTTGCGCGGCACGGTCCGTGAAAATCTGGAATTTGGATTACAGGTGAGAGGGATCAGACGCACAGAGGTAAACAGAAAAGTAGAGAACATCGCGGCGCGGCTCGAGATCGCGTCGTTGCTGCATCGTCGGCGGCACGAGCTGTCGGACGGGGAGGTGCAGCGGGTGGCGGTGGCGCGCGCGCTCGCGGTCGAGCCGGACGTACTGCTGCTCGACGAGCCCGCCAGCTCGGCCGACCGCGCAGCGGCGCAGACGCTGTACCGCGCGCTCGCCGAGGAGCGCGCCCGCCGCCCGCTCGCCGTCTGCCTGGCCTCGCATCAGCTGGAGGACGCCTATCGCTGGGCGGATGATGTGCGCGCCCTCGCCGAGGGCAGGCTGTCACCGGTCACGCCCGAGAACCTGTTCCGCGTGGAGCTGCCGTCGGGCGGAGGCGATCTCAAGCACGTGTGTGTCGGCACGATCGAGATCGCCGCAGCGACCGACAAGACGGGCCCCGCGATCCTGGCGGTGCCGCCGACCGACATCTTCGTGAGCCGCGAGCCGCTCGCCTCTTCCGCGCGCAACGTGTTCACGGGACGCGTCACCCGCCTCACGCATCAGCGGCCGGGGGCGGTGCTCGTCACGGCGGACGTGGGCGTGGAGCTCGTGGCGGTCGTCACGGAGGAGGCGGCCCGGGATCTGGGGCTCACGCCGGGAGGACCCGTGGTGTTCTCGTTCAAGGCCAGTGCGGTGCGAGTGTTCTAATCGTGCCGATCAGCTATCTTACGCGTGTCGTTGAGTTTAGCGCCACGCACTACATCCGGCGGGCGGATTGGTCCGACGAGCGGAACGCGCGGGAGTTCGCCCGGGCTGCGACCGAGCACGGTCACCGCTACCAGTGCCGGGTCACGGTGAAAGGGCCGCTCGTGGCGGAAGCGGGGGGAGTGATGAGCCTCGAGGCGCTGGATCACCTGCTGGCCGACGAAATCACCGGGCGCCTCGACGGCCGGAGCATCAACGAGGCGCTCCCCGAGTTCGCCCCCGGGCGCCGGCTGGCGACGGGGGAAGCGCTGGCGGTGTACGTGTGGGAGCGAATCGCCCCGCGGCTGCCGCGAGGCGTCACGTTGCACGCGGTGCGCGTGCAGGAGGGGCCGCATATCTATTCGGAATATTTCGGTGAACCCTGACCCCCAGACTGACCCCCGGCGCAAGCCGGGGGATCGCAAAGGCCGCATGCTCGCCGACTCGGCGGTGGTCGAAGAGATGCCCGTGTGGCTGGAAGTGAATGGCGAGCCGGCGGTGACGTGGATGTGCACGCCCGACCAGCTCGAGGAGCTGGCCACGGGGTGGCTGCACGGCGAGGGCTACATCGAGTCGCTCGACGACCTGGTGAAGCTCCGGCCCTGCGCCCCGGACGTGGGGTTCTGGGCCGAAGTGAAGCCCGAGCGCGTGGCCGTGGTCAAAGGTGAGAACCGCAAGCGGGTGCTCGCCTCGGGGTGCGGGGCCGTGTCGACATTCCTCGCCGATCCGCACCAGGTGGCGCACGCGCCGGCGCGGGGCCAGCCGCCCGCGCCGGAACGGCTGCGCGCGCTGTTCAAGGAGCTGTTCGCGCGCGGGGAGCGCTACAACGAGACCGGCGGCATCCACGCCGCCGCGCTCACGGACGGCGAGCGCCTGCTGTATCATGCCGAGGACATCGGGAGGCACAACGCCGTGGACAAGGTGGTGGGCGCCGCAGTCATCGCGCGGCAGCGACTCGCCGGGCGCGGGCTTCTCGTGACCGGCCGCATCTCGGCCGAGCTCGCGTACAAGGCGGCGCGCGCCGGGCTCGCCTACGTCGCGACGCCGAGCGTGCCCTCGACGCTGGCGGTGACCATCGCGCGGCGCACGGGGATCGTGCTGGTCGGGCGAGCGGTGAGCGGCACCCCGCATGTCCACCGGCCGGACGCGTGACGGCGGAGGCGCTGCGCGACATTCTCGGCACGGCGCGTACGATCGCCGTCGTGGGGCTGTCGCCCAAGCCGGCGCGCCCGAGCCACGGGGTGGCACGCTACCTCCGGGAAGCGGGCTACCGGATCATTCCGGTGAACCCGGGGCATTCCACGATCCTCGGCGAGAAGAGCTACCCCACTCTCACCGCCGCCGCGGCGGACCACACCATCGAGATCGTGGACGTGTTTCGGCGCAGCGAGTTCGTCGGGCCGGTCGTGGACGAGGCCATCGACGTGCGGCCTCGCCCCCGGCTCATCTGGCTGCAGATCGGCGTCGTCGACGAGGCGGCGCGGGCGCGGGCGCAAGCGGCGGGCATTCCCTGCGTGATGGACCGCTGCTTGATGGTCGACCACCGGGTACTCGGAGTCTGAGCGTGCGCGGCGCCGTCCTGGCCGGCGGCGCCGCGCGCCGCTACGGGGGACAACCCAAAGGACTGGTGGAGCTCGGAGGGCGACGCATCCTCGACCGGGTGGTGGACGCCGTCGTCGGTGTGACCGGCGAGTCCCCGCTGCTCGTCGCCAACGCCGCCGACGGACCGACCTGGCGGCCCGACCTTCGGACCATCCCCGACGTGCGCCCCGGCCGGGGCAGTCTGGGAGGGATCTACACCGCCGTCGTCTCGGGCGCGGGACCGGTCCTGTGCGTCGCGTGGGACATGCCGTTCCTCACGATCGAGCTGCTGCGGGCGCTGCTGGAGGGCTCGACGGGCTGGGACGCCTTCCTTCCCGAGAGCGATGGCCGGCGCGGTGTGGAGCCGCTGTGCGCCGTGTACGGGCCGGCGTGCGGGCCCGCCATCGAGCGGCAGCTTGCTCGCGGCGACCTGCGGGCGATCGGCTTCCACGCCGATGTGCAGGTCGGTACACTACCCCTCGAACGGGTGCGGGCGTTCGGCGACCCCGACGTGCTGTTCTTCAACGTGAACACGCCCGCTGATCTCGAACGGGCGGAGGCGGCGTGGCGGCAACGCGCATGATGTCGATCATCGGACGCAAGAACGCCGGCAAGACGACGCTCCTCGTCGCCCTGGCGGCGGAGCTGGTACGCCGGAAATTCCGCGTGATGACGATCAAGCACGGCACCCACCCCGCCGACACGGACCAGCGCGGCAAGGACTCGTGGCGCCACTGGCACGAAGGGCGCGCCGAGCGGGTCCTCATGGAGGGCCCCGGGCAGCGGGTGCTGTGGGAGCGGACGGAGCAGGAGTCGGACCCGGTCGCCCTGGCGCGCCGCTATCTCGAGGGCGCGGATATCGTGCTCGTGGAGGGCTTCAAGCGCGCTCCGCTGCCCAAGATCGAAGTGTACCGTCTGGCCGCCGGGCCCGAGCCGCTGTTCGACCCGGCCGTCCACGACCCGGGAGACTGGGTCGCCATGGTGACGGACCATCCCAAGTATCGTGCCGAGTTCCCGGTGTTCCGCTTCTCCGACACCGCCTGGCTCGTGACGATCGCCAACCTCGCGTGGGACCGGGCCAAGATCCTTCCGCCCTGACATGCTGACGCCGACCGAAGCAGCCCGCCTGATCCTCGAGCACATCGCCCCGCTCCCCGCGGCGCGGCGGCCGCTGCGCGAAGCGCTAGACCGGGTGCTCGCCGAGGATGTGACGAGCCCCATCGACCTCCCGGCCTGGGACAATTCCGCGATGGACGGCTACGCGGCGCGCGCCGCCGACGTCGCCAGCGCGAACCCGGACCACAAGGTCACCCTGGCCGTGGTCGAGGCGGTGCCGGCAGGACAATTCCCCACGAAGCCGATCGGCCCGGGACAGGTCACGCGCATCTTCACCGGGGCACCCTTGCCGGCCGGCGCCGACACCGTCGTGCGGCAGGAGGACACCGAGCCCGCAGAGCGCGGGCGCATCACGGTCGTGACCGGCCGCGACGCCCGGAAGAACGTTCGCTACCGCGGCGAGGACATCCGCAAAGGCGCGGTCGTGCTGGGCGCCGGGACACCGCTGGGCCCTGCCCAGGTCGGCGTCCTCGCGTCCATCGCCCACGCCACGCCGCTCGTCCACGATGCCCCGCGCGTCGCCTTCATGGGCTCGGGCGACGAGATCGTGGACCTGAACCGCGCCGAGGACATCCTCTCGGGCACGAAGGTCGCGAGCTCCAACTCCTACACCCTGGATGCGCTGATCCGCCGGAACGGC
>Ga0209376_1005722_pt1 | contig 10222 bp, 10 predicted proteins | sample GraSoiAngelo_134_FD_185891 | JGI IMG/M metagenome (GOLD analysis project Ga0209376, IMG submission 185891) | Grasslands soil microbial communities from the Angelo Coastal Reserve, California, USA - 14_0929_05_30cm (SPAdes) (version 2) | ecosystem: Environmental > Terrestrial > Soil > Grasslands ... | reverse complement strand
TCAGCAAGATAATGTCGAATTTCTCCGCAAGCCGGTGGATCAGTTCGTGGATGCGCCTGGCACCGCCATGAGTAGGCGGGTAAACACAATATGGACTCACAATCATTATCAAAGGACAACCTGATCTCCTTGGCCGGCGGTAATGAACGCCAACTTCAGGAATCGGCCGAAGGCTGAACGGCCGATGGAAGTGAAATTGGAATCTGGCGCGTAGCGTGTCCGCAAACCAGCGGACATTCACCATTTCTCGAAAAGACCTTGCATCAAGTCTGGCAATGGTACCGAACACCGTCCTCAGCGCATTCGGCGGCAGCGCCGTCCGCAGCTGAAATCGCAAACGGTTTCGCATGAAGATTCGATCAATTTCTTCGCGAGAGAAAAACTTCAGGTTTGTACTTCGATGAGCATGCCACACTTTGGATCTCGGACAGAACAGCACTTCATAGCCGTGGCGCCACGCCAGTACACCCCATTCCACATCCTCCCAGTAGAAGGGGGCATAGACCTTTGTACCATCGAGGAAACTGGCAAGGAGGTCGCGCTGGAAGAGCGAACTGCCGCCACCGGCGTAGGCATGAGTCCGCACGCCCTCGTCGTCGCAGGGCGTCATGTCCGCTATTTCGATGAGGTCTCCGGCATTTCGAATCTCGGTGAAGCCGGTTTCTTCACGACGCCGCGTGGAGTCCTGAAAATAAATCTGCGAGGCAATCGCAAAAACAGATGCGCTTCGCCACTTCGCAACCTCGACCAGCGCTGCGGTGTCGACGACCATGTCGCTGTTCAGCAAATAAACCCATCCGTACTTAGCGGCCCCAACGCCGAGAGAAACAGCTTCGATAAACCACAGCGGTTCAGATTCGAAGATCCATTGGACTTGAAATTCCTCTGTTAGATCTTCGTACATGTCAGGCCGGGCTTCACTGACAACAACAATGACCTGCGTGGGTTCCGTGACACACGCGCACGCCGCTCGAACCGAGTGTAAACAGCGCCGTAGCATTTCCTGGTTATTTCGTTCCGGTATGACAACGGAGATTCCAGTCACGGGAAGCTTTGGCCTTGGTGATTGGTTTCGAATTAGAAAACGCCGGCTCACCATTCCGGCCATATCGACGGCGAGGGTGAGTAGATAGAAAGGTATTAACAGGATTTTGCGTGACAGCAACTTCATCGCAATTCGAGCCTTTGGAGGGCGAAGCCAAGATCACGGCAATCTGTACTATCGGAGTGCGCGGATGGACGAAACACATGGCTGGTTGCAAAGTGGAAAACAAGACGGTTTCCAGGCGCCGCCGGAAATCTGAAAATACGATCGAAGTTCAAAAATCGGCACGAGGGATTTGCAATCGATGCGACTTCGTTGCCGCCTATGGAGATCAGCAATTCATTTGACTGACTCACCGGATTGTGCGGCAAGATTCCCGCAATTCGGAATTGTCGTGCCGGCAAGTTAACGCACAATTCCGCGACGCTTCGTCTCTTGCTCCAAATGGCGGCGGCACCCGGATCGACCCACCATCCTCGGGTCAATTGCGGACTAAATCCTTTGGAAGCGCGAATCGATCGTTTCGACGGTTCGGCCTTGTATGCCGTCTTCCAAACACAGTCGCGGCAAGCAGCGTTGGTTCCGGCGACATACTCTTGCCGAAACTTGCGGTAACGGTCGCTCTGCCAGATTTCACGGACGCCGGTCGAGTGGAGGTTCCCAAGCGGCACTTCGTCGTGAACTTCACAGACGACCACATCACCATTCGCTAAGACATGAACACTTTCAAACGGACTCTGATCGCAGGTGTGAATGCGACCATCTGCCGGTAGTGGAGGAGCGTAGTACTCGGGAACGTATCCGAGCACAGGATGGACATTGAGATCAGAATTCAATACTGTGATCGGCAAGACCGGATAGGCGGCACGCGTTTCCGCCAGCGATCGCCGCAAGTTTTCCTTGAACTCTTTGGTGAGCTTGTTTGATTTCAGTTCACGAGAGAAATCGTAAGGAACGGGATGCCTGCCGATGATGGGGTGCACAAAAATCTCGGACGCGCCGGCTTGCATCGCGTACCGTGTCACCGGTAGAAGTTGATCGAGGTTCTGGCTCATCGCCACAAAGGAGAAGTCGAGTTTAGGCGTGTTTTTTTTCAGGCGTATCTTCGTGTGAATAATGTCATCGATGCGCTTTTTCAGAGCTTCTACCGATCCAAAGCCGTAGATGTCCTGATACTGCCTTTCATTGAGTGTGTGAATCGAAACGGACAGGCGATCCAAGTCACTCTCGGCGATTTGTCGCACCAACTTTTCGGGTGCAGATGAAAGCGCGGTTACCAGCTCGGTGTAAGCTCCAGTGGCGCAGGCAAGCCGGATGGCTTCCATCAAATGTGGGTAGTGAATCGACTCACCCGAATAGTTCAGCCCGATGAACTCGGGTTGATCGAGTTGTCCGATGAGGGACCGATAGACGTCGAAGTCCAGATTGCGTCCAGCATTCCACCGGACTTCGCGTGTGCAGAAAATACATTTGAACGGACATTTGGATGTGAGCTCTATCCAAAGCATTGTCGGAAGCGGTGTGACCATCTGGCCAATGTCGGGTTCAAAAAGAGCTCCTTCCGGTCTTTTCGACAGACTGCCGCGCCTGTTAGAGAACAGCCGCATCAAGGGGTTCACTTAAACCTCCCTGTAAAGCTTCTAGGATGTCGACAATCGCTCTTGCGCTGCCACCGTTACCGAAGGGATTTCGAACGGGGTGACTCTTTCGCAAGAACTCAGGTGTTTGCTGGTTGTTTTGCAGTGCATGCAGCAACTCGTCAGGTGAGGCTCCGATAACCTTGACTACGCCGCCTGCGACCGCTTCAGGACGCTCCGTCCTGGTTCGGAACAAGAGAACGGTCCTTCCGAGGGTCGGCGCTTCTTCCTGAATTCCACCCGAGTCTGTGACCACAATCCACGCGTGACGTACCAACCGAATAAACTGAGAATACCAGAGCGGTTCGAGCAACCGAATTCGCGGCTCACCCCGAAGCAAACCCGCTGCATGACGCACCGCTGGATTCGGATGAACGGGGAACAGAATGCACAAATCCTTATTTACGCCGATGAACTGCCTCAGCGCGACAAATGTTCGTTCAAATTGAGGAATATTTTCGCGTCGATGCATCGTAAGAACGATTCGCTTGAGACCAGCGGTCTCGGCGATGATCCGATCAATGTCTTCATGCGACTTGTTTCGTTTGAGCATCGTCTGGAGAGAATCGACTACCGTGTTGCCTGTAACGAAGATTCGTGAATCCGGAATTCCCTCACGAAGCAGATTCCATCGATTGGTCAATGTCGGTGCAAAGTGAAATGAAGCGAGGCGGCTGATGCGCTTTCGATGAATCTCTTCTGGAAATGGGTTCGAATCATCACCGGACCGTAATCCCGCCTCGATGTGGGCAACAGGTATTCGCATGAGCGATCCCGCTTCAGCCGCAGCAACAGCCGTTGACGTGTCTCCCTGAACAAGAACGAGGTCGGGGCATTCATAGTTGAGGATCGGAAGCATCCGGCGAACGATCCTGCGTGATACTTCAGCAGGCTGTTGGTCAGTTTGATGTACACCTAGGTCATGGTCGACGCGCAATCGGAACAGGGTAATCATCGGCTGCAATAGATGCCGATGCTGGCCGGAGTTGACGTTGACAGTCTGAAACGCGTGCGTTCTCCGCTCGAGCTCATGAAGCACCGGGGCAAGTTTGATGGCTTCCGGCCGCGTACCGAATATCGTCATGATCTTTCGCAACTCTTTCATGCGTTCGCCTATGGATGTCCTAGAACAGGGTGTGGAATGTAAGTTTCTTCGAGAAAGGAAATCTCTTCGCTCGTCAGCGAGAGGCTCATGGCCGATACTGCTTCAATGACGTGTTCCGGATTAGTAGCTCCAATAACCGGTGCAGTGATCCAGGGCTTCGACATCATCCAGGCGAGCGCGATTTGTGCAGGCTTGACCTGGCGCTTTCGTGCAAGCTCCACGGCCCGGTCGGCAACGCAGAAATCGGCGTCGCGATAATAAAGCCGATGCGCATAATCATCCGTCTTTGCCCGAAGTGTTTCGCCCCAACCCGCGCGCGATCGGTTTCCAGCCAAGAAGCCCCGGGCCAGAGGACTCCAGGGCAGAAGCGCGATGCCTTCGGTCTTACACAGCGGAATCATCTCGCGTTCTTCTTCGCGATAGACGAGGTTGTAATGGTTCTGCATCGATACAAACCTGGCACAGCGTAGCGCTTCCGACATGTAGAGAGATTTCGCGAATTCCCACGCAAACATACTGGAGGCGCCGATGTAGCGAACCTTTCCAGCTCGCACTAAATCGCTCAGTGCGCAGAGCGTTTCCTCGATAGGAACTTCGTAATCCCAGCGGTGAATCTGATAGAGATCGATGTAATCTGTACGGAGCCGTTTTAGCGATGCGTCCGCCGCATCGAAGATGTGCTTTCGCGAAAGACCGCGATCGTTTGGGCCGGCTCCCATGGGTCCGTTCACTTTTGTGGCAATCACAATCTGGTCGCGCTGACTGAAATCGCGAAGGGCGCGTCCGAGAATCTCTTCGCTGGCACCGTTGGAATACACATCCGCCGTATCGAAGAAGTTAATGCCGCATTCGAGAGCGGTTTTGACAATCTTGCGGCTGGCACGTTCATTAATTGTCCATCGTTGCCACTCCGGCAACCCAAAGGACATCGTGCCGAGGCAGATATTCGAAACCTTAAGGCCAGCCAAGCCCAGCTTCACGTAACGGACTGCCGGGCGACTGCCCACACGTTCGAATAACCGCACTATTTCCTCCTGAATTACGGAGTAGATGGCGACCAAGGGTTAGACATTGAGAAGGCGTCTGCAAAGAGGATCTGAGGTCTTCATCTCTCTTTGCCCTCAAAAGAGAAACCGAGTAAAAAGTCCAACTGATCGGCACGTGGAACCACTAGCCGGGGGGTTCGCGGATCGGGCTGTAGTTGCGGTCGATGGCGGGTATAACGAAATTCCGGCTGGATCTTTAAACGCGAGTGCGACCATCGTAGACCCACGTCCATCACAACGGAAGGCTGTTAACGGAAACTCCCACAAATGTCCCCGCACGGATTCATGAATCGTTATGCCGGGCACCCTTTGTGTGCAGTCTCCGTTTGCACAGGCTAAGGTGTTAGTCTCAAACCTGACCGGTTTGTATATTGCCCCCAATTCAATCTGCACTTGATCGTAGAGCATCACTCCGAAGGTCGGGCCCACCGCGATCCACGGTCGCTCGGAATTCTGCACCGTGGATTGCTGCCCTGTAAGGTTTATCAGGCGGGATTCGACGATGTTGTGAAACGGAAGCCCGGCGCGCAAACCGAATTCCAAGGAAATGGGCGGCTGCGCATCCGCCTGATTGGCCAAGAGCACTGCAAGGCCGAACGCTGGGACCACGTACAACCATAATGCCCGCCGACTGTGAAGAGATTGGCTAAACATGATGCTCCCAAACATGTCCTGCGCCGCTTCGTAAACGTAGCAAGAGCCGGATGTAGCCCACAATGAGGCAATTTCAATGGATTTCTGGTGGAACACACGTGCCATCTCATTGAGCTACAGATGACTGTTGTTCGGAATGGAGACAGTCGCAAACATTGCCCTTGAGTTTGTCGCGTTTGCGGTACCAAGGTTTTTTGAATACTACGGCGTTTGCAAGCGACCTCGAAGGATTGAGCACCACACGCAGGGTAGCCGAGAATATCTTGTTGTGGATCTTTCTTTCGAGCTTCGTGACGACGTAATTGTCCAAAAGATCTTGACCGATCATGAAGCCTGCGCCCACCGTCGGTGTGATAAAAAAATCCACAAGTCCGGACTCTTTAAAATAACCGACATTGCCAATTGAAGCTTCGCTGACAGGTCCGATCTCAAACAGCGTGCTTTCAATTGCAGAGAAAATCACAGTCTTGAAGGTTTGTTTGAAATACTTTTTGCTGAATCCGCACGAGGCCGGATCGGTCGAATTCGGATCATTTTGCCGCATGGTGAATCCGAAGGTAGCACCCTCTGCGGGATGCCGAACGTAGTTAACGAAAAAATCATCGCCGTCTCTCCACTTCCACTTAAGCGAGCCTTTGATCGATCTCCAATAATCTTTAAAAAATGGACCTTTCAATCCGGCTTGGGTCGACGGCTCAAGTGCTGCCCGCTTTGCATTCATCAAGGCGATAAAGAGCCCAGATTCAAGGAACGCTTTGCGCCAATGGACGGTCACATCTGTTACGCCTTCGATATCTGCTGCATCGACGTTCATTCTGTCCGCGAGATCTTTGACGTCGGGGTCTATCATTTCATCGAGCTCTTCCGCATGAAGTTTTTCCCGGATTTTTTCTTGGTCCACGAGTGCGGACCGACCGATGAACAATTTGGCCGAAGGCACATCTCCTTGGGCATGAACTGCGACAGTGAAAGCTAGAAGTTCGGCATACAACGCCGACACGAACACGTAGACACGCATAACTACCTCCAGTTTTTCATGTATCTTTAGTGGAGGCGCCCGTCAACGCTACGTCGCAACATGACGCGATTTGGCGCGATGTGACGCACCGATGCTCCAACGTAGGAGGAGGGTCTTTGCGGTGGACACGATACCTCGTTGCGATAACCCAGCCGATGACCTCTTGGTCGGTTGGAAGGATATTGCTTCGTATTTGAAATGCAGTGTGCGAAAGGCTCAGCGTCTCGAACGCCAAGAGCTTCCGATCAATCGGATCCGCGGCACCAAGTCCGTGTGGGCCTCCAAATCGGGGATCGATCGCTGGTTGATACTCCAATCAGAAGCTGCGAAAAGAACAGTTCAGCGGCCAAGTGACACCAGGATTATTCCGTCTGGAAAAAATGCGACCGTGTGCCGTTTGGTTGCACTTGCCCTCATGCTCGGTTTGACCATTGCGGCTGGTGCGGCCTCGGCATATGGAATTACGATCGTATTGTTCGGCGCGACTGTAGCAGTCCTCGTTGTGTCTTACCCTTGCCTTCCTGACAGCGTTTACACGCGCGCAGGCGTGGGGCTTTTCTTGATTGCCGGAATGTCCTACGGTACGAGTGCAGCAAGCTTGCCGAACATCGTCACGTCGATCATCAACATGAAGACGCTTCCGCCCGCCACAGCATACCCCTTTGTGATAGGTCTTCCCTTTATACCCATTCCGGTGCTGATAGCCGTCTTCTGGGCCGCACTCGGAAATGGCCATCACGCCGGGTTTTCAAATAGGCCATGGCTCCGCGCCGCTTATGTACTTGCCGGTACAACATTGATCGTGTGTGCCGCCGCGGCGGGTCTGAGTCTTTCCGAGATGCATCGGATATGGCAATCGGGCCTGCCGATCCGATCGACACTTCTATTGGGCGAATTCTTCGTCCTTGCAATTAACGCGGTCCTATTTGTTTTCGGCTATCGCTTTCTGAACACCAGGTCGATTGGCACCTATCGTCCGCTGTTTTCCTGGTGCTGCATCATATACTTGCTCATTGGGTTGACTGCCGCGATTGTGAATCGGCATTCCTACGACATCAGCATTTTTCATCTTGATGCGAAGAACCCGGACACATACCGCATCAGGAACATGGATGTTGAACACCGATTCCGGGGTTGGTTGCAACAGCACAGCGATCAGGCTGGAGCAGACTTGGCCGCCTTATCCACGGACTCCGAATTCATTGATGCACTGAAAAGCAAAACTTTTTACAAACAGCCATTCGATGAGCCGCTTCAGTTCACAAGAAAGGCTGTTATCTTCGGCTACAGAATTGAGTACGGGCCTCGAAGCAGCCGCGTATTCGTCCTGATCCGCTTTCCGAGCGGCTTGGCTGAGACGCTTGGATTTGAACCGGTGCGCAAAATGTGATCAACGCAGACTATGAACACAGCCGGAATCGCGCCCACCGAAACGCACTTTTACTGTATTTACCATTAAATCATCCCGGCCGCCGCGTTCACGGATACAGTCTTGATTGCTTCCATTCTTTGCCCGATCGTTCATATAGAAGCCGTTCGTGCCGTCGATGTTCGCGATGGGTCCAGAATTCATATCGGACCGGCATCAATTTAAAGCCTCCCCATTCAGGCGAACGGAGGACCGGCAAGGTCTTCGAGGACTCCTCGAGTTCCTCCAGCCGTTTGAGAAACTCGCGCTCGTCGGGCATGGGCTGGCTTTGCAAGGAGACATTCGCAGTAATCTGACTCAGAAGCGGCCGTTGCCGAAAGTATGTGTCGGAGGCTTCAGCCGACAGACGTTCGACCGCACCTTCGATGCGAACCTGCCTCCCCAGATGCGCCCAATAAAACACGATCGCTGCGAAAGAATTCTCCGAAAGTTCCACACTTTTCCGGCTCTGGTAATTGGTGAAGAATGAAAAGCCCCCTTCGCGCAGGCCGCGAAACAGCACCATGCGAACAGAAGGCCGTCCTTCGGGCGTTGCTGTAGCCAGGGCGATGATATCGGGATCAATTGGGGCGCCGCATTTTGCTTCCTCGTACCATGACAGGAAAACGTCGAGCGGATTTGCAAGGGTCATGACCGCCGATGCACCTTCATCTGAAATTTTTCCGGAATAAAAAAATTCTCATTAGCCTGTCGATTTTAGCGTTGTCATGCGTCATAACCATAAGGAGGAAAAAAGTCATGCAATATCTGTTACTGATTTACGAAAACGAGAAACGGTTCAGCAAGGGTTTTCCCGAAGCGGAATTAGCGGAGTACAGGGCATTTGGAAAGCAGTTCGCGGCTGCGATCAAAGGAGGAAACGCATTGCAGCCAACGGGTTCGGCGGCTACTGTGCGCGTGCGTGATGGGAAGGTTCTACCAACCGACGGGCCATTTGCCGAGACGAAAGAGCAGTTGGGCGGTTACTATTTGGTCGAAGCACGCGACCGTGAAGAAGCCATTGCCATGGCCGCGAAAATTCCCGCAGCACGTTTCGGGTCGGTCGAGGTCCGCCCGATCATGACGTTCTCCTAGGAGAAGAAAACATGTATTTAACAGAACAGAAAGACGAATTAGTCCGGCGCCTCGACGGGACACGTGATGGCCTCATGGCAACAGTGGCAGGACTTACCGAAGTCCAATCGAATTGCAAGCCTTCTCCGGAGGGCTGGTCGATTTCCGGCATCGTCGAGCATCTCGCGATAGTCGAAGATCTCGTTATTCTACGGGTGGAGCAGTTGGCGGCCGGGGCAGGTGATAGTCCGAATGACAAATTCAACGAATCGGATGCTGTTCTTTTCGATAAAGTCGTTGATCGATCCCAAAAATTCCAGGCGCCGGAAAGAGCTCGTCCTACAGGGAAAACTTTGAGAAGCTCGCTGGAACGGCTTGCCGGCTCGCGAGCGAAAATAGTCGAATTCGTTCGGGCGGCCCCGCCCGGTTTCCGCCAACACTCAATGACTCATCCGGTTTTGGGTCCGCTGGACGGACACCAGTGGTTGGTCGCCCTGGCAGCCCATTGCGCCCGGCACACACAGCAAATCATCGAAACGAAAACGGCTCCGGGTTTTCCGGTACAGTGAGACCGGAGACCAGAAAATGCGATACATGTTTTTGATTTACTCGCAGGAGAGCGATGAGCCGCTTTCACCTGAAGAGATGAACCATGTCGTCAGCGGGCACAGGGCGGTTATGGCCGACGCCGAGCGGAAAGGGATTCTGCTCGGCGTCGAGCGCCTGAAACCGACGTCCACTGCAACGACGATCCGGATGAAGAATGGTGTAGCGATGACGCTCGATGGGCCCTTCGCCGAAACGAAGGAACAACTTGCAGGGTACTACATTCTCGAGTGCGATGATCTGGACGAAGCCATCGAATGGGGCAAGCGGATTCCGACCATGTGCAAAGGCCGCGAAGGATCTATAGAAATCCGTCCCGTGGATGATCTCGAAAGACGGTGATGAACGCGGACGCGAAGACGGCTGCCGAAAGTGTCTTCCGGCAGGAATCGGGCCGCATTCTCGCGACGCTGATTCGTTTTTCAGGATCATTCGATCGGGCCGAAGAAGCCATGCAGGAGGCTTTCTCCGCTGCGCTGATGGCCTGGCCCGAAAAAGGAATTCCTCAAAATCCCGCAGCATGGATCACAACCGCCGCCCATCGAAAAGTGATCGATCAAAGCCGCCGCGAAAAAACGTGGCAGAAGAAACAAGATTCGCTGCGTTACGAGACGGAAACGTTTGCCCAC
>Ga0209376_1005720_pt1 | contig 10222 bp, 4 predicted proteins | sample GraSoiAngelo_134_FD_185891 | JGI IMG/M metagenome (GOLD analysis project Ga0209376, IMG submission 185891) | Grasslands soil microbial communities from the Angelo Coastal Reserve, California, USA - 14_0929_05_30cm (SPAdes) (version 2) | ecosystem: Environmental > Terrestrial > Soil > Grasslands ... | reverse complement strand
CGGACTCTTTGGGGAACGTCCGCGCCACTTCGTCCTGGAGCATCTTGCGCGCGGCTGGGTGCAACTCAAATGGCGGGCCCGCTTCCTCACGCCGTTTCTGCGCCCAGGTCTTCAGTTGGTCTTCGACGTTTCTGTTGGGTTCGTCCGGCATCTTGTTCAAATCGTTAGACGGAAGACGGCGCAATATTCTCTCTCGAAAACACGTTGCGCGCAATTTCTTCGAAGTGATCCAGGCATTTGCTCAGGCGCGAACTGACGGTCTTCACGTTCAACTGCAAGGTGTTGCTGATTTCCTCGTAACTCAAATCACCGAAATAACGAAGCTCGATGATTTCGCGACACGGCTCGCCAAGCTGATCGAGCGCCTCGCGCAGCAACGCGATGCGCTCGGCGTTGATCGCCGTTGCATCGGGCGCGGGCGCATCGCTCGGCGGGTCGATGGTCAAGCCGTCTTCGCGGTTCTCCGCTTGCAATGAAATTGGCATCTGTCCACCGCCCCGTTTGGCAGCGCGCTGGCGCTCGCGGTAATCGCGCGCTTTGTTCGCCGCGATGCGAAAGAGCCAGGTTTGTAACTGGCTTCTGCCGTTGAACGACTCAAGACTTTTGATCACGGACAAAAATGTTTCCTGGCAGATTTCCTCGACGTCCTCGCGGTTGAATTGAGGCGCGAGTTGAAACACGAAGCGGCCCGCCGCTGCGTAATGGAGGTCAAACAATTCGTCCCAGGCCTGCGCCTCGCCCCGGCGGCACCGGGTAATTAAGTCGGCTTCGGCATTGGGGTTCATCGGGCAATCAGTGTAACGGAACAGGGCAGCCTTGGCGAGCATTTGCTGAACGCGCCTGGCACGTCCTTTTGACCCTGCCTTGGGCCGGTTCTAGGGTCGCCTCCACGATTCCAGAATACCAGCCGCCAGGAGTATTCGCTTCGCCACGCCGTCTAACGCGGCATGTGGCTTATCCTCTGGTTTCGTCCGCTGCGAAAATTTTCACGCATTTTGCGTGAGGTTCACGCCGGTTCTCGTAATTCGCCCGCACAAATCTTTGACAACTCATTTACCCGCGCCTCACACAGGCGGGCGCGGGTTATGCTAAATCCTTTCTCATGAACTTCGCTTCATTCGTCCCCGTTAAATCTGAAAACAATTTGGAGGTCGTTATGCGCTCGCTCATCAAACTCTGTCTTTTAATGTTTCTGCCAGCCGCCTTGTCAGCCAACGAACCGCCTCCGCCATCCAGCAACGCGCCGGTCGCAGCGATCGAGGCAGAGCTTCTACTCCGCGAAATCCGCTACGACGGCAAACTCACCGACAACGAAGCGAAGTTTCTCGTGGACATTGATGCCGAGTCCATCGGCAAAAAAGAATCCTCCATCACGCTGTTTGAAGGAGACGTTGCCGTGATGCCGTCCAAACTTCCGTCCGGATTGCGCATGGTGCGGAAAGACAAGCAGTATCGGCTCGTCGCGGCGCGCGCGGGCAAATACAGGTTCAAGCTGGAGGTTGTCGCGAAAATCACGCGCGCCGAACCTTGGAACCAGATTGCATTCAGCGGACCGGACGCAGGCATTGCGTCCGTCGCAGTCGAAGCCACCGGCGCCGGGGTTGAAGTGCAATTGCTCAGCGGCACACCGCTCGAGCCGGAGAAAGGCGAAGCGGCCCGTGTGCGCGGTGTGCTGGGCGCGGACCGAAGTGTCTCATTGCGCTGGCAAAGCAAAGCCACCGAGGCGACGCGCAAAGCGTTGATTACCTGTGACACCATTGCCAGCGCGCAGGTCACGCCCACGGTCATTAAGTTCACTACGCAACTTCACTACGAAATAGTGCAGGGAAATCTCTCGAAATTCTCCGTGGTGTTGCCAGCCAACCACGCGCTCACTCGTGTCGAAGGCGGACAAATCCGCGATTGGCAGATCAGCGCAGCGCAGGCTTCCAGCCTGCCGCCAACGGGAGGGACTGGGAGTGGGTCGGAGATTCAAATCCTCACCGTCGAGTTGATCAAACCGGTCGAGAAGACCTATGCGCTGATACTTTTGTCAGAACAAACGATCGAAAGCACTCCATTCACGGGCGAACTGACGCTGCCACAACCGCAAGGCGTCCAGCGCGAGACCGGTTCGCTCACAGTCTGCGCCGAGGACACGCTGGTGGAAACCGAATCGACGGCCGGTTTGCGCCAGATCAACGCGCCCGCCGGCGCGCTCGCGGCCTATCACTTCTATGGCCGTCCGCTCGCGCTCGGCGTGAAGCTCCGTCGCATCGAGCCGGTCATTAACGTCACCGCGCGCGTCACCGCCCGACTCGAAGAGGCCCGCTTGCTCGTCACCCACGGCCTGACCCTGAGCGTGGAGAAAGGGGGCATCTACTCGGTCGAATTCTCGCCGCTGGACAATGTCATCGTCACCGACGTGCGTGGCGACGGGGTCGAAGATTGGAAGGCGCGCGACGGCAAGCTCGTGGTCAACTTCTCCAGCCGCGTGCTCGGGGAGCGCAAACTCGAGATTCAACTCGAACAAGCGGAGAGAAATTTTCCGAATCAAATCGCCATAGCGCCATTGCGCATTGCTTCGGCAGCCAAACAAACGGCCCAAATCGGCGCGGTCTCAGCGCCGGGCATTCGTTTGAAGACCGCCGATCTGGTCGGACTACGCGAGATTCCCGTCGCGAATCTCGCCAATCGCACCGACGAGTCGCTCGCTTACGTTACGGACCAGCCGGATTGGTCGCTGAAACTCTCGACCGAAAAACTCACGCCCCGCATCGTTGCCGACATTTTCAATCTGGTGACCATCGGCGACGGTTTGGTCGGCGGCAGCGCGACGATTCGTTACGTCATCGTCAACCAGGGCGTGCAGGAGTTCAAGGTGAAGCTGCCGTCGCGCTGGAAAAATATCGAGTTCTCCGGCCCGAACATTCGCCGCCAGGAGCGAGTGGGGCCTGCGGCCGATGCGGCTGGCGCCGCGGGTGACACAAATTATGTCCTTTGGAGCATCGGCCTCCAGGACAAGGCCTGGGGCGGCTACACGCTCGTGGTCACTTACGACGAACAGTTCGACCCGCGCAAAGCGACGCTGTCGCTCGGCGGCGTTCACGCGCTCGAAGTCGAACGCGAGACCGGCAGTGTGGCCGTCACCAGCGCCGCGAGCTTGCAACTGCGCGAGACCGGGACGACCGAACCGCTCCAGCGGATTGACGAGAATGAATTGGCCGGGGCGGACCGCGCGTTGATTACGCGCTCCGTGCTGCTCGCGTATCGCTATGGCACCGGCGACCTGTATCAACTCATCGTGGATGTGACACGCTTCCAGGAATCGGCCGTGCTCGATGCCGTCGCCGACCGCACGCAGTTGACCACGGTCCTCACTGAAGCGGGCCAGATGCTCACGCAGGCGTCGTTCATGGTCAAAAATAACGATAAACAGTTCCAGCGTTTCTCCCTGCCGAACGGCGCGGAGTTCTGGTCGGCTTACGTGAACGGCCAGGCCGTCAAAGCCGAAAAGCAAGACGCCGGTTTGCTGGTGCCGCTGCCACGCCGCGCAAACCGCGACCAGGCGTTCGCGGTCGAGATCGTTTACGCGCAAAGCATCGGCTCGATCAAATCGTTCCTGCCGCGTGAACTCGCGCTGGCCGCGCCGAAGACGGACATTCAAACGACCTTCGCCGAATGGGAACTGTTCGTGCCCACGACGCATCACCTGGCCCGGTTCGCCGGCAACATGAGCGTGGCCCGCGGCACGACCTACGGCTGGCGCGACGCGTGGGAGGAGTTCGTGAGCATCTATCGCGACCTGCTGCGCAACGCGCGAGGTTTGCTCATCGGCCTCGCGCTCGTGGCGCTGCTGGGCCTGATGATCTTCACCGCGGTGCGGCGCGGTTTTCAGGGAGCGCTGACTGTTCTGGTTCTGGTGGCCATCGCTGCGATACTCGCGGGAATGCTTATGCCCGCGCTGGCAAAGGCGAAAGCCAAGAGCACTCGGATCGCCGCGGTCAACAATCTCAAGCAGATCGGGCTGGCTGCGCGCATTTACGCCGGCGACCACGACGGCAAACTCCCGTCCAGCCTCGAACAAATGAAGGAGGAGTTGTCCACGGACAAGGTCACGGTTGATCCCCAAACCGGCGAGCGATTTGTTTTTCTGGGGGCAGGTCGAGGCGAGGCCGACGCCAACTCAATCCTCGCCTACTCACCGTCGAGACAGGGTGGCGGACGGGACGTGTTGTTCGCCGATGGCAGCGTGCAGCAGATGCGGGAGGAGCAGTTCGCCAGCGCGTTGCAAAGGACCGGCGGCGGCCTGGGCGGTGGCGTCGCCGGGCTCGCCACGACAAATGCACTGTCTCCCGCAACGCCAATGCTTGCCGGCATCCGGCCGATCCGCATTGATATCCCCCGCAGCGGCGTCCAGTTCACCTTCACCAAAGTCCTTAACGTGCGCGACGAACCCCTGACACTCGCGGCGTGGGTGGTCACGACCAAAACCTGGAACGCGCTCCGCGGCACGCTGCAAGCGGCGCTGTTCCTCGCAGGTTTGTTCGTTCTGTGGCGGCAACTGCGCCGGGCTGTGCCGAACAGTCTCCTTGTCACCGTCGCGCTGGCGCTGGTTCTTGGCACCGTCGGCAGCATGTTGATCGTGGCGCGGCTTCTCGGCATAGCGCTGATTATCGCCGCGCCGGTGATAGTGCTCGCACTGCTCGTTTTGCTGGCGCGCAAATATTGGCGGCGCCGAGGCGGGGCATCGGCCACGGAGTCAACCGCCAGCACACCCGCTCCGCCCGCGCCAAATGGAGCGACTGGCATGGGGCCGGCAATCGCATCGATTATGCTGCTGCTCTTCGCGGGCTCCGTGAGTGCAAAAGAAGTGGCCCAGGTTGACTCCGCGCTCCGCACTTCGCATTCCGCGTCCGAGTCCGTTTCCATCCAGTCCGCCACTTACACCGGCACCGTGCGTGAACGGGTGGCCGACATCGAGGCGGTCATTCAGTTGTCGGCAGGGAAAGCCGGCGAAACGGTCCCGCTGTTCGACGACGACGTGGCGGTGGAACAATTCTCCGCGACCCCGAGCGACGTGAAACTGCTGCGTCAAGGTAACTCAATCAGTGTGCGGCTGCCGAAGAAGGGCGGGGCCACGTTGAAGTTGAAATTCCTCGTGAAACTTGGTGGCGACGTGACGAAGCGACAGCTCGTATTTGGCGTTCCGAGCGCGCTGTCGAGCAAGCTGTCGTTGACCGTGGACGAACCCGAAGCCGCCGTCGAGTTTCCTGCTGCCGTCTCTTACCACAGCGTCGCCGCGCAACAGCAGACGCGTGTCGAAGCGGTGATGGGCGCGGGGGAACGCGTCGAATTGCACTGGGCGCCACGCGTGAAACGGGCGGCGGAAATTGCCGCGACGGTGTTTTGCCAGAACGCGACGCTCGTGAGTTTCAACGGCGGCGTGATGACGATGCGGTCGTTGCTGGATTATCAGATCACCCAGGGCGAGTTGCGCGAGGCGCGCGTGCGAATCCCGGCCGGGCAGCGTTTGCTGCGCGTCGAAGGCGATGCGATTCGCACCTGGCAGCTCAGGGCCGCGTCCGTCTCGGGCAAACTCACGCCTGACCCCTCCGAGGGAGCGGGGCGAGGTCTGGACTACGCTGGCGCGGTTCCCCTCGTTGGAGCGGTCAGGGGTGGGTCCGAGGCCAACTTCAACGATGAACAGGGCGAACAAATTCTCGCCGTCGAACTGCTCAAAGGAATTTCGCCGGGCTACCGGCTCGCCGTCGAAACCGAAAAGGCCATTGAAAGATTGCCCGCCACGTTCGCTTTGGAAACACCGCGCGCGCTCGACGTGAAACGCGAGACCGGCTTCGTCGCGCTGCGCGCGAGCGATGAGCTTGGATTAACCGTGGATACCTTGCAGGGCTTGCAGAAGGTGGACACGTCGGAGTTTTTGAAGGTGACGGCACAGACCAACGCGCTCGCCGGCGCGTATCAGTTTTTGAGGCCGGACTTCGCGCTCAGCGTGAGCGTCGAAACGTTGCAGCCGCAGATCGAGGCCACGATGCGCAATCGCGTGCGCATCGGCGCGGAACAAATCAGTCTGACGGCGCAGATTGATTACACGGTTAAACGGGCCGGCGTGTTCGCGCTCCGGCTGGCATTGCCGAAAGATTTTCGCATCGAAAGCGTGGTTGCGAACGTGGGTACCCCAGCCGCGGACTCGCGTCCGCAGCCACAGGCGGTTCGATGGGTTGAAAAATCAAACGCTGGGAACCGCATTCTGGAGGTCACATTGCCCCAGCGGACACTAGGCAACTACTCCTTGCAACTTCAGCTCGTCAAATCGCAGAAGGAATTGCCGAAAACCTTGGAGGTCGCCGGCGTGCATCCGCTCGATACCGTGAAGCTGACTGGCTTCGTTGTCGTCTCCTCGGAAGTCGGTGTGCAAGCCAGGGCCGCCTCCTTTGAAGCTCTGACGGAAGTGCCGGTGACAAGCGTGCGCGAAGGCGGCGCCGGCCTGGCCTACAAATTCATCGTGAGCGACCCGGTGCCGGCCCTATCGCTGTGGAAACTGGTCGTGACAACCGAAGCCATCGAGCCGTGGGTGCGCGCGGAAGTGGCAAACTGGCTCACGTTGAACGAGACGCTCGTCAGCGGACGGGCGCTGGTGCGTTACGAAATTCAAAATGCGCCGGTCAAGGAGTTCCGGCTGAAGATTCCCGCGACCTTCAGGAACGTCGAGATCACAGGCGCCGACATTCGGCGCCGCGACCAGAACGGCGAAGAGTGGCGCGTCGAGTTGCAGAATAAAGTCGTCGGCAATTATCTGCTCACGGTGACGTGGGAACAGCCGTGGAGCATGAAAGAGCAAGCGAAGGAGAATTTGTTCGACGCGGCTGGGATCGAGGCGCTCGGCGTGGAGCGCGAGACCGGCGCGCTGGCAGTAATCGCCGGATCGGAACTGCAAATCGCTCCGAAGCAAGCCAGCAGCGAACTTTTCCGCATCGACCCGCAAGAATTGCCCGAGTGGGCCGGCCGCGCCGATTCGTCCGCCGTGCTGGCCTATCGTTATCTGCGGCCCGGCTATAAACTGGCGCTGTCCGCTCAGCGCTTCGCGCCGGCGCAGGTTTTGCAGGCGCTCGTGGACGAGGCGCGACTGACAACCGTCGTGGCCGACGACGGCCAGATGATGACCGAACTCGCGCTCTCTGTGCGTAACAACGGACGGCAGTTCCTCGAAATCACGCTGCCGAAAGGCGCGCAGGTCTGGTCGGCGTTTGTCTCAGGCCAAGCGGTGCGACCGAGCCTGCGTGCGGGCAAACTGCTATTGCCCATCGAGCGCGCCGATCACTCGGCAATCCCGGTCGAACTGATTTACGTGAGCGCGGAAGGGTTTCCGCGAAGGAAAGGAGCGGTGAACCTTGCGTCGCCCGCGCTGGACGTGCCGCTGAAGAACGCGCGATGGGAATTGTATCTTCCCTCGGATTACGGCTACAGCAAATTTGCGGGCACAATGACGCACGAGGCCGGAGCCGCGCCCGTTTACCACAGTTTCACTCTGAGCGAATATTCAAATGCGGAAAGCAAAAGCAAACGGGTACGCGAAATGGAAGTTTCCAGTTCCCTCGACGAAGGGCGGCACAAGCTGTCCATCGGCAAGCTCGAAGACGCGTCGAAAGCTTATAGCCAGGCGCGTCGCTACGGTTTGAACGAAGAACAAGTGAAATTGCAAGAGCTGGAGAAAGACCTGCGCAAGGCCCAGAGCAGCAATTTGCTCAACGCTCAACGGGCCGCCGTCGCCAACAACGCGTTCTACTTTCAATCCGCCGAGCAGCCCGCGCAACAGCCGTTGGGAGTGAAATACGACGACCAGGCAGCCGAGCAACAATGGGACAGGCTCCAGAAAGCGCAGGAGGTGGCCTCCGTGACCGTTCGACCGTTGCGCGTGAATCTGCCAACGCGCGGCTTGCGCCATTCGTTCTCGCAAGTGCTGCAAACCGAAGTCGGCAAACCGATGCTGGTCAGCTTCGTCGCCTCCAGCGCCAAGGCCGCCAGTTGGCCGACGAGAATCGGCTTGTTTGCATTGAGCTTCGCCGGGCTGTGGGCAATCGTGAGTTGGGTGCTCACTCATCGGAAGGTCGGAGCGGCGGCCTGAGTCTCTCGTTCCGGGACCAGGCCATCTTCCATGTCCCCGAGGACCCCTTGCCTCATTCATCCAGGAACATGTGATCGAGGTTGATGGCCCAGCGGATTCGCTCGCTGGCGTCTTGGCAGCACTGATCACGGTCCACGGCGTCACAACTTCTGGCGGCTGACAGCACGAGCGCATTGCCTTCAGGGCCCGATGACGAGCGCGGGCCGCAACCCGCGTTGGCATGATAAAGCGTCACCTCGAGGCAGCGTTGGATCACCTCGCGGTTGTATCGGCGGAAGCGACGAATGAGATGCCAGTCGGGAAGTTCATGGCCGCAAAGCAGGATGAGGATCGGGTCCTTCCGCACGCGAGCCTCGATCTCCTGGGAACTGAAAACACCCGAGGCATAACAATATGTGAGCAGTCCGAGCAAAACGCGCGGTTGACAGGCAATGCCGGCCCCGGCAGCCGGCACCGGTATCAGATGCGGATCAATGCGACGCACCGCCGCCAACACCAGGTCCCGAAGATTTGGATTTTCTATGCAGCAGCCCGGCAAACGCAGTTGCTCGTCGTCGGCGGGGCGCTGGTGGAGCTGAGTTGATTCGGCAGTTGTCATGTGCATCAGGTTCCCGTTTTCACCGAGCGCGTTTTATCTGGAGATGTTACGCGCCAAAGGAGGGGAATCTTTCAAAGTAGTTGGTGAAATTCAGGGGCCTTTAACAGGGAGGCCAGGACTTTCCGGGAGGAACGGTTTATCCAGTGGACGCGAGGAAGATCTCCTTCTCTCTGGGGACGGCTTTACGGCGGAGGCGCAGGTGCAGGTGCAGGTGCACTGATCCCGTCTGAGAGAACGCGGACACGATAGAATTGGTGCTCGGCCAGGCCAAGCTGTTCCACATCCAGGTGGAACGGAGCGCCGGTATTCGTGTGGATGCCAGTCCAATTGGTCAAGGTCGAAGAAGATTCAACTATGTAGCTTGCGCCTGTTACACCGGCTACGTTCAAACGAAGCCCTGCCGGCGTCCTGGTTGCTGTGACCGTCTGGTCAGCGGAAGCTGGCACCTCAAACCACATGATGAGGTGCGGTAAGGGAAAGGGATCCCAGTCGAATAGCGGATCGGACATGTAGATGATTAGCTGGTAAGTGCCGGGCGGTAGACTGCCGAGAACCGCAGTGTTGGTATCAGTATGATAAGGACAGTCAAAGCAAAGGGCACAAAACTCGCCCTGCTTCTGGTACATTGTTAACGTCAGGTTGAAGCCGGAGCGGGTAACAGGTCCAATCTCAATCCACTCGCAAGCAGGAAGAGTTGTTGTGCAGGTAAAGTAGGTTATCCCGCCCGTCGTTTGCACCGACATACCCCGAGCAGCGGTGGTCAATGTTAGTAAAGCGGCTAATACCAAACTCAATCCGGCAATTGGTCGAGGACGTCCACGCATACTGGTCTCCCGTAAAAAGATTGCTTCCGCTCAGGGATACATTCGTTGCCGCCAAACTTAAACTAAGAGTCTGCGTATTTCAATACCCTCGTTCGCGAGCGGGAGCATTTTCCGTCGCTTCCGGTCTAACTCAACATGAAACGCTGGATTTGTTCGTTCCTCCTCCTCTTGGCCGCGATCAACTCCGGGTGGACCGCCGGTTTGATCATCGTGGATGAAGCGCATTGGAAACATCAACTGCCTCCCGACGGAATCGTCCCGCCACCGTGGCCGTTGCCACGTCCCAGACCGGGACCGTGGCCGCGGCCGTGGCCAGTCCCGCCCCCGCGTGTTTACCAGTTCTGCCCCCTGGAGGTCACCCGGCACCAGGCTGAAGTGCGGATCAAAGACCAGCTCGCGGACACGTCCATCGAACAGGAGTTCTACAATCCGAACGCGCAGCGCATTGAAGGCACGTTTCTGTTTCCCGTTCCGAAAGGGGCGCAGATCAAGAAGTTCGCCATGAAAATCGACGGCAAGCCGGTCGAAGCCGAGCTGATGTCCGCCGACAAGGCGCGTGGGATTTACGAGGACATTGTCCGCAAGCTGCGCGACCCGGCGTTGCTCGAATACGCCGGCCAGGACGTGTTCAAGGTGCGCATCTTCCCCATCGAGCCGCACGCAACGAAGCACGTG
>Ga0209376_1005719_pt1 | contig 10223 bp, 10 predicted proteins | sample GraSoiAngelo_134_FD_185891 | JGI IMG/M metagenome (GOLD analysis project Ga0209376, IMG submission 185891) | Grasslands soil microbial communities from the Angelo Coastal Reserve, California, USA - 14_0929_05_30cm (SPAdes) (version 2) | ecosystem: Environmental > Terrestrial > Soil > Grasslands ... | reverse complement strand
CCTGAAGGGCCACCGCATCATGGTCCAGGTGCAGAGCACCTGGTTCCCGATCATCGATCGCAACCCGCAGACGTTCGTGCCGAATATTTTTGAGGCGAAAGCCGGCGACTTCCGGACGGCGACGCAGCGGATTTATCGGTCGGGTGCGCAGGCGTCGTACGTCGAGCTTCCTATCTATCAGGAGCGCTGATCACCAGAGGCGCTATGTTGTCCCACGTGCGTATTTCGTTCCTCCTGGTGACGGCCATCGCAGCCGCGTGCAGCGACTCGACGAGTCCGTCCCCACCAGTCCAGCCGATGATCGCCACGGGTGGGGCACACACCTGCAGGCTCCGCGTCCACCGGGTCCGCATCCTGTTGGGGCGACAACAGCTCGGGTGAGCTCGGCGATGGCTCGACGACCAGCAGCGTCACACCGGTTCCCGTTTCCGGGGCATCGCGTTTACGACGATCGCCGCCGGCGGATCGTATATGTGTGGGTTAGATCGCGACGGCGCAGCCTACTGCTGGGGTACGAACATCGGCGGCGAGCTGGGAAGCGGGACGACCGTACAAAATACATCCGTGCCTGGTCCGGTCTCCGGCGGTCTTAGCTTCGTCGGTTTGGCGGCGGGAACCAATCACGCGTGTGCTCTCACACGCGATGGAGCGGCGTATTGCTGGGGAAGCAACGAGCTCCAAGAGCTGGGCACCGGCGATACAGTAAGACGGCTGGTTCCCACGCTCGTTTCTGGAGGATTGTCGTTCAGCACGCTTGCGGCCGGGGGCGACCACACATGTGGCATCGCGAAATCCGGCGCGGCCTACTGTTGGGGAGGCAACATCTACGGACAGCTCGGGAGTGGTTCGTCTCAAAATCCGAGCGGGGTGCCGTTAGCGGTGTCCGGGGGCTTGACGTTCACTGCCATTACCGCGGGAGCGGGGCACACGTGCGCGATCGCGTCCTCCGGAACGGTTTACTGTTGGGGCGCAAACTCGGACGGTCAGAGAACCTCGCGCTCTCATACCCTGCGCCAGTACAAATCCTGGGGGCTCACCTCTTCACACACATCGCTGCGGGCGGCGCGCATACGTGTGGACTCACGAGCACGGGCGCGGCGTACTGTTGGGGCAGGGATAAGAATGGAGAAGTGGGCAACGGCGATACCATCCAACAATTCGGTCCCAGTGGAGTTAACGGGGGCCTGAGCTTCCGCACGATCTCCGCAGGCGCGCTGCACACCTGCGGCCTCTCGACCAACGACGTGGCGTACTGCTGGGGCAGCAATCGTTTCGGCCAGCTCGGCCGGCCAATCGAACGGGTCGCGACGCCGACACCCGTGAACGGTCTAACGGGCGTCGGTACCTTGGCCTCGGTCCGAACAGCTCGCACACGTGCGCACTGACCGGCACGGGTTCGGCATTTTGCTGGGGCAACAACAACGACGCCGAGCTGGGAAATAACTCGACGCAGCCGGCGAGCGCGGGTTCCCGACTCAGTCTACGGTGGTCGGGCGTACCGGACGATTTCGCCGGGTTTGTCGCACACGTGTGGTCTTACCAACGCCGGTGTGGCGTATTGCTGGGGCAGTAACAACAGTGGTGAACTCGGCACCGGGCCGAACGGCGGCACGAACGTACCCGTCGCCGTGTCGGGAGGGTTCACCTTCACTGCGATTGAAGCGGGTGCGGCGTACAGCTGCGCGGTTACGAGCGCCGGTACGGCCTACTGCTGGGGCGATGACTACTACGGCCAACTGGGACGTGGGGCGTTGGGGTTCGTAACGCAGCCGGTGGCCGTCGCCCCCTAGGCCCCATAGTCACGAGCTCAGCCGATCCGCATCGCGCTGCTTGGCCAGTAACCGCTCGGCGAAGTCGACCCGCTCTTCCAGCTCGGCGACTCGGTTTTGCATCGCGTCGAGGTTCTGACGCAGCTCGTTGATCTCGCTGTCAGACGGTAGCTCGCGACGGTCCCGCGCGTGTTTTCCCGAGATCGCGCGACCGACTTGAATGGCGATGAGTATGATCGCGACGCCGAGCGCCCAGCTGGGAAAGAACATTCTTATACCTCCGAGAACGAATCTAACGAATCGCGATGGGCGGGCTCAGCGCTGACACACCATTCTCGTCAAAACTCTCGATCGCGACCCAATATGCCTGCCCCACCGTCAACGCGCGCAGCTCGAGCGTCGTCCCTTGATCGGCGAAGCGCTGATAGGTCTCGTACAGCTTCGCCGGGGCGATGCCCCAGCGCACGTTGTAGCCGACGACCCCTGACACGGGGCGCCAGGTGATGATCGCATCGCGCTGATCCTGCCGGCGCCGCGCCGTGAGCCCCGCCGGTGTCTTCGGTCGCGAACCCGACCCGTTGCCGAAGACGCGGAGGTCGCTGATGGCGAGGTTCGCGGCGCCAACGTGAATGTGCTCGTAGCGGACGTAGCGGGCACGCGTGGGCGCCGGCAGCTCGATGTAGGCGTCTGGGTGATCGTGCATCTCATGTGAGAGATCAGCGACGGTTGTCCACTGATGACTGTCGACTGATGAGTGAACACGAAAGCGTGTATAGACGGTGGAATCGTTGCCATACAATCGCGACTCGTAATCGGCGTAGTTGACCTGCACCGCTTTCACTTCGTACACTCGCCCAAGATCGATCGTGAGCCACTCGCCGGGGCGATTTTCCTGGGCAACCCAGAACGTACGCGGATTCTCGTCGACAATGTTACTGGGCGGAAAGCTGTCGCGCCGGGACGATGCGGTGACCGGCTTGCGATACGACAGCAACATCCAGCCGGTGAGCAACTCTGCGCCCCTCTGAGCGGCCTTCGTCGGCAGCCAGTGCGGAAAGTCGCCGAACCGCGTGTCGACGTACATCTGCCCCTCGGCATCAAAACCGGCGGGATGGAGTCCGATGCGCCGCTCGAAATTCCAGTTCACGCCGATCCACGGCGTGCCCGTATTCCACCAGTTGCCGTAGACGTCCTGGAACGTGTTGCCATGGCCGGCGCCCTGCACGAAACCGCCTGGCTTGTACGCCACTGGATTGTACGGCGCGTCCGTAAATGGGCCGAGCGGATCGTCAGCCGTGGAGACGCCCGTCGCATAGACGTTGTATTCGGTGCCCGGCGCGCCGTACTGCAGATAATAGCGCCCGCCGTGCTTGGTCATCCACGATCCTTCAATGAACGGATGAACCGTCGTGTCACGGTGGTCTTGGCCGAACCGCTCCCAGCCGTGATTCGCCGGATCCAAGCCGAATAGCCACTTCGGCGTGCCCCTGTAGGTGAGATGCTTCGTCTTGTCGAGCTCGATGACGTGCAGCGGGTACGCGTTCGACGAGTTCCAATAGAGAAACCAGCGGTCGGTGTCTGAGTCGTAGAAGAACTGAGGGTCCCACGGACCCGGTTGGACTGAATCGGGCTTGGCGAGCACGTTCGCCTCGCGCGCTCGCGCGAGCGGCAGCCAGGGCAAGAGGCGATTGTAAAACTCCACGCGCCCACTGGCCGCGTCGGTGAGCATCAGGATCGGCAGCGGGCTCGTCGAACTCGGCAGCAGATAGATCGTGTCGCGTACCGACAGCACCGCCGGCGCGACGACGTCGAGTAGCGGCCAGCGCGAGGGCATGATGTGGCGCCAGGTGCCCAGGTCTTCCGACTCCCAGTACCCATCGCCGATGGTTTCGAACAGATAATACTTGCCGCGCTGGACGACGATGACCGGATCGGCGCCGGAGCGATACGAGATGCCCTGATTCTGCTGCTCGAAGTTGTAGCGGTAGTCGATGTCGATCGGATTGGCGTACGTGCGTTGCTGGGCCGCGCTCGGGACGGCGGCGAGCACCAGCGGCAGCGCTGCCAGCGCGCTAGTGGCCGCCGCACGCATTCGGTGCCCCGACGCCCTCCGCAGGAACACCCTGCACCAGCAGCCAGCCACCCCGCAACGTCGAGGGATCGGTGATGTACACCCACCACCGTTGGACGGGGTCCCGGAGCATGTGGACGCCAGTGGGTGGTTTTTCGAGCTCCTGCCCCTGCCACCGCACGCGCGCGACTTTCTGTCCCGTGTAACTGTTGACCTCGACGGTGTCGCCAGCGCGCGGCCCCGCTGCCGTGGAGGAGGTGTCGCCGGCAATCACGCCGACGCCAGGTGGATGCAGGACCATCACGCCGCTGTCGGTGTGGACCCGCGCTCCGGCGTCAACGCTTCCGACACTGTCCGCATCCTGGTTGGGTTCACTCCGTAAGGCGCCGCCCTCGAACAGAGTCCAATCGCCATACTTGCAGCATTCAAACGGACAGGCGCCGTGAACGATGTACTCCTCTTCGATCGCCGGACGTTGAGCCACGACGGTCACGGGCTCGGGAGGAGGTATCGACACCGCAGTCGTATCGGCCGTGCTGTCGCTCGTCCGTTCAGCAGGGCGCCCGCCGCAGCCGGTGAGTCCTACCGCGAGTATGACAGTCAACAAAGACATCGATGCGCGCATTCGCCCCCTCCTCATAGTTCTCGCCGCGTGAGCTGCTTGACGGCGTAGTGGCACGCGCGGGTCGTCAGCGCCACGCGAGGCCAGACATTCACGGTCTGCGCACCTGCCCAAGACCCGGCGACTGCAACCACTACGCCGATCAACCACGCTCGCGGCATCAGACCCTCTCTCCTGGGGAACCCTCGAATCGCGCCGGACCCAGCAGGGCGAGCGCGGCAACAGCGAGCACGCCCACGGCGGCCGGCACCCAAGCCCCAGTCAGGAGGTATCCGATCCAAGAGAGCAGACCTGCGCCCTCGACCAGCGCCCATAAGATGATGGCGGCCCCGCGGGTCTCGTTCCGCATCCAGTAATCGTCAGGCGATTGATCCGCCGGCCGCCGTGGAAGCCTTGGTGCCAGAAAACCCAGCGCCAGGGTGAGATTCACCAGGGCGATCGCTGCCAGTACCACGCCGAGAAACGGCCCGACCCCGAGCATCAAACCGGTACGTTGTCGCAGAACGAAGAACATGCCCGCGATCAGCACGAGCCCGAGCACGAGCGCAATGTGAATGATTCGAATGGCGCGAGTCATTGCCTTTGAAGTATGATGCGCGTTATGAAAAGATCCATCGGCGACAACATGATTCCGAAGGATTGGGCCTTCGAGCGTGGCCTCGATCTCGTGAAGAAGTCCGGCTTCGACGGGATCGAGCTGTGGCTGGGTGACGTTCCGTGGTTCCAGATGACCACGACCGACGCCGAGGTGCGCGAGCTGCGCCGCAAGGTCGAGAACGCCGGCCTCGTGGTCTCCAACGTCTCGACCGGACTGCATTGGGCCTCGCCGCTTTCGGCGCGCGATCCGCGCGGGCGCGCTCAGGCCGCCCGCATCGTCGAGCGGCAGATCGAGACCGCGAGATTGCTCGGCAGCGACGCGATCCTGGTGGTCGCCGGGCTCGTGACCGATGAAGTCCCGTACAACGAAGTGTACCAGCGCTGCCTGGACGCGTTACGGCCCCTGGGCGACACCGCCGCCCGCGCCGGCGTAAAGATCGGCTGCGAGAACTGTAACGCCGAACAGCGGTTCCTCCTCAGCCCGCGCGAGTTCTGGCAATTCCTGAACGACGTGAACAGTCCCGCGGTCGGCATCCACCTCGACGTCGGCAACATCCACGACACCGGCTTTGCGGAGCAGTGGATCGAGATGCACGGACCGAGAATCACACGCATTCATCTCAAAGACGTCCTGAAGCACCGTGGGCGCTCGGGCGACCAGAGCGTGTACACGAATCTGTTTCTGGGCGACAACAACTGGCCCGCGATCCGCGCTGCGCTGACAAAAGTCGGCTACGACGGGTGGCTCATCGCCGAGATGGAAGCGCGCTACCGCTACGCGCCGGACCAACAGTTCTACGACACGGCCCAGGCGATGGATCGCCTGATCTCCGGCAGGCTTTGAAATGGGCATGACGCGTAGGGACTTCCTCGTCACTGCTGCCGGCGCGACGACGAGCGTCGGTGGAAAGCTGCGACGGCCAGCGGGCTGGGTGCTTCTCGACCTGAAGGGAGACTGCCTGCGCGAATCAGTTGCCGGATACCAGGCAGCGCTGCACCCGCGTCTCCTATCCGCGCAGCTCCCCGACCTGCCTCGTTGCGCGGCGTTGATCGTGCCGGGAGCATTAGATATTTCGCCGGCGGTGGCGCGCGCGATCGTGGCGGCCCTGCACGCCGGGGCGACCGTCATCCTCGAGTCAGCGGCGGGCTTCATCGCGGAACAGGATTTCCGTGCCCACCGCGCTGTGCTTCGTGATGCGCTCGACGTCCACATCGACGCCGCGCAGCAGTTGTGGCCGCGGAGCGTCCCATACGTCGATTTCGGGTGGCCCTACGCCACGAAACTCCGCGATTTCAGTCGCGTGGTCAGGTTGGCGGCTCAGCCCGGGGCTGTGATCGCCTCCGTAGATGGTTTCCCGGTGGCCCTCAAGCGTTTCGGACCTGGCACCCTCATCTTTCTCGGCTCGCCGGTTGGTCCGGCCTTGTGGTCCGGCGATGCCGAGGCACGGGCTTGGCTGTCCGCCGTTTTGGCTACCGCTTCCTAGCGACGCCGAGCAGATGCGCGCTAACGCCGAGCAGGGCGGGCTCGCTCTCCAACGACCGCGCGACCTCCAGCAGATCGGCTGAGCAGCGCCGCGCCCTGCGTGAGCCGATCCTCCTCGGCGGCGTTCGCATAATACTTCGCGATCGCGTCATCCATGCGCCCTTCCTTAGGGCGCGGCCGCGGTGCGCTCGACCACCATCATGTTGAAGGATCCGGGCAGTACCGGCGGGCGACGCCGCGGGTTCGCCGCAGTTGATTCGGCGGGCACCGGTCCGAACTTCGCGGAGACGACGTAGAGCCGGTGCGTCGTGGGATCGAGCCCCATATTCCGCGCGCCCAGCGCCGTCTGGAGGTTCTCGACAACGCGATACTGGTCCGGCCCGTCCTGGTGAATCACCGTGAGCGTTCCGTCCGCATTCGACGTGAAAACGTCGCCCGTGCTCGCGTCGAACGCCGCACCATCCACACCCTGGCCGATCGGTGCCGTCGCAACGACTCGACCTGCCGCGTAGTCCGAAACCGCGAGCACGCCGCTGCGGCACCCGCTGAACAAGCGATGATGTTTCGTGTCGATCGCCATCGCGACCGGCTGCTGACACGGCGCGGTCGGCCACCGCCGCGTAACCGTCAGCGCGCGCGCGTCGATTTCCAACACTTCCGCGTTGTCGACGATGTTCACGTACACCTTGCCGTCGCTCGCGGACGCGCCAGACTCGGGCTTGCCGCCGAGCGGGATGTTGGTGACGAGGCGACCAGGTCCGGGATCGATCACGGTCGAGGAATGCGCATCGCCATTGAACGTGAAGATGCGGTTCGAGACCGCGTCGTATACGATCGCGTCGGCGTCTTCGGCTGCCGCGATGCGACTCAGTACCTGCAACGTCGCGGGATCGAACATCACGACGGAGCTGTCGTTGCCTGACGTGGCGAAGCCATGGTGTGCGGCCTCAACCAGGGCGACGCCGTGCACCCCGTGAATCCCCGAGACTTCGCCCAGCAGCTTGCCGTCTCGCTCGTCCACGACCATGAAACGATCCTGGCGCGCGATGAAGACCCGGTTATGCGTCGGATCGGGCGTGACGTAGTCCCAGCGTCCGTCGCCACCCAGGACATAGGTGTGCGTGATGTGATAGGGCTCGGGATTCTGCATCACCGCGAGTGCAAGGAACAAGGCGACAGCCAGCACGTGGCCTCCCAAAGAGTTCATTTCCGTTTTCGCCCGACGTGCATCGTCTGTTCTATGGCAGCAAAGCGCGGATCAGCGCGCAACGCATCGAGTTGTGGATCGAAGAAGTCCTCGGGGAGAAAAATGTCTCGCACGATGATCGCGCTATCGAGATACGCAAAGCCACGCGTGAGATTACCCTGCCCCGTATACGCCAGGGCCAGCGCGAACGGTCCAACGCGACCGCTCGCCAACCGCCGGGTGAGCTCGGCAGTGTAGCGCGTCGCGCTCGCGCGATCACCAGACGCCGCGTACGCGTAAGCGAGCCCGCCGGCCAAATCCTCCTGAAAGCCGCCGAGCTCGAGCGAGCGCCGCATAGCGTCAATCGCCTGCCCGTAGCGGTGCTGTTGCGCGTAGACGAGTCCAATGATGTAGAGCGAATGCGGGTAGTTGGGATCGAGCGCGACTGTCGCGCGGAGCTGTTCCTCCGCTTTGTCGAATCGATGCATCAGGTAATACGTCTGTCCCAGCTCGGTCGCGATCACCAGCGACAGGGGATCCAGGCGCTGCGCCTGCTGCATCTGCTCCAGCGCTTCATCCAGCCGGCCCTGCGACCAAAGAAAGTCGCCGTACCATTGGTGGCCGGTCGGGTAAGCCGGATCGACTGTGATGGCGCGCCGAAAGCTCGAGTCCGCCGCTACCCAGTCCCAGTCGTAGATCATCGTGCCGTATGCCAGCGCGGTGTGCGCCTCACCGACCGTGCTGTCGAGCGCCAGCGCCTTTGCAGCCGCGGCTCGCGCCTTGGGCCAGTCGACGTCGCGCGGCGCGCCGGCGTAGGGGATCGCGAGCACGTAGGCGTCCGCCAGCGCGGCCCAGGCGAGCGCAAATCCGGAATCGCGGGCGACCGCCTGCTCCAGATGTCGCACCGCCTCCTGCATGCCGGTGCTCGTCCGCTGATTCCAGGCAAAGCGACCCTTCAAGTAGAAATCATATGCGGCGAGATCATTGGTCGGGCGCGACCGCAGCGCGCCGCTGCGGCGCGCGCCGAGCTTCACCTGCAGCGCCGAGATGATGGCGCGGGCGATGTCCTCTTGCACGGCGAAGACGTCTTTCAGCTCGCGATCGTACGCCTCGGACCACAGCTGGTAGCCGTCCCGGGTGCTCACAAGCTGCGCCGTGATGCGCAGCCGGTTCCCGCTCCGCCTGACGCTGCCTTCGAGGATCGCGTCCACATGCAGCCGCCGGCCGATGTCTGCAACGTCGATCTGGCGACCTTTGAACTGGAACGACGACGTCCGCGCGGCCACTCGCATCCCCTCGACGCGACTTAGTGCGGTGATCAGCTCGTCGGTGAGACCGTCGCTGAAGTAGGCCTGGTCTTTCGCTTCGCTGAGATCGGCGAACGGCAACACCGCTGCCGTGGCTGGGGGGGCGGCCGCCGCGCCGCCCCGCGAGCGGACCAGGACGGCGGACACGGCCACGACAACGAGCACCAACGCCACGGCCGGGACCCACATGCGGCTGATCGCCCGCCGGTGCCGCGGCAACTCGATGCCTTGCAGGGCGCGCAGGAACTCGGCCGCCGTGGCGAAACGGTCCGCCGGCACGCGGGCGAGCGCGCGGCTGACGGTCTGCTCGACTGCGACGGGGACATCGCGCGTGGTGCCGACGCGCGGGACCGGCTCACTCAGCCGTTTGGCGAGAATGGCCTGCGCATTGGGTCCCGAGTACGGCAACTCGCCCGCGAGCATCTCATACAACACGCACCCCAGCGCGTAGACGTCGGAGCGCGCATCGAGGGTGCGCTCGCCGGCGGCCTGCTCCGGGCTCATATAGCCCGGCGTGCCCACGACCAGCCCGGTGGCGGTCAAGCCGCCCGTCTCGTTCCACGGTCGTGCGATGCCGAAGTCGGCGACGAGGGTCGATCCGTCGGTCGTGAGCAGCAGGTTCTCGGGCTTGACGTCGCGATGCAGGACGCCGTGCTGGTGCGCGTACTCGAGCGCGCGGGCGGCTTCGGACGCGATACGTACGGCCTGGTCGAGCGGCAGTTGGCGCTCGCGCTCCAGACGCGCGCGCAGCGTTTCACCTTCGACGAATGGCATCGTGTACCAGAGGACGCCCGCCGCGGCGCCGGAGTCGAAGACGGGAACGATGTGCGGGTGCTGGAGTCGCGCCGCGAGCTCGACTTCACGCAGGAAGCGATCGGCGCTAAGGGAGGCCGCGAGGGCAGGACTTAGCACCTTCAGCGCAACGAAGCGGCCGTGCTTGAGATCGCGCGCCAGGTAAACCGTCGCCATGCCGCCGCGGCCGAGCTCTCGCTCGATGACGTACCGCTTGGCCAGCGCGGCGCGCAGCGTGGCATGGAAATCCGCCATGGAGCAAGATGGATTGCGCGTCAGGGCTTAGCTAGTTGGTCGCTTTCCTTTCTTCTGTTTCGCCGCGACGCCAATGGACTTCTCCGCCCAAGGTCGCAGCGCATCTGGATCTTCGAGTAGATCCTCCAGCACGGCGTAGTA
>Ga0209376_1005716_pt1 | contig 10226 bp, 7 predicted proteins | sample GraSoiAngelo_134_FD_185891 | JGI IMG/M metagenome (GOLD analysis project Ga0209376, IMG submission 185891) | Grasslands soil microbial communities from the Angelo Coastal Reserve, California, USA - 14_0929_05_30cm (SPAdes) (version 2) | ecosystem: Environmental > Terrestrial > Soil > Grasslands ... | reverse complement strand
TCTGATGCTTATTTAGGTGATCTCAGGCCCGCCATCGAAGAACTTGTGTCCAATCGTGCGTCCAACAGCAGCGGATCGTGTCCTTCTAGTTCGCAGACCTGGGAATGACAAAGTTCGTGGCGTGCGGACGACGATCTAGTTGTGCGGGCGGAACATAGGGGCGAACTAGGGCTTCCAGGTCTTGCCGCCGTCGGTTGAGGTGAAGCGGTTTCGCGCACGCCACCGTCCACCGGCTTGCAAATGCCGCGAACAAGGCGCCCTTCTCCAGAGGTGGTGCCATCCATGCCGGCGAGAACCATGGCGCCGTCTTGCATGTTGCCTTCGATGATGAGGAGCCGGCCGCCATTGGTGACCCAGGACAGCGACTCAAGTTGATAAATCGCGATTCGAATCGCCAGCAATAAGACAAATAGGTACAGACATGGGGCGATCCGATTGCCAAACGGTTACTACGACGTTTTGATTTTTTGGGCGGCAGCGTCCCACACCACCGCACTCCTCTGGAAGTAAGACTCATTAGCCATGTGGCAGGCTAGCGCGGCATGATGGCCGAATACCACATCCTCGACTACCGGCTGGCGCGTGCGCACGGAATGAAAGAAATTCCATAGGTGCGGTTTGAGTTCGCCAGAGGAAACGGAAGTGTAGCTGAAGCCCTCCGAAACCGGTTCTTTGCCCGGCGATACGTCATTCTCCTCATGCCATTTCTTGACATATTCCTCTCGCAATTCCTTGGGGAAGCTTTGGGCATAATAGCTTGGAGAATCGTCCCTACCGCTTTGCGGTAGATAGTTGATCGTGTGGCCGGTAACTTCCAGAATGCCTTTCGAACCCAAAAAACGGTAGCCATCGTGCGTTTCGGTGCCGAGGTTCAGCCGTACGTACACGGCATGCGAGTCATAATCGAACAGCGCGGCGTGAACATCCGGCATGTTGCGCCCGTCCTTCCAGCGCAGAATCCCTCCCGTTGCTAGAGTGCGCTTGGGAGCCTCGTTCAAGCCGAGCATGAAAAGCATGCCGCTAATCAAGTGAACCATAAGGTCGCCGGCGACACCGGTACCGTATTCCTTCCAGCAGCGCCAGCGCGCAAAGATCTTGGGGTCGAATGAACGCTTGGCCACCTCGCCCTGCCAGGTATCCCAATCGACAGTCTGGGGGGAAATATCGGGGGGCAAAGGATACTGCCACGCTCCGTCGGGACTGTTTCGTCCCTGTGCGACCTCGACCATCATCAACTCCCCGATGATGTTTTTTTCAAGGAGTTCTTTGGCCTTCGCGTATAGAACCGAACTGACACCTTGGGAGCCGATTTGCACGATGCGGCCACTGGATCTGGCGGCTTTGACCATTTCCACTCCGTCAGCCGCGGAATGCGACATGGGCTTCTCACAGTAGATGTCTTTTCCAGCGAGAACAGTATCGACAACGATTTTCTTGTGCCAATGATCAGGCACAGCCGCGATTATGCAGTCGATTTCCTTGTTGTTCAGGAGTTCCTGGTACCGTCTCGTTGTGGGCACGCCGGCACCGGCGATTTCCCTGGCCAGGCGATGCCGGCCGTCATAAAGGTCACAGGCAGCCACGCATTCGACTCCCGGCAACTCAATGGAATTCTTGAGCAGGTCGGAACCTTGCATGCCGACGCCGATAATGCCAAATCGTAGGCGGTCGCTGGGGGCCGCTTCCAGATAGCTGATTGCTTCTAGGCGTGAGTCTCCGAGAAAGACGCTGTTTGCGGCAGCGATAGCCGCGGCTGTACCTGCACTATGTTGCAGGAATTTACGCCGGGAGAGGTCTTTTGGCATTGTCTGCTCCTTGCTCCGGAATTGATACCAGGAAAGCCAGGGCGAAAGTGCTGGACTTTAGAGCCGTATGTTCCACGAGCGATGTCCAAATTGCAAACCGAAAAAGTGAATCCGTTGCTTAGCAGGAATTCGACTGTCGTTGACACATTAATCGCTGCCGAGCAGACCCAGAGAAATCCGGTGTTTTAAGCAAGGAAGACAATAATCGCGGGGGTACCAACGGCGGTGTATTGCCCGACGAAGGACAGCGCACCCGTTTCCCGGTTAATTCTGTAACCCGCGATTCCATCCGCTCTCTGGTTACAAGAGCAGAGGTAGTTCCCCGTGGGATCGATATTAAAGCTGCGCGGATAGTCGCCTCGGGTCCATTCCTCTCCGACAAACGTAAGTATTCCGCCCTCACCGATCGCGAACCATGCGATGCTGTCGTGCAGCCGGTTCGCAGCATAAAGAAATCTTGCGTCCGCAGAGATCATAACCTCCGACGTAAAATTGGTCCCTTTGAAGTTTTTCGGCAAAGTTGAAATCGTTTGCTTCGCTGTAAGCTTTCCGTTTGCGGCGTCATAGTCGTACGTTACCAACGTCGAGCCTTCCTCTTGAAGCGAGTAAAGCCATCGGCCGCTGGGATGAAAAGCGAAGTGGCGCGGCCCGTCGCCGGGAGGCAGCGGCACGCTTGCCGGATTGACTTGCGAGAGCCTGCCCGTTCGCACATCAAACTTCCAAATGAAGATCCGATCCAATCCAAGATCGCTCGCCAGGACGAACTTAGCTGCGGGATCAGCCTGAATCATGTGTGCGTGAGGCTTATCATGGCCGCTGATGGCAAAGCTTCCAGGAGGTCCGCTGGTTGCGCGCGTGGAACCTATCGCACCGCTGTCCTGTTTGACATCACTAGCGACGCCGAGTTCGCCGTTCGAGCGCACCGGGAGTACTGCTACCGTTCCCCCCTGGTAGTTGGCAACGAACACGTACTTGCCAGACGGATGTACGCTTATGTGCGCCGGGCTTGCTCCCTCGGAACTAGCCGTATTCAATAACGTCAGACGCCCTGTTGCCGGGTCTATCAAGTAAGCGCTCACCGAACCGGAGTTAGTGCCTTTGTAATTGGAAATTTCATTCGCGGAGTACAAGTGCGTTCGAGAAGGATCGAGGGCTAGCCAGGACGGGTTGAAATCACTCGGAAAGACTTCGCGTTGACGGAGAGCACCCGTCGCTCGATCCATCTCCAGCAGGTAGATCCCCTGCCCATGACCGCTGGTACCCTCCGGACCTTGTGGAGAGCTATAAGTACCGACGTAAGCCAGAACCGACGGCATCGTTCGACTTGTCTGGTTCTTCCCGGCGCGCATGAATGCGGGCTCCGTTAAGGCGAGGGCCACGGCACCTTCGAGGAACTCACGGCGCGAACTCTTGCTGAGACGGTGATACTGCATTTAGCAGATCCCCCGCTACCTAAACTTCACCAAGGGCACTGCAGGTAGATTATGGATGGTTTGGATTCACCTTGGGACTTTTTTCATTGCCAGCGACCGGACTCCGGCTTTAGGCCCCAAGTCGGCACATCTTACAGTCGCGGCAGTACTGTGATCATTGATCGGTGGCACGGAGGCCACCGGCGCCTCCTTTCGTTGACTCGCGAATGTCGCGTCCGTAAGATGAAGCGACCCGCAAGGCACGAATCTCCTGATGATCGAACAAATCATCTCGCACTACCGCATTGTTGAGAAACTCGGCGGCGGCGGCATGGGCGTGGTGTACAAGGCTGAGGACACCGAGCTTGGGCGCTTCGTCGCGCTGAAGTTTCTCCCCGAAGATGTGGGGCAAGATCCGCAGGCATTGGAACGGTTCCGTCGCGAGGCACGTGCAGCTTCTGCCCTAAACCATCCGAACATCTGCACCATCTACGAGATCGGCAAGCATGATGGTCGTTCGTTCATCGCCATGGAATTTCTGGACGGCGTGACGCTGAAGCACCGCATTGCGGGGCGTCCGCTGGAAACGGACGTTTTTCTATCCATCGCCACCGACATCGCCGACGCGCTCGACGCCGCCCACGCCAAGGGGATCGTTCACCGCGACATCAAGCCCGCGAACATCTTTTTAACCAAGCGTGGGCACGCCAAGATTCTCGATTTCGGGCTGGCGAAGATCGCGCCGACGGGCAGTTCTTCGAGCCAAATGGCATCGGCGAATACGGTGACGGAGATCGACTCCCAGCAACTGACAAGCCCGGGAACGATGCTGGGCACGGTGGCTTCGACGCCTAGTGGTCCTCTTTACCAGGTCTCGGTCGACGGGACGAAGCTGCACCCCCTAGTTCCCGACTGGCACACTCCTCCCGAGGAGTGTTGCGGCCAATGGACTCCCGACGGAAAATATTTCGTTTTTCAGTCACAAGGCAATATCTGGGCTCTCGCGGAAAAGCGAAACATACTTGGAAATACCAGTGGCCAACCCGTTCAGTTAACCTCCGGGCCGATGAGTTTCTCTTCGCCTTTGCCCAGCAAAGATGGCAAAAAGCTGTTCGTTGTGGGTGCATTGGCGCGTGGGGAGCTGGCTCGCTATGACGCCCGGTCAGCGGAGTTCATTCCATTTCTTTCCGGAATTTCAGCGGATAGCGTCAGCTTTTCTAAAGATGGTCAGTGGGTGGCTTATGTCCGCTTCCCGGAGGGCACGCTGTGGAGAAGCAAATTGGACGGCAGCCAGAAAATTCAGCTCACCTACCGGCCGCTCACAGCCGTGATGCCTAGCTGGTCACCCGATGGCCAGCAGATCGTTTTCTATGCCTTTTCCGGACCCAGGCCGAAGTTGTACACCATTGCGACCCAGGGAGGAACGCCGCGCGAAATGATACCCGCGGACCCCCACGAGGAGTGGGACCCGACGTGGTCCCCCGACGGGACCAGAATTGCCTTTGGCAGCGGATCAACTGATCCCAACAGTACCATCCTCATCCTTGATGTTAGGACCAATCAAATCTCCACGCTGCTTGGTTCAAGAGGTTTTTTCTCCCCCCGCTGGTCGCCCGACGGACGCTATCTCGTTGCTTTGCCTTTCGCATCCCATAGCCTTATCCTTTTCGATTTTGCCACCCAGAAGTGGGAGGAGATCACGAAGATAAGCCTGGGTTTCCCGAATTGGTCAAAAAACGGGGACTACGTCTACTTCTTGCATGGGCAAAACCAGCCGTCGGTAATGCGAATACGAATTCGAGATCGGAGGCTCGAGCAGGTGGCCGACCTGAAAAACTTCCGGCAGACCGGCTACTGGTCGTTCTGGCTCGGTATGGCCCCCGACGATTCACCGCTTCTGCTTCGTGACATCGGCACCAAGGAAATCTACGCCTTAGACTGGCAGGCCCCGTAGCTCGCACTCGCCTCTCCGACCCTTCCACCGATAAGTCAGAATTGTTGCAAACGGCCGTTCCATGAATGCTTAGAAATAATTCTGGGCGGATTTGACTCCTGGACTCGCTGTCCGCCCTGCCGAATGGCGTTTTGGAAGGTGAGTACGAATCGGGCACGTAGTGCCCAACTTCGGAAAACGCACCAACCGGACTCCAGTCATCAGCTAACCGGTCTATTTCTTGGTTTGGTTTTCCAGCTTTTTGATTAGGCGTTCCCCCGCAGTGTTGAATCCCGAGAGTAGGCCGCCCCAGCGATGGGAGTCGCTCCAAAGAGTGTCGCCAGTTTTGGGGTCCAGTACAGTCAGAAATACGTAGCGCACTGGAGCCTGCTTGTCGTAATTGGGAACGCGGTCCTCCTCGATGTGACCGTTCTCGACTGTGCCGGTCTGCCCACCCGATGCGATGATGTAGCCACCCTTATAGGGGTCAGCGGAAAGAATGAAAATAAGGTCAGCCTGCTTTCGGTCTTTCACAATTTGAAATCTTCCCCACCTCTTGAGTTGAGCCAATGCCTTGTTTCCCACAGCGTCCACGCCAGTCTTATCTTCGAAGTAAACGGACTTGGCCGACTGAATTCTCGGCGATCGTGCCAGCTGTTTTTGGGGTTGCGCCGCACTCGGAGCGATCGTACCGGCAAGAGCAGCAAGCACGGGGAGGTGTGAAAGGAAACGCATTCGCGCCCTCCGAAAAGACCTGAAGAAAGACTATCTCCATCTTCAATGATAATTCAATTAAGAAGCGGACAGAAGCGGCTCGGCTCAAACGCAAGAAACCCACAGGGAGGCAGAAGAACGGCGCAGCTACAGGGCTGCAGAGCAAATCACTCTGAAATACCGAGTCACCAACATCAGCAATGCGTTTTTGTACGTGCCGCGAGAATGGGAAGTGCAGTGTCCCGCGGCCCCACACGTGTGAGCTTGGTTTGAGAACAGTTCCGGACAACATTTTGTTCCGGGCTATGGCGGTTCCTGCTCGCCCAGCAGCAATTCACAAACTGTTAGCGCGCGCATGCGCAAAGAGGCCGCCGTGCTGAACCCCGGCGAACATCTGGACGGCAGGTTGCAAATGGACACCACGCTTTTCGGCGGCTGGCAATCCGGAGCTTGTCGAATCCAGGCCGTATTGTCCGGTTGGGTGAAAGAGAAATTTACCGGTGCGGAGCGGTTCCGAACTAGCGCGGATGCCCGACACCTAATTGCGGGGAGAATTCCCAAACTCAGTTCGCATCAGGTTAACGCCTAACGCGAAATAGACACTGGAACGGTTGGCACAGCCTCAGAATCCCGCCGGCGACTTGCCACCGGGCACTATAGACGAGGAAAAAGCGAAAGGCCAGGCTTCGAAATTCGTATCCCTACGTTTGTACGTAGGAGATGATACTTCCAGTCGTCCCGAAAACGCAGTACAGGTGTAGAATCAACCGCTAGATGCCCAAATGCTCCTGCAGGCGGTGGCATCGCGAGTAACGGCATCGGGCCGTAGCTGTTTTTCTGTGGAGTCGGGAATTCACATGCGTCTATGGCAAACGTTCCTCCTTCTGTTCTGTATTGGATTGTGCGGCATTGCCGTGGCAGGTCAAGAAAATCCCACTGTTTCAAAACCGAAAATCACTTACAACCAAGACGTGGCGCCCCTGCTGCAAAAGCACTGCGTAGTCTGTCATCGGCCGAACGACATTGCTCCCATGTCGCTGATGACCTATGAGGAAGTGCTGCCGTTTGCTCGGATCATGCGGGAGAGCGTGGTGCAGCGCAAGATGCCCCCGTGGCATGCCGATCCTGGGTTCGGCGAGTTCAGCAATGACGCGCGCTTGACCGATGAGGAAATCGCGATCATAGACGCCTGGGTAAAAGGGGGAACAAAAAGAGGCGAGCCTGAAGCTTCCTCAGCGAACCCAGTGCTCACCCAAGGCTGGCATATCAAGCCGGACGTTGTGCTGACCGTTCCGGAATTCCTGGTCCCCAAAACTGCCCAAGACGATTACGAATACATCTACGTCCCCACAAATTTCACGGAAGACAAATGGATACAGGCCGCCGAGGTGCTTCCCGGTGATCGTCGTGTGGTTCATCACGCCACTGTGTCGGTGATCAATCAGTCCGAAGTAGCGAAGCATCTGGAAAAGCACGCCAAGACCGACGAAGGTGAAGACCAATATCATTACCGCACCGGAAAAGTGCTGCACCTCCGCCCCGATGCTCCGGTCATTGATGATGGGTGCGCAGCGCCGAATGGGGGCGGCGTTCCCGGCGAGTCTTCTGGCTACGTGAATATCGTGCCGGCGATCTATCTTCCGGGGCATTTGGCGGAGACGCGGCCTCCAGGCTATGCGCTGCGAGTTCCGGCGGGCGGCTATCTGCAATTTCAGATTCACTACAGCAATCATCATGGGCTGGATGTAAAGGATCGCACTAGCATCGGCTTGGTATTCGCTCGGGAACCCGTCCAGCATGAGATTGGGCAGTACGAAATTTGGAACAACATGTTTCTCATCCCTTCCAACGACGCCAATCACCGTGTGACTTCCTGCTTTACTTTGCCAAAGGATGTGATCGCTGTGGCCTACACGGCGCATATGCATTTTCGCGGCAAAAACATGTTGACCAAAGCCATTTATCCGGATGGTCGCGAAGAGGTGCTCCTCTACGTTCCCCATTTTGATTTTCGATGGCAGGAGACATACTTCTTGAAGAAGCAATTCTTGCTGCCCAAAGGCACGAAACTCATGACCATCGCTTATTTCGACAATTCCAAGGACAATTTTCAGAACCCCGATCCGTCCAAAGCAATTCGTTGGGGTGAACCCAGCGACGAGGAGATGATGGGCTTCTGGTTACAATTCGCCGATCCTCAGATGACCGCTGAAAAGTCTGCATTGAGCCAGAAATGATGGCCTTTGGTCTGTTGAAACTTTTAAGGTTCTTTGCGCCTTGAATTTCAGCCGCCGTAACTTTGTTCGACTCGGGGTGGGAGCCGCGCTATCACTGCGTGAGGCCCGCTTGCTGGCGCAGGGTGTAGCGAGCCACACCGCCAAGCCATTGCCAAGACCCGCAGCTTCCGGGCGTCCTTTCAACGCCCACTTCGTGGATGTCGCTGCCGCCGCGGGCCTGCATGCGCCGGTGATCTATGGTGACCCAGAAATCAAGAAATACATCGTTGAGTCCACCGGATGCGGTTGCGCCTTCATTGATTACGATAATGATGGCTGGATGGATCTGTTTGTTCTATGCGGCACGCGCCTCGGAGGCGCCCCGGTGGGCACGACGAATCGGCTGTATAAGAATAACCGGGATGGGACATTTACGGATGTCACTGAAAAGGCAGGGTTGCGCTTGCTCGGGTGGGCCTGTGGAGTCTGCGTCGGAGACTACAACAACGATGGCTTTGACGATATCTTTTGCACCAATTTCGGGCAGAACGTGCTTTACCGCAACAACGGCGACGGAACTTTCACCGATATGACCAAGCCGGCCGGGCTGTGGAGCGATCAACAGAGGTTTGGAGCCGGCTGCACCTTCCTGGATTACAACCGCCATGGACATCTGGATCTCTTCGTTTCCAACTACGTTGGCTTTTCCTTTGAAAATGCCGCTGTTCCGGGGGAAAACGCCAACTGTAGGTGGAAAGGCATTCCCGTCGAATGCGGACCGCGGGGGCTGCTCACGGGCAGGCATTCACTGTACCGCAACAACGGCGACGGAACCTTCACCGATGTAACGCAGCAAGCCGGCATCGCGCGCGCCGCAGCCACCTATGGCATGACTGTCGTAGCGGCGGATTTTGACGAAGACGGATGGCAGGACATCTATGTTGCCTGCGACTCCACTCCAAGTCTTTTGTTTATGAACAATCGTGACGGAACTTTTCGCGAGGAAGGCGTGCTGCGGGGTGCGGCCCTGAGCGACGATGGCATGGAGCAAGCGGGCATGGGGATTGGCATCGGCGATTATGACCTGGACGGACACCTCGATCTATTCAAGACGCATTTTGCGGACGACGCCAACATCCTTTATCGCAACGACGGGAAGGGGAACTTTGAGGATGCCACGGGGTCCTCGCATCTGGGGGTTGAAACACGATACGTCTGCTGGGGAGCTGGCATCGTGGACCTCGACAATGACGGTCTTCCAGATCTGTTCATGGTTACCGGCCATGTTTACCCGCAAGTGGAACGAACGCTGCCGCAATACCCCAATAAGACGCCACGCGTCGTCTTTCGGAACCTGGGCAAAGGCGTTTTCGAAGAACTCATCCAGGAGCCTGGTCCGGGTGTAGCGGCGGCACACTGTAGTCGGGGATGCGCGTTTGGAGACTTCGACAACGACGGGGATATCGACATACTGATCATCAATCTCAACGAGCCTCCCTCGCTTTTGCGCAATGACCTCACTGGTAAGTCCAACTGGATCAAAGTGAAATTGGACGGCGTGAAGTCCAATCGAAGTGCCATTGGAGCCAGGGTGCTTGTCCATTATGGAGGCAAGACCCAGGCGCAAGCGGTCCTGAGTCAATCCAGCTTTTTCTCGTGCAGCGATTCCCGCTTGCATTTCGGTTTGGGGAACTCCACTTTGGCGGACATCGACGTGTATTGGCCAAGTGGCCTGCACGAAACTTTTAAGCAAATCCCTGCCAATCGGCTCATCACCCTCAAGGAAGGGGTGGGTCCCGTACCGAACCGCGGGTGGGCCAAAGTGTAACCAGCGATGCACAGAATCTTCACCTGCGCGTCCTGAATAGCGGGCCTAGCCGACGTTCACCAATTCCCGCCGCCCGCCGCCCGGCCGCCGACGCAAATTCAATAAAGGGTGCGACTGCATAGGCGCATCCAAAGCGAAACTCAGATAGCCCAGGCAAGCCTCGGCAGATTCGGTTTTCTAATGCCATTTCATTAGAATAACGAAATTGTGCTTGACTTTCGTATGGAATGGGACTACAACAGGGCGCAAATGGGGTGGCTCTTGTCGTTTCTTGTGTACGACTTGCGCTTACATCTCTGTGTAATGCAAATGTGTCGC
>Ga0209376_1005715_pt1 | contig 10226 bp, 8 predicted proteins | sample GraSoiAngelo_134_FD_185891 | JGI IMG/M metagenome (GOLD analysis project Ga0209376, IMG submission 185891) | Grasslands soil microbial communities from the Angelo Coastal Reserve, California, USA - 14_0929_05_30cm (SPAdes) (version 2) | ecosystem: Environmental > Terrestrial > Soil > Grasslands ... | reverse complement strand
CTCGGCGAGCTGGCTGGCCCGGTCTTTGCCGGCTGGCTGTACGACATGACCGACAGCTACCGCCTCGCCTTCGTCATCTTGTCCGCGGGCTTGCTGCTGGCGGTCCCTCTGGTCCTGTCTGTGCACAAGCCTGCGGCTTCGACTACCACAGCTGGCTCTACTGGCCCACACGCCGCGGCGCAGGTCTGTGACGCACAATTAACCGCCTGTTAAAGCGCCGTTTATTTCGCTACACCGGGCCTGCGCCAGAATAGAAAACGTGGAGAGCTCTGAGTTCACCGGTAACGAGACAGTAAGGTGTGACTTTCGTCACAGTGTTCGGCCCTCCGTTGGGTTAGGCTCTTGACGGATGGCATTGACGTGGAGTAGAAAAAGAATGAGCGTTCGTTTTAAAAACCGAATACTCGTTTTCGGAGGACGGGCAATGCCAAAAGTTACAGACGCACACCTCGAAGCACGCCGCCAGCAAATTCTGGATGCTGCAACCGAATGTTTCGCCCGTAAGGGCTTTCATCGCTCAACGATGCATGACATCTGTCAGATGGCCGAGCTAAGTCCCGGTGCCGTCTATCGCTATTTTCAAAGCAAGGACGAAATTATCGAGGCGATGGAGGAGCAGGGGCGCCAGCATAGCGCCGCAGTCATCGATGCCGTGACCAGCGAACGCACCGAGACGCTGGACGTACTCGAAGGTCTTGTAGATGTCTTCTTTAGCAAACTTGAAGACGTCCGCGACTGCGCTGTACACATCGAGCTCTGGGCCGAGGCCCTGAGCAATCCGAAGATCAAGCAGACCGTCGTCCGGATTGATGAAAGCATTCGCAACGCCTTCATTCACCGGATCGTCAGTGCTGCTCAACGTCGCGGCGAAATCAACGCCGCTTTGGATCCGGACGCGGTCGCGAGAGTGATGATGGCCTTCTGGGACGGCCTCGTCCTTCAGAAGACCCTAGATCCAGAAGTAGACATATGGAAATACGTCGCCGTCATGAAGGCAATGATTGGCGGTACATTTTGGCAGAAAACGGAAGCTGGAAGGAGTTGATTGGTATGCTAAGCTTCCTCACCGACGAACTCGTTTGGGCGGCAATCCGCGAACGCGAGGACGAGGCCCGTAACACACACCCCCACACGGCAGGCTGGCCTCAGACCGAACGATCTATGGCCGCGCCGAAGCCGCTGGGCGGCTGGCTCTCGATCCTGCGCAAGCCACCGACCCAGGCGACGGAATACCGTTAGGGCTAGCAATCGAACTCGGAGTGCGGCTTGCCGCCAAACAGGTCGATTTGAACATGGCTCATTCGTCGCAATACTGAACGGGGAAGAGGCTCCGCTCCGCTGGAGTAAGGGAGGCATCCAACGTGGCGTTATCACTGCTATCAACTGAAGGTCTCGCGCGGGTCTCGGCGCGCCGCCCCTGGACTATCGTCGGGATCTGGGTCGTCGTCATCGTCGCCTCAATGGCTGCGATCGGCGTGCTCCTGTCAGGGGCCTTGACGACAGACGTGTCCCTCACGAACGGCCCCGAGTCGCAGCGGGCCGAAGATCTGCTCAAGGACCATCTTCGCGGTCCAGAGCCAACGAACGAAGTTGTCATCGTACGCTCCGACTCCGCGACGGTAGACGACCCGCAGTTCCGTGAGGTAGTTGATGGAGTTTACGGTAAGATCTCAGCGCTTGGTACGGGGATCATCTCAAAGGGCACCAACTTCTATCAGTCGAACGACCCGTCCCTCGTTTCCGCCGACCGCCACACCACGATATTGCCGTTCGTCATGGCCGGCGACCACGAGGAAGCGCAGGACAGGATCGATCCGGTCTTAAACATCGTCAAGCAGGTCGATGGCTCGCAGGGCTTCCACATCCTGATCACCGGCCGCGCGAGCATGAGCGACGAGCTGCAAACGCAGGCGCAGCATGACCTCGAGACCGGCGAGTCCATCGGGATACCGATCGCGCTGGTAGTGCTGATTATCGTGTTTGGGGCGCTCCTGGCAGCGGGCGTACCTCTCGTTCTCGGCATCCTGGCGATCGTTGTCGCCGTCGGCCTCTCGGCCCTGCTCGGGCATGTCTCTCAGCTCTCGTTCTTCATCACCAACGTGATCACAATGATGGGCCTGGCGGTCGGCATCGACTACTCTTTATTCATCGTCTCCCGCTACCGGGAGGAGCGCGCGAAGGGGCTGGCGAAGGAAGATGCGATCGCGGTCACCGGCGCGACGGCTTCGCGCGCCGTCTTCTTTAGCGGTATGACAGTCGTCCTCGCCCTCTTCGGCATGCTCCTCGTCCCAAGTACGATCTTCCGTAGCCTCGGCGCAGGCGCCATCATCGTCGTCCTGGTTTCGGTCATGATCTCGTTGACATTGCTGCCGGCCATGCTCGGCCTACTCGGGGACAGGGTGAACGCCGTGCGCGTCCCGTTTATTGGTAAGGGGGCCATCGCGGCGGACCATGAGAAGCACGGCGGGTTCTGGGACCGCGTCACGCGTTTCGTTATGCGCTACCCCGTGGTCGCGCTCGTCGCAGCCGCGGCCCTGCTAATCGCGCTTGCCGTGCCCTACATCGATATCAAGACAGGTAGCGCCGGCGTCAGCACTCTGCCAGACGGTCTTCGCTCCAAAGAGGGATTCCAGATATTGCAGAGCGAGTTCTCATACGGACTCGTGACTCCAGCGGAAATCGCCATCCAGGGTGACGTAAACGGCGCGGCGGTTCAGGGTGCGCTGCGCCGCCTCGATGCGGTCCTTGGACAGCATCCCGAGTTCAGTCACGGCGCCTTTACGGCAAACAGCAGCGGCGACGTTGCACTCTACTCAGTGCCGGTGAACGGTGATCCGACAGCGAACGGGACGTTGGATTCTGTGCGTGCGCTGCGGTCGAAGTATATTCCTGAAGCCTTTAGCGCCGTGGACGCGAAAGTGATGGTCGGTGGCCAGAGCTCAGGATCGCTTGACTACATCAACACGACTGAAGATTACACACCGATTGTGATTGGCTTCGTGCTCGGGCTCAGCTTCATCTTGCTGACTATCGTCTTCCGTTCGATCGTTGTGCCGATCAAGGCGATCATCATGAACCTGCTCTCAGTGGGTGCCGCCTACGGGCTGTTGGTGCTGGTCTTTCAGAAGGGCGTCGGCAATGAACTGCTCGGCTTCCAGCAGGTGGACATCATCGAGGCGTGGGTGCCGCTCTGGACCTTCTCGATCCTCTTCGGTCTCTCAATGGACTACCACGTCTTCCTCCTCAGCCGTATCCGCGAGCGCTTCGACCGCACGAAGGACAACCGCGAGTCGGTTGCCTTCGGCGTGCGCTCGACTGCGGGCATAATCACCGGAGCTGCGCTGATCATGGCCGCAGTATTCGGGGGTATTGCCCAGGGCGATCTCGTGATGTTCCAGCAGATGGGTTTCGGCCTTGCCGTCGCCGTGCTTCTGGACGCCACTGTCGTACGCTCAGTCCTCGTCCCGGCAGCCATGGAACTGCTGGGCGACCGGAACTGGTACCTGCCGCCGTTCCTGCGGTGGCTTCCGGACCTTCGCGAGCGAGAAGGGAAGGAAGCAGCAGTTGAGGAACCTCGCTGGGCGGCACGGCATAGAGAAGGCGCCGAAGCCTCGTAGCGAGAAAATACTCTCCCTTGGGCTAGGCGTGGGCGGCTCCGACGAGCCGTCCACGCCCTTTCTTTAGTACCGATCGCGCAGCTCGGCGGGACGCTTTCACTCATTATTCACTGCGCGTTGGTTTTACTGATTATCAACGTCTGTAAAGTATTAGTTAACAGCCCTGCGAGCAGCCGGACTTGCAGGAAACGGCGAGTCCTAGGGAGGTTTACATGCATCGGACGCGGGGGGACTTTCCCCAAGCACAGACAACGACATTAGCGTGGCCGGTAAGGCCACTGGTCGCCGGCATCGTCGCGGCAATTCTGGCCGCTTTGGCGCTGCTGGTGTGCTTGGGAATCGGCTGGCCCATTCACGCTTCGGCGGTCCACGACGATGGCGAATTCGAGCTTGACGGCAACATCCCGGATGGAGCAGCGGCCGGGCCGGATTGGGGATCTGTCTTTGATTCCGCCGGCAACGTCGCCGATCTCCATGGAGGCCTCGCCGCCGGATTCCTGATGGATGATATCACGCCGGCCGGCGCGGTTGACCACACCGTGTTCACGTCCGGCGGGACGAAGAACAACCAGCAGCCTTCTGCCTGGAACTGGGGCACACAGAGCGTCCCAGCCAAGGACGACCTGTCGAACGTCTACGCCTTTGGCACAGTGGATTCGAACGGCCACTTGATCATTTACGCCGGCCTGGAAAGACTGGCGCCTAACGGCGATAGCCACATCGACATCGAATTCAACCGGCAGATCATTTCGCTCGATGAAGAGCCACCCTGCGCCAACGAGCCATGCGGCTTCCTCGGATCTAAGACCGCAGGAGACGTCCTCGTTGCCATGGATTTCACCAAAGGCGGCGACTTCGGAACACTTCGGGTCTTTCAGTGGGACGGCAGCCAGTATGTAATAGTCGCTGGCGGCTCAATGACCGGCGCCGGTTGTAACGCCGCCGACACTATCTGTGGTTTGAACAATGCCGGGCCCAGTGATGACGGCGGCCCTTGGCCCAACTACGACAACCACGGCAATGTCATGGCGACCCTCGAGAAGAATGCCTTCACGGAGTTCGGAATCGACCTTACTGGGTTGCTTGGTGCCACCCCTTGTATCGGCTCCTTCCAGGCCCACACAAGGACATCCCAGGGTAATCCCGAGGACCTGAGCACAGCGGAACTTAAGGACTTCGCCGCACCGGAGCCGCTACCGCTCTGCGGCATTCACTGGCAGAAAGTGGACGGCCAGGACAACCTCCTGTCCGGCGCTACTTTCGAGGTCTGCCGCACTCACGACGGCAACGGTGTTGATACCACCGACGAATGCCAGTCTGTAACCGACAACCAGCCGCCGGACGGCGACCCGACCGGCGGCAAGTTCGACCTAACAATCACCGTGCCGGGCACGTACCGTATTTGCGAAACGGCGGCACCCTCCGGGTATATCGCAGACCCCGGTTGTAAGACAGTCGTCGTTACCGGCGCAGGCGCCTTCTTCGCCGAAGGTCCGTTCGTCAACAACACGCCGACATCTCCACCATCCCCGACGCCTTCGGACACTCCAACGCCGACGGCGACTGAAACAGAGACTCCGACGCCGACACCAACGGAGACCGAGACTCCGACGCCGACACCAACGGAGACCGAGACTCCGACGCCGACACCAACGGAGACCGAGGCCCCGACGCCAACACCAACTGACACCGAGACCCTGACGCCGACGGACACTCCAACGCCGACACCGACGGAGACCGAGACTCTGACGCCTACAGATACGCCGACGCCGACGCCCACGGACACTCCAACCCCGACGCCCACGGAGACCGAGACTCCGACGCCGACGGCGACTGAAACCGACACGCCGACGCCGACACCCACGGACACACCGACGCCAACAGCCACTGCGACACCGACGTCGACACCCACGGACACACCGACGCCAACAGCCACCGCGACGCCGACGCCGACAGCAACGGCAACGCGAACAGCGACTCCGACTGCGACGCCAACGGCAACTCGATCGGTGTCGCGTACTCCGACTTCGTTGGCCGTAAGCCGGACCTCAGCGCCGCCGACACCGGCGGTATTAGCGGTTGCCGCCTTCCCTCAGACTGGCGACGGCTCAGTGGGCGACCGCGATCTCAACCTGCGCTGGGCGATTCTCGCGATCGCAGGCGCGTTCGTTGTCGGCTTCGGTATCACAACCCTCGCCCGTGTTCGAGCCCGGGGGCAGGCTAAAGTCGAGGTCCGTAGCGAGGACTAATCGCCAGACAGGGTCTGGCCCGAACGGGCGGCGGAAGGACTGTTCCTTCCGCCGTTTGCATTTTGGAGCTATTCCTCCACGAAGTAGTCCGGATCCAGGTCCCGCCCGGCGACCCCGGCGTCTATGCAAGCGCGGGCGACGGCGTGTGCAACCGCCGTGTGCACCGGCTTCTCCAGCGGGTTCGGCAGCAATTGCCCCTCCGGGGTGGCAGCAACTATCGCCTCGCTGGCCGCCTCAAAGGCGGCCTGCGGGGCTGATTTGGCGCCGGCATCCAGCAACCCGCGGCAGGCGCCGGGATAACACAGCAGGTTGTTGATCGCGGCGCCTCCCTCGGCAATGCGCGCACCCGCCTCCATTGCTGCCGTCGCATCAATCTCTGGTCGCGGGTTGGAAAGCGCAAAGATAAATTGCCCCGGCCGCACCATCGATGGCTCGATAAGGGCGGGCTGGCCGGTTGTCGCAATGACTACATCACACTTTCCGCAGATCTCTTCGATATCGGACGCAGTTCCCCCGCTTGCCACCAGTAGTTCGATGGCTTCCGGCAAGCGATCGGCGCCGAGAACGGAGTTGCCCGTGTAGTGCATTAGCGAGCGCGCTATCGCGAGACCGGCAGCCCCCAGTCCGATCTGGCCGATGAGTAGCTGTTGGGGCGTCGTCTCGGCCAGGCGGGAGGCGTTGATCAGCGCCGCCAGTACCACGGCCGCCGTGCCGTGCTGGTCATCATGGAACGCGGCAACGCCGACGGCTTCCTGCACACGTCTCTCAACTTCGAAGCATTTCGGAGAGGCGATATCCTCGAGCTGGATGACGCCGAATGACGGGGAGATGGCCGCCGCCGCCTCGACGATGTCGTCGGCGTCCTGGCTGCGTAGCGCTATCGGGAAGGCGTTCACCCCGACGAGGTGCGCTAGGAGCGCCGCCTTGCCCTCCAGGATAGGCATTGCGGCCAGCGGACCGAGGTTCCCGAGCCCCAGGACGGCCGAACCGTCGCTAATGATCGCAATGGTATTAGCGATAATCGTGTAGTGGTCCGCGAGTGAAGGGTCCTCGTAGATACGCCGGCAGACCTCTCCTACGCCGGGCGTGTATACCCGGCCGAGATCAGCGAACGTGTCGATTGGCATTTGTGGAACAACCCGGATCTTGCCGCCGAGGTGGGCCGAAAGGACCTCGTCGCGCAGCTCAAGGACGGTCGTCTCCGGCATCTCATCAAGTTCGGAGACGATAGCGTCGAGCTCGGCCAGCGACTCAACGAGGAGGTCAACATCGCGCACCATCGAGGTCCGGCTCTGATGGACGGTCCGGATGTCGCCGACGCTGGCACCATGCCGCGCCACTACCCCCAGAACCCCGGCGAGGACGCCGACCTGCTGTACATTCTTTACCCGCAGGGTGCGGAAGAACTGCGGTTTCTGCGGATCGCGCGGCATTCTCCCTCCGTCGCCCGGTATCTGTCAGTCAATTCTAAGCGATGCGGGCTCTCTGGCTCGGATGCCCGATGCTCCGAGAACGTGACGCTATCGGTCAAAGGGGATAATCTCGACATTGCTGATCGGTCGGAATTGCTTTCAGTCGACGGCCGAAACCAAGGAGGTCTCATGAAGCTGGCCCGCGTCGCTGCCCTGGCCCCGCTCGCCGTTTTAGTCACGGTGATGTTCGCTGCGTGCGGAGGTGACGGAGACAAGGACAAGTCAGCAACCGCGACGCAATCTGGTTCGCCAAGCGACGGTGCAGATGACGAGGTCAAGCTGACGCTAGTAGCCGAAAACACCAAGTTCGACAAGACTTCGCTCGAGGCCCCGGCCGGGAAGGACGTGACACTCACCATGGAAAACAAGGATTCGATCGAGCATACTTTCGCTTTATATGAGACAAAAGCAGCCACCAATAGGCTAGCGGGGGGCCAGACCTTCTCGGGGCCCGCTTTTCTGACGTACCAGTTCACCGCGCCCGAAACACCCGGCACCTATCACTTCCAATGCGATATCCATCCGAACGCCATGAACGGCGAATTTATCGTTAAGTAACGACTCGTCGGACTCGGGCAGTTACTCGCGTGGACGGGCGCCTTTAGTCAGCCCGGACGCCCCCCCGGTAGTGATCGCAAAACAGCAAGCCAGGCCGAAGTCCCACCCGGAAGCGGGCCATCGGTCAGCCCTGACATCTCCTGGGCAGACAGCTCGAGGTCCCTCGCGGGATAGGGAGTCGGTTCCGAGAATTCTTCGCGAACGAACTTGTCTGTCTGCGGGCGGGCGAAGGGTGCTAAGAGGGTAGCGCTTGCGTTATCGCCGCGTCGGCGGCAGGTAGCGGCTCGCTGCCCGCCGCGATAACCTGCGCCAAGTCCGGCCCGGTCGGCAAGGAGGGTAACCGTCCGATCCGGTTGCGCGGCTCAGTGCGCACGTTGCACTGCAAGCAGCAATAGTAGTCGCCCGAAAAGTCCGCGCGGAAGACGAGATCGCCAAGACACTGTGGACAGACCTTGAGTAACGAAGCTAGGTCCAGCTTCTTGCGAGCCCGCTGCGGGAAGTCACGCACGCAACTCCTCCTTTATTTACGCGGACCCTCCGCCGCATGCGGATTCCGCCTCCTCCAGTGGTCTACGAGGTTAGCTGACGGGTTAGGGCTGAAAGGAGCTGCCCACTCCGAGCCTACGGAGTACACCCCGGGGCGGCCTGGTTCCCCCGTTCCGCCAAAAGCGGATTAGACCTTAGCGTGCTTTATTGAACCATTCATCCGGAAAGCTGTCAATAGAAATGATGTTACGGAATGATAAAGAAGTCTTATCCACATTTTGACACCGTGTCAGTCGCAACTATATCCTTGGCCCTGCTCCGCCCCAACCACCCACTGATTTTAAGCTGGAGGATGCATGAAACTCGCGATCTTCTTCGGCGGATCCGCCAGTGTTGAAGGTCAGATCCAAGCCGTCATTGACGCCGAAAACGACGGCTTTGATGGCATCTGGTTCGGCCAGATCTTCGGAAGCGATGTACTCACCATCATCGCCCTGGCCGGCCAGAAAACAAGCCGTATCGAACTCGGAACCTCTGTCGTCCCGACGTACCCAAGGCACCCACATGCCCTCGCCCAGCAGGCGCTCACCGTGCAGGCCGCGACGGGCGGCCGCTTCAACCTCGGGATCGGGCTATCGCACGCGCCCGTCGTCGAAGGCATGTGGGGTCTCAAATACGACCGGCCGGCTGTCCATATGCGGGATTATCTCTGCGTGCTGCTGCCTCTCATCCGGGAGGGACGCGCGAGCTTCAGCGGCGAATTCTTTCGCGTGAACGCCACCGTCCAGGTGCCCGTGCCCAAGCCACCGCCGGTCTTAATAGCGGCGCTCGCCCCGGTGATGCTGCGCCTCGCGGGCGAAATGGCGGACGGCACGATTACGTGGATGGCCGGGCCAAAGACGCTCGAGACGCATATAGTGCCGCGGATAACGAAAGCAGCGAAGCAAGCCGGCCGGCCCGACCCACGCGTTGTTGTCGGCTTGCCGGTAGCGGTCACCGACGACCCCGCTGGCGCTAGGGAGCGCGCTGCTCGCTCGTTCCAGATCTACGGCACGTTGCCGAACTATCAGCGGATGCTGAACATCGAGGGCGCCGCCGGCCCTGCCGATGTCGCCATCGTCGGCAACGAAGCCGAAGTCGAAAGGCAGCTGCGGCAGCTCGCCTCCGCCGGCGCGAACGACTTCCTCGCCGGGATGTTCCCCGTAGGCGACGACGCGCAGGCGTCGCTCGACCGGACGCGCACGCTACTGAAGCGGCTGTTGGGCAAGGTCTGAAGCCGCGTGTTTGAGACCCCTCACCGGGCTGTCTCAACGCACCGCTGCCCGAACGCCGTGAGATCTACAGTTCCCCCGTCCGACCTCGCCGACCTGCCTAAGGCCGAGCTGCACGTACACCTTGAGGGCGCAATCCGACCGGCAACGATGGAGGAGTTCCTCACACGTTCAGCGCTACCGGTCTCCCGCGCATTTTCCGACCTGAACAGCTTCGTCGATCTTTATGGTCGCGTCTGGGCCACGATGACGCGGCCGGGCGACTACGCGCGCATTGTGCGTGAGTACTGCGAGGACGCCGTTCGCGTAGGAATTCGTTATGCGGAGGTACATATCACTACGGCTGCCCGTCCGTTCCCGTGCTTGCTAGAGGCCGTCGAAACGGCATCAAAACAACGCGATATCGTCCTTCGGTTCATCGTCGACATACCACGCACCTTCCCAATAGAAGTCGGGTTTGCCTTTCTGGAGGGATCGAAAGGTGTCCCGGATGTTGTTGGAATCGGACTCGGTGGGTCGGAGCAGGGCTACCCGCCCGAGCCGTTCGAGCCGTTGTTCGCTGAGGCTCGTTAT
>Ga0209376_1005711_pt1 | contig 10228 bp, 9 predicted proteins | sample GraSoiAngelo_134_FD_185891 | JGI IMG/M metagenome (GOLD analysis project Ga0209376, IMG submission 185891) | Grasslands soil microbial communities from the Angelo Coastal Reserve, California, USA - 14_0929_05_30cm (SPAdes) (version 2) | ecosystem: Environmental > Terrestrial > Soil > Grasslands ... | reverse complement strand
CGCGAGGACTTCGCGGCGCTGGCGCGCGACAACATCGCCCGCTACCACGGCCCCGCGCCCAACTGGACCCTCCGCACCGCCGACGCCTTCGCCGGCCTCGAGGAGCGCCAAGTCGATCGCCTGGTGGTCGACCTGGCCGAGCCCTGGCGCCTCCTCGATACTGCCGCCGCGGCGCTCCGCCCCGGGGCGGTGGTGACCGCCTTCGTGCCGACCGTGCTCCAGGTGAAGCAGGCGGTCGACGGCTTCCGCCAGCACGGCGCCTTCGGCGCGGTCGAGTCGCTCGAGACGCTGGTCCGCTTCTGGCATGTTCGCGAGCGGAGCGTGCGGCCGGAGCACCGCATGGTCGCGCACACCGGCTTCCTCGTCTTCGCGCGCCGTCTCGCGCCCGTTGCCGAGCCCTGAGGGAGGCGGATCCAATTGACTCCCCGGAGACCCTAGTGTAGCGTCCGCCCAGGTCGCATACGACGCCGACTCGCGATGACGAAGGCGGAGATCCGCCAGAAGGTCTGGCAGACGATTCAGCGCGAGGGCGTGGCGCGATTCCCAGGGGCGCTCGGCCGCGTTCCCAACTTCGCCGGCGCCGAGCAGGCCGCGCAGCTCCTGCGCGAGATGGCGGTGTGGCGGCGCGCGCTGGTGGTGAAGGTGAACCCCGACGCGCCGCAGCTCCCGGTGCGCCGGCTCGCCCTCGCCGAAGGCAAGATCCTCTACATGGCCGTGCCGCGGCTGCGCACCGAGAAGTGCTTCGTCGAGATCGACCCGCAACGCCTCGGCAAGAAGGCGGCGCTCGCGGCGAGCATCGCCGGCGCCTGCCGCTGGGGGCGCGCGGTGTCGCCGCGCGAGATGCGGCCCGTCGATCTGGTGGTGTGCGGGTCGGTCGCCGTCGGGCGCGACGGCGCGCGGCTCGGCAAGGGCGGCGGCTACTGCGACCTCGAGTACGGGCTCCTGCGCGAGGAGGGCAAGGTGCGCGAGTCGACCCCGATCCTGACCACCGTCCACCCGCTCCAGATGGTCGCCGAGCGGATCACCATGCTGCCGCACGACCTGCCCGTCGACTTCCTCGTCACCCCCACCGAGGTGGTCGCCACGCGCCCGGCGCACCCGCGCCCGCGCGGCATCTACTGGGACCTGCTCCGGCCGCTCAAGATCAACGCCATCCCGCTTCTCCGCAAGCGCATGAAGCGCGGCGGCACGGGGACCCCCTCGCCGCGCCGGCTGTGAACGGCTCGCGTTGAGCGTCCTCGACCTCGTCTGGATCCTGTTCCTCGTCTCGGCGCTCCTGCCGGTGCTGCAGCGGCGCCGGCTCGAGATGCGTCGCCTGCAGTTCCTGCGCAGCTGGGAGCGGCGCACCAAGCACCGGCTGATCGCCCTCATCCACCGCCAGGAGACGATGAGCTTCATCGGCTTCCCGATCGTGCGCTACATCGACATCCAGGACAGCGAGGACGTGCTGCGCGCGCTCCGGCTCACGGCCGACGACGTCCCGATCGACATCGTGCTGCACACCCCGGGCGGCCTGGCGCTCGCCGCCGAGCAGATCGCGCACGCGATCTGCGCCCGCAAAGGCAAGGTGACGGTGTACGTGCCGCACTACGCGATGAGCGGCGGCACGCTGATCGCGCTCGCCGCGGACGAGATCGTCATGGACCCGAACGCCGTGCTCGGCTCGCTCGACCCGCAGCTCGGCCACCACCCCGCCGCTTCGATCGTGCGCGCGATCGAGTGGAAGACCGACCGCAACCAGGAGGTCGACGACGAGACGGTCATCCTGGCCGACGTGGCCCGCAAGGCGATCGTGCAGCTGTTCGAGTGCGTGCGCGGCATCCTGACGCCGCGCCTCGGCCCCGAGAAGGCCGAGGAGCTGGCGACCATCCTGACGCGCGGCGAGTGGACCCACGACCACCCGCTCGACGTCGAGGTGCTCCGGGGGCTCGGCCTGCCGATCAACACCGACATCCCGCACGAGATCGAGGACTACATGCGCTTCTTCCGGCAGCCGCCGATGGGACGGCCGTCGGTGCAGTACATCCCGCTTCCGTACCGGAGCCCGGCGCCGCCGCGCCCCGTGCCCCTGCCGCGCGCGCGGGGCGGCGCGCAGGGCTAGCAGCGGACCCGAGATGCGGCGCGGGGAGGCGGGGGCGCCGTTCCCGCGGACAGTCCGTCTCGAGTCAGCCTCCTACCGGGAGTGGCGGCGGCGGGCGAGGGCGAGCGCACGGCGGACGGCTTCGGCGGGCGTGCGTGCGGCGACCACGCCGGCCCGCTCGCGCCGCCGTCCGAGGGCGACGACCGGGCGCCCGAGGACCTGCGCCAGCGCCACCTCGGAGAGCGTGCCGTGCCCGCCGGGGAGCGCGATCAGGGCGTCGCCCGCGGCGGCGACCAGCACGTTGCGCGCGTAGCCGAGGCCGGTCGGGAGGGCGACGGTCAGGTGGCGGTTGGCGTCGCGGTGATCGTAGCCGGGGAGGATGCCGATCACCGTGCCGCCGCCCTCCGCCGCGCCGCGCGCGGCGGCCTCCATCACGCCGCCGAGCCCGCCGCAGACGAGCACGGCGCCGGCGGCGGCGATCGCGCGCCCCACCGCGCGCGCCAGCACCGCCGTCCTCTGGCTGCACACGGCGCCGCCCGCGACCGCGATCTGCAGGCGGCGGCGCGCGGGGAGGAGCGTCACAGGAGCGCCGCCAGCTCCGGCAGCGCGCGCAGCACGTAGCGGGGCGGGTCGGCACCCTCCGGAACGCCGTGTCCGTGGGCGTCGATCCACGCCGCCTCGAGCCCGGCCGCGCGCGCCCCGGCGACGTCCTCGCCCCAGGTGTCGCCGACCAGCAGGACCTCCCCGGCCGCGAGCCCGAGCCCGCGCAGCCCGGCGCGCGCCACCGCCGGATGCGGCTTGCGGAGACCGACGCCTTCGGAGATCACGACCGTGTCGAGCGAGCGCGCGATGCCGTGCCGCCCGAGGATGTCGTAGGCCGCCCCGGTGTCGTCGAAGTTGCTCACCAGGCCGAGCCGGTAGCGCGGGCGCAGGGCCGCCAGCAGCTCGGCGTGCGCCGGCGGGAGCACCGTCGCGGCCGCGATGAGCGCCATGTGCGCGCGCGAGAGATCGACCGCCGCCTCGGCCAGCACGCCGGGCGCGCAGCCGACGCGCGCGAGCGCGCGGCGGAAGCGCTCGCGCGAGGGCAGCTCGATGTGATCGACCGCGCGCGCCCGCGCCAGCTCGTCGCTCACCGCGAGGAGCGCGCGCGCGAAGGCCGCGAGCGACACGCCCGGCACCCACTCGGCGAGCGCCGGCGCGAGCCCGCCCACCGTCGTCCGGTGACGGACGCCCTCGACCTCCAGCTCGGGGAGCCGCCCGGCATCGAAGGCGACGAGCGTCCCGAACAGGTCGAAGAGGACGCCGCGGTAGGGCGCCGCCATCGCCCGCCGCTACTGCCGGAGCGCGGCCGCGGAGAGGCCGAGCCCGACCAGGCCGGCCAGCAGCGCGACGCCGTTCAGCGCGACGGCCGTGCGATGCGCGCGCCGGAACGCCGGGTCGGCGGCGGGCGCCTCGCCGCGCGCCTGGAGCGCGACGCGCAGGCGTTGGGCGCGCGGGTGCACCACGCGGCCCGCCCACAGGGTAGCCGCGAGCCCGAGCGCGAGCACGAGCACGGTACCCGTCCACCAGCCCCCCGCCGGCGCCCGGCGCCCGAGCACGATCCCGCACGCGAGCGCGACCGCGCCCGCGGCCGCCCCGAGCGCGTAGTAGCGGGGAAAGATGGCCGCGACCACGTCGCCCGCGCGCGCCGCGCCGAGGACGCCGAAGACGGCGGGCGCCACGACGAAGGAGAAGCACGCGATCTCGCCCACCCAGAGCGCGAGGGCGAGGAGGTAGAGGACGCGAAGGAGCCCGATCACTGGAGGTAGCGCGGGCGCGCCGTACCCGGCAGCGGCCGGCGCCCCGCGAAGCCATCCTCGATCCGGTGCCAGAAGGCGACCTCGGGCTCCCCGAACTGCCAGCAGAGGTAGACGATCTCGCCGTCCAGCTCCGCGGGGAAGTCGACCAGGCCGAGCTGCACGTCCTTCAGGTGCGCGCCGCTCGCCTCGATCTCCGCGACGATCCCGTCGAGCTCCTCCACCAGCGCGCGCGCCGCCGGCCGGTGCCGCAAGAGCTCCTCCGTCGCGAGGGTCGCGAGCTCCACGCCCGTCTCGCGCGCCAGGCCGCTCATCTCCTCGTGCAGCCTGAGCGCCCCGCGCTGCAGGCGCTCCATCAGGACGTGGAGGCGCGGCACGATCGCGTTCACTTCCGCGAGGTGGAACGTCTTTTCGGGTCGCACGCCAGACGGGATGCTAGCGGCTTCGCTCCGGAGTGTCGAGGCCGCGCGCGCCCACGGGCGCGGAGACCCTTGTGCGTCCGGGACCCCTGGGTTACATTCGAGGCCCCTCTCCAGGAGCGCGTTCATGGTCGTGGTTTGCCGACAACGTGGGCCCGTCGCCCCGCGCGCGATGATCGTGGGTGGAGGCATAGGCATGGCGGAGGACGATCCGAGCCGCGAATCCCCGGGCCTCGGCCCCGAAGTGGGCCAGCGTTTCTTCGGCTTCGACGAGGACATCAGCGGCGTCGCGGTGCCGGCCGAGCTGCCCATCCTGCCGCTGCGCGGGGTGGTGATCTTCCCCTCGGCCATCGTGCCGCTGCTCATCTCGCGCGGCGCCTCGCTCAGGTTGGTCGAGGAGTGCCTCGCCGGCGACCGCATGCTCGGCCTCGCGGCGCAGAAGAACGCCGAGGAGGAGTCGCCCGCGCCCGAGGGCCTCTACTCGCGGGGCACCGCCGGCCGCATCTTGAAGATGCTCAAGTACCCGGACCAGAGCGTGCGCATCCTGGTGCAGGGCCTCCGACGCATCGAGATCGTGGCGTTCACGCGGCGCGAGCCCTACTTCCGAGCCCGCATCCGCCACCTGCAGGACAGCTTCGAGCCCTCCAAGGACCTGGACGCCGTGCAGGCGCACATGGTCAACCAGTTCGCCAAGTTCGTCTCCATGATCCCCTACCTGCCCGACGAGCTGCAGGTGGTGGTGATGAACATCAAGGACCCGGGCAAGGTGACCGACCTGATCGCCTCGAACCTGAACATCTCGCTCGAGGAGAAGCAGGACCTACTCTCCACGCTCGACGTGCGGGCGCGGCTCGAGAAGCTCTCGACCATCTTGAACCGCGAGATCGAGCTGCTCGAGCTCGGGCACAAGATCCAGTCGCAGGTGCAGTCCGAGCTCAACAAGAATCAGAAGGAGTTCTACCTCCGCCAGCAGCTGAAGGCGATCCAGAAGGAGCTCGGCGAGGGCGACGGCAAGTCGGCCGAGGTCGAGGAGCTGCGCCGGCGCGTCGAGGAGGCGAAGATGCCGCCCGAGGCGCTCAAGGCGGCCGAGCACGAGCTCGAGCGCCTGCGCATGATCCCGCCCGAGTCGGCCGAGCACACGGTGGTGCGCACCTATCTCGAGTGGCTGGTGTCGCTACCCTGGTCGGTGTCGACCGAGGACAACCTCGACCTCCACCACGCGCGCCAGGTCCTCGACGAGGACCACTTCGACCTCGAGAAGATCAAGGACCGCATCCTCGAGTACCTGGCCGTGCGCCAGCTCCGGAAGGACCCGAAGAGCCCCATCCTCTGCTTCGTCGGGCCGCCCGGGGTGGGGAAGACCTCGCTCGGCAAGTCGATCGCGCGCGCCATGGGCCGCAAGTTCGTCCGCCTGTCGCTGGGCGGCATCCGCGACGAGGCGGAGATCCGCGGGCACCGCCGGACGTACATCGGCGCCCTCCCGGGCCGCATCATCCAGAACATCAAGAACGCGGGCTCCAACAACCCGCTCTTCATGCTCGACGAGATCGACAAGCTCGGCATGGACTTCCGGGGCGACCCGGCCTCGGCGCTGCTCGAAGTGCTCGATCCCGAGCAGAACAACAGCTTCCAGGACCACTACCTCGACGTCCCCTTCGACCTGCAGCGGGTCATGTTCGTCACCACGGCGAACGTGCTCGACCCGATCCCGCCCGCGCTCCGCGACCGCATGGAGGTGATCGAGCTGGCGGGCTACACCGAGGAGGAGAAGCTCGAGATCGCCCGCCGGCACCTGATCCCGAAGCAGCTCCGGGAGAACGGCCTGCGGGAAGAGAACCTCCGTTTCGAGGACGACGCCCTCGTGCACATCATCCGCGCCCACACGCGCGAGGCGGGGCTGCGCAACCTCGAGCGCGAGATCGGACGCGTGTGCCGGAAGGTCGCGCGCGGCATCACCGAGGGGCGCACCGAGCCGGTCGTGTGCACGGTCGAGAAGGTGCGCGAGTACCTCGGCCCCGACAAGTTCTTCTCCGAGGTCGCCGAGCGCACCGAGGAGCCGGGCGTGGCGGTGGGGCTCGCCTGGACGCCAAACGGCGGCGACATCCTGTTCGTCGAGTCGACCCGCATGGCGGGCAAGAAGAACCTGACCCTCACCGGTCACCTGGGCGAGGTCATGAAGGAGTCGGCGCAGGCGGCGCTCAGCTACGTGCGCTCGCGCGCGAGCCGCCTCGGCATCGCGCCCGACTTCTTCGAGAACACCGACGTCCACATCCACGTCCCGCACGGCGCCATCCCGAAGGACGGGCCGTCGGCCGGCGTCACCATCGTCACCTCGCTCGCCTCGCTGCTCACGGGTCGCCACGTGCGCCCGAACGTCGCCATGACGGGCGAGATCACGCTGCGCGGCAAGGTCGAGCCGGTGGGCGGCATCAAGGAGAAGGTGCTGGCGGCCAAGCGCGCCGGCATCGAGACGGTCATCCTCCCGCGGCGCAACGAGAAGGACCTCGAGGACGTGCCCGAGCCGGTGCGGCGCGCCATGCGCTTCGTCTTCGTGGACACGGTGGAGGAGGTGCTCGAGCACGCGCTCGAGCCGGCGCAGGCCGAGCGCGAGCGGCGCGACCGCGACCAGCGCGCCGCCACGGCCTGAGCGGCCGTCGAGGGACCGATGCGTGTCGTGATGCTCTCGCCCGAGGTCTACCCGTACGCCAAGACGGGGGGGCTCGCCGACGTGCTGGCCGCCCTGCCGCGCGCGCTGGCCGCCGCCGGCGTCGAGGTGACGGTGTGCATGCCGGGATACCGCCCCGCGCTGCGCGCCGCCGGCGCGCTCGCGCCCGGCACGCGGCTGCACGCGCCGATCGGGAGCCGCATGGAGCCGGCCGAGATGGTTTGCGCGCCCGGGGCGTCCGTCCCCACCGTGCTGGTGCGCGCCGACCAGTACTTCGACCGCGACGGCCTCTACGGGGAGGGCGGGCGCGACTGGCCCGACAACGCCGAGCGCTTCGCCTTCTTCTGCCGCGCCGCGCTCGAGTGGCTGCGTGCCGAGGGCGAGCCGCCCGACGTGCTGCACGTCCACGAGTGGCAGGCCGCGCTCGCACCCGCCTTCCTGCGCGGGACCGCCGAGCTCTACCCCGAGCTCGCGCGCGTGCGCACGGTCCTCACCCTCCACAACCTCGCCTACCAGGGCCGCTTCCCGCCCGAGTGCTGGCACCTCCTCAACCTCGACGCCCGCTACTTCGTGCCCGAGTTCCTCGAGTTCCACGCTGAGATCAACTTTCTGAAGGCCGGCCTCGTCTTCGCCGACGCGCTCACAACGGTGAGCCCGCGCTACGCCGGCGAGATCCAGACGCCCGCGTTCGGCGAGGGCCTCGACGGCGTGCTGCGCGCCCGCCACGCGGCGCTCCGCGGCATCCTGAACGGGATCGACGACGCCGTCTGGAATCCGGCCACCGACCCGCACCTGCCGGCGCGCTACCGCGCGGGCGACCTGGCCGGCAAGGTCCGCTGCAAGCGGGCGCTCCAGGCCGAGCTCGGGCTCGCGGTGCGCGACGACGCACCACTCCTGGGCATCGTCTCCCGCCTGGCCGAGCAGAAGGGGTTCGACCTCCTCGCCGCGGCCCTGCCCCGCGCGCTCGAGCCCTCGGACGCCGAGCTCGCGGTGCTGGGCAGCGGCGAGGAGCGCTACGAGCGGTGGCTCCGCGAGCTGGTGGCCCGCTTCCCGGGGCGCGTCGGGGCGCGCGTCGGCTTCGACGAGGGACTCGCGCACCGCATCGAGGCGGGGGCGGACGTCTTCTTGATGCCGTCGCGCTTCGAGCCCTGCGGCCTGAACCAGCTCTACAGCCTGCGCTATGGGACCGTGCCCATCGTGCACGCGACCGGGGGCCTCGACGACAGCGTGGTGGAGTTCGATCCGGCGACCGGCGCGGGCACGGGCTTCAAGTTCAGCCCCTACACGCCCGACGCCTTCCTGGCCGCGCTCGCGCGCGCGCTCCGCACCCGCCGCGACCCCGCGCTCTGGGCCCACCTGATCGCCAACGGCATGGCGCAGGACTTCTCGTGGAGCCGGGCCGCGGCCGAGTATCGGGCGCTCTACGAGACGCTGGTCGGCGGCCGCACCGCGTAGCGGTCCGCGAGGAAAGCGGGCCCCGTCAGCCGACCAGCCAGCGCGCGAGAGCGAGGACCACGCCGACGAGGCCACCCACCACCGCTCCGTTGAGGCGAATGAACTGGAGGTCGGCGCCGACGCGTTCCTCGATCTGTGCCACCAGCCTGCCCGTCTCGAGCGCTTCCAGGTGCTCGCGAACGGTCCGCCCGATCTCGTGATGGTAGCGGCGGAGCAGCTCGTCAGCCGTCCGCCGCACCCACTGGTCGAAAGCGGCGCGGCGCTCTGGGTCATCGAGCCGGTCGATGGCCGCAGACCGGAGCCAGCTATCGATGAGGGCCGCAAGGGCGCCGTGTGGATCGTCGAGGTCCTGCTCGAGCTGGGCACGGAGGCGCGCGAGCGCGGCGCGCACCAGTGGGTCCGCCTCGAGGCTCTCGACGACCGCGGTCCGCAGCCGGCCAGCGTCGGCGAGCGCCTTCGCATCCCCCTCTTCGAGCCGCTCGGCAAAGCGGAGCAGCGCTCCCTGCACCACTTGGCGGAGAGGGTGCTGCGGGTCTCCCGCCGCCGCACGCAGCTCGGCCGCAGCGTAGCCGCAGGCGGCATCGACGAGTCGCCGCTGCACGAAGCGGCGTCGCAGCACGAAGGGAACGAGCCGCTTTCCACCTGCGCGCAGCGTGCGCGCCGAGCGGTCGAGCCACCAGTGGAGCTCAGTCGCGGTGCGAGGGCGCTCGGCCAGGTTAGCGAGCGAAAGCGCTACGGTCGCGAAGGCTGTTCCGGCCCCGTCGCTCGTGACCGCGCGACGAAGCCAGGCGCCCGCCGCGGCATCGACGGGCAACTCCCGGAGCTGGCGCTGGAGCGTTCGCTCGAGGAAGCCGACCGCTTCCGGACCGCTGAGCGTGGGCGTGAGCCCGCGCAGCACGTCGCGCACTGGGGCAGAGACTCGCTCGACGTGCGTCGGGTCGCGCAGCCAATCGACGACCAGGGTGCTGGGCGCGATGCGCGCCAGCCGCGCGCTGATCACGTCGGGGGAGAGCCAGTCCTCCTCGACCATCGTGACGATGCCCTCGATGATCTTCGCCCGCCGGGTCGGAATGATCGCCGTGTGCGGGATCGGGAGACCGAGGGGATGCCGAAAGAGGGCGGTCACTGCGAACCAGTCCGCGAACCCGCCGACCGTCGCTGCCTCGAAACCCGCGGCGACAATGCGGAGCCAGGTCGCGCTGGCGAAGGGTCCGCCCTGGAGGCCCAGGTGGCAAGCGGCCGCGCCGCCGACGGCCACCACGAGAGACACGGTCCCCACGCGGTTCTGGCGCGCTGGCGCGCTGCGGGCGGCGGGGAGCACAGAGGGCGAAATCATTTTACCCCGCTTGCGCAGCGGCAGCGGGAGTCGGATCGGGTCTCCGAGAAGAAGATCGCCCACTCGACCCGCTTGAGTCGTTTGCGAGCGCGCCGGAGACCGCGCCTCCACTTGCGTGGCAAATCGCTGAGGTACACACGCTGCCGCTCCGCGGCCACGGTCACCGTCGTGAGCGGGGGGCTAGGCTCCGTAACGGGCGGGCTCGAGCGCGAAGGCCAGGCCCTGGAGCGGCCCGCCGCGCGTGCGGCGCTCGCGGTTCGCGCGCGCGACGTCCCGGAAGAGGGCGAGCGCCGCGCGAGCGTCGAGCGCGGCGGTGTCGACGTCCAAGTGCTCGCCGAAGAGCGCCACGCGCAGCGCCCTTGCCGTCCCCTCATCCCACAGTGACGCGTTCAGCTCGGTGTCGGCGTAGAAGGAGCGGTTCGCCACGTTCGTCGAGCCGACGGTCGCCCACGCGTCGTCGACGAGCGCGGCTTTGGC
>Ga0209376_1005709_pt1 | contig 10234 bp, 9 predicted proteins | sample GraSoiAngelo_134_FD_185891 | JGI IMG/M metagenome (GOLD analysis project Ga0209376, IMG submission 185891) | Grasslands soil microbial communities from the Angelo Coastal Reserve, California, USA - 14_0929_05_30cm (SPAdes) (version 2) | ecosystem: Environmental > Terrestrial > Soil > Grasslands ... | reverse complement strand
CGTCGCGCGGCACCACCTTCGTGCCCTTCACCGACACGGCTCTGGTGTCCAGCAACCCCAGCTCGCGGATCGCCTTCATGATCGCCGCGTGGCCGGGGTAGCGCAGCGTCTTGTACTCCATCGTCCGGACCTTGCCCTCGTACGCCCACGGCAGCGTCGAGATCCCGCCGCCGGTGTGAAATGCCTCCAGCCGCCCGACCGGGGGCGGGAAGTCCAGGTCCTCGAGCTCCGAGAGCGCGTCCACGCGCGCGGGCTTCCCCTCGCGCAGCACCCACGACGGCGTCGTGTAGTAGTCGAGCACGCCCTCCAGGGAATACACGATCTGGTAGTTCAGCGGCGGCTCGGGGCGCTGCGGCAGGCCGCCGACGTAGATCTTGACCGTTTCCGCCTGGCCGACGCGCCGGATCCCCTCGGCGGCGATGATGTTCACCATCCCCGGCGCGAGGCCGCAGTCGGGGATCACGCTCACGCCGCGCTTCCGGGCTTCGCGGTCCAGCCGCTTCTGCTTCATGACGATCGCGGTGTTGCCGCCGAGATCGGTGTGGTGCACGCCGGCGCGCACGGCGGCGCGCGAGACCGCGTAGTTGAAGTAGTACGGGAGGGCGCACATCACCGCGTCGTGGCCCTTCACGGTCGCCCGCAGCGCCGCCGCGCTCCCGGCGTTGAGCGCGCGCAGCTTCAGGCGACGGCTCTTGACCCGCTTGAGGAACGGCGGGAGGCGGTCGGGGTGCAGGTCCGCCAGTGTGACGCGCTCGACCTCCGGCTGCCGCAACAGATCGTAGGCGCAGGCCGACCCTTGCAGTCCCGCGCCCAGCACCAGCATGCGCATCGCGCACGGCCTCCGAAGGTTTTCGTGAATCGGGGGAGCAAGCGGCCGGAAAGCTAGTCGTCGCTCCGGCACGGAGGAAGCGACGGCGCAAGTGCTTGACGCCCATTAGATTCGCGGGCGATGCCGATCGCCGATCTGACCCGCCAGCGCCTCGCGCGCGCCGCCCTCGAGCACTTCACGACCCGCGGGTATGAGACCACGACGACGGCCGAAATCGCCAAGAAGGCCGGCGTCTCCGAAGGGGCGATTTACCGTCACTTCACCGGCAAGCAGCAGCTCCTGAACGACTTGTACCGCGCCTCGGCGCGCTGGGCGACCGAGGTGCTCCAGCAGGCGGAGGCGGCGGGCGGGACCCCGCGCGAGCGGCTGGCGCGCCTGGCCCAGGCCCTCGTCGCCGGCGCGGGACGGGAAGCGGCGGTGGTGCGGCTCTTCTTTCTGCAGCGCCACGGCGACCTGCTCGACCCAGAGTCGCGCGACGCCGCCCAGCAGTTCCACGCAGGGCTCGAGCGCCTCGTCGCCGAGGGCAAAGCGGACCATTCCGTGCGACCCGGGAGCGCGGCCGTGTGGGCGGCGGTGTGGCTCGGCGTGGTGTCGCTCGCGCTGGACCGGCTGTCCTCGCGCGAGTGGGACGAAAAAGACGCAGGCGTAGGGCTGGTGTTAGATGGGGCATGGAACGCGATAGGCGTCGGACTGTCGGACCCTAAAGGACTCCCTGACGGTCGCGGTCGGACCGTCGGACCGTAGGCGCCTAACGGTCAGTCAGTCCGACAGTCAGACTGTCCGCCGCAGTTCGAGGAGTGCGACCTCCGGCGGCACGAAGATCCGGATCGGCACGCCCACCACGCCGATCCCGCGGCTCACGTAGAGCTGGCTGCTCCCCTGCACGAAGTGGCCCATCACGTACTTGGTGATGAGCCGGCCCGCCGACCAGCCGATCACCGGGAGGTAGATCTGGCCGCCGTGGATGTGGCCGGAGAGCGTGAGCGGGATGCCGCGCGGGGCCGCGCCGTCGAACGCGCCGGGCCGGTGGGCGAGCAGGATGCGGAACGCTCCCGGGGGCGCGTGGTGCGCAGCCACCTCGATCTCCCGCTCCTGCGGGTCGTCGAACCGCCAGTCCTCCGGATCGTCGATGCCGACGAGGGCGAGCGCCGCGCCGCCGCGCTCCACGATGTGGGTGGAGTCGCGCACCAGCACCTGCCCCGCCTCCCGCACCCCGTTCACGACCTCGTGCACCCCGGTGTAGTGGTCGTGATTCCCCAGGCAGGTCACGACGCCGAGCGGCGCCTGGAGGGCGCGGAAGGCGGCGACGTAGTCCGGAACGTAGGCCGGGTCGATGTCGATCATGTCGCCGGTCTGGAGGATCAGATCCGGACGCAGGGCATTCGCCTGCGCCACGAGCGCCTCCATCTGGTGGCGCCGCATGTGGATCCCGGCGTGGACGTCGGAGAGGTGCAGGATGCGCAGGCCGTCGAGGCCGGCCGGGAGGTCGGCGAACCACAGCGTGCGCCGGGTGACGTCGGGGAGGCGGTACGCGCTCCAGATACCGTAGGCCGAGAGCGCGGCGCCGGCGCCGGCGTAGGCATAGGTGGCGCGGGCGAGGAACTGTCGTCGTGTAAGTCGGACGGTCGGACTGTCGGACGGTCGGACCGTTGGGTCCCTACGCCGCATTCGGATGACGAACCCGTAGACCACCCACCCGATCACGTACAGCGCCACCAGCCCGAACAGCCCCCACCCCATCAGCTGCCACGCGATCCACGGCCCGAGATACGGGATCGTGCCCGTCCCCCACACGCTGCCGAACAGCACGCGACTCGCGACGAAGATCCACGGGAAGTTGAACACCGCGAACACGGCGGCGAGCGCCCCCCGCACCAGGCGCGCGCGCCGCGGATTGGTCGGGTCCGGCAGGCGCTCGCGCAGGTACAGGTACAGCAGTACCTGGGGCGCGATGAACAGGAGCAGATAGATTAGCCGCATGCCGTCACGTGCCTCGATCGCACTGGTCGCCGTGGCCGCTCTGAGCCCGGGCGCGGCGGCAGGCCAGCAGCTCTCCGCCGCCGACCGCGCCGTCGCGGTGGCCCGCCTCTGGGCCGAAGCCCGCTACAACGAAGCCGCCCTGGACCTGGTCCGCGCCGACTGGGACTCGGCGCTCGCCGCGAACTTGGTCCTCGCCGACCAGCGGCAGTCCGACGCGCTGTTCTACCGCCGCCTGCGCCGCATGCTGGCGCTGCTCGGCGACGGCCAGGCAACGATCCGTCCCCCCGCGTCCGTCCGCACCCGCGTGGCGCGGCCGCCCCTCGAGCTGCGCGCCGTCGAGCGCCGTCCGTTCATCGTCGACTACGCCGAAAACGACGAGATGCGCATCGCCCGACCCGAGCGACTCGCCGAGATCGTCGCCGTCCAGGGCGTCCCCGCCGAATCGTGGATCCGCGACTCGGTGCTCCCCGAGGTCGCGGGGGGGAGCGCGGCCGCCCGCTGGGGCCGCGCCGTCGAGCGCATGCTCGAAGGAGAGAAAGGTACTGCCGTCCACCTCCAGCTCCGACTCCCGGGCGGCGCCGAGCGGGGCGCCAGCGTCACCCGCACCGTGGACTTGGACGACGGCTGGCCGCTCGCGCATCCATCCCTGGAGGTCGACACCCTGCCGGGCGGCGTCGCCTGGGTGCGCCTCAACGCCCTCGACGATCCCGACATCGCCGAGCTGTTCGACCGCGCCCTGCCGGAGTTTCGCGGGCTCAAAGGCGTGGTCCTCGACGTTCGCGAGGACGCCGGTCGGCCCGGCGGCCGCGAGTCGGGATACCGGATCCTCGCCCGGCTCGTCGCCAAGCCGTTCCCGACCTCGCGCTGGCGCACGCCCCAATACCGACCGGCCTACCGCGGGGTCGACATGCCCGACTCGAGCGGCGCGTGGTTCTCGGTCCCGCCCGACACCGTCCTCCCGCGGCGGGACCGGCCCGCCTTCGCCGGTCCCGTCGCCATGCTCGCCTCCGCGCGCACGGCGGGCGCCGCCGAGGACTTGCTCGTGACGTTCCGCAACACCACGCGCGGCGCGATCGTCGGCGAGCCCTCCGCGGGCGCCACCGGGCAGCTGCTGGGGCTGCCGTTGGGCAAGGGGTGGGAGTTCGAGGTGTCCGTGACGCGCGAGGCGTTCCCGGACGGCAGCGAGTTCTCCGGCACGGGGATCGCGCCCGAGCTGCCCGTCACCGTCACCGTCGCGGATTTTCTCGCGGGCAGAGATGCGGCGCTGGAAAAGGCGAGAGAATACATCGGCGGCAACAGGCGGTAAGGGAGGCACGGCAACGGCGGTACAGGCGGCAAGGGCGGCAGTTGCCGCCCGTTCAGCCACTGCCGCCCATGCCGCTACCGCCCTTCAAGATTCTCCCTAAAAAACCGAATCACGGTGCGCCACGCCGAATCCGCCACCTCCGGCTTCTCCCGCGCGCGCAGGAAGCCGTGCCCCACGCCGGGGTAGATGCCGTACTGATAGTCTTTCCCCGCCGCCTTCATCGCGGCGGCCGCGTCGGCGACCCCCACGTCGATGCGCGCGTCGTTCTCGGCGTACACGCCCAGTCCCTTGGCGCGGATGCGCGCCATGTCCTGCGGGTTGGGCGCCGGCCCGTAACAGACGACGAACGCCCTCAAGTCCGGGTTGTTCGTCGCGTAGCGGAAACTCTGCCCGCCGCCCCAGCAGAATCCGATCACGCCGACGCGGTCGGCACGCACCGCGCGCACCGTCTTGAGGTAGGTCGCCGCGGCGTTCAGGTCCAGCGTGGTAGTGTCGGGGTTGAGCGTGGCGATGAGTTTGCGGGCGCTGTCGGGTGAGGCGGGCGTCCCGCCGCGCCGCGACAGCAAGTCCGGCGCGATCGCCACGAAGCCGTCCTTGGCGAGCTGCTCCGTCGTCTGCCGGACGAAGTCCGACATCCCGAAGATCTCGTGGATCACGATCACCGCGGGCGCCGGATCCCGCCGCTCGGGATAGGCGAGGTAGGCGGTGATGGTGTCGTGGGCGCTGAGAAACTTTACGTATTCGGAGTGGATGTCGGGATTCACAGGGTCGGGCGGAGTCGGGCGGAGCGCCGACAAGGCAAGCACGGTACCCACAGCCGGCACCGCAAGCCACCCCGCCCGTCCCCGTCCGACTCTGCCCGCCCCTGTCCGTCCCTCACGGTCCATAACTCACCCTCCAGATCCGCCCGCTCGAGTCGTCGGTGATCAGGAGCGAGCCGTCCGGCAGCACCAGCAGCCCCGCCGGCCGGCCCCACCGTGAGCCGCTCGGCTCGAGCTGCCAGCCGACGACGAAGTCGGTGATCGACACCGGCACGCCGCCCTGCACGTGCACGCGCACTACCTTGGCCCCCGTCGGCACGGAGCGGTTCCACGAGCCGTGGTACGCCACGAAGGCGTCGCCCTGGTATCCGGCAGGGAACATGGTCCCGGTGTAGAACGCGATGCCGAGCGGTTGGGCAGGTAACACTGCGGCCAGCCGTAGTTCTTGCCCTCGAGCAGGATGTTGATACGCTCGGGCGGCAGGCTGTCGGTCGCGGCGGTCGTCGGGCCGATGTTATCGCGGTCGTTGTTGGTCGCCCACAGCGCCCCGGTCGTCGGGTTGATGGCAATCCCCACCGAGTTGCGCAGCCCGCGCGCAAACACCCGGCCCCCCGTGCCGTTCAAGTTGTAGCGCATCACGGCGGCGCGCAGCGTGTCGGTCTCGGGGTCTATGTTCGACGACGACCCGATCGACACGTACATGTAGAGGCCGTCGGGGCTAAACGCGATCGAGCGGGTGGAGTGGCCTCCGATGGGCAAGTTCGACACGAGCTGCACCGGCGTGGCGACGCCCGGGTCGTAGCGCTTCACGCCGTTCTCTTCGGCCACGTACAGCGTATCCCCGCGGAAGGCGATGCCGTGCGGTCCGAGGAGGCCGGTGAGGACGACGGTCCTCGATTCCGCGACGCCGTCGTTATTCAAGTCCAACAGCCGAACCACCTGCCCAGCGCCCGTGAGCGCGACATACACCGACCCATCCGGTGCGAGCGCCATGAAGCGCGGCCCGTTTTCATTGGCGAAGACGTTGACGTGGAACCCGGTGGGGATGTACAGCACGCCTCCCGGAACCTGCACGCTGTCCATGCCCGCCGGCGGCCCGGGCGCGGCGGCGCGCTCGCTGCGGCAGCCAGCGGCCAGCAGGGCTGCCGCAAGCACCGCCCGACCCAGCCCGCCTCTGTCCGTCTCTGCCCGTCTCCTACCGTCCATACGTCACCCTCCAGATCTTGCCGGCGTCGTCGTCGGAGATGAGCAACGAGCCGTCCGCCAGCACCAGCAGGCCGACGGGCCGGCCCCAGCGCGTCCCCGTCGAGGTCGCGCCCGGCGGCAGCCAGCCGGTGATGAAGTCTTCGACGGCGGTCGGCTTGCCGTTCTGAATGTGGACCCGCACCACTTTCGCGCCCGTGGGAATCGAGCGGTTCCACGAGCCGTGCAACGTCATGAACGCGTCGCCCCTGTAGTCGGCGGGGAACATCGCGCCGGTGTAAAAGGCAAGCCCCAGCGGCGCGGAGTGGGCCTGGATCGTGATGGCGGGCGGCTCCACGTTCGCGCAGTTGGCGTCGGGATATTCCGGATTCGGCTTCCCGGGCAGGTAACACTGCGGCCACCCGTAGAACTTCCCGTCCTTCAGGATATTGACGTGCTCGGGCGGCAGGTCGTCGCCGAGGTTGTCGCGGTCGTTGTTGTTGGCCCACAGCTCGTGGGTCGTGGGGTTGAACGCCAGTCCCACCGAATTGCGCAAGCCGCGCGCGAACAGGTGCTCGCCCGTGCCGTCGGGATTGTACTGCACGACGGCCGCGCGTCGCGGGTCGGACTCGTCGCAGATGTTGCACGAGGAGCCGACGGCGACGTACAGCTTGTTGTCGGGGCCGACGACGACGGTGCGGGTCGAATGCCCCGGCCCGCTCGGCAGCGTGGCGAGCTTCAGCGGCGTCGCTGCCCCCGGGTTGAAGCGATCGAGCGCGTCGGTCTCGCCGACGTACATCGTGTCGCCGCGGAACGCGAGGCCGAACGGCTGGTGCAGGCCCTCCGCGACGGTGATCACGGTGTCGGCGACGCCGTCGTGGTTCGCGTCGGGGAGGCGGAGGATCGTGCCCGCCGAAATCCGCGACGCGTAGACCACGTTGCCTGGGCCCAGCGCCAGGTAGCGGATGCCCCGCAGCCCCTGGGCGAACACGCTGATGTGAAAGCCGGGCCGCATGAAGAGGTCGTGCCCCTCAACCGTCGCGCGCTCCAGGCCGTCCGGCGCCTGGGCAATCACGCGCTCGGCTTTCGTGCACGCGGCGAGCGCCGCGAACAGCACCAGGTATTGCACGCTGTGCGAAACTCTCATGGTGCCCTCGTTGCCTCTCTTACCGAAGTCTTGAGGAGAAGTGCCCCGTCCGGGTCCACGGTGACCGTCTGGGGCACGAAAGGCAAGTCCGCGAACAGGACGCTGACATTACCCTCCACGCTATACACACGCCGTGCCACTCGGCCATCCGCAGCACGAAACTCGACCGTCAGGCGTGCAAAACGGAACCGGCCCCACGCCGCGGGCTGGATCTGCGTCACATCGAGGCGCACCCGTCCAACTCCTTGTTGCCGCCATGCCACATCCAGCTGCGGGTAGCCGGGCTGCCGCAGCCACTGGCGGAAAAACCATTCCAGATCGCGACCTGCCGCGTCTTCCATCATATGGCGGAAATCGTCCGAGAGGGCGGTCGAGTCACGGTAACGGCGGTAGTACTCGCGGATGCCGCGGAAGAACGTGGAGTCGCCGAGGAGACCGCGCAGCATGTGCAGGACCCAGGCGCCCTTGGGGTAGTTGTTGGCGTTGAGCAGCGTCACGTAGTCGGTGACGGTGGTGTCGAGGATGGGGCGATCGACGACGCTCGAGGCGAAGTAGCTTTCGGAGTTGCGGCGCATCCCGGCGGTCAACACCGAGTCGCCGTGCAGCACAGCGCCGATCACCAGATCGAAGTAGCTCGCGAAGCCTTCCGATAGCCACAGGTGGTGGAAGTGCCGCGGCGTCACCGCGTCGCCGAACCACTGGTGCGCGGTCTCGTGGCGGACTACGCCTTCTCCCATACGTCTTTCAACGTACGGTCTTTCTGCGTAGAAGATGGCGCTGGAGTTCTCCATGCCGCCGAACTTCGTGGAGGATTCCACGTGGGCAAGTTTCTCGTACGGGAACGGCCCCACAAGCCGCTCCATGGTCTCGACGATCTCGGTCGCGTTCTTGAACGGCACCGAGTCGGCGAACGCCGAGTCCTCCGCGTAGGCCCAGACTTGGATGGGGATCGTGTCACGCTCGCGGACGACGGGGCGGTGAGTGCTGACCGTGAACTCCCCGGCGCCGATGACCATGGTGTAGGTGGGGATGGGGTGGGACTCCCACCACGACCATTCGCCGCGGCGCCTGTTCTCTATGAATACCGGTCTGCCGTTCGCGATCACCTTCCATTGTCGAGGTCCCCGTACAACGAGCATCACTTCGGCCTTGTCATCCGGCCTGTCTACAGTCGGGAGCCAATACCGAGCGCGCTGCGGCCAGTTGTCACCGAAGTAGGCCCGGCCTCCCCGGGCTCTGTGGCTGACAATCAGCCCATCCGTCGGCACGCCGTGGTAACGGATCGCGACGGCCTGCCCCTGACCTTCATCATCAGCCTGGCGGCGACTCGTGGGCTTCGGTAACGCGATGCGGAGCTTCCGACCGTCATAGGTGAAGGGCATGGAGGGCATCTCACTAGCACATAAGGCCGATTGGCCTGCACGGCTCGCCTCCGCCATTCTCCGCACACAAGCGGTGTCGGCGTCTGACCCGGACGCGGAGACCGCGTCAACAGTCATGTCGACGAGATCAAGATCGAGAGTGTCCGCTTCACTCTGCGAATGCCCAAACCCTAAGAAGGCAATAACCGCGACAGTGTCGGAGGAGTCCGAGAGGGTGATGAAGAACGAGTAGTTGATAATGTTCGGCTGGCGTCGCTGCGCATACGCTACCTGCGGCCCCGCGACCAGCAGCGCCGCGAACACGACCGACCCCGCCCGACTCCGCCCGACTCCGCCCGTCACAGCCCGCCTCTGTCCGTCACCGTCCGCCCCCGTCCGCATACACCCCGCCCAACGCCGCCTTCCCCTCCGGCATCTTCTCCCGGCTCCCCACCGCCTTCTCCGCCGCGCGCTCCACCTCCGCTGTCACCTCGGCCTCCACCGCCTCCAGCTCCTGCGCCGTCCAGCCCTCTTCCTTTAGATACTCCTCGTACAGCCCGATCGGGTCGCGCTGCCCCCACGCCTTGAACAGCTTGTCCGGGAACGTCTCGCGCGCCTCGCGCTCGTCGTGCGTCGCATGCCCGCCCATCCGGAATGTCTCGGCGACGAGGAGCGCCGGGCCCTCGCCCGTGCGGCAGCGGGCCGCCGCGATCCGCGTCGCCGCGTACGCGTCGAGGACGTTGTTGCCATCGAGCTTCGCGCCCCACACCCCGTAGCTCGCCGCCCAGTCGTCGAAGTTCGCGGGCAGGTGATGCTGCTGGAGCGTGGTGCCGAGCGCGACCTGGTTGTTCTGGATGATGAAGATGACGGGGAGTTTCTGCACGGCGGCGAAGTTCGTGCCCTCGTGCGCCGCGGCGGTCTTGGTGGACCCGTCTCCCACCCACGTGAGGGCGACTCGCGGCTCCTTGCGCAGCTTGAAGCCCAGCGCGATCCCTGCCGTCACGGGCACGACGTCGCCCACGTGCGAGATCGGCTGCAGCACGCCGTATTGCATCCCGCCCACGTGCAGGTCACGGCCGCCGGAGGGCGAGTCGGCGCTGCCGAGATACGCGCGCAGCATATCGGCGACCGGCATCCCCAGCTCGCAGCACGCGGCGGCGTTGCGGATCATCGGCGCGACGACGTCCTTGCCGCGCTCGAGGGCGTGCACCGGGCCCACCGTCGTGGCCTCTTCGCCCGTGCCCAGCCACGCCTTGGAGATGACGCCGGTCTTGACCCAGCGCTTCAGCTGGATGTCGTGCAGCCGGGCGCGCAGCAGCCCAGCGTACAGCGCGCGGTGATCGTCGTCCTCGAGCACCTCGACGATCGCCCGCCGCTCCGCGTCGCGCTCCACCGTTTCGCGGAACGCCCGCACCAGCGCCTGGTCGGGCCTCCACGCTAAGTACTCTGGGGGGTCAAAGGCAGGAAAGCGCTGCATAGTGGGAAACTATACCGAGTCGGGCAGGGTCGGGCGGGGAGGGGCAGTGTCGGGCACGGCGGCTGACACCGGCCGACTCTGGCCGACACCGCCCGACTCCGCCCGACGATCCTACGGTATTCCGCTGTCGCTCCTCCCCACCACCAGCCCATCCCGCTTGAACACGGCGCCGCCCTTCATCACGAAGTCCA
>Ga0209376_1005706_pt1 | contig 10235 bp, 15 predicted proteins | sample GraSoiAngelo_134_FD_185891 | JGI IMG/M metagenome (GOLD analysis project Ga0209376, IMG submission 185891) | Grasslands soil microbial communities from the Angelo Coastal Reserve, California, USA - 14_0929_05_30cm (SPAdes) (version 2) | ecosystem: Environmental > Terrestrial > Soil > Grasslands ... | reverse complement strand
CCGCTTTGATCATCATCATCGCTTTGCGTGGACGTTTCAGCGCGGCGATGAATTCCTCGATCGTCTTGGTCGACGTGATTTTTTTTCCTTTGCCGCGGGTGGTCACAAATTTTTCGGTGACCGCAGCGGTGCGATTGAAAACGGCGACGGAAAATCCTTTCGATTCCATGTTGAGGACAAGATTCTCGCCCATTACCGCCAGGCCGATCAGGCCAATATCCGATTGCATCGTCATGATTTTGAGGAACTGGTTTTAAGGTGCATTCAATCCAAGGCAAGGCAGTAAACGAGTAACACCGGGGAATGGCAAATTGTGATTGTGAAGTGGCACTTGTGAGCGGTCCGCTCGGTCTCACTTTGCCGGAAACCGCGTTAGGCGCGGGTGCGATCGTTGAGTTTTTCGGAAACGTTCGTCCGCTGGAAAACGGAGAACAAATTGATGGGATCCAATACGAGGCGCATCGTGAAATGGCTGAGCATCAGCTGCGAAAAATTGCGCACGAAGCCGCGGAGCGATTCGATCTTCTGGCGATCCGGCTGCGTCATTGCCTCGGTTTTGTCGCAGTGGGTGAAACCTCATTATTCTTGCGGGTCGCGGCCGCGCATCGGGGGGCCGCGTTCGAAGCGAGCCGATGGATCGTGGATGAGTTAAAAAAACGGGTGCCGATTTGGAAATCGGTTAGGTTCCGGGTTGACCGAAGAACGAAAAAGGAAGTTCTGTTCCGGCGTTGATATGAATTGGGCGAATCGTCTTACTCTCAGCCGGCTTGCCTTAACCATTTTGTTTGTCGCGGCGCTGAGCTCGCCCTGGCGTTACGCACACACTGCCGCGTTGATCACTTTTCTCGTCGCTGGTATCACCGATCTTTTTGATGGCGAGATCGCGCGCCGTTATCAAACGGTTACAAACTTCGGAAAGTTGATGGATCCACTGGTGGACAAAATCATGATCGCGGCGGCCTTCATCTCGCTCGTGCCACTGCGCGCGATTCCAGCGTGGGCGGCGACGGTGGTCGTCGGTCGAGACTTTTTAATCACGGGGCTGCGTTTAATGGCGAGCGCAAAGGGGCAAGTGTTAACAGCGGAGCGTTTGGGCAAACACAAGACTTCCTGGCAAATCATAACGGTCATTTTCTTTCTCACCTTGCTTGCGATCGCGGAATGGAGCCGGAACATCATGGCGAGCGATTGGTGGCAGCGCGCCTGGAACGAAGCGGGGGCCGCCTTGGTATGGTTAACTGTCGCGTTGACCCTTTATTCCGGCCTTGGCTATGCCTGGCGACACCGCACTGTCATCGAGGCGGATCTTTAATCGAAACCGCCAGTCGTGGATGGTCAGACTTCTGATCCAGCAATTGTCCTTTAGAAGGAAATGGTTATTCCGGCAAAGTAGCGGTTGCGGGAATAGGAAGTGACAGATTGCAGCGGGTCTAATACGGTTGCACCCGAACCACGGTCGACTTCGGTGTGACGGTAACCGGCATTAACTGCGCAACGTTGCGTGATGGCGTAGCGCACGGAAGGCGTGATATCAAAGGTAGTTTCAGTCGATGATCCTCCGAGAGATCCGCTCGATATTTGATTGTTAGCTTCATTGTCGCCGTGAGAGTAGATGAGCGCGAGGCTGGCAGAGATCCGCGCAGTTATCGCATAATTCAGTTTCAGGTTGGTTCGAAAAGTCTCGCGGCCCGCGGCCCGCTGCACGTCGGACTCTTCGATCGAGTAACGATTTGTCCAAATGATATACGTACTCGCGGCCGATTGCCCATGTGCGGTTCTCCCTTGGGACCCCAACTCGTACTGAAGCGATGTCTCCACAAAAGGCGAAGTCCGCTCTCCACCATTTTCCGAGCGAAATTGGACGCCACTCTGCAAACCGGCTTTGAAACGTGGACTAAAGGATTGCTCCAGCCCTGCGATTAGGGATTGAGTGGTCGATGCGCTCCCACTGTTTTGAGTTTCATTGATACTGAACCGGTACGTCCCTGAAACAGTTGTAGTTGGCATCCAAAGATACCGCAGCTGCTGCGAAAATGCATTTTGCATACGATCGTGCCCCGAGGCCGCGGGGCTTTCATACTCGAGCGCGTAAAGGGCATAGCCGGTGACACTCGATAACCTGGGTGACAATCTGTAATGAGCGGAAAGTCGATTCTCCGAACGAAAGTAATTTCCCAGCCGGTTAATCCCGCTGAGCGCGGTCCCCAACTCCGGCTGGGATTCGTAGGCTGAGGACGTCGAAAAGTTGAGCGTCAATCGCGGCGTGACTTTATATGCCGCGGAAAGGTTCAGATAGACAATAGGGTCATAATCGCGGCCACCCGGATGATCAAAATAATAGTTGATTCCGCCGCCTGTTAAGAGGTCCATTGCGAGCCGCGCGCTGCCGAATTGATATCTGAAGTTGGCGTTAGGATTCGCATACCAGGATGGTGAACCAGTTGGAGTCAGGTTTACGTTATCGTCGTAGCCACCGTTGAGCGAACCTGAAAGATGGAAATGCCGACCAATATCGAATTGCGGGGCGTTGACTTCGGTGCCAGCGACCGGGCTCCCCTCATCCGGACGAATTTGCACAGGTGCTTCGGGGGTGAGTTCAGGGGAAGGCGCTGCCTCCGTTTGTCCTCCGTCCCCGACTCAGGCGCGGGCAAATCAACTTGTGCTTCCAATTGTCCGGCAATAGCTAGGGCGGCGAGAATAAGGGCAAGCCGGGAATAATTCGTAATTATCACGATATCTATAATGGAAACGCGTCTTCGGGATTGCGATTGAAACAAACTAGCCGCGGCAGCGTAGAAACTCATGCTATACAAATCAACCCTTTTCCCGTTTAAAGCTTGAGAGCGCGATTCGTGCCGAATGGGCCGTTGGATTTTGGGATTAGACGTCGGTGGTAAAGAAATGGATTTGCCGGAATTACCCAGTCAAGCGGGTGAAGGGAATCGAACCCTCGTCAGTAGCTTGGAAGGCTACAGCTTTACCATTAAGCTACACCCGCGTTAGGGCTGCCCAAGTTGCCGTGCCTGCGTGTTCCTGCCAAGTGCTTTTTCCATGGCATCGCGACTTGCCAACCCCTGCCGTCGCCACTAGCACTCTCCTATGAAGCGAATCGCCCTTTTCTTCCTGCTCGCCGCGGCCGCCTCTCTCCGCGCGGATCTTACTCTCGTCCAGAAGGTCGACATGGCTGGCACTCCAGGTGAAATGACGATCAAATTCAAAGGCGATAAGGTGCGGGTAGATCCTGCCCCGCAGGTGTCGATGATCACCGATGCGAAAACCGGCGACACCGTCACCCTGCTTCATGGGGAAAAGAAGGCGATGCGAATTTCGGGAGACAAAATGAAAGCGGCAGCGGAAATGGTTAAGAAGTTTGCCGGAGCTACTCCGGCTGAGCAAAAATCCAAGCTGACTCCGCTTGGCCGCAAGGAAACTGTGAACGGCATGCCGACAGATGTTTTCACCACCGACACGGCAGTGGGTAAAGCAACTTATTACATCGCCAGCAACTACCCGGACGGGGCCGCGATTATGAAGGAAATGAAGACGGCCCAACCATCCGCTTTGGCGAACTCTGGCACGAATGTTCCCGATTTTAGGGACCTGCCTGGGGTCCCGGTGAAAATTGAGATGGATACGGTAAGAGGGCACGTCATAATGACCTTGGTTTCGGTCAAGCGCGATCCGATTCCGAGCAGCGAATTTTCCGTCCCGGCGGATTACACGGAAATGAAAATGCCCGATATTTTCGGCGGGAAAAACGCGCCGGATAATCCGGCGGAGAAAGTGCCGGCATTGCCGCGGGTCGTGCCAATGCCGTCCGCCACTCCATAATTAGGGCGCCTGCAGTGGCGTTGCCATTTATTCTCGCGTCGAATTCGCCGCGGCGACGGGCTCTTTTGGCTGAGGCGGGTTATGAATTTGAAGTCATTGCCACCAACGTGAGCGAAGTGGCGACGGCACATTTATCCTTGCGCGAGCTGACAATCGCGAACGCCACACGCAAAGGATTGGTTGTCTCCCATGTCCACCCAGATCGGATCATCCTCGCGGCCGACACGCTTGTCGCGATCGAAGGCGAAGTTATCGGCAAGCCGCGTGACCTGAATCAGGCGCGCGTGATTCTGCGCCGATTGAGCGGACAAACGCACGACGTCTGCACGGGGGTTTGCATAGTGAGTCCACAAAAGAAGATCAGCTTCGCTGAAATTTCACAGGTGCGTTTTCGCAAGCTGAACGAGAGCGACATCACCAATTACTTTCGCGTCGTGAATCCGATCGACAAAGCTGGCGCCTACGCCGCACAAGCTGCCGGCCGACGTATCATCGCATCGGTTGAAGGTTCGTTTACGAATGTGATCGGTCTGCCGATGGAACGCACGACCGAAGTGCTCGCGCAATTTGGACTGTACCCTGTTAACGTGTCTCGACCGCAACCTCCGGCGGAGTCGTCGCAGCGTGGACCGGTTCGCGTTTTAAGACTCGATACAAAAACCAGACGATGAAACAGTTTGCTGCGAGAATAATGACCGCAGCGAAGCTGGGGCGATAGTAAATGTGGCGTACTTCCAGCGGAATCAATGCTCCGGTGGCGAAGACCATGAGATACTCCGCCCACCGTTTTTGTAAATAAACGCCGACGCCTTCGGTGAATAGGACTGCGGAATAAAAGAGGCTGAGGAAGCCGGTTGCGCGCCAGACGCCGCCGCCAGCCAGCATCGCCTGTAAGCGGTTGAGTAAGTAATGCACCACTTTGCTATGCTTGAGCAGGATCTCATCTGCCACCCAATCCGAAATGTTATCCATCCAAACGGCGCGCGAATTCAAAAAAAGGATCGAAATCCCAAGGACGAGAAGCAGGATTCCTTTGCCGATCTTAAAAAGCGCGATCAGCTTGAGATAACGAACGCGGTGTTGCGGCCGCAGAATCTTGAGGTCAGCCGTGGAATGAGACACCCGTAATCTTCCCCTGATCTGCTTCACTCCGCAACGATTGCGCTCCCGCGACAGCAGACCTCCAGCTTGTTTCCATCGGGATCTTCAAAAAATAACGCGTAATAACCAGGACTGTATTCAGGCCAGATTTGCGGCCCTTCAAGGTTTTGTCCGCCGGCTTCGCGCACAATTTTGGCCACGCGATCTACCTGTCCGCGCGTCTCCGCCCAAAAAGCGATCCGTGTCTCGTTTGGGCGATGATTAGCATCTTCGGTAAATCCGAAAAATTCCGATGGTTTACCTCCGCCATCTTTTTCGAATGCGCCCCACTCTTCCGCGCTTTTGTCCAGAGTAAATCCAATCGCCGGCAAGATCTTGGCGAAAAACTCCTGCGCTCGCGTCCGGTTTCGCACGCGCAGATCGATATGATCAAAGAGGCGACTTTGCAAAGTTCCGAGTTGTTTTTGTCCCGCACAGAGTCGGGTTCGATCACCTTTCGCTTCCTAACAAAAAGTCAGACCGGCCAAGGAGCGGCGAACTCGCCTACTCGGCTTCGTCTTTCAACAGCGAGCGAATCTCGCCGCGCAATTCCGCCGAATTCTCGTGGCCATGGGCCGAAACGGCGTGTTGTACCGCTGCATCGAGAACTTCTTCCTCGGTGCCGGAAATCTTCAATGAGCAGGTCTTCTCACTGGGATAGTCGCGGCAGTCGATCGATTTTCGAGTCGCCATAAGTCAACTTTTCTTTAGTTCAGCCAAAGCTTGCAGTACTTCCTCGCTGTGGGTCGGTGGTTTCACTCCCGTAAATACTTTCGCGATTTTCCCTTCCGGGCTGATGATGAATGTATTGCGCGCCGACATCTTCTTCCCGTCGTAATCCTTCACCGAGCCATAGGCCTCCGACACCTTGGCATTGGTATCGGCCAGTAGCTTAAAGTTCAATCCTTCCTTTGCACAAAAGTTCTTGTGCGATTCGGCGTTGTCTACACTGACTCCGAGGATGATAGCACTGGCGTTTTGGTATTTAGCTAGATCGCGCTGAAAGTTTTGCGCTTCCAGGGTGCAACCACTGGTAAAATCCTTTGGGTAAAAATAGAGAACGACCCATTTGCCCTTGTAATCATTCAAACTAACCTGCCTGCCGTCGTTGGAAGGAAGAGTGACCGCGGGCGCGACCGCGCCGACTTGTGGTGTGGTTTGTGCCATGGTGAATGATGCTGCCGCCAGAAAAATGGTAGTTGCTATAGTGGTCTTCATGGTAAGGCTTCACTTAACTGCACGCCCGCTTCTTCGCAAACGCCGTCCAGTAGGTTCCAGTAAGCATCAAGCGCTTCCTCCGCCGCATTCATGACCGCGCTCGGTGAGGTACCGGCATCGAGGCAGCGAGCGAGCGCGGCACGTTCGGCGGCGCGATGCTCCAGGTCAGCCGTGGCATGAACGGCAAAGTAGCTCAATGCTTCAGGACTTTTTATTTTATAGGATTCACGCAGCCCGCGCATCTTCTCACCGGCTACTTCTGGCTGCTGGGATTCGTAGGCATAAAGGGCGGTGAGTCCGCTGGCGATGTCCTGGCTAGTTAAACGATCGAAGGTGGAGGTGGTGTTGGCTACTTTGGCAAGCGGATGGGCTCGTTTGACTTTGTCTCGGTCTTGTCCGGTCGCTGTCGCAAAATCAAGCCATAGCTCGGGATGCGGCGCGGGATTCGTCAGTTCGTCGAGTAAATTCTCCTCCAGAGCGCCCCTGGTAGATGAATCGACTGCACAGTGAATCGCGTTCTCCAGATAAATCGGGAACGTTGCGACATGGGGATAATAGACGCGGGAGTAGGTTGCAAGCTGATCGCGGCTCAGCTCGCCGCGTTTCCAGACACGGTAGAAGGGATGCCTCAGGATCGATCGCTCGCGAATCAAATCATCCAAGGCACGCAGGGTTTCTTCGGTTCTCATAGAGGTACAATGCTTCGGCGGCTCCTCGCCGGAACGCAAGTCTAAAAAATTTCTTCCACGTGCACGTGCTAGGCGACCCAGTTCCACTGGGAATGCATCAGCATGAACAGGGCAGCCACCATGGCCGAGGCGGTGACGTAGGCGAGATGAAAAGCGCGACTGTGAGCGCCGATGAGCGCGAGGACGATAAAGAGAGGAAAAATGACGAGGTCAAAGCGCGGAATGGACCCGAGTACCCCCCAACAAGAAAAGAAGACCACTGCTGTCCAGATGTAAACGCTATAAGAGACCCGCAATCGTCGCAGGCCGGCTATAGCCGCGCCCAGCAATAAAAGAAGGAAACAAAAATCGAGTTTATCGTGGTGCTCTGGACTTAGTGGTGGTGCATGCCGTAGGAACCAGGCAAGAGGGCGCCATGGCCACATCAAATGCCGTCCCCAGGTATTCTGGACATCGAACATGACAGTCCAGCTACCGAACTTCAGCTTTAAAAACAGCGCGAAGGCAAAGAGTGCAGCCGGAATTAGTGCAAAAGCTGCAACGTCCCATCCAACCTTTCGCAAGCTGAAGTTGCGTTCGCGGAAATACTCAATCAATAAAGGAAGAGCGAGAATGATTCCTTGAGAACGAGTCAGCGTTCCCAGAGCGGCGAAAATACAAGCCAGCAGCCACCGGTTATTGCGTGCGTAATAAAACGCACCCAAGGTCAATGTTAGGAACAATGATTCGCTGTAAACGCCGGAGAAGAAAAAGGTCGTCGGAAAGATTAAGAGATAAGTAATTGCGCGGGAAGTGATTTCCTCGTCGAAGTCCATCGCTAGAAGAGCTCGGAAGTAAGTAAGACCAATAAGCAAGGCGATGTTCGAAAGGGCGATCGCGGTTACTAACCACCAGTACTCGTTCGGAGGGAGAAAAAGCAGTGCATGAATAGCCCGGATAAGGAGCGGGTAAAGTGGGAAGAAAGCAGCGTTGCTGGGAGAGCCGGGCTCATAACGATACTGATCGCGCGCAATCTCGACATACCAGCCGGCATCCCAGCGCGATAACATGTTTACCCAGGGATGAGAAGTTGAAGAAATGCGATTGACCACGGCGTGCTTGTTGCCATCAGAGCCGATCTCCCAGGCTGAGGGAAACGTGACGGTAAGCGGAAGTAAACGAACCCCCAGCCATCCAACCAGCAGGAGAGCTAATCGGGTAATAGCAAACGGGGTGATTACATCGCCCCATTCAGGTATTTTGGAAAAGGCAGTACCGATTCGCGCTTTCAAAACTTCCGGGCGAGTGATCAAAGGTGACGAGGATCTGGACAATCGGACATTCCACTCGAACAATCGAGGAGTTTATTGGCGCATTGCAGGCAAACGGAATTGAGCTCGTCGCCGATGTTCGCCTCTTACCAGGCTCGAAGCGCTATCCGCAGTTTAACAAAGAAGAGCTGGCGAAATCTCTCAGACAGGACGCGATTGGTTACGAACATTTCCCGGAACTAGGAGGGCGGCGAAAGGCATGGAAGGACTCGCATAACACCGCTTGGCGCAACGAATCATTTCGCGGTTACGCGGACCACATGGAAACAGCGGAATTCGCCAGTGGAATTGCACGGTTGCGGAAAATGGCAGACGGCCATGGCGCCAGCGCAATCATGTGCGCCGAAGTGGTATGGTGGAGATGCCATCGCAGTCTGATTGCCGATTATTTGAAGGCACATGGTGTTGAAGTCATTCACATCATTGATGCCAGTAAAACCGAGCCGCATCCTTTTACTTCGGCAGCTAGGATTGTGGATGGAAGGCTTAGTTATTCCGCGAACCAGCCGGAGCTGTTGTAGAATGTCTGTGTCAGACGCAATCCAATGAAAGGGCCGTATGCCTATTGACTAGTCCGGGGGGTCATAGACCGCCGCTACAGGGTCAACGCCAATTGCGGTGCGCTTCGTAAGCAGGAATCGGCGGCGACGTTCTTTCGCGCTCCAACATCCTTTCCGCGAGCCAATGAAACCATTCGTTCCCGGTTTCCCGGTTCAGGGTCCGTCGCCATTCTTCAGAATAAACTTTCAGTTTCTGCCACGAGATCACAAGTGGACCGCTGAAGAAATCATCCACCAAATCAAGCGTCACCTCGCGGCGAAAAACAAGAACGCCAAGGCTTTCCCAGGTGAGCGAGACCAAATAGACCGCATCTTCGCCATCGGGTCCGAGCACTTCTCGTATTTTTGCAGCGTCGGCTCCATCGGGTAAGGAGAGGACGCGACGCAATGCAGCGGTAAACGCCGGGCTCTGAAATGACCGTACTAGTTCAAGCATGGCATCGCGCTGCCGCCGTTGCCGATACTGTCGGATTTGTGCCGCTGCGAAAATGACACCCGCGGTCACCGCGATGGCGTTAATCAAATTCGCGAGCGTGGAGATATCCATTGGCGTTGATTATAGAGAGCCCGATATTCCCGAAAAGTGTGAGTTGGGTCGGGTCGGGACGATTGGACTTATAATTGGCATCCTTGATGCGAAATCGTAAGTGTCGTGGCCACCTGCCTGGTTTCCGTCACACAAACGTAGCTTGCGATTATTTCGTTCCGGCGGGTAGTCTCAAATTCTTCCTATGAAGCCGGCTGAATTGGTTAGTCGGGACGACGATCCGGTGTGTCTCGCTCCCGGTCAGACTCTGTTTCGCGAGGGCGAGACAGGTGATTGCATGTATGTCTTGCTAGAAGGGTCGGCTGATGTGTTCGTGGGCGAGGTTCTGGTCGAAAGCGTAACTCCCGGCGCCTTGCTCGGAGAAATGGCGCTGGTGGATTCAAGCCTGCGCACCGCCACGGTGGTTGCGACCATGCCAGCGCGCCTGGCCAGGATCGACGAGCGCCGCTTCCATTTTCTCGTTCAACAGACGCCCTATTTCGCCACGCACGTGATGAAAGTGCTCGCGGAACGGCTGCGTCATATGAACTCGATGACGAGAAATCAGGTGGCGGCCTGGGAGTATGTTTGGGTCGGCCGGGACTCGAACCCGGAACCAACGCCTTAAAAGGGCGCTGCTCTACCGATTGAGCTACCGACCCGAGGGACTTTTTGTAATGCAGTTCGCAGATTGCTGCAAGAACGGTCGAGGGACTGTTCGATATCGTCCTGAGAAACAGGACGCGACAGCGTAAGTCCCTCCAGACTAAAAAATCGGCGGTCATAGACCGCCACTACAGAAGAGGAATCAGATCGCGCAGGGAATTCTTGTTGCGATCTAATTTGAAGATCATCAGGCCTGCGCCAGCAGCGGTTTTCCAGTCGCGCTCGGGATCATCACCGACGTGCAAGACGTGGCCGGGTTGCAGCTCGAGAAACTTGAGGGCGCGACGGAAAACTT
>Ga0209376_1005702_pt1 | contig 10240 bp, 7 predicted proteins | sample GraSoiAngelo_134_FD_185891 | JGI IMG/M metagenome (GOLD analysis project Ga0209376, IMG submission 185891) | Grasslands soil microbial communities from the Angelo Coastal Reserve, California, USA - 14_0929_05_30cm (SPAdes) (version 2) | ecosystem: Environmental > Terrestrial > Soil > Grasslands ... | reverse complement strand
CGCCTCATCGAGGCAGGGCTGAGACCAAACAGAATCACCATCGTCTCAAACACTCCGCCTCTTGATCGATGGACAATGGAAGATCATCCCGAAATGCCTTTAGACAGTCCGGACGGGGTTAATCTCGTTTACTTGGGTAATCTCGACGGGAGTCGTGGCATCGACACTGCAATCCGCGCCATGAGACTGCTGAAGGATATGAGACAACGCGCCAGGCTGACGATCATTGGTACCGGCCCGAATATTGACCAATTTCGAAGCTTGGCAGTTCACTTAGGGGTAACAGACTGCCTTGACATCATGGGTCGGCTGCCATTTTATCGTGTCCAGTCCATCATGGCAGAAGCTCACGTCGGTCTCATTCCGCACTATGCTACCAACGCATGGAATGCAACGATCCCCAATAAGCTTTTTGACTATATGGCGATAGGCAAACCAGTCATCGTTTCCAGCGCAAGACCGACTCGTAGGATTGTAGAGGAGACTCAGTGTGGTATGGTGTTTCAAGATAGAGATCCTGGAAGTCTTGCCGAGACGATCTTAGCCATGTCCAAGCGCAGTGTCCGGGAGGACCTAGGCAAACGAGGGAAAGCAGCAGTGCACGAGCGCTTCAATTGGACTGTGGATGAACAGCGACTACTACAAGCTATCGAGCTCACCATAGCAGCAAGAGAGAATACATAATGTGCGGCATCGTTGGTATCGTTGAGTCGAGCGGTCGGCCAGTGAACCATTCATGGCTGGAGGCCATGAATGGATCGATTCGTCACCGAGGCCCCGACGACGATGGCTTCTATGTGAATGGCGCAGTTGGCTTGGGGATGAGGCGGCTCTCTATCATCGATGTGGAGGGAGGCCATCAACCCATTCACAACGAAGACAAGACCGTGTGGGTTGTGTTCAACGGTGAAATCTACAACTTTAGGGAGATCCGTGAATCTCTCGAGAAGCGCGGTCACCAGTTTCAGACTGACAGCGACACCGAGACGCTCGTGCATCTGTATGAGGAGTTTGGGGCAGAGGGGATCAGCCGGCTCCGAGGAATGTTTGCATATGCCCTGTGGGACGAGAACCGTGAGCGTCTCATCCTCGCCCGAGATCGTATAGGCATCAAGCCACTGTATTACTCATTCGCAGGTGGAAGGCTGTTGTTTGGTTCTGAACTGAAGTCATTTCTAGCTGTGCCAGCTTTTACGCCGGAAATAAACCCCTCTGCTATCGAGGCGTATCTCACCTATCTCTATATCCCCGGTCCTCAGACGGTCTTTCGAGGCGTGACCGAGTTGCCGCCTGCCCATTATTTGGTTTATGAGGCAGGGAAGCTCTCTCTCCGACGGTATTGGACCATTGACTATCGCGGCGACCACACATTCTCAACGAAGGAATGGGAGGATCGTTTTCTGGGCCTGTTCAGAGAGAGTGTGAAAAGCCATTTGGTCAGCGATGTTCCACTCGGAGCTTTCCTCTCAGGGGGCATCGACTCCAGCGCTATAGTTGGGATCATGGCGCAAGAGTCGAGCAAGCCGATCGAAACCTTCACGGTTGGACACGAAGGGAAGGGATCGTTTCAGGACGAACGGGCCTATGCACGGCTCATCGCGGAGCGCTTTGGCACGCATCATCATGAATTCATGGTGACGCCTGATATTCGTGACCTCCTCCCGAAACTCGTGGCCTGTTTTGATCAACCCTTTGCGGATTCGTCCGCTATTCCGACCTACTACATTAGCGAACTCACCAGACGTCATGTGACAGTTGCCCTCTCCGGTCTAGGGGGTGATGAGATCGGCGGTGGATACGAACGATACCTCGGGATGCTGTGGATCGAACGCTATCGAAAGCTCCCTCGATTTCTACGCCAGAACCTCATCAAGCGTTTGGTTAGTTCTCTGCCTGATCCAGAATCGGGTAAACGATGGGCAGATCGACTCAAGCGGTTTGTCCATTCCGCCGAGATGGGTTCTGTAGCATCCCAATATGCCTCCCTTATTACGACCTTTTCGGCAGATGAGCGGCGGCTCCTGCTAACACACGACTTTCTTGAAAAAGCGGAAAACTCTGAATCCCCGGACGAACTACTTGACCACCTTTTCTCGTCTCAGAATGCCGATACGATTCTTCATCACGTAATGTTGGCCGATTTGCGGTTATATTTACCCAACGATCTCCTCGTCCTCACAGACCGGGTCAGCATGTATCACTCCCTCGAAGTCCGAGTGCCATTTCTTGATCATCCGCTCGTGGAGCTCATGGCGAGGATCCCTACGGAGTACAAAATTTCTGCTCGGGGTAAAAAGACTCTCCTGAGAGGAGCATTCCGCGGACTGCTCCCTGGAGCCATCCTGAATCGGAAGAAACTCGGCTTTTCCGTCCCGCTCGCGCTCTGGCTCCGAACCGATCTCCAGCCAATGATGCGGGAGATACTGTCAATTGACGAAATCAAGCGAGTTGGCTTTCTGCAGTATTCGAAGGTAGAGCGAATCATTAATGAGCATCTTAGCGGTCGAGCCAATCATGAGAATAAACTCTGGGGGTTGATTAACCTAGTCTATTGGTATCTTTCAATTAGTCGGTGACTAGGTATTGAACTGAAGGTCAGTTCCAAATAGACGTCGAGACCCGAGCAAATCATCCCTTACTCCAGCCTCCGTATGGAATTGTCACGCGCAATAGAGGTCGGCAGTTATAAAAATGCCGAATCATATGCTACGCAGGCATCCAGAGAGGGCGTAGGGTTTCGCGTTCTCTTGGTGGCACTGTGGTTGGTATTTGACTATGGCCGTCCCAGTAATCCTCTCCACATACCCATGGTGATATCAGCGTTGCTCTTCCTGGCTTGGATATTCCACCCACACAAGAAATGGAATGTACAAATTTGCTGCTTTCTCATCTTCCTGGGAGTGATGTTGATTGACATACCCTTAGCTGCCAATAACCATGAGGCATTCTGGAGCACTTACGGCATGGCGGTAGTTCTGCTGACCGCAGTCATACCTCTCATCCACGTTGTGGATTCACTTCGTAAGCTTGCTTTTCTCATAAATACATGGATGGTTGTCTTCCTCTACGTGGGAGTATGGGCTATTTTTCACGAAGGCTGGGGGCCGGCACTCGACATGGGCCACGACGAGAACTACGTTGGGACTCTGATGACAATGGCTCTGCCCTTTGCGTTTTTTTATCTGTTTTTCGAATCGGGTCTGATCAGGAAAGCTCTTCTTGTGGTGTTTTGTGTGTCGTACCTCGGGGCGATAGTCGTAGGATTGTCCCGCGGAGCATTCATAGGGCTGTGTTTTGTTTTCCTATATTGCCTGAAGCACTCTCCCCGGAAATGGATAGGATGGACGGTTGGCTTCGTCCTGGTACTAGCTCTCTCGTTCTTCGCAACTGAGAAGTACTGGAATGAGGTGTCCAGCATTAAAGATACAGATAGGGGTTCTGCGAGTGATAGGCTGGATTTCTGGGAAATAGCCACGCGGGAGTTCTTGCATTATCCGCTTACTGGCGTGGGACCCGGAAACTTTACCTGGCGAGCGGGGGAATTCCAGTCCGCTGAGCAGCTTCTGAGATGGGGCCATTCTTTGGAGGGAAACTATGTGGCCCACTCACTGTACTTCGAACTGCTAGCAGATCTGGGGCTTGCAGGGGCTATCCTTTTCTTGGTTATTCTTTATCAGAATTACAAGGATCTGAAGCTGGTCAAACAAGTGATTAAACGGGCGCGTGATCGCCTAAATAAGGAAATCGTTGTCCTTCCTGATGAACAGAAAGCTTTACGCTTAGAAGATCTTGCACGGGCTGATTGTTACCGAAACGCTCTGACCGGAAGTTTAATCGGGTGCTTAGTCCCCAGTGCATTCCTTTCGACTCTTTATTTTTCGTATTTTTGGGTCCTAACGGGGATGATTGTCGCGCTAAGGGAAATCTGTCTCACAAAATGGATGCATCCCAACGAGAAAGACAATCAATTCATTCCTGCATCGCTGCATGAGAAGTTTAATCAGGTCAAGCCCATTCCTTGATAGCGCCTCCAAAGTTGAGAAAGCACCTATTAAACATATCGCTGGTTTTGGCATCTCTCGCTTTTGGTTGTCTTGCTAGTGAGATTGGCCTGCGGATCTTTTATCCGCAGAATATGAGTGTGTGGACAACCACGAGAGATGGCATGTCCACACACTGGCACAATACCACTAAGTATCGTCCTGAATTTCATCAAGAAGTCCGGATCAACTCACTCGGAATGAGAGATCGTGAGCACCAGATTGAAAAACAGGAAGGAGTCTTTCGCATCCTTCTTCTGGGCGATTCCTTTATGGAAGCTTTTCAAGTCAGGTTCGAAGACTCGTTTCCTCATCTATTGGAAGATTCTCTCAGTAAGAGGGTGACCTTTCCGGTCGAAGTGATCAACCCGGGTGTAAGTGGTTGGAGTACTGATGACCAGCTAACCTATTTGATGAGGTACGGTCTAAATCTGAAGCCTGATCTCATCTTGATCGCCATGACACTGCATAATGACATCAGTGAAAATCTTCGAGAACAATTTCACTTTATGCAGGACGGACACCTTTATGAGCGGCCCAAGCAGGACATTCCCCTGAATAACTTTGTCATACTGCGGTCCAAGCAATTTCTAGGGAGTAATTTACACATAGTTCCGCTGATCAGACGTTATTTAGACTCGGACAAGGTCAGGGAAGCTGGTGGGCTCTTGGATCTGCACGTAGCCCATCTCATCAGCGCAATTCCAGACGATCAAATCCGCTTGGGCTGGGATATGACGCATCAACTCCTCCAGAAAACTAAATCGGTAGGTGAAGGGATTGGAGCAGAGTTGGTAGTCTGCTTGCTGCCGCTGGAGATCCAGGTGTCGCATGATAGTCTTTCTCAGTTTGTCAGTTCTCAAGGCCTTGATATTGAGAAGATAAGTCTGGAGAAGCCCCAACAAGTCATGAAGGAATGGGGACGTAGCACAGGGACCGAAATAATCGATCTGTTGCCAGGTTTTAGGAAATGGATGGAGAGCGGCCAGCCTGATTTATTTCTACAGATGGACGGGCACTGGAACGAGGCTGGTCATCGCCTTGCTGCATCAATAGTCAGTGAAGAGTTGATTAGCAGAAACATTGTAACTCGAGATACTCTAAAGCAAGAACAATCACTGGGAACAGTTCACTATCCGCGGCGCAAGACATAGACGATTAAGAGGAACATGAGAAACAAGGTTCTTACGGTCCTGTTGCTAGTGGGCTCGCTTTCGCTTGGCGCTTTTATGGGCGAACTTGTCCTCCGTTTCCTTGGGTATCGTGGTGCCCCAGAATCCTTCATGAAGAATGTTCGCTTGGTTGATGATCCCATCATCAATTGGCGCTATGTTCCCGGGTCAATTGTGCAAGAAGGAAGAGTGATTAACGCATATAATAGCATGGGGTTCCGAGACGTTGAGCATAAAATAAGCAAATCCTCCGGCATGACGAGGGTGATTGTTCTCGGTGATTCAGTAGCTGAAGGAGGAGGTGTGGAGTGGGAACACGTATTTGCCAGCATTCTGCAGGCTGAACTTGGAACGAATTACGAGGTCATCAATCTTGCCATGGGGGGGCTGAATACTCCGCAGGAGATTCACTTACTGGCCAGAGAAGGTCTGCAGTACCGGCCAGATCTCGTTATTCTTAACTTCGTTCTCAATGATTGCGATTTTTTTACAGAATATCACGCGGTGCAACGCTACCATGCTAAGAAAGACTCCACAGTAGGCCTTCTTAATATCGGGGTGAATCCGGAATTTAAGCGATTCCTGAAGTCGTCCGCTCTCATTTATTTTGTAAAGGAACGACTAGAAGATGGGTTGGGAAGAATCACCGGGCGTGAAGAAACCAATTACTTTCAACGAATCTGGACTCGTGAAGACAATCGTCAAAAGGTTGTATCGGGGTTTGAGCAACTACAGTTTCTTCAGAAACAAAATGGGTTTCAAGTTGTGGTGATAATTTGGCCGCTTCTTGTTAACTACAAGGACTATAGTTTTCGACTTATTCATGAATGGGTTATGGAGCAGGCTACTTCGAGAGGGTTCTCCTCTATTGATTTACTAGACAGATTCGCGGCACTGTCGTACCGAGATTTACAGGTTACTGCGGAAGATAACGTGCATCCCAATGGTCTTGGGCATAAACTTGGCGTGGAAGCTTTCTTGGAATGGCATCGAATGCGGCGAGGAGTGGCAAGAATACCGGGATCTCCGGAAAATGACCCGGGTTTTGGGTCAACTGAACATGGCCCAAGGTGATCGCCTGAGCCTACGGGATTTAACTAACTCGTAGATTTCTACTTCCTAGCTTTCGGGAATGGGTTAGACGGAATCAGACGTCGCTGCATCTAAGAACAGATGGACATTGGAATGAATATGGGCATATGGTCGCTACGGATGTCGTCATCAAGGAACTGTTTGAGAGACACCTTGTGGGGCCCCAAAAACGACTGGCCTTCTCGTCACGGAAAGGAAACCAAATATCAGATAACCAGTTGCCCCAGAAATCGGATTGATCCTTAATCATGGTAGTGACGAAATGAGGAGGATTTGCAAGATATGGGAGGACGCCTATTCCTGGGATATTGGCGTTGAGAATGGCTACCAGAACCAGCCAAGATTGAATGGAGAATTGTGTGGTTCTGTTTCTTTTCCCAGAGATATACCAGCCGTTAAAGATAAATTTCGCAGGACAATTCGAACAACTCTCGAAAACATCCACGGGATACATTTTTACACTTTGCTCCGTGGTTCTGTTTAGAGCGCGGATGCTATCAGGGTCCTCAATAGCAATCAGGAAGAATTCTTTAAACGAAAATATCCTAAGAAGCGCCTTTACCGATTTCCAGATTTTGTAGCTACCGCCCGACAAATGGGGGAGGCAGGGTTCGAACGCATTCAAAAGGAGTTCTCCGAGGAGAAGTACATTAGTAACCTTCTTACCATGGTTGATGAAGTCGTCAACTCTCAAGAACGTTGTAGATCCAAGTTGTAAGGTAATTATACAAGGAAGAGATGCTGTGAAAGGCGGCTCAGTTCAAATCTTGGGTGTGATACATGAGGACCCATTTTCCTATCAAACGTGGTCCGGGAGCAGTTATTATTTCTTCAGTTCCTTGAAGAACTCTAATCACCTATATAAAGCGATTTCGGCCGAACCTCCGCAATTTGTATCCTATCTATATAAGCTACTGAGTTTTCACCCCGACATGGCGAAGTGGAAGTTCAAATATCATATAAACACGGCCTATTATAAGGAGATGACAAAGGTCGCTCTCAACAAGATCAAGGACTGCAATGATGATGAATACAACATAATCTTGCAGATCGGTGCGTGGTACGATCTCACACGGATCAAGGACAAGCGCACCGTGTCGTATCACGACGGCAACCTGTCCGCCTTATTGAAAAGCCCTTATGGATATCCGCGAATCCGGCGATCGATTATCGAGACAACTCTGAGGTATGAAAAACAACTATACGCAGGCATGGATCACATATTTCCCATGAGTCAATGGTTAGCGAACTCATTTATTCATGACTTCGATGTGGATCACCGGAAGGTGACGCCGGTCGGCGCCGGAATTAATCTCCCTTACATCAGAAAGGTCAACGCGAAGAACTATGACGAACCCAATATCTTGTTTGTCGGAAAGGACTGGGCTAGGAAAGGCGGTCAATACTTGCTCGAAGCGTTTACTCGCGTCCGGCAGGAAGTAAGGCATTCAACATTGACGATTGTAGGGCCGACAATCCCAAGTGACTTTGAAGGAGTGAAATGCACTGGTCACGTGGCGAAGTCTGACACGGGCGGAATAGAGACTTTATTGACAGAATATTCCCGTGCATCTATCTTTGTAATGCCGTCATTGTATGAGCCGTTTGGAATTGTATTTGCCGAGGCAATGGCGCACAAACTGCCATGCGTTGGCACGAATATTTGTGCTATTCCCGAGATTATAGACAATGGTGTTAATGGATATGTGGTTCCAGTAAAGGATAGTAAAGTGCTGGCTACCAGAATGATTGACCTTCTTAAGAATCCAGGGATGTGTAAAGAGTTTGGAGAAAATGCCTTTAACAAATACAGTCAAAATTACACTTGGGATGTTGTAACCCAAAAGATAATTGAGAGGCTTCGCAGCAAGGACTTACAATAGCAAAACTTCATCTGACAGCCGGTAGAGTTATCGAATCCGGCCCGTCTATACTCAACTTCTCGATAGAAGTAGTTTTCATGTTCGGCCAATTCATCACCCGTGAACTTAGGATTCGACTCGCCATACTCGGGTTCTCCTTCTTGTTCATTTTTGTGACGGGGGAAGTGGTCTGCCGCATTTTCATTCCAGACACTCAACTACGCTATATCGATGACGCAGACGCGCTCTATTATCTCGAGCCCAATCAGGTGGGGGCGTGCGTCACTAAACCGACCAGGCTCCATCATGTTATACACGAACGCACCGCGACTTGGGTCACCTTCACCGCCTCGTAACTGGAACTCGCCTTGCTGATCTTCACGCCACACTCGGCCAACGCTCTGCCCTGTCATTGGGCCATACCACGCCCCGCGAGGTTGAGTCGGGAAGTCTGATGCCTCAGTAAGCTTTCGCAAGTCCATCCAGAACTGTGTATTGGCGTATGTCGCACTGCCAAGGGGAACACCAAGGACAAGCAATCTATCGAAGTATGTCATCCAGACTTGATTGAGCGCACCTTTGTTCACCGACTCAATGCTAGGTGTACTTCCATTTGATCGGATACGATCACCCACGTATCGGCCCTGGAGTGTCCCGTCGGGAACCCAGTAGACGTTGAGATCACTTGTAAACCAGAAGATACCAACGCCTGGTACATTCGTGACGCTATATGGACTCGATGTTCCTACGTTCGGGTCAAGGAACCGAATTGAGGCGTCTTCACCATCAGAGGCAACTGCTGATGCTGCATCCTGCCCGAAGTCGATCCCATTAATGATATAATACGCATTAGCTGGAACGCGAATGCGCCAGGATAGATTGTGTCAATACCACGTAGTGTGTAAGGATAGAGTGCGGTGAATAAGCCTGGACGAGATGGCCTAAACGTGGCCCAGTGCCGTAGGCTTAGACGTTTACCTTTAACTAATTCGTAGATTTGCGGGTGCCGCCGGAGGCGGGGAGCTCCCTTGGCCGCCGCTCGTCGGTCCGATGACCTCGGTCCCCGTCCGATAGGCCCCCATGTCGAAGCCCCCTGTCCCTGCCCCTTTGGCGGGCGATCCCGCTTTGAGGTGAAAGTCCGGTGGATTACCAGTCGGATTGACGTAGAGAGGATCGCCCGTGAACCCATGCGCCTCGTAACCCAGGCCCCGAGCACCAATCAAGATATATGATGTTGTGAATTGCAAGGACAATACATTTGTTACTGCGAGCCCACAATAGTCGTTGTAGTCGAGGACGCTGATCGTACTACCACTATCCGTCACGACACCCCAACCATAGCCAGTGGTACAGATGATATTATCCCGAATCGTCACGCCCGTCGTGCCTGTCCCAACATAGAAGCCGGAGCGGACGTTGTAGAAGGAATTATTGTAGGCTTGACAATTGGGACAAGCGCCGCCGCCTCCGGTGTTTGAAAGTCGCATCCCACTAATATCAGTATCGGTTTGGTTATAACAAATATTGTTACGAATAATGGTGCCAGGCTGTTCACTCTGGAGGCATCCTGGCCCAGGGATGTCGTGGACCAAGTTATACTCAAAGGTCGCTGTCCCGACACCAGCAAGCGACTGGTGTTTGTATTTGATACCGACCCCCTCGTTATAGACTTCGTTATGGTGAACCCAGACAAAACTCGTCATCCCTGACTGAAGTCCATCACTAAAGATGGTAATCCCAGCGCGATTAGCAGGGTTCGCAGATTCGGCACCCCCGCAATCATGGAGGACGTTATTCGCGATCTCGAGCGTACCGGCATAGTAATCCTGAACATAAATACATGAGGGATTCCCAAGCGCATCGACATTACTAATAGTTGAGTTACGAATAATGGTATAGCTGGTCGAATCCCCCATATCGACCAAGCGCACGCCGCCAATGCTGCAACCTACGGTGCCATCAAAGTTTCTAATACTGATCCCGTCCCACACGATATTCGGTACTCTTATCAAGACACCGTATGCGCTACTACCAGCGCAGGTGCTAATACCTGTCCCGTCTAATATCGGCGCTT
>Ga0209376_1005699_pt1 | contig 10245 bp, 5 predicted proteins | sample GraSoiAngelo_134_FD_185891 | JGI IMG/M metagenome (GOLD analysis project Ga0209376, IMG submission 185891) | Grasslands soil microbial communities from the Angelo Coastal Reserve, California, USA - 14_0929_05_30cm (SPAdes) (version 2) | ecosystem: Environmental > Terrestrial > Soil > Grasslands ... | reverse complement strand
CGGCTGGTCCGCACCGAAATAGGTTGCGACCGCGGCGGGGACGGTCGCGCAGCGGTCGCCGTCCGTGCGGCAGAGACGGACGTGCATCACGTAGTCGCCGTCCGCCGAGCGCGCGCGCGGCGGGATGACGTAGAGCGCGAAGCGGCGCGGCCCGTGCCCGGCGTCGATCCCCCAGTCGACGTGGAAGCACTCGTCGAGCGGGAGCTCCTGGTCGGCGGGGAGCAGCTCGGGCGCGTAGTAGTCCATGGCGATCGCGGCGAGCGACAGGCCCTCGCGGCTCCACGCGACGTAGAGGTCGCCGAAGGGGACCTCGGGCGCGGGCGCTCTCAGCGCGACCAGCGCGCGTTCCTTCGGCCACTCGGCGAGCGAGCGGTCGCGCGGGTCGATCGGCGCCTCGGGAAGCTCGGCTCGTGGTCGAAGGGACACGACACGCGCGGCGCGGTGGAACGCCGCCAGGCGGGGGTTCACCCGCCCGAGCGCGGCGACCAGCTTCCCGTAGGGCCGGTCGTCGACGTCGACCAGCCCGAAGTCGTAGTCCTCGCCATCGCCGCGCCCGCCGCGCGGATGGTCGTAGTACTGGAACCAGTGCGCGCCGACGACCTCCGGCTCGCGCGCGAAGCGCGCGGCGGCGGCGGCCGCACCGCGCGCCCGCTCGGCCTGCGTCGCCACCGTCATCAGGTGGCCGTTGTTGCGGTTCCCGGTGCGGTTCTCGTTGGCGGCGAAGAACCACTCCGAGACCAGGACCGGCTTGCCGGCGCCGAGCGCGCGCAGGCCGTCGAAGTAGTAGCGCGCGATCCAGCCATCGGGGCTGTCGACGTTGTAGTTGGTGGCGATGGCGTCGACCCACGGTGCCATGGCGCGCACGGCCGCCGGGTCGTAGTAGATGGGGAGCCGGTCGCCGAAGACGAGCGCCTCGGGATCGGCCGCGCGGAGCGCGTCGTGGACGAGACGGTAGTAGCGCTCGGCCACCATGCCGGTCCAGCGGCGGACGACCTGGATGCCGTCGCCACCGGGCCGGAGATGCGGTGTCACGCCCTCGCGCGCCAGGAGATGCGCGAAGGAGGCGACGCCCGGCGGGGGCGCGAAGTCGCGCGCGAAGCGGTCCCAGTCGTCGCCGTAGACCTCGCGCAGGAGCGCCACGAGCCGCTGCTTGGTGTGATTGGTCGCGGCTTGCTCCAGATAGAAGGCGAAGAGCGCGCCGTTCCACCAGCCCACCTCGTTGTCGGAGAAGTAGCCGATGCGGAAGGGGCTGCCCTTGTAGGGTGCCACCAGGCGGCGGGCAGCGGCGCGCATGCGCTCCTCGGTCGCGGGGTCGAAGGGATCGACCCAGTGGAAGCGCGCCGTGCGGCCGAGCTCCAGGTCGGGGATGACGGGGAGGGCGAGGACATCGGGCGGCAGCGACGAGGCGCCCGCGGTGTTGAAGCCCCACGTCGCGGTACGGGCACGCGTGACCGCCAACCAGGCGTCGAAGCGCGGGTAGAAGGCTCCCCAGTGATACGCGATGCGACCCGCGGCTTCGCGCGCCGGCCCGCCGCCATTGAGTGCGTTGATCCCGATCGAGAAGAACGGATCGCCGCAGGGCGTGACGAACCAGGCGACGCGCTGGCGGGCTTCGAGGCGCCAGCGCGAGCCGGGCGCCTGCGCGAAGTCGCGGCAGGCAAGGGCGCGCCCGGGGCTCGCGAGCAGGAGGGCGGCGGCGGCGAGGGCAGGGTGGACGAATCGGCGCACGTGCCAAATCATCTTACACTGTTCGGCCCCCGGTCACGACTTCGTCGCCGGGGCGGGGGCAGCCTTCGGAGCCGCCTCGCCCCGGGCCGAGCCTTGACGAAGAGGCGGCGCTGGGCGAGGAGTGTGCGCGGCCGAAATGACCGCCTTGATGCAGACGCCGTGGAGGTTTTCGACGCGCACGCTGGTCGTATGAGCGCGAAGGCGACTCGCTTCGACGCGCCCTCGCCGTTCGAGCGTGTCTTCAGCCGTCTCTTCGGGATGCTGGTCGGCCTCGGCCTCGCGCTCCCCCACAACTACCTGCTCCAGGTGCACGGGCGGAAGAGCGGCCGCCTCTACTCGACGCCGGTCGACGTCCTCGAGCACGGCGGCCGGCGCTTCCTGGTGGCGGGGCGCGGAGAGACGCAGTGGGTCCGGAACGCGCGCGCGAGCGGGCAGGTCACGCTGCGCAAGGGCCTGCGGGGCGAGGCGTGTCGGCTGCGGGCCCTGTCCGATGCGGAGAAGCCGGAGGTGCTGAAAGCCTACCTGGATCGCTTCAAGATGACCGTGCAGCGCTACTTCCCGATCCCCGCGGGCTCGCCGGTCGAGCGCTTCGCACCCGTCGCCGCGGGCTATCCGGTCTTCGAGCTGATGTCGGAGCGCAGCGAATGAACATCGCCGGCCGCCGGCGAGCGAAGGAGACATGAGCAGTGGCGAATGAGCGAGTGCTGCAGGCGGTGGCGTACTTCGAAGAGGGCAACGCGGATCTTGTGCCGCTGCACGACATGGGACTCACGGCGGCGGACCTGGACGAGATCCTCGAGCTGGTCGCGTGGGGCGACAAGGCGTCGCTCGAGGTGAAGGATGCGGTCGAGCGGCTCTACGAGGCGCGCCTCGCGGAGGAGGAGAAGGCCGGGCTGGCGATCCCGCTCGTGGTGGTGAAGGAAGAGCGCAGGGGGCGGAGGAGGCGCCTGCTCGTCATGCTGGCGGCGATCGGCGCCCTGCTCGTGGCCGTGTTCGTATGGAGGGCGCGTCACCCGTAGTGGCGGCCCCGGTGGCGTTGTGCCGCTGGCAGCTGTATAGTTTGCGTACTTCGCCGGCGCGTCCGCGGTCGCCTCGCACGAACGCCCCGCCGAGGAGGCCGCATGCACATCCGCTCACGCACATCCGCAGGCCCTGGACGAAGCCGCCACACCCCGACGGAGCCCTTGGTGACGCTCACCGCCCGGATATCCGGGCGGCTCTGGCGGCGGGTGAGGATCCACTGCGCCCGCAGCGACTGCGCGATTCAGGCTTTCGTGGCGGACGCGGCTCGCGACTATCTCCGCGTCCAGCCTCGACGCTGAAGGCCGGGGGCGAGGGCGGCGCTCGGCGATCGAAGATGCGGGCCCGCTCCCCTGCATCAGGCGGTCGCGCCGCGGCGTCCGGGGTGCTCCGGCGCGACGCCCACGCGATCTGCCGGCTCCGGCGCCGCGACCAGCGCAGGGTTGCCGTGGGCGCGCGTCCATGTAAAACCTGACGCGCTCGTGTAGATTTCGATCAGAGGCGACCGCGACCGAATCGGCCCGGTGTTCATCGGGTGAGCCACCCAGGCGGTCGAGCTCCTCATGTCCGACGATCGTCCCGGCAAGGTGCGCGAGCTGGAGAACTCCGTGCTCCGTCGCCGCCAGGGGGAGGACGGGAGGACCGTGCCCGTGGTTATCACTTCCCAGACATGTCCGCGGACCTGCCGCCGCGACTTCCCTCCTCCCGTCCTCCGGTGCCATCCCATGCCGGCACCGGGTGGCCAGCACCTGGGCGCCTGAGCCCCACTCGCAGCCCGAACGCACCCGCGGGGTGCGTTGTGTGGCGCTGGCCGGGCGAGGCGCTCGGGTTGAAACGACCCCCCCTGGTTCCAATTTTTACAAGCAGGTTTGGGGGCTCCCCACGCCGAGCAGGTGTTCGCCCCATACAGAACGTGGGGAACTGTCCCCAGCTACCGCGGCACGCTCGTTGCACACCGTAACCGCCGGGTCATCGCCGATACACCGAGGGAATTGCCTCGATCGAAGCCATCTGTGGTGAAGTGTCCCTGCCTCTACAGCGCCGTCGCGCCCATCTGTCGTGCCCGACAGCCCTGCGCAGGGCGCTCCGATACTGAGGCCTCAGGAGATGCGGTGCCAGCAATGCAGCACGGAGGGAGGGGTGTGAGAGAGCCGCTCGCAACACGACGGCGGCTGTCCGGGGCGACCCTCCTCCTCCTTTGGGTCAGTCTGCTCCCGCTGCCCGCGCGGGCGGACGTCTCCCCATCGCTCCGCTGTCGCGCCGGGACGGTGCTCATGCGGACCGACAGCAAGATCTGCCCGACCGAGCGCGGCCGGCCGGTGGCCGCGGTACAGCGCGCCTGCTGCCAGGGACGGAATGGCAAGGTTCGCTGCATGCCCTATCCCCAGTGCCCGCCTCGATCTCCGTCGTGAGCCGTGAGGCGAGAGGAATGCTGACGCAGGAGGGACGGTTTCGATTGCGACGGGCGGCCACCTCGGTCGCCGCCGTGCTTCTGCTCGCGCCCTTCGGCGGCTGCGCCCCGGGAGCGAAGCCGGCGGCGAACGCCGCCCGGGCGCAAGCAGCGCCCGCCGTCCCGGCCGGCGACCTGATGAGCTCTCAGGACCGCACCCGTCTCGAGGCGCTCGCGGCCGCGCGCGCGAATGGGCCGTCGGACGACGGTTATCGAATCGGGCCCGACGACCTGCTCGACATCCGCATCCCGGACGTGCTCGACGGGCAAGGGGCGGGTCTCTTGAATCGCCCAGCCCCCGGGACGCCTGGGCCGGTGGCGGTGGCGGCCGCGCCCGCCGCCCAGGGGCTGCGCGTGAGCGACCGAGGGGACATCACCCTGCCTTTCATCGGCCAGGTGCACGCCGAAGGGCTCACCGGGACCGAACTGGAGGCCGAGATCGCACGGCGCCTCGTGAAGGAAGGGATTCTCCGCCAGCCGCGAGTGAGCGTGCAGATCGTGGAGTACCGGAGCCGCGTCGTGGCGGTGATCGGCAGCGTCGAGCGCCCGGGCCTTTATCCCCTCACGCGGCCGCGGGCGACGCTCGCCGATATGATCTGGGCGGCCGGCGGGCCGGCCAAGGAGGCGGGCCGCGTGGTCGAGTTCGCGCCCGCCGCCGATTCGGCGCCGTCCCGGGCGGCGGAGGCAGCGCCGGCCTCGGCGCCGATTCGCGTCGACGTCGAGCTGCTTCTCCACGCGCCCGTGGACCACGGCCAGGGGATCAACGCGCGCGTGCGCCCTGGCGACGTCATCACGGTCTCGCCCGCCGGCAGCGTGCTCGTCGATGGCTGGGTCCAGAAGCCCGGCTCGTACCCTGTCACCCGCGGGCTCACGTTGAGCGGAGCGATCGCGGCGGCCGGCGGGGATATGTTCGCCTCCGATCGCCACCACGCCGCCGTGAAGCGGACGCTCGGCCCGGGCGAGGAGCGCTCCTTCACCGTCGACCTCGAAGCGGTCCGCGAGGGCCGAGCGCCCGACGTCCCCATCACCGACGGCGACGTCGTGCGCGTCCCGGCCTCCACCATCCGCGTCGTCCCGTGGGGCGCGTACAGCCTCCTCAAGGGCCTCGTCTACGTGGGCGGCAGCGTGCCGCTCTTCTAGCAGGGAAGGACCGTGATCACCCGCGACCGAACGCTCGTCCGTATGCCAGCCGGCACGGCGCGCCGGCACCTCCCGGCTCGAAACGGAGAGCTGCCACCGCCGATCTTCGAGGCCGAGACGGGCGAGGCGCCGCGGCACCTGCGCGACTACCTCTCGGTCCTCTACAAGCACCGCTGGCTCGCCATCGCGTGCTTCGGGGCGACCGTGGGCCTGACGATCCTGGTCACGCTCTTGACGCCCCGCCTCTACACCGCATCGATGCGCCTGCAGGTCGCGCCGCAGTCCCCCATCCAGCTGCGCCTCGACGGCAACGTGATCCGGGTCCCGGACGGCGATCGCGATGCGAACAGGTTGATGGCCTTCGTGAGCGCGCAAGCGGCGGCCTTGAAGAGCCGGGATCTCGCGGAGCGCGTCATCCGCGAGCGCGGGCTGGCGACCAACGAGGCTTTCCTCGATCCGCACCCGCGGCGGCGCGGGCTCGGCGCCCTCGCCGACGCGCTGCCGCGGCTCGTCCGCCCGCGCGGTCTCGAGAGCGCCCCGGCCGGCTCCGCCGCGCACGAGGCGGGGAGTCGGACGTCCGCCGCTCCCGAGCTCATCGACCGCTACATGCGCTACCTCTCGGTCGAGGAGATCCGCGGGACGGATATCCTGGAGGTACGCTTCGCGACTCCGGACCCCTCCCTTTCGGCCCTGCTCGCGGCAGCGCACACCCAGGCGTACCTCGACACCAACGAGGAGGCGCGGCGCGCCAACGACGTCACGGCCCAGGAGTTCCTCGGGCGCCAGCTCGAGGAGGCACGGCAGCAGGTGGAGCGCAGCGAGGCGACGCTCAGCCGCTTTGCCGCCGAGCACCCGAACGTCGCTGTCAACGAGGAGCAGAAGACCGTCGCGCAGCGGATCGCGGACCTCTCGAAGCAGCTCACGGACGCGGAAGGTACACGCCTCAGTCTCCAGAGCCGCTACAGGTTCCTCGGCGAGAAGCCGCACGGCGACCTGCTCGCCTACTTCCTCGATCGTCCGGGCCTGCAGAAGCTGCACCTCGCCCTGCTCGACATCCGCGAACAGCGAGCGGGCCTGGAGGGGCGGCTCGGCCCGCGGCACCCGCAGGTGCAAGAGCTGCGGCGGCAGCAGGCGGAGATCGAGGCGCAGCTGCGCGCCGAGGTCGAGCAGGAAGTCGAGGCGATCCGCACCCGTTACGACGCCGCGAAGCTCAGCGAGGACGATCTCCGGCGCAAGCTCGACGAGGTGGGCGCCAAGGCGGTCGAGCTGCGTGACCTCGGCGCGCGCTACCAGCTCCTCAAGAACAACGTAGAGAGCGCCCACGGCTTGCATGCGTCGCTGCTCAAGCAGCGGATGGACACGGGTGTGAACGCGGCGCTCGTCGCCTCCAACGTCCGGGTCATCGAGCGGGCCGAGGCGCCGCTCCGGCCGAGCAAGCCGAACGTCCCGCTCAACCTCACCCTCGGGGTGCTCGCCGGGCTCGTGCTCGCCGTCGGAGCGGCCTTCTCCTTCGAGTACTTCGATCAGAGCGTCAAGAGCAGCCAGGAGGTCGAGGACCTGCTCCAGGTGCCGACGCTCGCCACCATTCCCAACTTCGAGCAGGCCCGGCGGGCGGCGATGCGGGGGCCCAATGCTCGCCGGCTGCCGGCGCCGAGCAACGGGAACGGAACGGCGGCGAGCAACGGGCAGGGCACGACCGATACGCTCGATGGCCACGGCGACCTCGTCATTCTGCACGAGCCGTGGTCGCAGGTCGCCGAAGCGTTCCGCTGCCTTCGCACCGCCGTCCTCTTCACGGCGCACGGCGCTCCGCCCAAGGTCATCGTCGTGACCAGCGCCGTCGCGGCGGAGGGCAAGACGGTGGGGAGCCTCAACCTCGCGACGGCGCTCGCCGAGACCGGCTCACGGGTGCTCTTGCTCGAGGCCGACCTGCGCCACCCGAGGTGCCATCAGACACTCGGGGTCAACGCCGACCGGGGGCTCTCGAGCGTGCTCGATGGGCAGGAGGAGCTGGAGCGCGTGATTCACGCGCTCGAAGCGCCCCCGCTCTTCTTCGTCCCGGCGGGGTCGTTGCCCCGAAACCCCGCCGATCTCGTGAGCTCCCCGCGGATGCGCCAGGCTCTCGAGTACCTGCGGTCGCAATACGACTTCGTGATCATCGACACGCCGCCCGTGCTGCCGGTGACGGACGCGGTCGTGCTCGCGAGGGAGGCCGACGCGGTGGTGCTCGTGGTGAAGGGGCATGGCACCCCGAGCGCGCTGGTCCGCGAGGCCCGCGATCGGCTGTTGATGGCCGGCGCGCCCCTCCTCGGCGTCGTCGTGAACGACGTGGATCTGAACTGGGGGGACCTGTATCTGTACGACTATTACTACCAGCCGCCACGGCCGGAGGCCTCCGCATGAGTCTCCCCGCCGTCGGCCAGAGCGACCGCAAGGTGCTGCTCGCCCTGCAGGGGCTCGTGCTCGGGTTGCCGCTCTTTCTGGGCGGGCGCCAGCCCTGGGCCCTGGCCGCCGCCTCGGCCGTGGTCCTCGTGCTGCTCGCCGTCACGATCCGCGAACGGCGCCGGCGCGGCCCGGCGCCCTACCCGCCGGGCGTCACGGCGCTGGTCGTCCTGGTCGGGCTCGCGCTGGCGACGACGGTGCCCCTGTCCCCGGCGGTGCTTCGCCTGATCGCGCCCGCCACGGCGCGCCTGTACGCCGAGATGCTGCCCGGCTGGCCGGGCACCGGGGGCTGGACGGTCTGGCGGCCCCTCGCCATCGACCCCTACGCTGTCTGGGCGGAGCTCAGCCGGTTCTCGATCGGGCTCGGAGCGTTCCTGGTCACCGTGGCGTATCCCTGGCGCGCGGCGGTCGAGGAAGACGATGCACGCGCGGCGGTCTTCGATCGGCTGCTGCTCACCCTGCTCGCCGCAGGTGCTCTGCTCGCCGGCCTGGGGCTCCTGTCGGAGGCGACCGGCATCGGGATCGCGGGAGCGTCCGCGTCGGCCGGGCGCGTATCGGGCCCCTTCGTCAACCCGAACCACTTTGCCGCCTGGCTCGGGATGGTGGTCCCCGCCGCCCTGGCCTACGCCGTCGCGCTGACCGGGCTCGTCTACGGCCGTCTTCGCCGGGCCGTGGATGCGGAACGGGGGAAGGGCACGCAACCGCGGCAGGCATGGCTCTGGGCGCTGATCACCCATCAGCGGCGTCTCTGGGCGCCGCTGCTCGTCTGCACGGCCGTGTTGCTGATGGGGGTTGCGCACGCCGGGAGCGGCTCGCGGGGTGGCACGGCGGCGCTGCTCCTCGGCCTCTCGGTCACGAGCGCCGGAATCGCTCGCGGTATGCGGCGAGGAGGCGAGCCGGGGCGTGCAATGCGCTGGGCAGCCGCGGCGCTCGTGCTCGGGGCCGCGAGCGCCGCCGCGGTCGCCCTGTGGCTCGCCGCTGACGGTACACTCTCGCGCGAGTTCGCCGACGTCAGCCTCCCGAGCCGCCTGGCCGTCAGCGTCGAGGGAAGCGCGATCGTCCGCGACCATCCGCTGTTCGGCACCGGCCTCGGCTCGTGGCTCCATGCCTTCCGCCCCTACCAGGCGCCGCCCGTCGAGGGGGGCATCTGGGACCACGCGCACAATGACTACCTCGAGGCCGCGGCCGAGAACGGCGTCGTCGGCGTCGCTCTCATGATGCTCTTTGCACTCGCCGTCCTGCGCGCCACCCGGCGTGAGCAGCCGGTTCGCGCCCTGCAGGTCCGAGACGGGCCGCACGAGCCGGCCACCGAGGATGCGCGCGGCGTCGAGCTCCCCGAGTGGCGTGCCGCCCTCGGACAGCACGCCCTCCTGCGCTGCGGGCTCGCGGGCGGCGTCGCAGCCATGCTCGCGCACAGTCTGGTCGACTTCGGCTTGCACATGCCCGCGAGCTTCCTTGCCCTCATGGTGCTGGTCGCGCTCCTCGTGCTGAGCGGACGGCCCCAGCGGGTCGGAGGCACCGGCGCGCTCGGGTTGCTGCTCGTGCTGCTGGCGGCGGCCGCGGGGCCGCAGCTCGCCAACAGCGCGCGTATGCTGGCTGGCGCCTCGCCCCTCTCGGCCGGCGACTGTCTCGAGAAGGCCGACCTCGCGCTTGCGGAGGAGGGCGATCGCGGGCGCGCCCTGGCACTCGTCGTCCGCGCCCTCGATCGGTCGCCGGCGAACCTCGAGGGCCACGAGGCGCTCGCCGCGGCCCTGGGGCAGGACCCGGCGGCCGAGGCAGCGCTGCGGCGCGCGCTCGCCCTGAGCCCCTGGTCGCCGGAGGTGCGCGACCGGCTCGCCCTCCAGCTCTGGGCGCGGGGCGCACGGCAGGAGGGCGCCGCCGAGCTCGAGGAGTCGATGTTCCGCTTCCCGTCCTTGAGCTCGCACGCCTATCTCACCCCGCCCAGCGAGCGAGACCGCCAGGGCATCACCGACGATGACCCCAGCGGACGGCTGTCGGCGCTCGACGACGTGATGGCCGAGGCGATCGGCCGCGGCCTCGAGCGGGCGCTCGGATCCACCGCGGGCGGGGAGCGGACCGCGATCGTGGAGGACCTCGCCAGCTTGCTCGAGGCACGCGGCCAGTGGCGGGAAGCCGCCGCCGCCCTGCAGGCCGAGGCGGGGCGAAACGCGGAAGTCAGCGGCCAGCTGGCGCGCGCCGCACGCGACTATCTCAAGGCGGACGACAAGGCGGCGGCCGAGCAGGCGCTGCGAGCGGCCCTGGAGCGCGCCCCGGAGCGGGGCGATCTCTACCGCACGCTCGCCGTGGACGTCTATGCCGCCCGCGGCGACTTTCCCGCGGCGGAGAGCGTGCTCCAGGCGGGCGAGCGCAATGCGCTCGACATGCTGCCGGTCTACGAAGGCGTGACGGAGGTGCTGGCCCGCCGAGAATCGATGGGTATCGAGAAGGTGGCGAGCGCCGAGCCC
>Ga0209376_1005697_pt1 | contig 10248 bp, 10 predicted proteins | sample GraSoiAngelo_134_FD_185891 | JGI IMG/M metagenome (GOLD analysis project Ga0209376, IMG submission 185891) | Grasslands soil microbial communities from the Angelo Coastal Reserve, California, USA - 14_0929_05_30cm (SPAdes) (version 2) | ecosystem: Environmental > Terrestrial > Soil > Grasslands ... | reverse complement strand
CGAAGATCACCATCCGCGCGACCGGCTGGCCGCCCTCCTGCTCCTCAGGCGCGTAGACACGGTGCGTACGCAGGTCAACGGCAAGGCTGTGGACCTTCTTCTCGACGGGGAAGTCCTCGACCTTCGAGAAGTGATCGGGGTCCTCCTCCTGAAACACGGAGATTGCGCCGCTCGAGCAGGCCACGTAGATCCGCCCGAGCCCAGGATCGAACGCCACCACGTCAGCCCCCTTCGCCATCGGTAAGTGGGCGATCGCCCGATACGTATCGAGATTGAAGACCGTTAGCACATCGTTGCCCTGGCAGGCAAGAAACGCCCGGTGATGTTCGGGATCGAGTGCCATCCCGTGATTGCCTTGGCAGCCCGCCACAGGATAGCGTCCTACGACCGTGTCCGTGGCGGGGTCGATCACGGCGAGGACGTTTTCGTCCTGGAGATTGACGTAGACCTTGCGCGCGATGGGGTCGTACTGGGGGACGCCGGTCTCGCTACCAAAGCGGAGCACCTTCACGATCTTGTCCTCGCGGACGTCGATGACGCTCTCGGCCTTAGCGCGCTCATTCGAGACGTAGACTTTGTGAAACGGCGGCGCGTAGGCGAGGCCATCGGGCTTGTCTTCCGTGGGAAGCTTTTTCACGACCCTCATCTCCCGGAGATCGATGACGCCGATCTTTTTCTCCCAAAAGTCGGACGTGTAGACCTTCCTGAGCTCGGGCACGTAGCCGACGCCCTCGATGCCCGGCACATCGGGGATGGCTTTCACGAGCGTGCTGGTCCGGAGATCGATCACATAGAGCAGGCCCGCAGCGAGATGGGCGGAAAAGAGGTATCGGTCCTCGTCGTCGATCTCGAGGTAGTCGAAGCGCCGGCCGGGCGGACCGGGCAGATCGATCACGGCGATGCGTTTGAGGGTTGCTCCGGCCTTCAGCTCAGCGGTACGCGCAGCGCCTCCTGCTGAGACAGGCCGCGGCGCCAGGGCTAGCGCGCATGCGGCGAAGGCGAGGATGAAGATCAGCTTCCCGCGCGAGGAACCGACGACGAGAGAGCGCATTAGCCGCCTCCAACAACGCCACGAATGGTGAGGTCATCGAAGGCCGTAATCGAATCGGCTTTCGTCCACAGTCCTACGCGACCGGCCCTGAACCGCGCATCGCGGTGGTCGAGGTACAGCTTGCCGTCGAGCCATGCCTGCATGTGATCGCCTGCGGCGACTACACGGACCGTGTGCCATTGGCCCAGCGCCGGGGCTTTCACCCTCGCGCTCGCGAGCTGACTTCGTCCCCGGTCGTAGTAGTAGAGACGGAAGTTGTCCTCGAGTGCGTTGGCGCGAACGACGTAGTATTTGCCGCCGCTGAAGCGGAAGACGATGCCGCCCGAGGCGTCTTCCAGCCCTGAGATTGGCCTGAACTTCATTGACACGTCCACATCGGTGTACGGGCCTGGCGGCGCGACGATGACGTTGAACTGGTTCTCCGTCGCGCGCTGCACGAGCACCTTCTTTCCACTCGGCGCGCCCGCCATTTCCTCCACCACCCACCGGCCCTCTACCGTGGTCCACCCCTCAATGCCTTTCGTCTCGAAATCGAAGCGCTCGACCGGCAACTCGGCAGGCAACTTGACCTCCTCGATCGCTTCGGCAGTCGGAGTCTGGCTCCGCTGACAACTCGCGAGCGTAAGAAGCCCGATGACTTTCACGCCGAGGCGAAGGGCCTCACGACGTGTTGCTGAACCGTGCATCTGCACCCTCTTATTCCGGTTTCCAACCCGGCTCCGTATCACTGATCGTGACGTTCTTTCGGGTGCGTGCCACTGAAAATTTCCTGACATCGGTGTAAGGTGCGGCAGAGCCCGGCGCTCGCTATACTTCTCTCGCACACTTTGTGCCCTGCGGAACGTACCGTGCGCATTCTAGTCGTCGAGGATGACAAGAAGGTCGCCAGGGCCCTCCGCGAAGGGCTCCAGGCCGAGCACTATGACGTCCGGGTCGCGTCCACCGGTGAGGAAGGATTCTTCCTCGTGAACCACGAGGTCTTCGACCTCGTACTGCTCGATCTCATGCTCCCCCGGCGCGATGGCGTCGAGGTCCTCACCACGTTGAGGAAGCGCGGGCTCCAGACACCCGTCCTCATCCTCACGGCCAAGGACACCGTCGACGACCGGGTGCAGGGGCTCGACCTCGGCGCCGACGATTACCTCGTCAAGCCGTTCGCATTCCCCGAGTTAGTCGCGCGGATCCGGGCGCTGCTTCGCCGCGGGCGGATGGATCAGGTCCTGAAGCTCCAGCTCGACGACCTCGAGATGGACCTGCTCACACGGAGGGTCACGCGTCGGGGGCTGACGCTCGATCTGACCGCAAAAGAGTTCGAGCTGCTCGAATACCTGCTCCGCCATCAGGGCCGCGTGGCGTCGCGGGAGATGCTTGCCCGTGACGTGTGGCAGGTGGCCGCACGGGCCACGCCGCTCGACAACGTGATCGACGTCTCGATCGCACGGCTGCGTCGGAAGATCGACGACCCGTTCGAGAAGAAGCTCCTCCACACCCTCCGCGGGGTGGGGTTCATGCTGGGAGGCAAGCACGAGTGAGGCTCGCCCCGCGGAGCGTGCGCACGCGCCTGACCCTCTGGTATGCGGGCGTGCTGACATTCATCATCTGTGCCTTCTCGACCGGAATCTTCCTTTTCGTGAGGGCGCGGCTCTCGCACGACCTGGACCTGCAACTGAGCCGAGAGCTGGCCACCGTCGAACGGATCTACCGCGAGGAGCCCCGAGAGCTGACCCATCTCGATCCTCACTGGGGGATCACCCTCTTCCACGTCGCCGAGCACGAGACCGTCCTCTACCGGACCGACGGGTGGGAGCGAGGAGGACTCGCGCGCGCGCTGCCGGGCAACCGCGGGCCGGCTCTGTGGTCTTGGACGTCGTCGGAGGGCCGACGCTATCGCGTGCAGACGGCCTCGGGCCCCTCCTACGAGATCGCGGTCGCGATCGACGAGACCTCGCTCCGGCGTACACTCCGCACCCTTGCCGTCATCATGATCATGGGCATCCCGTGTGCTGTCGGCCTTGCGCTCGCGGGCGGCTACGTCCTCGCCGGCCGCGTGCTCTCGCCCATCGGCACCATGGCGGACAAGGCGCGGAAGATCACCGCGGAGTCGCTCGGCGAACGGCTTCCGGTTGAGAATCCCGAGGACGAGTTCGGACGTCTCGCGACTGTCTTTAACGACACCCTGTCGCGCCTCAACGACTCCTTCGCGCGGCTCCGCCGATTCACCGCGGACGCGTCGCACGAGCTCCGCACGCCGCTCACCGCCATGAGAAGTGTGGGCGAGGTTGCGCTCCAGCGCTCGCTCGATCGAGCGGCGTATCGCGACGTCATCGGCAGCATGTTGGAGGAGGTCGACCGTCTCACGCGGCTCGTGGAGAGCCTCCTAACGCTGACGCGGGCCGAGTCCGGTCGCACGCAGCTTACACGCAAGGTCGTGGATCTCGGGGGCCTGGCTAGCACTGTCGCAGACTCCCTCCGGGTCCTCGCGGAGGAAAAGGCGCAGAGCTTGAGCGTCGATGCCGCCGCGCACGTCGAGGCCACGTGCGATCCTGCCGTCCTCCGGCAGGGTCTGATCAACCTCCTCGACAACGCGATCAAGTACACCCCGGATAAGGGCGCGATCCGCGTGCGGGTCGCGAAGACGGCCCTTGGGGAGCCGGCGATCGAGGTGAAGGACACCGGGCCTGGCATTCCGGCGGTGCACCGCGAGCGGATCTTTGACCGCTTCTACCGCGTGGACACCGGCCGCGCGCGAGACGCGGGCGGACTCGGGTTAGGCCTCGCCATCACACGCTGGGCGGTCGAGGCGCACGGGGGCCGCATCGAGCTCGAATCTGAAGAGGGGAAAGGCAGCCTCTTCCGGATCGTCCTGCCCGGGAGCCTTGGATAGTCGATCGTCGGGCTCTCGGTCCCGACCCCGCGACCCTTGTCGGTCCGGCCTTCTACGATTGAGCTCCTAGTCGAGCTTCTCGGTTGCCGTCTTCCACTCGGTGCCCTTGACGAGCGTGACCTCGGCGACGGGATGACCGTCCTTTAGCGCGGGGAAGACGCTGACCACACGGAATCCCTTGTTCGCCTTCACGGCCTCGGAGGCGGCAGCCGCAAGGGACCGCTTGGTCTTCGCCATCGCGGCGCTCTGGTCCTTCGCAGCCGTCATGTCCTCGGCCTTCGTTATCGGCTCCGCTTTGGCTACCTTGCCCGTCTTGTGGTCGACGATCACCTCCGAGAACTTGTCACCTTTCTTCGTGTAGACAGAGAGCTGGAGCTTGCCTTCCTCGAGCTCGTACTTCGCCGAAATTGGCGTTCCCTCGCGCGCACTGGCCTGGAGGCCGCTCTGCAGCGACACCTTCGCGTCCTTCAGCGCCTTGGCGAGCTCCGCGTGCTCCTGGTCGTCGTACCTCTGCTGCGCCCGGACCAAGGGCGGCGTGGCGAGCCAGATTACCGCGAGTGTGAGAGCGAGAACACGTCGTCCCATATCGCTCCTCCTTGGCTTAGCGACAATCGCTGAGTCTTCCGCTTCGGCATGGCGTCGAGCCCACCCGAGAGCTTCCGGGCACGGGCGAGCGCCCGCGGTCATCCTGGATCGCTGAACCGACCCGTCCCGTCATGGGCGCTCGCCGCCGACTCGACCCGTGAACCCACCGGCGACGGTCAAGGCGCCGTCGACCACCTTGATCGGGAGCATCGGTAGACGCCGAGGCGCGGGCCCATCGACGACCCGGGCGCGATCCCGGGGGTCAAATTGGGCACCGTGGCAGGCACAGAAGAGGGTTTTCGCCTCCGCTCGCCACATCGAGACCGCGCACCCCTGGTGCGTGCAGACCCCCGAGTACGCCACGACGCCGTCTGCCGCGAGCGCTCGAGTCTCCTCACTGAGCTGTGCGGGATCGAGGCGGATGAGCAATATCAGATTCAGGGCCGACCCGTTTCGCACGATCTTCGCGCCAGGATCCATCGGGTAGGTCTGCTGCTGGGGCCCGCCGAGCGGCAGGTCCTCCGGCGTGATGATTTGTCCCTCCTTATCTCCGAACGGGAAGACGAGGCGATCGCCCTGCTGCGGGTGGGCCATTCTCGGATCGTCAGCCCGGGCGGGGACGATGTCGAGAAACGAGAAGCACAACCCCAGGCTGAGGGCCCTCAGTAACGCGCGGCGCCCTTGCGGCAGAGACGCGCTTACGCGTCGCGAAGGATCACAGCATGGGGCCAGGCACGTGGGCCTCACGTTGCCAGTCCCTTGGAATCAGTGCCTAGGCTCACTTGCCTCATCGTGAACGTCCTCAACAGGCGAGTTCTCGCGCTCTAGTCGCTCGTGCCAACTTTACGATCGGTACGAATGGCATTCTACTGAAGAGTTCCTGACATCTCGGTAAGGGAAGGGTCCAGGGCGATGGAAGGAAGCGACGCCGACGACGAGACGACCACCGTGGCGAGGACGATGACCCATGATGTCCGAAGGACCGCGCGTCCTCCCGCGGGTCAGGCGCTCCGGTCTTCGCCGACGCGGCAGGCGCTCAGCGCGCGCCGATCTTCGCGCGGCAGTACGCGTACAACGCATCGTACGCCGGGAACTGACGCGCCATATTGTCGTGGTCATCCCGGGCGATGGCCTGGAAGCCCGTGGCGAGGGCGTAGAGCCCTGCGGACTCCGGGGTGAGCTGGCGCGCCGCCGTATCGGCGCCGCGCACGATAAGGGCCAGCGCCTGCAGCGCCGGATCGTCGAGCTTGTACTTGTCCAGGAACGCGTCGAACGAGCACCGGTCGCCGTGATGGCCAAGCTCGACACCGGGGACATCATACGGGATCGCGTTCTCGCGCTTGGCGACCGCCATCACCTGGTCACCGGGCACGAAGAGGAACACCGCGTCCCGGTCGACGAAGCGGCTGATCAGCCACGGACACGCGATGCGGTCGACGCGAGCCCTCTCACGGGTCACCCACTTCATGCGTCACCCCCCTCCGCTACTTCTGGCTGTTGGTCTGGTCGAGCGCCGCTTTCAATCCCTGGGCAAGCTTGGCGGCGTCGTCGGTAGCCCAGAAGTGCATGTAGAAGAGTCGCGGTGTGTCCATGAGCCCGTGGTTGTGGAGGGCCGTCACGTCGATGCCATGCTGCCGCAGGGTGCGGGCGACGGCGTTCACTTCCTTGTCGACGAGCACAAAATCGCCGGTGATCGCCGCCTGGCCGGCCGCCAGCGGCTGGAAATTCATCACTGTCGTAACGCCCATCGCGGGCAGCAACGGCATCCCCATCTGGGTGATTACTTCCGCGCGCGGCACCGTCACCTGGAACACGCCTCCGCCGATGTCTCGCCCCGGACGGCCAAGCGCCTGTTCGATCTGCTTGGTGTCGAGCGCCGGTCCGGCGGAGGTCGCCGGCGCCGCGGGAGTACCGCTCAGCGGCGTTCCGCTCGCCGACAACGCCTGGCGCAGCGCCTTCGCCATCTGGACGGCGTCGCCATGTCCCTCGTAGTGCATGTACATTACGTGGGGCGAGATCTCGTTCAGGTGGTTGTGGACCGCGGTGACCTCGAGCCCACCGCTGAAGAGGCCTGACATCACGGCCGGCACTTCCTGATCGAGCAGGACGAGATCACCCATGACCATCGACTGGTCTCCGACCTGCTTGAAGGCCGCGTACGATCCGAGAGCGAACCCAGCCTTGACAGGAACACCCTTCACGCTGACCGCGAGGTCAGTTCGCGGCATGCCAATGCGGAAGACATCCCCTGGCTGCAGCTGGCCCGATTTGCCGAGCGCCTGCTCCACCGCCTTCCAGTCGGGATCTGCAGCGAGCGCGAGCCCCGGCGTGCCGACGATCACGGCGAGGCCGAGAAGAACCATCGCGTGCTTCAACATTCGAGATTTCATGGTGACGTTCTCCCTCTTCACCTCGCGTGCGCCTTGTGGCGCCGCGAGAGGTGGTCCCAACGAATGTTCTGCATGAACGCGTCCACATACTTCGCGGCAGCCGCGCGGTAGTCCAGGTGACACGCGTGCTCGTACATGTCCAGCGCGAGAATGGGCGTGCCGCCAGCGTCACCTGAGGCATCCCCCCTGCCCCGAGACCGGCTTGAACCTCATTGCCACGTCAACATCGGTGTGCGGGCCGGGCGGCGCTTTCAATGCTTTCTCTCCGGAGTTGCGGTTGTGATCGAGGTGCTACGTCTTCCGCTTCAAGACTGCATAGAGGCCGTCGACGATCGCCATCCCTTGCTCGAGCAGCTCATGATCGTCCTGTGTGCTCTCCGCAAGCCCCTTCACGGCGAGGTCGAGGCCGAGCGCCTCGTTCCGCGTGAACTTGCCGTCGTGCAGGTCGGCTTCGTGGACCATCTCGGCGATCATTTTGATGCGTCGGTCCTTCAGCGCGAACCGCTTGACCAGCGTCTCGAACGTACAGTCCTCGCCCTGATGCCCGAAATCCGCTCCCAGGACGTCGAACGGGATGCCTTTGCGGGCGGCGTCCGCCGCGTCGGCAAAAGCGAATTTCGCGTCCGGATCACAGAAGCGCTTGATGAGCCAGGCGGACGCGATCCGGTCGATGTGCGGCCGCGGCCGGGTCACCCAGGTACTGCCGCGGGGTGGCAACGAAGCTCGGTGCCGGCCGCCCGCCCCGTGGGGCCGGCGCTCCGCTACGCGCAGACGCTTCGCCGTTGTCTCCCAGAGCGTCCGGGCGCGCTGACCGGCCGGCGCCTCCAGATAGTCGATCGCTTGGATCCGGTCCAGCTCGCGCTTCAGTGCGTCCAGCTTCCCGCGCAACTGGGCGACGGAGCCGCGATGATTGGACCGGTACCGGTCGAGTTGCGCAAGGATCTCCCGGCATCCCTGCACCACCGCCTGGTACTCGACCGCGCGTGCCTTGTGGAAGAGGGCGGTGACCTGCTCCGGCGTCATGTTCTCGATGCGGTCGACGTGGAGCAACGTCGCCTCGCCCCGGAACGATTGAATCTCCTGCACGAGCCATTGAAACAACTCCGTGGTCTCCGTCGTCTCCGGCAGGATCCAGGCGGACCCGCGGAGCCGCACGGCGCCCATGCGCTGAAGCTTCCGCCAGACGCCCACGCGGTGCCGGGTTGGGGTCGGCGGCAAGCTCGTCAGGAGCGTCAACCAGCGCATCGCGTCTCACCGTAACGCTTGATACGTGACTCGTCAAGCGTTACACTTTGCGAAAACTTGCGGAGGAGGACCCACTGATGGAAACGGACAAGACCACGCAGCGCGTCCCCATCCGCGAGCTCGTCAAGTACTACTTGCGGCTGGGTCTGCTCGGCTTCGGGGGCCCCGTCGCGCTCGTCGGCCAGATGGAGCGGGAGATGGTCGGCGAGAGGAAGTGGCTGACTAAGGACGAGATGCGCGAGGGCATCGCCGTCTGTCAGTCCCTGCCGGGACCGCTCGCCATCCAGGTTGGCATTTGGATCTCGTACATCCGCGGTGGCTTTTGGGGGGCGTGGGCCGGCGGCTGGGCGTTTATCCTGCCCAACTTCATCATCGTCGCCGCCCTCGGCGCGCTCTACGTTCGGCTCGAGGGCCTTCCAGCGGTGGCAGCGATCTTCTACGGGGTCAGCCCTGCGGTGATCGCCCTCATTCTGCATTCCTGCTACCGGCTAACGAAGCTCGGCATGAAAGGCTGGCTGGAGTGGGCCCTCGCGGCGGCGGCGTTCGTCATCACAGTCGCCGTGCAAGCGGAGGTGGCGCTCGTCTTCGTCGGCTGCGGCATCGCTGGCCTCCTCTACTACGGCTCCGTCGCCCGGAGCCGCAAGGCCGCCTCGACCACCTCGCTCATGGTCGGCGTACCCCTCGTAGCCTCGGGCACGGCCCAGGGTGGCCTCGGCGCCATGCTCGGCAAGCTTCTCACGTTCTTTCTCAAGGCCGGGTCGCTCACCTTCGGCAGCGGTCTCGTGATCGTGCCGTTCCTCGAAAAGGGCCTGGTGCAGCAGACAGGGTGGCTCAGCGAGCGCGAGTTCCTCGTCGCCGTCGCCATGGGGATGATCAGCCCGGGCCCCGTCGTCATTACGGCGACGTTCGTCGGCTACCTCGTCGCCGCCCGCCTCGGCGGCTCCCTCCTGGACGGCTTCTGGGGCTCACTCGTCTCGACGGTCGGCATCTTCCTGCCGTCGTTCCTGCTCGTGCTGATCGTTGCGCCGATCCTCGTCCGCTATCGGATGAACCCAAACGTGCAGGGCTTCATCAAGGGCGCGTACGCCGCAGCCATCGGGACGATCCTCGGCGCATGCGTCCTTCTCGGAAAGATCGCGATCGGCGACTGGCTCACCGTGCTCATCGCGCTCGCGAGTCTCGTGGTGCTGTTCCGGTGGAAAGTGAGCAACCCGATTCTTGTCGCGGCGACGGCCGTTGTCGGCCTCATCGCGTTCCCGCTGCTCAAGCCCGAGTGGGTCTTCGTGAAGTAGGAGGAGGCAATGACACCACCTCGGCGTGTTCTCTTCGTGTGTCTCCACGGCTCAGCGAAGAGTCTCATCGCGCTCGAGCACTTTCGCCGACTCGCCGCCGAGCGCGGCATCGCCGTGGAGGCGGCCGCCGCGGGGACGGCACCCGACGCCGAGATCCCCCCGCACGTCGTCCAAGGGCCTCTTGGCGATGGCATCGATGTCCGTGCACGGCGACGACGTCAGGTGACGCTGGCGGATCTCGAAACCGCCTCCCGCGTCGTGACGTTCGCCTGCGATCTCGGTGATCTTGCGCCGCCCGGGCTCTCGCTAGAGCGCTGGGACGACGTGCCGGCGGTCAGCGAGGACTTCAAGAAGGCGCGCGACATCATCGCGGCGCGCCTGCCACGCTTGCTCAATGGGCTCGCCACGCGGTAGACGGCGACACCGACCCGTACAGGCTCCGCTGGTAGCGGTCGTCGTCCTCATCGTCGCCATGATCGGTGGCGCCAGTTATCTGGGCGTGTACGTGATGGCGAACCAGCCGCGAACAGCCCTGCCCGATCTGGGTAATCGCCACGTCGAGGTCGTCACCACGCCACGATCACCACAAGTAAGCACCCCCGGACGTGTAGCATGAGCGAAGCACCGCTGGAACGCGTCTCGTGCCGACTCTGTGACACGCCGGTCGCGCGTGACGCAATGATCTGTCCGTCGTGCGGGGTCAAGGCGCCATGGATCCCGGATGAGCCCGCCGTAGACCCGCGACTGATCCGAGTCGCTATGTGGGGTGGGGGCATCGTCCTGTTCATCCTCTTGCTCTTC
>Ga0209376_1005695_pt1 | contig 10249 bp, 8 predicted proteins | sample GraSoiAngelo_134_FD_185891 | JGI IMG/M metagenome (GOLD analysis project Ga0209376, IMG submission 185891) | Grasslands soil microbial communities from the Angelo Coastal Reserve, California, USA - 14_0929_05_30cm (SPAdes) (version 2) | ecosystem: Environmental > Terrestrial > Soil > Grasslands ... | reverse complement strand
GATCTTTATTTCACCACGCAACTCGGCACCAACGAGCTCTGGAAGAACCAGGGCAAAGGTCGGTTCGTGAATGTCACCGATGAGGCGGGGCTCGGAATGCCGGACGCGATCGCGGTCGGATGCTCATTCGCCGACATCGACAACGACGGCGATCCCGACCTCTTCGTCACGACGGTGCGCCACGGGAATCGGCTGTTTGAAAACCTCGGACATGGAGCGTTTCGCGACATCACCCGAGAGGCAGCAGTGGGATACGTCGGCCACTCCTCCGGCGCGGTGTTCTTCGACTATGACGGCGACGGCCTCCTCGATCTGTTCGTGACCAATGTGGGGGTGTATACCAGCAACCAGCGTGGGCCGGGCGGCTACTACGTCGGTCTGAGCGACGCGTTCATGGGCCACCTCCACCCCGAACGCGCCGAAGCGAGCATTCTCTACCGCAACCTGGGTGGCAACCGGTTCAGGAACGTGAGTCGTGAAGTCGGGCTGGATCTGAGCTGGACCGGCGATGCCACGACACTCGACGTGAACGACGACGGGTTTTCCGACCTCTACATCCTCGACATGCAGGGCGGGGATCACCTCTGGCTCAACGAGGGCGGGAAGCATTTTCGCGACGCGACCGCGACGTACTTCCCGAAGCCCCCCTGGGGTTCGATGGGAGTGAAGGTGTTCGACTTCGATGGCGATGGCCGGCTCGACCTCTTCGTCACCAGCATGCACCCGGACATGTGGGTCAACATCGCTCCCGGCGACTGGCCGGCCGAGGGTCGCAAGGCCGATACATCGACGGTGGCCGCCGGGATGATTCCCGAAGGGAAGGATCGCTTCATCTTCGGCAACGAGCTGTTCGCGAACCGGGGCGGCGGCCGGTTCGCGGAGATTTCCGACTCCGTCGGGGTCGAAACGTACTGGCCGTGGGGGCCGAGTGTAGACGACTTCAATGCCGACGGATGGGATGACATTTTCATCGCTGCGGGCATGAACTTCCCCTACCGATATGGCATCAACTCCGTCCTGCTCAACCAGGGAGGCCGTCGCTTCCTACCGAGCGAATTCGTGGTGGGTGTCGAGCCGCGACCGAGCGGCGCCACGCAGCAAGTCTGGTTCACCCTCGATTGCAACGGCGCGGGACTCTTCAGCACTTGGTGTGAAGCCTGTTCCAAACCGGAGGCGATTGCCATGGGGTGTCGGCTCGATAGCGCGCGCCACCTGACCATGATGGGCTCGCGCGGTACGCGCGCCGCGGTCGCACTCGACCTGGACGATGACGGTGATCTCGATATCGTGACCGACGAGTTCAACGCACGTCCGCAGGTGCTGGTCAGCGATCTCGCGCAGCGACATCGCGTCCACTTCCTCAAGGTCCGTCTCAGGGGCACGCGCTCGAACCGCGAGGGGCTGGGTGCGCAGGTCACCGTCGTGCTGCCCGACGGGCGCCGGATGCTGAAGGTGCTCGACGGAAAGTCGGGATACCTCTCGCAGAGCGACCTGCCGCTCTATTTCGGCCTCGCGGACGCCGACCACGCCGGGGCGATCGACGTGCGCTGGCCTTCGGACCGACGCCAGAGCGTGGTCGGCCCCCTCGAGGCCGGTCAGACCATCGAGGTCATCGAGCCGTAAGCGTTCCGACGTACCGCGGTCCCTCAGCTTCCGAAGTACCACCGCACCAGCGCCGTCGCGTTCGTCCCCAGGGCATGACCTTTCGCGTCCGAAGCACCGGGGAACGTCGCAGGGCCGCTTTGAGTCCAGTTGGGCGTCCCGCTGTGGAGATAGCCGAGCCCCACCTCCCCGCCGATGCTCAGATGCGAAAACAGATGCTCCCCGCCGACCACCATGTTGGCGTACCAGCTGGTCTGCGTCTCGGTGAGCGAGGAGCCCGACGACCCGTCGGTGAGATTTTGGCGGGTCCACGCGAGGCCGATGCGCGGCCCGTAGTACAGGAAAGTCGTTCCATCACCAGGCCGCTCGGTCCCGAGGAAACCGACGCCGAGCAGGAGTACGCGGGTCGATCCGGACACGCCGTTCCCGGGAGACGATGGATCGGCCGGCACCTCGTCAAACGAGCTCGTGTGCCAGCCAATCTGCGGCTCCAAGCGGAAATGGCTGCCGAGGTTCAGCGGTACGAACACGTTTAAGGCGCCGGCGAGCTGCCCGGCGGGGTTCGCGATAATGAACGCCATTCCAACGCCGGCCTTGGGGGAGTACACCTGGCTGTCGGCAGTGGCCCGGCAGACGCCTAGCATCCCCAGCGCAATTCCGATCGCTCGCATGATCGCCTCGCAGCGTGAGTGAAGGGGGTGGGGCCCCACCCTCAGGGCCCTGTGACCAGCTGGCAAAACGAATCCCACCGCTCTCCTGGCGGCGCATGAGCGGAGCGCTGAATTATGTCGTCCGCAGCCCTGGGCCGCCATCGCGGTCCATCGGATGGGAGGGCGAACGCGCTCACTCGCGGCCCTGGAGTCCTCTCCAAACCGTCGGTCGAATGTCCCGCGAGCGTTCAGCGGCGTACGTTTGCGCGGCGCGGAGCAGCGCTTCGTACTCGGCCCGCCACTCGGGCGGCATGTTCGCGCGGAAGTGAGCGGCTGTCATTACCGAACCGGTCGCGCTCTGCGCTGCGCCGTGACCCACGTCCAGCACGTCCCCCAGAAAACAGGTGGAGCTCCCCGTATCCATCACGTTTGCCACGCGGCACTCGAAGTGCGCGTAGCAATCGTCGAGCACCGGCACGCCCAGCGTGCCAAGCCGGTGCGGGACTTCCGCGAGCTTATCGCGCGTGCGCCCGGTCGCGAAGCCGAGGCGGTGGATCAGCTCGAACTGGTCGTCTCGCAAGAGGTGCAGCACGAAGCGGCCGGTCTCGAAGATCAGGTCATGGCTGTAGTTGAACTTGTGGATGTAGACCGACAGGCGCGGAATCGCGGGCACGATCGACGCGCGGACCGCGCTGTCGGCGATCATGCCGTTGTGTTGCCCGCCGCGCTCGGCCGTGATCGCCACGACCGGGGAGGTCAAGTTGCGTAGCAGCTGGTAGATCTGGTCGGGCTGCAGGATTGGCATGGCCCCATATTAACGGCCCCGCCGGAGCGGCGGGCAAGGCGCGCTGCCCGCAGCCGCCCCGCCAATCATTTATACTACAGCATGACGTCGCTGCTGTCGCGCCTCCGCAACCACCTCGCGCGCACCCGCCTCCTCGGGGAGCCCGGGATCGGCCTGGTGGCCGTGTCGGGCGGCGTCGACTCCGTAGCGCTGCTCGATCTCCTTCACACGCTCGCCCCCGAGCTCGGCATCTCGCTCGTGGTGGCGCACGTCGATCACGGCATTCGCTCGGACAGCGGGGCGGTCGCACGCGCGGTCGGAGAGCTGGCGGAGCGCTACGAGCTGCCGTTCGAGGTCGGCGAGCTGAGTCTCGGTCAGGACGCCACGGAGACCGTCGCGCGACGGGCCCGCTATGCGTGGCTCGGCGAGGTCCAGCGCCGGCACGGCGCGCGCTACCTGGTGACCGCGCATCACCGGGACGACCAGGTCGAGACGATTTTGCTCCGGCTCCTGAAGGGGAGCGCGCCGGCGGGCCTCGCCGGCATCCCCGCGCGCGGGCGCGGCGGGCTCGTGCGGCCGCTGCTCCCCTTTGCCAAAGCGCGGCTCGTGGCGCACGTCGCCGAGCTCGGACTCCCCGTTCACGACGATCCCGCGAATCGCGACCCGCGACACCTGCGCAGCTGGGTGCGCGGCGTGCTCCTGCCGGCGGTCGCCGAGCGCCTGGGGGCGCGCGCGAGCGACGACGTGCTGCGCGCCGGGCGGGCGGCGGCGCGCGAGCGGCGCGCCTGGGACGGCGTCCTCGACCACCTGCCCGACCTGGGACTGCGCGTCGAGCCGCACCGCATCGAAGTTGCCCGGGGGGGGCTGGCCCGCTATGATGACGTCCTGTCGGCGGCGCTGTTGCGGGCCGCGGCGCGGCGTACCGGCCTCGTGCTGGGCGTGCGTCGCGCGCGCCAGCTGGTCGAGTTGGCGCGCCGCCCGTCCGGGCGGCGGCTGCCGCTCGGTGAGAGCTGGATGGCAGAGGTGGCGTTCGATCGCCTGCGAGTGAGCCGCGCGGTCCGGGACGCCGCCGTGGAGGTCGTCCCGACCGGTGAGCGGGGCAGCGCAGTGTTCGGCGAGTTTCGGGTGGCCTGGACGCCCGACCCGGCGCCGGCCCGGTTGCCGCGGACGGACTGGACCACGTGGATCGCGGGAGCGAACTGGGAAGTGCGGCCGCCTCGTCCGGGCGACCGGCTGGTTCCGCTCGGCGGCATCGGGCGGCGGCCGCTGCGGCGGATGTTGATGGAAGCGCGAGTGCCGCGTAGCGACCGGCCCGGCTACCCGGTCGTCGCCCGCGGCGAAACCATTCTGTGGGTGCCGGGAATCTGCCGGAGTGCGGACGATCTCCCGCGGCCTGGAACCCGGGCGGTACGGGTGGATGTTACCAAGCACGGCGGGCCTCAAGCAGACGGGCGGGCGTGAGCTCAAGCGGATCGTCTTCGATGAGGAGACGATCGCGCGCCGGGTGCGCGAGCTCGGCCAGGAAATCACCGCGGCGTACCCCGACGGTGAGATGCTGGTGCTCGGTCTCCTCAAGGGAAGCTTCATTTTCCTGAGCGATCTCGTGCGCCGCATCGAGCGGCCGCTCCAGGTGGACTTCCTGGTAGCCGCGAGCTACGGCGCCGATACGATGTCGAGTGGGAACGTTCGCCTGTTGTACGATCCGGAAACAGAGCTGCGGGGTAAGCACATCCTCCTGGTCGAGGATATCGTCGATACGGGGAAGACCCTCAACCGGTTGGTGGCGCTCCTGCGCGAGCGCGCGCCGCGGAGCCTGGAGATCTGTGCGTTGTTGCATAAGCATCTGGCCGAGCATCTCGAGCTCGAGCCGGCGTTCGTCGGGTTCGACGCTCCGCGAGTGTTCCTCGTGGGGTACGGGCTCGATCACGCCGAAAACTTCCGGCACCTGCCGTACGTCGCGAGCCTGACCTGATGGCCAACCGCATCCCGCCGCCGCGCGAATTCAGCTGGGCCCGGACGCTCCGCACGCTCTCGTTCTGGGCGCTGCTGATCGTGGGCTCCATTGCGCTCGTCCAGTTCGCCGCGAACCGACGGCAGGAGACGGTGGACATCTCCTACTCCCAGTTCACCGAGCAGCTCGACAAGACCAACGTCGACACGGTCGAAATCACCGAGCGTCAGCAGGTGAAAGGGAGCTTCAAGACCCCCGTGCCCGTCCGCGGGCGCAACTTCGACCACTTCACGACGCTCTTGCCCTTCGAGTCGAGCGATGCCTGGGTCTCAACGCTGCGCGCCAAAGGCGTGGACGTACGGGCGCGCGAAGAGAAGCAGTCGTTCGGCGTGTTCCTCTTCAGCTTCCTGCCGTACCTGCTGATCTTCGGCCTGCTGATCTTCATGCTGCGCCAGATGCAGCAGGGGGGCAACCGCGCCTTTGCCTTCGGCAAGTCGAAGGCGAAGCTCCTCGCGGGCGATACGCCCAAGGTGACGTTCGCCGACGTCGCCGGCGCAGACGAAGCGAAGCAGGAGCTCGAAGAGATCATCGACTTCCTGAAGGACCCCCAGAAGTTCCAGCGGCTGGGCGGGCGGTTGCCCAAGGGCGCCCTGCTCGTCGGCCCGCCGGGAACGGGGAAGACGCTGCTCGCCAAGGCAGTGGCGGGCGAGGCGGGCCGGCCGTTCTTCTCGATGTCGGGATCGGATTTCGTGGAGATGTTCGTGGGGGTAGGCGCCTCGCGCGTGCGCGACCTGTTCGAGCAGGGCAAGGCGCACGCGCCCTGCATCATCTTCATCGACGAGATCGACGCCGTCGGACGGCACCGCGGCGCGGGACTGGGCGGCGGGCACGACGAGCGCGAGCAGACGCTCAACCAGCTGCTGGTCGAGATGGACGGCTTCGAGTCGAACGACGGGGTCATCCTCCTCGCGGCCACGAACCGGCCCGACATCCTCGACCCGGCGCTCTTGCGGCCCGGGCGGTTCGACCGCCAGATCGTTGTGGACATGCCGGACGTGAAGGGCCGGGAGCAGATCCTCCGCGTGCACACGCGCAAGATCCCGCTCGGCGGCAACGTGGACCTGGAGCGCATCGCTCGCGGGACGCCGGGCCTCGCCGGCGCGGAGCTCGCGAACGTCGTCAACGAAGCGGCGCTGCTCGCCGCCCGCCGGAACAAGGCCGTCGTGGACAATCAGGATCTCGAGGACGCGAAGGACAAGGTGATGCTCGGCCTGGAGCGCCGCAGTCGGGTCCTGTCCGACGAGGAGCGGCGCCTCATCGCCTACCACGAGGCGGGACATGCGCTGGTGTCGCTCAACCTCCCGGGCTCGGACCCCCTGCACAAGGTCACGATCATTCCGCGCGGTCGCGCGCTCGGGATTACGGCGTACCTCCCCGAGGAGGAGCTCCACAAGTACACCAAGCAGTCCATCCTGTCGCGCCTCGCCATGGCCTACGGGGGGCGCGTCGCCGAGGAGCTGGTATTCGGCCCGGAGAAGGTCACGACCGGTGCGGCGCAGGATATCCAGCACGCGACCGACATCGCGCGCCGCATGGTGACGCAATACGGCATGAGCGACACGATCGGACCGATCGCGGTCGGCGACCGCGAGGCGGAGATCTTCCTGGGCCGCGAAGTGGTCCAGCGGCGGGAAATCTCCGAGCGCACGGCGGAGCTGGTCGATACCGAAGTGAAGCGCATCCTCGGCGACGCGTACGAGCGCGCCAAGACGGTGCTGCTCGACCACCGCGATGCGCTCGACCGCCTCGCCGCCGCGCTGCTCGAGCGCGAGACGCTCGACCGCGAAGAGGTCGAGATGGTCGTCGCCGGCAAGCCGTTGCCGCCGGTCCCGCCGCCACCGGCCGCACCCGCCGCACCGACGGCGGAGGGGACGGCGCGCGAGAAGACGCCGGCGGCGCGTGGTCCCGTGCTGGGCAGCCCGCCCCCCGAGCCCGCCGGCGCCTGACACTCCCGAGTTAGCTGGCTCAAGTTCCGCGTCGCTGCCGGGTTGCCCGGGGTGTTAGGATTGAGGGCCATGGAAGCGAAGAACGCGGACCTCGCCGCGCTGCGGATCAACCGCTCAGCCGGGTCGGCGGCGGCGCCAGGGCGCCGGACTCCGCGGTGGGTCACGATCGGTGTGCCGGCCGCCATCCTGCTGCTCGCGGCCGTCTTGTTGATCAACGGTGGCGCCCTCGGCTCGGCGCTCCCGGTGCACCTGACGCCCGCGACCATGGTGTCGCCGATCCGCTCGGGCGCCGTGCTGATCGCCAGCGGCTACGTCGTCGCCCAGCGCAAGGCCGCGGTCGCCTCCAAGGGAACGGGCCGGCTCGTCTACCTCGGGGTCGTCGAAGGGGACCGAGTACGGACCGGCCAGGTGATCGCCCGCATCGAGGACGCCGACGTCAAGGCCCAGCTCGCCCAGGCCGAGGCCAACGTCCAGCTCAGCCGTGCTGAGCTCCACGACGCCGAGCGCTCGCTGGCGCGGGAGCGGTTCCTCAGCGACAGCGGGGCCTCGTCGCAGGCGAGCCTGGACGCCGCGGAGGCCCGCTACCAGCGCGTGAAGGCCGGCATCGCGGCGGCGGAAGCGGCGGTGCAGGCCGCGCAGGTGGCACTCGAGAATACCGTGATCCGCGCGCCCTTCGATGGCACGGTGCTGACGAAGAACGCGGACGTCGGGGAGGTGGTGGCGCCGCTCGCCGCGAGCGCATTCTCCAAGAGCGCCGTGGTCACGATCGCCGACCTGCGCTCCCTCCAGGTCGAAGCCGACGTGGCCGAGTCGAACCTCGAGGCCATCAGCCTCGACCAGCCGTGCGAGATCGTGCTGGACGCGTATCCCGACGTGCGCTACCCGGCCGTTGTGGCGAGAATCGTTCCGACGGCCGACCGCGCCAAGGCGACGGTGCAGGTCAAGGTCGCCTTCCACGCCTACGACGCGCGCGTCTTGCCGGAGATGAGCGCCAAGGTGCACTTTCTGCCGCGCCCGTCGCGCGCCGCGGTGGACACGCAGCCGGTACTAGTCGTCCCGAGCACGGCCGTGGCCGAGCGAAACGGCCGGAGCGTCGTTTTCGTCGTGCAGGGCGGTCGGGCAGTCGAGGTGCCGGTGGTGGCGGGCCGCCAGGTCGGCTCGTCCGTGGCGATCCGCGAGGGATTGCGTCCCGGGGCTCAGGTGGTCGACAGCGTCAGCGCCCGCCTGCGCGGCGGCGCCAAAGTCACCGTGCAGTAGAGGAGCACATGCCCAATTCGATCGTGCAGGTCCGCGGGGTGTCGAAGTCCTATCGGCGCGACAGCATGGCGATTCCCGTGCTGCGCGACATCTCACTCGAGGTGCCCGAGGGAGAGTTTCTGGGCCTGATGGGCCCCTCGGGGTCCGGGAAGACCACGCTGCTCAACCTGATCGCGGGGATCGATCGGCCCGACGCGGGCAGCGTCTCGGTCGCGGGCACGGACGTCACGACGCTGAGCGAGTCGCAGCTCGCCCGCTGGCGGGCCACGCACATCGGCTTCGTGTTCCAGTTCTACAACTTGATCCCCGTGCTCACCGCCTTCGAGAACGTCGAGCTGCCGCTCCTCCTGACGTCGCTCTCGAAGGCCGAGCGGAAAAAGCACGTCGAGACGGCGCTCACGCTGGTCGGCCTCGCCGACCGGATGCGCCACTATCCGCGCCAGCTCTCTGGCGGCCAGGAGCAGCGGGTCGCCATCGCGCGGGCCATCGCCACCGATCCGACGATCCTCGTGGCCGACGAGCCGACGGGGGACCTCGACCGCAAGTCCGCCGAGGAGGTGCTGACGCTGCTCGAGCGGCTCAATCGGGAGTTCAAGAAGACCATCGTGATGGTGACGCACGACCCGCACGCCGCCGAGCGCGCGCATCTCGTACGCCACCTGGACAAGGGCGAACTGCAGTGAGGGCCCGGCCGTGAAGCTGCTGCGACTCGCTTTCAAGAACCTCTTCCGGCATCGCCTCCGCACGGCGCTCACCATCGTCGGGATCGCGACGGCGGTGATGGCGTTCGGCCTGATCCGCACGATCGTGGGCGCGTGGAACGCCGGCGTCACAGGCGCCGCCGCGAACCGCATGATCACCCGCCACCGGGTGTCGCTGATCTTCCCGATCCCGCTCCCCTACAAAGGGGAGATCGCCCGGGTCCCGGGCGTCACGGCCGTCTCGTGGGCCAACTGGTTCGGGGGCGTCTACGGGGACCCGAACGATTTCAAGAACTTCTGGCCGCGGTTCGCGGTCGACGCGGACACGTACTTCGATCTCTACCCCGAGTTCCAGCTGCCGCCGGACCAGCTGGCCGCGTTCAAGAAGGAGCGCAACGCCTGCGTCATCGGCCGCAAGCTGGCGCAGCAGCACGGCTTCAAGCTCGGCGACGTCATCACGATGGAAGGGGATATCTATCCCGGAAGCTGGCAGTGGGTGGTGCGCGGGATCTACACCGGTCGGGACCCGTCGACGGATGAGACCCAGATGTTCTTCCAGTACCCCTACCTCTACGAGCAGGTGCGCCAGCGGGAGCCCGGACGCCCGGTGGACGCCGGGTTTTACGTCCTGCGCGTCGGGTCGCCCGACGCGCTGGCCCGCGTCGCGTCGGCGGTGGATACGCAGTTCGTGAACTCCCGCGCCCCCACGAAGACCGAGAGTGAGCGCGAATTCCAACAGAGCTTCGTCCAGATGTCGTCGGCGATCATCACGTCGCTGCAGGTGATCTCGGTCGTGATCGTCGGGATCATCCTTCTCGTCCTCGCCAACACGATCGTCATGTCGGTCCGGGAGCGGACCCGCGAGTACGCGGTCCTGAAGACGCTCGGCTTCTCGGGACGCCAGCTCGCGGGCTTCGTGCTCGGCGAAGCGCTCGTGATCTCGCTCTCGGGAGGGGTGCTCGGGCTGCTGCTCACGTTCCCGATCGTGAAAGGGTTCGCGAAGGCGCTCCCGACCTTCTTCCCGGTGATCAACGTCGCGCCGCTCACCATGGCGCTCGGGATCGGGGCGGCGCTCCTGGCCGGGCTCGCCGCCGCGGCCATCCCTGCAAACCGGGTCGTGCGCATGCCGATCGTCGTCGGCCTGCGGACGGTGGGATAGCCCAGCCATGATGCGGATCCCGTTCTCGTATATCTGGCGGAGCCTCTGGGCCCGCCGCCTCACCACGGCGCTCACAGTCGGCGGCGTGGCGCTCGCCGTATTCGTGTTCGCCGGCGTGCTCATGCTCGCCCGCGGCCTG
>Ga0209376_1005694_pt1 | contig 10251 bp, 10 predicted proteins | sample GraSoiAngelo_134_FD_185891 | JGI IMG/M metagenome (GOLD analysis project Ga0209376, IMG submission 185891) | Grasslands soil microbial communities from the Angelo Coastal Reserve, California, USA - 14_0929_05_30cm (SPAdes) (version 2) | ecosystem: Environmental > Terrestrial > Soil > Grasslands ... | reverse complement strand
GTGGAGATTGAGGAAAGCCTGCAGAATACAGGCTTCGATGATGATTATGATGGTGATGACATGACGCATCCTATAAGGCCGGCGCACAAAGAGTCAAGAGGAAAGTGCGCGGACGATCTGATTTGACACGGCTTTCCTGCCTCCTCTACACTGCGCGTCATGGCTTCACGCACGTTGAGCACGCCACGCACGCGAACCCGAACGACCACGATCGGCTTCGTCAACCTCGGATGCTCCAAGAACCAGGTGGACAGCGAAGTCATGCTGGGCACGCTGGCGCGGGACGGCTTTACCCTGAACGACAATCCCGCGCGCGCCGAGGTCGTCATCATCAACACGTGCGGCTTTATCGAGGAAGCCAAACAGGAGTCCATCAATGCCATCATCGAGCACGGCGTGCTGAAAAAAACGGGGGCGTGCAAGGTCCTGATCGCCGCTGGCTGCCTCGCCCAGCGCTACCAGGGCGAATTGCTCAAGGCGCTGCCGGAGCTGGACGGCGTCGTCGGCACCGGGGACACCGGCCGCATCGCGGACATCTGCCGTACCCTCCTCGGTTTTGGCCGCCAGACCCAGCGGGTGTGGGCCAGCCCGCCGCCCTATCTGTACGACGAGCTGACGCCGAGGCTGCGGCTCGGCAAGGCGCACTCCGCGTACGTCAAGATCGCGGAGGGCTGCAATCGGAACTGCGCGTTCTGCGCCATCCCGCTCATGCGCGGGAAGCAGCGGAGCCGGCCGATCGAGTCCATCGTCGCGGAAGCCACCGCCCTGGCAGCTGACGGCGTCAAGGAGATCAACCTCGTCTCGCAAGACACCATCAACTACGGCGTGGATCTTGGCCTGCGGCACGGCTTGGTCGCCCTGTTGCGGGAGTTGGTCACAGTGCAGGGACCCCGATGGATCAGGCCTTTCTATCTCTATCCCCAACAGGTGACGGACGAGCTGATCGACCTCTACGCAGGGGAAGAGAAAATCACCAAGTACGTCGACATGCCCTTCCAACACATCAATGACGCCCTGCTGAAGCGCATGCACCGTCTGGGCGACAAGGCCCATATCACGAGGCTGGTAGACCGGCTGCGCGCCCGCATTCCTGGCCTTACGTTCCGGACGGCGTTCATCGTCGGCTTTCCGGGCGAGACCAAGGCCGCGTTCACCGAGCTCAAGCGCTACCTGACCGAGATGGAATTCGACCGGGTCGGGGTGTTCCTGTACTCGGACGAAGAAGGCACATCCGCCGCCGACCTGGACAGGAAAATCGAGCGCCGGCTGATGGAAGAGCGCCGCACCGAGTTGCTCGCGATTCAGGAAGGGATCGCGCTGAAGAAAAGCCGTCAGCTGATCGGGCACACCATCGAGGTGATGGTGGAGGGCGTATCGGAGGAAACGGACCTGCTGCTGGAGTCCCGCCACGAAGGCCAAGCCCCGGAGATCGACGGCGTCGTCTATCTGAACGAGGGCACGGCCGAAGTCGGCGATTTCGTCAAGGTCGAGATCACCGATGCCGCCGCCTACGACCTCGTCGGCCGCATCGTCGGGTGAGGACCGCTCGCGACCTCATCCTTTCGATCACCGTGCTCGCTTTCCTCGCCTCACCAGCGCTGGCCCTCGAAAAATCCGGCCGGGTCGAAATCGAAGAAGGCCGCCCTCCGGACGTTCAGTTCTCCCTGTCGTTGTCCGACTTCGTGGACAACAGCTCGTTCCGAGCGCGCCCCGATAACACCGGGACCGTGAAGTACCGGTACCTCGGCCATTTCGAAATCCAGCCGCATTGGGCTCCCCTCGCCCTGGTCCTCGACACGAATTTCTTTACCGATAAGGACGCACGTAACGAATTCCGGCCGTCTGAATGGGATCAAGCTGTGGGGTTCCTGTATCGCGACGAAAAATGGGCGGGCCTGCTCCGCTATGAGCGTGACATGCCCATCGACAAGAGCGGCCTCGTTCAGGCGTTCGCGGAGGTGCAGGGCCTCTGGCACCAGGATTCTCTCCTGATCAAGAACTCGGAGTTCTATGCCGCGATCGGCTGGCTGTTCGCCACCCAGACCTACTTTGCCCGGCCTGACAATACCGGACGGGCTCTATTTCGGTACGTGCTCCACGGCGAGCTCCCTCTCTATCAGGAGTGGGTCTGGCTGATCGGAGATACGAATTTTTTTACGGATCGCGACACCTCGAATCCAGTACGGCCCAGCGAGCTGGATTGGATCGTCGGGCTCGCCTTCCGTTGGAAGGGGTGGGAAGTGATGGCGTTTCAAGAGACTGATCAGTCGATCGACCGCAGCGGGCTCACCCAGAAGTATTTCGCGATTCAACTGAAGTGGTCATGGGAAGGAAAACCGTCTGTGCCGGAGATTCACACGCTGGCGCCCGACAATAAATTCGCCCTCAGGAACCAATGAGCAAAGAGGCCACCTTGGCCTCGTCCTCGATGACCAGGATCCGCGGGAAGTTCCTTAAAGGGCGCGGGCGTGATCGTGATAGATATAGAGCGGCGCGTCGTCCTCGATGAGGCGGGTCTCGCTGGCCAGGCGGGCCTGCAGGTGTTTCGGCAGCGCCATCTGGGCTTTGCAGACCTCTCCGGTCAAGTACTTCAACTCGCCCTGGATTCGCCGGGCGATCATCTTGTCATAGTCGGCGGCTGAGTATGCCCGCGGATCGACCTCCTTCGACGCCACCTCGAACCCCCAGGGCATACCGAAACAGGGGACATTCGCTACATAAGGGCACACGACCGGAAAGGCGGTCAGCAACGTGCGGTAGATCGCGCTGACGTTTAGCAGATCGTGCGGCGCCACCGAGCCGGACTGGAGCGCGATCGTCCCCTGCCGCGAGAGCCGCCGATTCACCAACTGGTAGAACTCCCGCGTGTAGAGCCGGTAGCATGGCCCCTCTTCGATGGGGTCGGACAGGTCGATGATGATGACGTCGAACACCTGATCGTGCGTCTCGAGCCACCGACGGGCATCCTCGAAGGCCAGCTCGGTGCGCGGGTCGTCAAACGCGCCGGCATGGAACTCCGGGAGCATCGCGCGGGAAACCTCGACAACCTCGCGGTCGATGTCCACCATCAGCGCCCGCTCGACCGATCGGTGCCGTAGGACCTCGCGGAGCGTGGCTCCCTCTCCCCCGCCGATGACCATCACCCGCTTGGGGTTGGGATGCACCAGCATGGCTGGGTGGACGAGCACCTCGTGATAGATGAACTCGTCCGTCTGGGTGGACTGGACCTTGCCGTCGAGGATCAGCGACAGACCGTAGTCCCCCAACTCGACGATCTCGATGTGCTGGAACGGAGTCTTCTTGGAAAAGAGGACGGTCTTTACTTCGTGGACATGCCCCTCGCTAGGCCCCAGCCGCTCATGAAACCACTTGGAGTTCTTTGGGGCGTCCATAGGCAAAAACCTCCTTTGCCACCTTGGTGACCTTGGCGGTAGCCACCTTGGCCGGCTTGGAGTCCGGAATCAGCCCGCGCTTGAGTTCGATGAGCGACGGTTGACGGGCCTGGAACTTCTCCACAAGGTATTGGGCCGCGACTTCGGGGGTGAGGGTCTCTCCGCAGGTGAAGATGTCCACCGCAGCATACCCGTGTTCGGGCCACGTGTGGACCGCGACGTGGGATTCGGCAATGACGACGACGCCGCTGATACCGAAGGGACTGAATTGGTGGAAGTGGGTGCCGACGATGGTGGCCTTCGCGATCTTGGCTGCGGCGACCATGATCTCTTCCACTCTCTTTACATCATTAAGAAGTTTGGGGTTGCAACCGTTCAACTCGAGCACCAAGTGACGACCTAGTGCGTGCAATTCATTTGCCCCCTTTCGCTGTGGGTTGTGTAGAGAGTGGCCAATGTATCGTCTATTGCACCTCCCCTTCGGGACGCTACCGGGAAAGACCATGACACCCGAAAATTGTGTGTGAATATAGCTGAACTCTTCCAATTGTCAATAAATTTTTTTTAGAGTCCTCCTTTTCTTCCCTTTCGGCTCCCGTCGCCGCCCTCACCTTGACTGCCTTCCGGGTCAACAGATAAGATGACGCACACTCGTCAAAACTGCATTGCCGTCACGTGCAGAGAGGTTTCTTCCCGCATCCATGATCCAGGTCGAGCATCTGACCAAGCTCTACGGCCCCAAGACTGCCATCGCCGACGTCAGCTTCTCCTTGGAAAAAGGGGAAGTGCTGGCCTTTCTGGGTCCCAACGGGGCCGGCAAGACCACCACGATGCGAATCCTGACGGCGTCCCTGCCGGCGACGTCCGGATCCGCGAAAATCGCCGGCTACGACTGCTTCGACCAGCCCAAGGAGGTCAAACGCCTGATCGGCTACCTGCCGGAAATCCCGCCGCTCTACACCGAGATGACGGTCACTGAGTACCTGACCTTCGTCGGGCGGATCAAGGACATCGAGCCGGAACGCCTGCCGGTGGCCCTCGACCAGGTCCTGGAGCGGATGTCCCTTGGCGAGGTGCGGGGCCGGCTGATCGCCAACCTCTCCCGCGGCTTCAAGCAGCGGGTCGGCCTGGCCCAGGCCCTCATCCACGACCCGCCGATTCTTATCCTAGACGAGCCGACGGTCGGGCTCGACCCCAAACAGATCATCGAAATCCGGCAGCTGATCCGCGACCTAGCGGGCGCACGCACCATCATCCTGAGCACCCACATCCTGCCCGAAGCTACGGCAGTCGCCAAGCGCGTGGTCATCATCAACGACGGCCGGATCGTGGCCGAAGACACCCAGGAACAGTTGTCGGCCCGCCTCCGCCGCTCCGAGAAGGTGAGCCTTACACTGAAACGTTGCACGCCCGATGCGCAGGAACGCCTCCTGGCCCTCCCCGGCGTGCTCTCGGTGCGCCAGGAAGGCCACACGTTCCTGGTCGAGACGGAACTCGGGCGTGATCTGCGCGAAGACCTTGGCCGCGTGGCTGTCCAGAATGATTGGGGCCTCCTCGAGCTCAAGCTCGTGGCCATGACGCTGGAGGACGTGTTCCTGCGCCTGACCCAGCATGAGGAAGGCGTGGAGGCCCAGCCATGAGCCCGGTCGGCGCCATCGTCCGCAAGGAACTCCGCTCGTATTTCGTTTCACCGGTCGCCTACGTGGTTGCTTCCGTCTTTCTCCTCCTGACCGGCCTGCTCTCGTTCCTGGCCATCGCGACCGCCAGCAACCGCAGCATGCAACTGCTGCGCGTGCAGGGGAGCCTGCCGGAGCTGAACCTCAACGAATTCGTCTTCCGGCCCGTGTTCTACAACATGGCCGTCATCCTGCTCCTGGTCGTGCCGATCCTGACCATGCGCCTGTTCGCCGAGGAGAAGAAGCTCAAGACCATGGAGCTGCTCGTGACTTCTCCGGTCACGATCACCGACATCGTCGTGGGGAAGTTCGTGGCGGCCCTGACGGTCTTCGCCGGCATGCTGGCGCTGAGCGCGGTCGCCCCGGTCGCCCTGGCCCCCTTCGCCGAGTTCCGCTGGCCCCCCATCCTTACCGCGTACTTGGGCATCCTCCTCATGGGCGGGCTGTTCCTGAGCGCAGGCCTGCTGGGGTCGAGCCTGACGGAGAACCAGATCATCGCCGTGATTCTGAGTTTCGGGGCCCTGCTTCTCTTCTGGCTCTTCGGCTGGGCCGGGCAGGTGTTCGCCGGCACCGCCCTCGGTAAGGTCCTGTCTTACCTCTCCCCGCTCGATCACTTCGACCAGCTTGTCAAGGGACTGGTGGCAACGAAGGACCTGGTCTATTTCGTCGCCGGCATCGTCTTCACCCTGTTCCTGACGCACCGGGTGATCGAATCGCAGCGATGGCGGTGATGAGCAATCGGCTGACGTTTCTGCTGGGAGTCCTGGGGGGCGTCCTGGCCGGCGCCGGGGTGGTCATCTATGCGCTCGCTCCGGAGCACACCGCGCTCATCGCCACGGTGGAGGGCTTGGCGGCCGCCTGCTTGACCGTCTTCCTCGTCACGCACTTCGAGCTGTTCCGGGAGTTCTCAACGCGCCGGGCGACGCGTCTGGGTCTTAACAGCATCCTGATGATCGTCCTGATGGGGACCATCCTCGGGATCCTCAACTTCCTGGCCGCGCGCCACAGCGTCCGCTGGGATTTCTCGGAGACGAAGCGCTTCACCCTCGCTCCGCAGACGGCCCGCCTGCTCCGGGAGTTGCCCCGGGAGGTCAAGGTGACCGTCTTCACCAGTGATCAGAGCCCAGTCCGCCTGGCGTACCGCGACCTCATCGACAGCTATCAGACCCGCACCGCCAAGCTCACGGTGGAGTTCGTGGACCCGGAAAAAAAGCCCGGCGTCGCCCGGCAATACGGCATCACCCGGCCGGACACGGCCGTCCTGGAGAGCGGCAAACAGGAGACGCGGATCACCTCCGCCTCCGAGCAGGATCTGACCAACGCCCTCATCCGCGTGACCAAGGACGAGAAAAAGACCGTCTATTTCTTGACCGGGCACGCGGAGCATTTGCTGGAGGACGGGAGCAAGGAGGGCTATTCCTTCTTGAAAGAGGCCCTGGAGCGGCAAGGGTATACCGTCCGGTCGCTCTCGCTCTACGAGTCCAAAACGATCCCCAAGAACGTGTCAGTGCTCGTGCTGGGTGGGCCCCAGAAGCCGGTGTCCCCGGAGGAGCAACTCCTCCTCGCCGACTACGTCCGGACCGGCGGCCGGCTCCTCGTGCTGCTGGATCCGGGCTCCCGCGCCGGCCTGGACAGCACCATGGCGGCGTGGGGCCTGCAGGCGGACAATCGGACGGTCCTGGACACCCAAACCATCCTCGGCGGCGATCTGACGATGCCAGTGGTGAACACCTACGGCCCTCACGAGATCACCCAGGACCTGGGCCAGGTCTTCACCATGTTTCCCCACTCCCGCCCAGTCAGCTTCCTCGACAGCAAGGGCAACGAGTGGGTGTTCCATCCCCTGGCCAAGTCCAGTCCCCGTAGCTGGGCCCGCGCTGACACCTCTCCCGATAGAATGACCACGGTGCGGGATTTCAATCCGCAGAAGGACACGAAGGGACCACTGATCCTGGCCGCCTTGGTCGTCGCCCGGGCCAGTCCTGAAGAGAGCACCCGGCAACCGGCGGTCCTGCTCGTCGGCGACTCGGACTTCGCCAGCAACGCATTCCTGGACTTCTCCGGCAACACCGACTTCATCCTCCACGCCGTGGCCTGGCTGGCCGAAGAGAAGGACCTGGTCACGATCGCGCCGAAGGACACGCGGCTCGGCACGCTGCTGCTCACAGCGGCGCAATCCAACGCGCTGTTCGCGCTGCAAGTCCTGGGACTTCCGGGCTTCTTTTTGCTCGCCGGGCTCGCCGTCTGGCGCCGCCGACGCAGGCTCTAGTCTCCTCGCATGTCCCGCGCAGTCCTGGCTCTGCTGGTCGTGGCCTTTGGCTTGGGCCTCTACTTGTGGCTGGTGGAAATACCGGCCGAGCGGAAGCGTGCGGAGGCCGAAACTGCCGCCAAGAGGCTGGTGGACTTCAAGGAAGACGACGTGCAAGGGTTCACGATCATCTCGTCACGGGGCGAGATGGAGGTCGCCCGGGAGGACGGGCGCTGGACCATCCGCAAGCCCAAGCCCATGGAGGCCGACTCCACGGCGGTGGGCGAGTTCCTGCGCACGCTCATGCTCGCCCAGGTGTCCCGCGTCGTGGACGAGACCGGGACCGACCTGAAGGTCTACGGTCTCGGGACGCCGAGTCTGACCGTGTCCCTGCGCCTAGCCTCAGGCACTCAGACTGTCCGCGTGGGCGATGCCGGCCCCCTGTCCGCCACCCTCTACGCCAAGCGCGACGACTCCCCCAAGATCTTCCTGACCACGCTGGCGGGGCGCGACCTGTTGATGAAAAGCATCCAGGAATTCCGCCGTAAGCGCGTCCTCCCGTTCGACCGCCTCCAGGTGACCCAGCTGAAGATCGCCGGCCCCCAGGAAACCGTCGTGCTCTACCGAGAAGGCCAGGGCGAGAAGGCCGTGTGGAAGATCAAGGCGCCGGTAGAAACGGCAGCGGACCAGCCGGAAGTGAAGAGCCTTCTTTTCGCCCTCGAGGACCTGAAGGCGCGGGACTTCATCGACGATCCGAAGGAGCGTTCCGCCAAGCGCGCCGCCCTGGGCAAACCCCTGGCGACCATCACGTTGCACGAGGGCGAGACCGACCGCACGGTGGCCCTGTTCCTGGACCCCCGCGACAACACCACGGCCTACGCGGAGAGCACGGCGCGGGAACCCCTGTACCAGATCGCACGAACGGCGGCCAAGGACCTCGCCAAGGGATTGTTCGATTTGCGCGCCAAGCAGCTCATCGCGGCCGAGCCGGACCAGGTCAAGACGCTCGTGATCAAAACCGGCGGCAAAGAATACGCGCTGAGCCGCGAGGGGGGCGCCTGGCTCGTGGACGGCGATCCCAACGCCAAAGCGGACGCCGCCCGCGTCAACATGTTGGTGACCCGTGTGGTACGACTCCAGGCGGAGAGGATCGCAACGGAGAACCCGGCTGATCTGAAGCAATACGGGCTGGCGACTCCGGCGGCAGAGTTGATCGCTGCGGGCGAACAGGGCAAACTGTTGGGCCGGATCACCTTTGGAAGGCAAGAACAAGGCTTGGCGTATGCAATGGGGTCCGCCATGGCCGGGGTCTTTCAGGTCCGCCCGGACATTCTCCAGAACATCCCCAGGAAAGAGGACTTGCTCGCGGGAGCGAAGTAACCTTACAGCCGAAGCGGCTTGATCGGAGACAGAACAGCCGCCGGGTTCTTTGACCAGACGATCGGGTCGGCGTCCACGTAGAGCTCGACCTCGTTGCCGTCCGGATCGGCCAGATAGAGGCTCTGGCTCACGGTGTGATCGCTCATGCCGGTGATCGCCACCCCGGCCTTTTCCAATTCGACCTTGGCCTTGCGGAGCTCATCCAAGGAATCCCCGATTTTGATCCCGATGTGGTAGAGCCCGAGGCGGCGGCCAGCGGGAGCACGGGGTACCTCGCCGACCTCGATCAACAGCAGTTCGTGGTGGGTACGGCCTGACGTCAGCGCCGCCGCTTTGCCACCAAACGTCCGTCCGACCTCCTGAAACCCCAATAGGTCATGGTAGAAGGCCAGTGACCGCTCCAAGTCCCTCACGTAAAACACGACATGGCCTAAGTAGTGCGCTTTCATGTGCTGACTTCCCTATTCAGCTATCATCACCCGGTGACGATTGGCGACGGCCGCCCCCAGCGCCCGGCAAACACGAAGTCCTGGATGGGCTTGCGGGACCGTGGCGCCAGCTCTCGCTGGCGCAACCGCTCCGGTAAAATTTCAGGGTCGCCGGGATAGCCCAACGCGATCCCTGCAACTGCCTCGTAGCCTTCCGGAATGCCGTACAGCTCGCGTATCTTGTCCGGAAAGATGCCGGCCATCTGATGCACCACCAAGCCGAGCGCCGTCGCTTGAACAATGAGATTGGCGACCGCCTGGCCCACATCGTGAAAGGCATGGCGGTTCGGCTTCCCGTCTTCTTCGAAGGAGAGTCGCGCCACCGAGACCATCAGCACCGGCGCATGTTGCGCCCACTCGATATTGCCTTCCACGAGGCAACTCAACAGCCGGGCATATTCGGCCTCATCCTCCTTGGTCGCCACGATGAAGCTCCAGGGCTGCTCGTTGTAGGAAGACGGCGACCAGCGGGCGGCTTCCCACAGGCTTCGCAGTTTGTCTGGCTCGACACGCCGGTCGGAGAACGCCCGCGGGCTCCACCGCCTTCGCAGCAGATCATGAATCGGATATTGTGTCTCGGCCAGCTTCTCCATCGCCCAGCCCCCTTACTTCTCGATGAGGTTCCTCCTCTCGCTTTATCCCTTCGTCGGGGATTCTTCCGGCACGATGTCCAGTACCCGTCTTTCAGAACGCCGGACGATGGTCATCGGGGCCCGCACACCGACCTTTTCCTCGACCAGGAGCCGATGCAGGTCATCGATGCCGGGCGTCGGATGCTCCCCATAGGCCACGATGAGATCGCCCGACCGCAGGCCCGCGTGCGCCGCCGGGCTGTTCGGCTCGACAGCCATGACCTGGATAGCGCTCTCGACCGGCAAATTGTGCGCCAGCACGAGACGGCGCGGGAGCGGCACGTTCTGCCCGCTCACGCCAATGAAGCCTCGCCTGATCTTGCCGTCCTTGATGAGGCGGCCCGCGACGAACTTGGCGGTGTTGATGCCGATGGCGAAACAGATCCCCTGCGCCGGCAGGATCACCGCGGTGTTGACACCGATGACGTCTCCCCA
>Ga0209376_1005693_pt1 | contig 10253 bp, 10 predicted proteins | sample GraSoiAngelo_134_FD_185891 | JGI IMG/M metagenome (GOLD analysis project Ga0209376, IMG submission 185891) | Grasslands soil microbial communities from the Angelo Coastal Reserve, California, USA - 14_0929_05_30cm (SPAdes) (version 2) | ecosystem: Environmental > Terrestrial > Soil > Grasslands ... | reverse complement strand
CCAATTGCGTACAACCCATTCTCCGGCAATATCGGTCGATTGTGTCAAAACCTGTTCCACGCCGGCTCCGGTGCCGGCCTGCAGCCCACGCTCGATAGCAGCTCCCTGTTGAGCGAACGCAGGAACCCCGAATAACAGTGTCAGTAGGAGAAACAAAACCATCTCTGCCTCCGGTGGAAGTATCCAATTCCCTATGGTTTAATTGCAAGCTAATCAAGAATGATGCCGATGTTTGCTACCATGCGTAGTTTTTCAAGTCAAGCGGATGAATCGGCCCTCTCGCTCTGGGAGAGGGCGCGCGCCGAAGGCGCGCGAGCGAGGGTCTCAGGATTTGATCACACTGCGACCCTCACCGGGCTTTTCTGCCTGCTATTGGCTTCAACCCCCCTCGCTAACGCGGAGACCATCGCCAAGGCCGGCAGATTCGGCGGGATCACTGTCCGGTACAAGATCGTTCTGCCCAATGCCTACGATCCCGCTCGAGCGTATCCGGCGATCCTAGCGTTTGCCGGCGGCCGTCAGAATCTGGATGCCGTCAACAATATGCTCGAGCGAAACTGGCTTCCGGAAGCTGAAGCGCGTGGGTACATCATTGTGAGCCCGATCGCGCCACCCAATCATTTCTTTTTCGAACAGGGAGCAGATGCGATCTTTCCTGAATTCCTGGATCAGATTCTGCGTGACTACAAGGTGAAGGGCGGAAAGCTGCATATCGCAGGCGCATCAAACGGCGGGCTGAGCGCATTCCACATCGCTGCGATGTATCCGCATTACTTCGTATCGGTCACAGGCTTCCCCGGGTATTTACCCGACGAAAGCGAGTCGAAGATGAATGCTCTGAAGCCTTTGTGCATTTACATGCATGTCGGCGAAAGAGACGTGGAGTGGCTCACGCCCGTTCAGCGGCAATCGGAACTGCTCGACCAGAAAGGATTGCGCGTCCACTTTACAATCGAGCCCGGCGAGGGGCATGGAATCCAAACCCTCTCCGGAGAGGGAGCGCGTCGGTTGTTCGATCAGATCGAACAAGCGTCGCGAGGTTGCAATTAGGCGTTGCGGCTGGTCTTCAGAAGTTCAATCGCGCGCCGACCGTGAACCTCCGGTTACCAACGGCTAACTGGTCCCGATTCGTGTCGTAGCCGTTACCGTCATTAAGATCGAAACCGCTGATCCGCCGTGTCCAGCGATAGCCTGCCATGTTCAAACCGTCGATAGGGATCGGCGCCCCGCCTCCAATATTGCCGAACGCGCTTGCCGCATTCGTAAAATCGTTCGGGAGCGGCATCCGCGGAAGCATTACGCTTTGAATCCAACTGTCATATCCCGTTCGATTCGGATCACGCGGCGAGCCATCGGCCAATTTGAATATGTTGAACGACTGCGCAGATCGCCGATTGCATTGGGCGGTCTCACCGGGTTGCCATTTCGATCAACCGTAGGATTGATCGCCGTCGCGTTCTGATTGTCCGCGCCTGGGAAAAATCGAAAGATGCCTTGCCGCGCCTGGGCCGTCAGTACCGGAGCCACCCAGGTTTGTTTGATAATGTCTCGCTGTTCGTCGACGAGGATGAAGAAGAATGTCTTGTTCTTGATAAGCGGTCCGCCGAAACGCACTCCAAACTGATTGCGGTTCTCATAATCCTTGCCCGCGCCGGCGAAATTGTTGAGCCACGTATTGGCGTAACCTGCCGAGCTGCGGTTCGTCCAAAACGCGCTGCCGCGATACTGGTTGCCGCCCGACCGGGTTACCATCTGGCCGTTACAGAGGGGACCTCAGCAGTTTTGCAGCATCCTCCAATGGCGGGGGAAGATATGCGCCTATGACTCTGCATGTCAAGCTTCATTCCGAATTTGCTTGCCAAAATCAGCGACGCATTGAAGTATTTGTCGTACATAAGAGGATGAGGAGATGAAGTTATGAAGAAGTGTTCGCTTCATTTGATCGTGACCGCGATGACGGTTTTTGCCTTACTGGTTGTGATGACGGCACCTGCTGCGGCACAGGGCCGCGGAGCACAGTCTCGGAAACCAAAGCCTACGGTCGGAGCCTGGTGGTATAAAGGCGACCCTCAGCCTCCCGGTCCTCATCCGGACCTGACGGGAGTGTGGTTTGGCGGTCCAATGAATGACATTGGAAGGGATCTCTTGCCCGGCCAGCAGCTCGTTCTCACACTTTATGGCGCCGAGCGGTATAAAAAAATCGACCATGCCAAGGATCCCAACGCCCAGTGCCTGCCGCCCGGTCCCACAAGAATGGTCGCCCGGGCCCATCCGACCATGATCGTCCAACGTCCGGACGTTGTGGCCGTGCTGAGCGAGTCCGAGCATATCTTTCGATTGATCTACACCGATGGCCGCAGCCATCCCTCAGACGCGACGGACAATCCGGCTTGGTTTGGGTATTCGGTCGGAAAATGGGAAGGAGACACGCTCGTCGTCGACACGGTCGGCATCAATGATCGCACGTGGTTGGACGGAGCCGGCCACGAACACAGCGACAAGTTGCACATGACGGAGCGGTTCAGACTAGGCGATCCCGATACGCTCGAGTTCATCGTGACTTATGACGATCCGGTATATTTCGTGAAGCCGTTCACGTCAAAGAAAGTTCTCAGGCGCCAGATCGGTGACTACATCCTCGATCACGCATGCCTCGAGAACGAAAAGGATCTCATTAAACTCAGGCCGACAATCGGCGATGAGGGCCGGTAGCGTTCAAGCAGTGGTCCGCGAAGCGCGGCACTGCGCGGTGGTTCGCATTACTCACTGGCTCACCACCGTCAGTTTCGGAGGCTTGCTCGTTAGCGGGTTTGCCATTCTCCTCGCCCATCCGCGTCTATATTGGGGTGAAACCGGCGCCGTGGGAACAGATTCAATCATCGACCTGCCGCTTCCGTTCGTGCTGACAGGCCAATCCGGTTGGGGCCGGTATTTACATTTCCTCTCGGCCTGGGTTTGCGTGTTGACCGGTCTGGTCTATGCACTGTACGGACTCAGCTCCCAACATTTCCGCAACGATTTGCTGCCGGCTCGAGCCGATCTATCCTGGACCTGTTTGTCGCGGGTCGTTTCAAACCATCTGCACCTGAAGCTCGCAACAGCTGAAGCATTTGCATCCTACAACGTGCTTCAGCGGTTCACCTATCTAATGGTGGTCTTCGTTCTGTTTCCTCTGATGATCTGGACTGGCCTCGCCATGTCGCCCGCGATCACTTCTGTATTTCCGGTTCTGGTGAACCTCCTCGGCGGGCAGCAATCTGCGCGAACCATTCACTTCGTCGTCGCCGGTTTTCTTGTTCTCTTTCTTGTTGTGCATGTGGCCATGGTTTGTGCGGGCGGTTTTCGAAGCCGCGTCAGGGCGATGATTACCGGCTACACTACGTCAATAAAGGTAAGAGCATGAAAGACCGTCTCACTCGACGTAAATGGATCACCACCGGGTTGGCGGCTGCAGGCGCTTCCGGGTTGGTCGCCGCTGCCCGCCTGGCCGATCGATACGGCTTGATCCCGCCGGATCACGGGGGTATCTACGGCGCGGGCGAAACGCTAACCTATGCCACGCAGCGGCTCCTGATGTCTTATCATTCGCGCGCGCGCGAATTCGACCGCAGCCAAATCTCAAAAGTAATCCCGGTAAATGGCCCGCCACCCGAGAATGAGACCTACGAGCTTTTTCGAGAACACGACTTTGAGGATTGGCGGCTTGTGGTGGATGGTCTGGTCGCACGTCCGTCGGCGTTCTCCCTTGCAGAACTGAAAGCGTTTCCCTCCAGAACCCAGATCACCCATCAAGCGTGCGAAGAAGGCTGGTCCTTCATCGCTGAATGGACAGGCGTGCCGCTGTCCTATGTTTTGAATCTGGCGGGTGTTCGCCCGCAGGCACGGTACGTCGTCTTTCTTCCGTTTGACCCATTCTGGGATAGCTTGGATATGCCCGACGCCTGGCACCCGCAAACCTTACTCGCTTACGCCATGAATGGAGAAGACCTTCCTGCTCCTCACGGCGCGCCCGTTCGTTTACGCGTCGCGCGCCAGCTCGGGTACAAAAGTATCAAGTATCTTGCCCGAATCACGGTCACCGACACTCTGAAGAATATCGGTAAAGGCTGGGGATCCTACTCTCCAGAAATCGGCTACTCCTGGTACGCCGGAATCTAAGGCGGATGACGCGCAGTTCCCCTCTTTAGTACCCGTGATACAGCACGCTGGGCCATGCGCCGGCAGGTGGTCCAATTCCGAGTGCCTCGGCGTCGATGGCTGTCCCCAATACCTGATCACGGTCCCTTGAACCGACTGGTACAGGGCGGGTAGCGCGATCCGTAACCTGAATCCACGTGCGTTCAGGTGAGCCTCAGAACGTGAGACAAATCGGCACCGACGTACGGACTGTCGATCGAGGGTCCGCTCAGATTACAATGCCACCATGAATTGGATGCAACTCGCTCTGCAGTTGACACGTGCGGCAATGAGCATCGGCGACGAGCCGCAGCGGCAGCCGGAAACGCCAAGGGACCTGGGTGAGGCACTGGCCCAGCAGTTTGCGCTGATCGATCGCAACATCGAAGCCGTTGCCCGTATGGTGAATGCGCAGAACCAACGACTCGAACGCGAACTGAAACGTCAGAAGATCTGGAATTATGCCTTGACGGCCGCATTAGTAATCGCGATAACTGTGGCGTTAGTACGGGCCTAAAAGGAAATGCAAAGGAAAACCGAACGTGTTGATTGAAATCTCACAGATGGCTGCCGTGCAGGGTGAGGCCACTGGACGTGGACTTGGATTTCCAATGATTCTAATAAACACCTCGAAGTATCGGGCCGGCGACATACTTTGACGACCGCCTTTGAATCGCCTATCCTCATTCAGGAGGCGATGTTCCCGCGTCGCTCGCCGAGGCTGGCGTGATCTTTTTGAGCTTCGTGGTTGCGGTACGGCAGGGCCTCACTGCCTCGGTGTGACGTAATCAGTGGCACCCACGGTGAACTGCGGCTCCGCTGGAGGTTGACATGCGATTGCTAGCTCGAACCTGGATGCTTTTGGCGATCGTCCTTGTGTCTGCGCGCACAGCCTCGAGTCAGGACTTCCGCCTGCCGGACGGCCGGGGCAAGGACCTCGTGGAGCGTCACTGCATGCGCTGCCATGATGCGCAGAAACTCGCCGGGCCCGATGGCGGCCACTGGCCCGCCTTCGGGCCGGGCAAGAGCCCGGAGGAATGGCAGCGCGTCATGACCTTCATGGGCACCTACGGCCTGACGCTGACGAAGGAGGAGGTGCCCATCGTCACCGCGTATTTGACGAAGGCGTTGGCCGGTCCCGCGCGGCCGACAGGTGTACGGATGGCGGGACCCATCGAGGCAACGATCAGAGAGTGGAAGGTCACACCGGGCACGCGGCCTCACGATCCCGCGGTCGCGCCCGACGGCGCCGTCTGGTATACGGGCCAGGCGAGCAGCCGCCTGGGTCGTCTCGATCCGAGCACCGGTGAAGTCAGGAACTATCCACTCCGGCCCGATAACACAAAGCTGCCGTACGGCGTGGGGCCGCACGGGCTCGTGGCCGGCAACGATGGGTACATCTGGTATACCGGCCAGCAGGACGGACACCTCGGGAAGCTCGATCCCAAAACGGGCGTGGTCACCAAATACAAGATCCCCAATCCATCGGCGGGTGGTCCGCACACGCCGATCTTCGACCAGAAGGGCACGCTCTGGTTCACCATGCAGCAGGGGAACATGGTTGGCCGGCTGACTCCAGCCACCGGCGAGATCAAGCTGGTGACGATGCCGACCGCGAACTCGGAGCCGTACGGCCTAGTGATCAACTCGAAGGGCGTCCCGTTCTTCACGCAGTTGATGGGGAACCGCATCGGCAGCCTCGATCCGGTCACGATGCAGGTTCGTGAGTATTTCCTGGGAGAGGGCACCGGTCCGCGGCGGCTCGCGGTGATGCCCGACGACATCATCTATTACACGGACTACGCCCGGGGAACACTCGGCCGCCTCGATCCCGCGACCGGGCGGACGAAGGAGTGGACGTCGCCGAGCGGCGCGCGCTCGCAGCCCTATGCCATCACGGCTTCCGGCAGGATCGTCTGGTACGTGGAAGGCAACGCCAACCCCAACATGCTCGTGCGATTCGATCCGGCGACGGAGAAATTCCAGACGTGGCCGATTCTGCCGTCGGGAGGCGGCGTTGTCCGCCACATGGTGGTTGGGCCTGACGGGAGCTTGTGGCTGGCGGACAGCGAGGTCGACGCCATCACCAAGGTCGAAATCAAAGCGGCGACGGGGACGCGCTGAAGGCCCGGCCGCCCGCCCGGAAATCTTGGCTTAAATCCTCCGCGTGCCTGGCCTGTGGCCTCTGTGGCCTACCGCAGGAAGTATGGATCAGCTCCTTCTCATAGGTCTCGATTTCGGTTCAACAACGAGCAGCGCCATTATTTCCCAGGCTCAAGTGTTGCGTAATTGCTCCACAGGCCGTTTCGAACTCGGACGGCGGTCGGTCGTCTACCGCTCGATGTTGACATTCACTCCTTTTACAAACAACCTGATCGACGAACAAATTCTGGCTGGGCATCTGGATCGATGGCTCCGTGAATCCGGTGTGACCCCCGGAACCTTCACGTCGGGCGGAGTGATCATCACGGGCCTAGCTGCTCAGAAGGCCAATGTCGCGGCCATCGAGGCCCTTGTGAAGCAACGGGTCGGCGACGCGCTGTTCGCGGTCGCGGAAGATCCCTACCTGGAGTCCTGGCTCGCCTTCATGGGAAGCTGCCTCGCGCTGAGCTGGGCCGAACCGGAAGCGCACTTTCTCAATTTGGACATTGGTGGCGGCACGACGAACCTGGCCATGGGTATCAATGGCGAAGTCCTCCGCTGCGGTAGTTTGTACGCGGGGGCGAGGCACTTTCAGTTTGTCCCAGGAACTTATCGAATTAATGCGTTGTCGTCCTACGCCGTCCGGTTGCTCAAAGATCTCCATATTGACCGGTCGATCGGAGACACTTTTTCGCAAGATGAGCTTCGGAACATCGTGGATTTCTACGCAGCCCTCATCGAGGCAACCGTTTGTGCGGATCGATCGCTCCTGAATCAAGATCCGTTTCGTTATCATGAGCAGATGCCTTTTGTACCGGTGAGGGATGATGTATCGCCAGTGATCACGCTCTCGGGAGGAGTCGCCGAGTTGGTCTACAACCATATTCGCGGCGGGCCACTGCCGCCGACAACTGCCTTTGGCGATCTCGGCATCGACCTGGCCAGGCGACTAATTCAGTCGCCCGTGCTTTCGCAGCACTTGCGAACCCACGTGCCCATGAACTTCGGGCATGCGACGGTTTACGGGCTGAGCCTCCACGGCACCGAGGTGTCCGGGGACCCTGGTGTGTTGCCGCTGCGAGATTTGCCTATTGTGGCCAGACTTCGGATGGACGCCTCAGCCGCCTCAGTCCCCTCAATCGAAGACGTGCAGCAAGCCGTCGATATGGCCGCTCGCGGAATGCGTGGTGGCTGCATCGAGATCGATGGGGCGGGCACAGATTTCGGAACTGTCAAGAAGTTAGGCACCAACCTGGCAGCTGCATTGCGCAAAACCGGATTCCCCGGGGACCGTTCCGTGGTATTGCTCGTACCACAGAATGTGGGAAAGACTGTCGGCTCCTATGCCTCCGACTGGGGCCGGTTGCCGGTGAAACTGATCGTGATCGACGAACTGTCAAGCCGCAACTCCCGTTTCGTCAGCCTGGGCGCCATGAGAGACAACGTGGTGCCCGTCTCGTTTTATGGAATGCAGTAAATGAAAAACCTGTCCCGTTGCGACGAGATTGTCGTTCCGCGGCCGCCGAATGACGAGTGCTACACGGCCCACAAGTTTGGCCGGCAGTTCTCCTTCGCGGGATTGAAAGGTCTGCTGGGTGCTGCAGACTACAGCAAAGCCGGTGATCGCAACGCGGGGCTTGCCGCCCGTGATGAGGCCGAGCGGGAGGTCGCGCGCTCGATTCTATCCACGCTTACCTTGCAACATCTCTACGACCACCCGCTAACCGACGATTCAGGCAGCGTGGACTCGGTGATGCGTGTCAACTACGATATCGACCTTAAGACCTTCGCATCGTTCGCCCCGATGACTCTGGGTCAACTCAAGAATCATCTGCTCAATTGTTCCGATGACGAAGTCATGCAGACGGGGCGCGCGCTGACCGGCGTCATGGCGGCCGCTCTGGCCAAGCTGTTTGATACGCACGAACTGATTTTCGTGGCTAGAAAGTGCCATTGCGTCACGCGGGCGCGGACAACACTGGGTTTACCCGGCACGCTCTCGTCACGACTCCAGCCGAACCATCCGGTGGATGATCTTCGCGGCATCACTTTCCTGATCTACGCGGGTCTATCGCTGGGTGCGGGCGACGCATTGATCGGTGTTAACCCGGCAATCGACAGCGTAGAAAATGTCACGGCGATTCTGTCTCACCTCGACAGCTTGCGAAAACGGACGGGGGTCCCCACTCAGATTTGCGTGCTGGCACACGTGAAGACGCAACTCGCTTGCCTGGTTGCCGGCGCCCCCGTAGAAATCATGTTTCAGAGCCTGGCGGGGACCGAACGGACAAACCTGACAGAGTTCGACATCACGATCGATCTTCTCGACGAGGCCTATCGCACGATGGCTACCCGCGGGCCGTTGCGCAATGTCGCCGAACAGTTCATGTATTTCGAGACGGGGCAGGGGAGCGAATTCACGTATCGCAAACACAACGGCATCGATATGACGACGACCGAAGCGCTCTGCTATGGACTGGCCCGGCGCTACGATCCGTTCATGGTGAACAACGTCACCGGCTTCATCGGGCCCGAAACGCACCTGGACAACTTCGAAATGATCATCTCCAATCTGCAGGATCATTTCATGGGCAAGCTCCTGGGCGTGCCGATGGGCATGGCGCCATGTTACACGCTCCACTCGAAGATCACCCTGGAAGGTCAGCAGATGGCAGCGGAGATGCTTGCGGCCGCAGGTGCGAACTACTACATGGATGTATGTTTGAACACCGATAGAATGCTGGCTTATTTCGACACCAGCGCTCACGACGACCAGACGCTGCGCGAGATTTACGGCAAGAACCCGGCTTCCGAATTCATGGAATGGGCAGTGCAACGCGATATTATGCGGAGGGCGGTCGACGGCCGCGCCGTTCGCGGGGCGAATTGGGGCAAGCCTCGAATCTTCTGTGAATCAGACCTGGAGTATCAAGAACTCTTCCTGGCCACGCCCGCCTTGTATGGACTGGAGCATGCCGGGCCGCGCCCATCCGAACAAACGACGCGGGACTTGAAATTGAATCAGGCGATCGCCAGGCAGGCCATCTACAGCGAACTCCGTACCGGCGAACTCGACAAGGTTGCCCCCTTCCGGGTTCTGACGACCGAGGCCAAGGACAAAGAGAGCCACTTGAACGCACCGCATCTCGGCGCCCGCTTGTCGGCCGACAGCGCCTGCACGCTTCGTCCCGAATTTCGCGATGTCCAGATCGTGGTCTCCGACGGTCTGAGTGCGGAGGCTGTTCACCACAATGTCCCGGAACTGCTGCCCGTACTCACGGACGGCCTCGATGCCAGACACCTGACCACAAGCCAGCCGATCCTTGTCCGTTACGGCCGCGTCAAAGTAGCCGAGGACATCGCCGAACGTCTAAAGGCGAGGCTGGTGATACTCCTGATCGGCGAACGCCCGGGTGGCGACGCGCTGGCGTCGCGAAGTCTTTCGGCCTACCTGGTCTATCAACTGCTCGATGCCGATGCGCAGAACAAAGCGGCCGCCTACAGCAACAATCCAAATATTCATTTCGAATACACGGTTATTTCCAATATTTATTCCGCAGGTCTGCCGCCGCTTGAGGCCGGCAGTGTCGTTGCCGAAAAAGCGTGGCACGTCCTCGCCCACCAAGCCGCCGGCAACCGTCTGGAAGCCACGCTCAAGATGTCCCGCTAATGCCGGAGCGGTCTCCCCATCTATTTCGAGGACCCGAACGGTCACCTGCTGGAAGTCATGACGGTGCCGGAGACTGGAAGCTAATTGCGTTTTTAGCGGTCCGGCTTCAGAAGCGGAATGCTTTCGACAGCGGGAGCCGGCGGCAGTGAAGCCAGATATGCATAAATATCCGCCACGTCTTTTTCCGGGATGACCTTGGCAGAGTATGGCGGCATCTCCCCGCGCGGCGCTCGAATATAGGTAATGAAGTTCGAAATGCCAGCAT
>Ga0209376_1005689_pt1 | contig 10258 bp, 10 predicted proteins | sample GraSoiAngelo_134_FD_185891 | JGI IMG/M metagenome (GOLD analysis project Ga0209376, IMG submission 185891) | Grasslands soil microbial communities from the Angelo Coastal Reserve, California, USA - 14_0929_05_30cm (SPAdes) (version 2) | ecosystem: Environmental > Terrestrial > Soil > Grasslands ... | reverse complement strand
CCGGAGCGGAGGTCATGATGGAGACACCACCGGGCCGGTCGGGCGCGCTGTCCAAGGAGTGATCCGGCAGCGCGCGGTTGTAGAAACACCGTAACACCAAGATCCCGGTGCACACCGGGACGCGCAGCTAAGTCTGCGCATACCGCAAAAGCGACGAGCGCTCGGGGGTCGGGACACCGGTGCCCGCCCCCGAGCCGTCTTCTTCACTTCCCCTGTGCGATTATGAGCGCGTGGGTTTTCTCCTCAGGGTTCTGATCAACACCGTCGCGATTTACTTTGCGGCGACCGTCGTGCCCGGCCTCACCATCAGTGGAGTGCTGCCCGCGCTCGGGGCGGGACTCGTCCTGGGACTCATCAATGCGATCGTCCGGCCGATTCTCGTCGTGCTCACCCTGCCGGTGACGCTGCTCACGCTCGGCCTCTTCCTCTTCGTCCTCATCGGCGCTCTCATCGTCAGCGTGGTGAGCTGGCTCCTGACGGCGTTCGTGAGTGACCGCGGTCACGTCCAGGTGATCACGCGTTCGGACGCGCGAAGGTTGCCACGCTAACCAGGTCGCTGGCACCCTGGTTGCTCCATTCCGCGTCCATGAACACTCTGCGCGCCCTCACTCTGACCGCCATCCTCGCCCTTGTCACCGCCGGGACCGCCGTAGCCGGCGAGCCCACCGATCAGGTCCGACGCAGCGTGGACGAAGTGCTCAAGATCGTGCAGAGCCAACCCGATGGGCCCGCGCGACGGACAGCGGTCCGCCAGGCGGCCAACCGTCTCTTCGACTTCGAGGAGACGGCCAGGCGCGCGCTGGGGCCGCACTGGCAGCAACATACGCCGACCGAGCGCGAGAAGTTCGTCAGGCTCTTCAGCGATCTCCTCGAGGCGGCGTATGTCGGCAAGATCGACCTCTAGCAGGGTGAGAAGATCACGTACGTGGGCGAGACCGTGGACGGCGACCAGGCCACGGTGAAGACGCGCATCGTCACCAAGCAAGGTAACGAGGTGCCGGTGGACTACCGGTTGCTGCGCGAGATGGACGGCTGGCGCGTCTACGACGTCATCATCGAAGGTGTGAGCCTGGTCGCCAACTACCGCACGCAGTTCAACAAGATCATCCAGACCTCCTCGTACGACGATCTCGTCAAGCGGATGCGGGCCAAGGACTTCTCGGCGCCCGAAGGGAATCGCGGCCGCCGCAGCTGAGTCGCGCGCCATCGCTCACGTGCTCCGGCGCTCCGTCGTGAACCCTCGACGACGTGGAATTGACGCGGTCGAGCGGCAGTGGTATTTGTCTAGACAATTTTCAGCCGGAGGCCACCCGTGGAATATCGTCCAGGCGTGCCCCGCTATCTTCAGATCGCCGACGCTCTCCGTCGCGATCTCCGCGGTGAAGGAGAGCGGATCCCTTCCGAGCACCAGCTCTGCGCCACCTACCAGGTGAGCCGCCCGACGATCCGACAGGCTCTCGACGTCCTCGTGCAGGAGGGGTTGCTCTACCGCCACGCCGGCCGGGGCACGTTCTCGACCCCGACGCCGGGCGGGGGGGACCGCAAGCTGCGTGTGATCGGATCGGTCGGCGACATGGTGGCGATGGGCGAAGAGACCTGGTTCAAGCTGCTGAGCCGCGAGGTCGTCCCCGTTCCGGCCAACATCGCGCAAGCCCTGAGGCTCCCGCCAGGGTCCACGGCGTTTCGCGTCGTTGGCGTCCGTCACGCCGACAACGGCCCGTTCCAGCACGTGACGGCGTACGTCCCCGAAGCGATCGGTCGTGCCTTGAGCGATGAGGACCTCTCGAAGACGTCGATGATCGGCGCCATCGAGCGCCACTTCGCCACCTCGATCAAGTTCATGGAGCAGGTCACGGAGGCGACGCTGGCGCCGCGCCACGTGGCCGAGCTGCTCCAGCTCCGGCCGCGCACACCGCTGTTGCTCTTCGAGCGCACCTATTTCGCGTTGAGCGGTGAGCCCGTCGAGCACGCCCAGACCTATCAGACCAGCCGGCGTTACCCCTATCGCATGGTGCTGTCCCGGGCGGAACGCCGGAGCTGAGGGCGGATGCCGTACCGGGTTGGATTCGACGTCGGCGGTACGTTCACCGACTTCGTGCTCCAGTCACCGACCGGCGAGCTGACGACCGCCAAGCGGCTGACGACGTATCCCGATCCTTCCGCTGCCTGCCTGGCCGGCCTCGACCAGCTGATGGCCGCCGTCGGGTGGGACGAAGTCGCCCAGGTCGTTCACGGCACCACCCTCGGCTCCAACATCGTCATCGAGCGCAAGGCCCGCGGCGTGGGATTGCTCACCACGCGCGGCTTCCGTGACGTGCTCATCATCGGACGCGAGAAACGCTATCAGGTCTACGACCTCCAGATCGAGAAGCCGGCGCCGTTGATTCCGCGCCGGCTCATCGGCGAGGTGACCGAGCGCGTCCTGGCCGACGGGTCCGTCCGCACCCCGCTCGACGAGGACGACGCGCGGCGCGCCGTCCGCGAGCTGGCCGCGCGCGGCGTGAGCATGCTGGCTGTCTGTTTCTTGCACGCCTACCGCAATCCCGTTCACGAAAAGCGGGTGGCCGAGCTGGCGGCCGACGAGGCGCCCGGGATGCAGGTGACGCTCTCCCACGAAGTCTCGCCGACGTTTCGCGAGTACGAGCGCACCTCGACGACCGTGGTGAACGCGTACGTGATGACCGCCCTGCGCGAGTACCTGCGGGGGCTCGGCGCGGCGCTGAAGGAGCGCGGGTATCGAGGGCGGCTGTTCGTCATGCAGTCGTCGGGGGGTATCGCGACCGCCGAGGCCATGGAGCGCTATCCCGTACGCATGATCGAGTCGGGGCCAGCGGCCGGCGCGTTGATGGCCGCCGCCTACGGCGAGCTGACCGGTCATCGCGACCTCATCGCGTTCGACATGGGTGGCACGACGGCCAAGCTGGCCCTCGTCGAGAACGGGCGACCCGGAACGACGACCGCCTTCGAGCTCCATCGCGTGAACAATGCGCCGGGCAGCGGGTTGCCGATGAACATCCAGGCGATCGATCTCGTCGAGATCGGCGCAGGCGGGGGCTCGATCGCTCGCGCCAGTCTCGGGGTCATCGCGGTCGGCCCCGAGAGCGCGTCCTCCATGCCCGGCCCGGTCTGCTACGGCCGCGGCGGCCTCGAGCCGACGGTGACCGACGCCAACCTCGCCCTCGGCTATCTCAATGCCGACTATTTTGCCGGCGGCACGATGACGCTCGACGGCGTCGGCGCCGCGCGCGCCATCACCGACCGCGTCGCGCGTCCGCTGGGCCTGTCGCTCGAAGAGGCGGCCTGGGGCATTCACCAGATCGTGACCACGAACATGGAGCTGGCCACGCGCGTGGTCTCGATCGAGCGCGGACGCGATCCGCGGGCGCTCACGCTCGTCGCCTTCGGCGGCTCCGGCCCCGTGCACGGCTGCCGTCTGGCCCAGGCGCTCGGCATCCCACGGGTGATCTTGCCCGCGGCCGCCGGCGTCACCGCCGCCATCGGTCTGCTCGCCGCCGAGGTCCGCTTCGACGTCGCGCGAACCTACGTCCGCCGCGTCGACGCCGTCGACGTCGCGTTCGTGAGCGCCATGTACGACGACATGACACGACAGGCCGCCGAGGTCGTGCGCGAGTCCGTCGTAGAAGGCGACGTCGTCATCGCGCGCTCGGCCGACGCCCGTTACGTGGGGCAGGGCTACGAGCTGACGGTGCCGGTGCCGGCGGGCGTGCTCGACGCCGCAGCGCTCGCCGACGTGCGGCGGTCGTTCGACGAGATCTATGCCGCGCGGTACGGCTACGCGAATCCGTCCGAGCCCATCGAGATCGTGACGTGGAAACTGTCGGCCACGGGCCAGACGAGCCCCGTTCGGCTTCGCCGTGCCTCGGAAACCGGGCGAGCCCGGCACACCGGCGAGGAAGCCGGAGAGTCGAGCGCACGGAAACCGGGCCGCCGAGCGTGGTTTCCCGAGACCGACGGCTGGATCGACACGCCCGTATACGATCGCTATCGGCTCGCGCCCGGCCATTGCCTCCGCGGCCCGGCCATCGTGGAGGAGCGGGAGTCCACGACGGTGTTGCCCCCGGGCGTGACGGCGACGGTGGATGACTACGCCAGCCTCATCGTGAGTGTGAGACCGTGAGCGCGCCCGATCCCATCACGCTCGGCGTCATCTGGGGCGCGCTCCAGTCGATCGCCGTCGAGATCGGCACCACCGTTCACAAGACGGCCTATTCCGAGCAGGCGCGCGAGGGCCAGGACTTCTCGGTGGCGGTGTTCGATCCGGCGGGGCGCATGGTGGCTCAGGGCCCGTACTCGCCCGGTCACATGGGCGCCATGTCGTTCGCGGTGAAGAATGCGCTGGCCGCGCACCCGGTGGAGAGCCTGCGCCCCGGTGACGCGATCCTGCTCAACGATCCGCTGCTCGGGTCGGGTCACTTCCCGGATTTCTTCATCACGCAGCCGGCCTTTCACGACGGCGCGTTGATCGGCTTCGCCGTCAACATCCTGCATCACACCGACGTCGGCGGCCAGCGTCCGGGCAGTCAGGGTGTCGTCGGGATCTTCGATTACTTCCAGGAAGGACTGCGCATCCCACCCACCAAGGTCTGGCGCGAGTACGAGGAGGACCAGGCGGTCGTCGGTATCATCGCCGCCAACACGCGCACGCCTGACAAGGTACTGGGCGACCTGAGGGCTCAGCGAAGCGCGCTGCGCGTCGGCGAGCTGCGGCTCGTCGAGCTGGTCGAGCGCTACGGTCGAGACGTCGTCGGCGCGGCCATGGACGAGATCATCGCGCGCACCGAGGCGAGCATGCGCACCGCGATCCGTCAGGTGCCGTCCGGCGTGTACCGCTTCGAGGACTTCTTCGACGACTATGGCCCCGGGACCGATCCGCTGCGCGTGGCCGTCACCGTGTCGGTGGACGGCGATCGGATGACCATCGATTACGCCGGGTCGAGCCCGCAGACGGCCTCGGGGATGAACTCGTATATCAACTATACGCGCTCGTACTCGTATGCCGCCGTCAAGTGTCTCGCCGATCCCTTCGGCCCGATGAACGAAGGCGCGCTCAGGCCGATCACCGTGAGCGCGCCCGAGGGCTCGTTCCTCAACCCGCGGCCACCGGCGGGCGGTGGTCCGCGAGCGATCATCTGTTACCGGACGTTCGAGGCGGTGCTGGGGGCGCTGGCGCCTGCGCTTCCCGAGCGCGTGGCCGCCGCCTCGTCGCACTTCGCCAACCCGACGTTCGGCGGCCTGGACCGCGCGCGAAATCGAAGCTTCGTCGCCTACGAGCTGGTGCTGTCGGGCACGGGCGGTCGCGCGACGAAGGACGGCTGCGAGGCCATGTCGTCGGCGTTCAATGCGTCGAACATTCCGGTCGAGGCGCAGGAGGCCAATCAGCCGATCGTCGTGGAACGCTTCGAGCTGATCCGCGACTCCGCCGGACCGGGGACGTTTCGGGGCGGCTGTGGGATCCGGCGGGACATGCGCTTCCTGGCCGACGACGGCAAGCTGACCAACCTGTCGGAGCGGCAGAAGTTCCCGCCCTACGGACTCTTCGGCGGCAAGCCGGGCATCCTCGCCCGGACGCTGATCAATCCGGGTCCCGGGGAGCAGATCGTTCATAGCAAAGAGTCGAGGGAGTTCGCCTACGGCGACGTCATCTCGTTCCAGCAGTCAGGCGCCGGCGGCTATGGCGATCCGCTCGCCCGGGATCCGGCCCGCGTGCTGGACGACGTGCTGGACGATTTCATCGGGATCGATGCGGCCCGGAGCGACTACGGCGTCGTCATCACCGGCCCGGGGATCGACCTGCAGGTCGACGAGACCGCCACTGAACGCCTGCGTCAGGCGATGAAGACGCGATGATCCGGTTCACGGCCGAGCAGGAAGAGTTCAGGAAGACGGTCGCGCGCTTCGTGGACGCCGAGGTGGTGCCGGTCGCCGACGCCCTCGACGAGCGTGCGGAGTTTCCCGCGGGGCTCTTCAAGCGGATCGGCGAGCTCGGGTACTTCGGCCTGCGCTACCCCGAGAAGTACGGCGGGGCGGCGAGCGACATGGTGACGTACTGCCTCTTCGCCGAAGAGCTCGCCCGCGGCTCGATGTCGGTGGCGGCGGCCGCGGCCATGCAGTCCCTCATGGGGACGTACTTCATCTACAAGTACGGCGGCGAGCGCCTGCACGAGCGTTACCTGGCGCCCGCGCTGCGCGGTGATCTCGTGGCGACGTTCGCGCTGACGGAGCCCAATGCCGGCTCGGACGTCGCCAACATCACGACACGCGCCGAGCGGCATGGTGACGGCTGGGTGTTGCGGGGCGCCAAGACGTGGGTCACCAACGCGCCCGTGGCCGACGTCCTCACCGTCGCGGCCAAGACGTCGCCCGAGCGCGGAATGAAGAACATCGCGCTCTTCCTGCTCGACCGCACGACGATGCGTGGCATCACGCTCGGCAAGAAGATCGAGAAGATGGCGGTGCGGGCGTCGGAGACGGGCGAGATCCTCCTCGACGGCGTCGAGGTACCGGCCGAGCACCTGCTCGGCGGCGAGACGGGCGGCGTCGAGAAAGTGGGCACGATCCTCTCCGAGATCCGCGTGATGACGGCGGCGCTCGCCGTGGGCCTGGCGCGCGCCGCCTACGACGCGGCGCTGGTGTACGGCCGCGAGCGCCAGGCGTTCGGCAAACCCATCGTCGAGCACCAGGTCATAGCCTTCAAGCTGGCCGACATGCTGACGTCGCTTCACGCGGCCACGCTCATGACGTATCAGGCGGCCGCCGGCCTCGACGCCGGCCGCGCGATCACACGCGAGGCGGCGATGACGAAGCTCTTCGCCTCCGAGATGGCGGTCAAGGTGACGGACGAAGCGGCGCGCATCTTCGCCTCGTACGGCCTGGCCATGGAGTATCCGGTCCAGCGGTACTTCCGTGATGCGCGCTTCTTGCTGCCCGGCGGCGGCACCTCGGAGATCCTTCGCCTCGTCATCGGGCGCGAGCTCGACTATCGCCGCGGCGAGGTGTTGTCATGAGGCGCGTCGGATGAGCGAGTCGTCCGCCATCCTGGCCGCGATGTACGAGGGCAATACCGACGCCCTGGCGGCGCTGCTCGCCGCGCGCCCCGAGCTCGACGTCTTCGAGGCGGCGGCGGTCGGCGACGCCGCCCGCATCCGTCAGCTCGTGAGGGCGCGGCCCCCGCTCGTCGAGGCGGTGAGTGGAGATGGCTGGACTGCGTTGCACCTGGCCGCCTACTTCGGCCAGGGCGAGGCGGTGGAGCGCCTGCTCGCCGCGGGAGCGGACCCGCGCGCGCCCTCTCGCAACCGTCTTGCGAACACTCCGCTGCACGCGGCGCTGGCCGGGCGAGCGAACGTGAGGATCATCACCGCGCTGCTCGCGCGGGGCGCCGACGTCGAGATCCCGGCGTCCGGCGGCTATCGGCCACTGCACCTCGCCGCCGCCCGCGGCGACGTCGCCATCATCGAGATGCTGCTGGTCCGGGGCGCGCGGGCCGGAGTGCGCGCCGAGGACGGTCGCACGCCGCTGGCAATCGCGGAGGAGCACGGGCACACGACGGCGGCGCGACGCCTCCGAGGAGAGATGCCATGAGGAAGGTCGCCCTGGTCGGCGCGGGAGTGTCGAAGTTCGGGGTCCGCAAGGCGGGCTATCGCGACCTGATCTGGGAAGCGGGCAAGGCGTGCTTCGATTCCGTGCCCGGCGTCAGCCCGAAGGACGTCGAAGGCCTGGTGGTGGGCTCCGTCATGCCCGAGCGCACGGCGTTCCAGAGCCACATCTCGTCGCTGGCCGCCGAGGCGCTGGGCATCAAGCCGTCGGCGCTGTCGGCTCGCACCGAGCACATGTGCGCGTCGGGGACGGTCGGCATCCGCTACGCGTACGCGTTCATCGCGGCCGGGCTCGCCGACCTGGTGATGGTGCTCGGCGTCGAGAAGCTGAATCAGCCCGAAGGCGCCGAAGCCATCCTCAACATGGGCGCCGGCGTGGATCGTGAATGGGAAGCCGCGTTCGGCCTCACGGCGCCGCCGTGCTTCGCGCTGGCCGCCCAGCGCCACATGGCGGAATATGGCACGACCGAGGAACAGCTCGGCCTCGTCGGCGTCAAGAACCACAACCACGCGGCCAGGAACCCCAACGCCCACTTCGGCAAGGGCGCCACGCTCGATCAGGTGCTCTGCTCGCGGATGATCTCGAGCCCGCTGCGCCTGTTCATGTGCTCGCCGATCACCGACGGTGCCGCCGCCGTGATCCTGGCCAGCGAGGAACGGGCACGCACGATCACCGACAAGCCGGTCTTCATTCGTGGCACGGGGCAGGCGCTCGACGGTTTCCAGCTCACCTCGCTCCACGAGGATTACGCTCACTGGCCTGCGCTCAAGCGCGCGGCTGAATCGGCCTACCGGATGGCCGGGGTCGCGGCCAGCGATATCGACGTCGCCGAGGTCCACGACTGCTTCTCCATCGCCGAGCTGATCGCCTACGAGGAGCTGGGCTTCTGCAAGAAGGGCGAGGCCGGAGCGTTCGTGGCGGCCGGACGCAGCGATTACGGTGGCGACGTCGTGGTCAATCCGCGAGGCGGCCTCATCGGCTGCGGGCACCCGCTCGGCGCCACCGGCGTCGCCCAGGCCGCGGAGATCTTCGCTCAGCTTCGCGACGAGGCTGGCCCCCGTCAGGTTCCCGGCGCCGCCGTCGCCCTCAGCCACAACAACAGCGGAATGGGGGAGCACGTCGTGATGATCTATGGGCGCGATGCGTAGGATGGGCACGATGCGTAGGATGGGCGCGATGCCTCGGATGGGCGCGATGCCTCGGATCGCGCCGATCGAGCGCCGGCGTTGCCGCACGATGGTCTCTCGATGATCGAAGCCGTTGCGGTGATCGGGCCGGGGAGGATGGGACGTCAGATCGCGCTGACCTGTGCGCTCGGTGGCTGCCGCGCTCTCCTCGTCGATCTCAAGCCCCGCCCCGACGCGCGGGCCGCGCTCGCCGACGCTCGTCGCGAGATCGCGCGCGACCTGCGACTCATGGCCGAGGAAGACGTCATCAAGTCGGCCGAGGTCGCGCCGGCCCTCGAGCGCATCGAGGACCGCACCGATCTCGCCGAGGTCGAGAGCTGCGGCTTCGTCCAGGAGGCGCTGCCGGAGTCCGTGGAGCTCAAGCGCGAGGTCTTCACGCGGCTCACAGGCCGCGTCGCCGACGATGCGATCGTGGCCTCCACGTCGTCCACGATCTCGCCCAGGCACCTGGCCGACGCCGTCCCGGGGCCCGAGCGGTTCCTCGTCGTGCACTGGTTGAATCCGGCCCACGTCATCCCGCTGGTCGAGGTCGTGCCCGGAGCGGCCACGTCGGCTGCCGTCGTCGATCGCACGATCACGTTCCTCACGCATCTGGGCAAGACGCCGGTGCGCTGCGGCGACGCCCCCGGCTTCATCGTGTCGCGTCTCCAGGTGGTCCTCATGAACGAGGCGGTTCGTCTCGTCGAGGAGGGCGTGGCCACGCCCGAGGAGGTCGATCGAGCGATCCGCGCTGGATTGGGGTTTCGGTACGCCGGCGTCGGCGTGTTCGAGTTCATCGACTGGGGCGGCGTCGACATCCTCTACCGGGCGAGCGCGTTCATGACTCAGGCGACCGGCGACGAGCGCTATCGCACGCCCCGGCTGATCGACGAGAAGATGGCGCGGAACGAGCTCGGCCCCAAGACCGGCCGGGGGTTCTTCGACTACGCGGGTGAGACGCGGGAGCGCTTCGAGACCGCGAAGGTCCGGCAGCTCCTGCGCCGTCTCAAGCGCGAGCGCGAGGACGGCACGCCGTGAGCTATTTCCGGGCGATCGATCCGTTTCCGCTGGAGTCGGCCGAGCACAACCGGCTCCACGAGTTCTATGCGCGGCTCGGTGCGGGCACGCTCTCGACGACGCGCTGCGGAGGGTGTGGCAGGACGGCGTGGCCGCCGCGGGTCTTCTGTCCCGAGTGCGGGAGCGATGCCTTCACCTGGACGGAGCTCTCGGGTGAGGGCGTCGTCCACGGCTTCACGGTCCAGGAGACCGGGCTCCCCGTCGGCTTCGATGGCCCGCGCGTCTTCGCGATCGTCAAGGTGGATGGGCACCGCGTGTTCTCGATCCTCGTGGCCGCGGATCCTGCGCGTCTCCGGATCGGCCAGCGCGTGCGCTTGACGCCGCTTCGGGTGACTGACGACGCCAAGGGCCAGCCGCGCTGGCTGCCCGCGTTCACACCCGACTCATGAAGCGCTGGGAGA
>Ga0209376_1005688_pt1 | contig 10261 bp, 9 predicted proteins | sample GraSoiAngelo_134_FD_185891 | JGI IMG/M metagenome (GOLD analysis project Ga0209376, IMG submission 185891) | Grasslands soil microbial communities from the Angelo Coastal Reserve, California, USA - 14_0929_05_30cm (SPAdes) (version 2) | ecosystem: Environmental > Terrestrial > Soil > Grasslands ... | reverse complement strand
TGAGAAACTGGATGACGTGCAGCGGACGGTCCGGTGGTGCCAGGAGCAGTTCACGAGTAGGACGTAAGGGGTGAGGGGTAAGGGGTGAGGTGAGTGCGAAGCAATCTTGTCGCCTCACGCCTCACGATAATTCGGCAATGGCCATTGAAGGATGCGCGACTCCAGAAGGCACGAAGCGGTATCGAGACCGAATGGTCGCTACTCGTATCGCTCACGCTGAGCATTTCCGGGAAGGTTTAGGGAGGCTGGCCCTCTCCTCCATCGGACTGGGTACGTATCTTGGTGGCTATGATGAACGGACGGACGCGCTCTACCTGGGGGCAGTCAAGCAGGCGGTCGCGGCCGGATGTAACGTCTTCGACAGTGCCATTAGTTACCGTTGCCAGCGCAGCGAGCGGGTGATCGGACAGGCCCTTTCTCAGATGATCCGCGACGGGGTCTGTCGGCGTGACGAAATCCTGATCGCCACGAAAGGCGGGTACATCCCTTACGATGGTGCTCCGCCGCGCGACAACTACGCCTACATTCTGCAGACCTTCGTGACCCCCGGCATCGTCAGTTACCAGGATGTGGTGAGGGACTGCCACTGCATGGCACCCGCCTATCTTCGTCACCAAGTGGAGACCAGCCTGACTAACCTCGGGCTCTCCTGTTTGGACGTGTATTACCTGCATAACCCCGAGGATCAGCTCGATTCAATCTCCCGGGACATGTTTCTGGTTCGTATGCGCGCCGCCTTCGAGACGCTCGAGGAAGCAGTGTCGCAAGGGAAGCTCCGGCTCTACGGAACTGCCACCTGGAACGGATATCGGAGTCGGTCTGGGTCCCGCGGCCATCTCTCTCTTGAAGCGCTGGTTGGTGTGGCCAGTGAGGTGGGCGGGAAAGACCACCACTTCAGGGTCATCCAGTTGCCGTACAATTTGGGCATGTTGGAAGCGCTCGCCGAGCAGACGCAAAGCCTGCATGGGAAATCCGTTAGCCTGTTGGAAGCCGCTAAAGCGCTCGATGTCTATGTCATGTCCAGCGCCTCCATCCTGCAGGGCCAACTGAGCCAAGGGCTGCCAGACTATGTCCGAAACGTGCTCGGCGCTGGAAGCGATGCTCAGTTAGCGATTCAGTTCGTCCGCTCTACCCCCGGCCTGGGAACGGCCCTAGTCGGCATGAAGCAGGCAGGCCACGTGAAAGACAATCTCGCTGTCGCTCAGCGCGCCCCCCTCGATCCAGGTCAGTTCACCAAGGTATTCACATGAAGTTTTGAGTGGTGAGTGTTTAGTTACGGGTTAAACTCACAACTCACAACTCAGAACTCAAAACTATGTCTGTTTCTTCGATCGGTAGTTTTGACGAGTTTCGCGATGCAATCTCTGCCTATCGCCTTCCTCGCATCCTGCTGACCGCACTCGATCTTGATCTCTTCACGGTGATGGGGACTCGTTCCTGGACGTCCCCCGCTCTGGCAAGACAGCTTCGCGTCAGCGCTCGCGGTCTTGAGATTCTCTGCCGCAACTTGGCCAGCGGCGGAGTCCTGAAGAAACACGGTGTTCGGTATCAGAACGGATCGCTGGCTGTGACTGCGCTGAATGCGAAGAGCCCACAGTATCGAGGCGCCTATCTGGAGCTGTTGCGTGGTCAGTGGGAAGACTGGTCGAAATTGACCGAATCAGTCAAAACGGGACGTCCGGTAGAGCACGAGGACCCGGATGACCCGGACTATCGGCGCCAGTTCACCTGGGCCATGCATCAGCGGTCGAGTCAGGTGGCGCCACAAGTGGCTGCTCAGATCAACTTGAAGGGTATCGAGACGCTCCTGGATCTCGGAGGCGGGCCTGGCACCTATGCCTTGGCCTTTCTCGCTCGTCGCCCCAAACTCCGGGCGACTGTCTGCGACCGGCCGCCAGCCTTGGAAGTGGCCAAAGAGATTGCCGCACTGCTCAAGCATGGCCGTCGGCTCTCCTATCTGCCGCTGGACTTCATGAACCGAGCGATTCCCGGACAGTACGATGTGATCTGGCTGTCGAACGTACTGCATATCTATTCGCCGTCCGAGAACCAGCGGTTATTTCGCAGGCTGGTCAAGGCACTCACCCCCAGCGGGCGTCTGTTGATCCAAGATGCCTTTTGCCATGATCCCAACGGGCTCTCTCCTCAGGAGGCCAACCTGTTTGCGGTGACCATGCTGCTCTTCACGGAGACAGGCAATACCTATGGAGCCAAGGAGACGGCAAGGTGGCTCCGAGAGGCTGGCTTCGGACGGGTCAGGCGCATCAAGTTGGGGAAGGGAACCGAGGACTGGGAGGGGGGACTTCTGGAGGCTTCCCAGCCGAACCGACATCAAGAAACCCGCCTCCGCCGACCACGATGAGCAGGAAATTGAGCAAGCCGGTTATGCCGCTCATCAGCACGAAGGCCTGCTGAGGAGTCGGATGAACCAAGTCTTGAACGATCGTGGAAACGTCGAGCGCCAAACCGATTGTGCCATAGATCACGCCCGCCATGAAGGCCCATCTGGCTGATGCGAGGAGACATCCGGCCAGGATCAGCGGGAGCCCGAAGAAGAATCCGTCCCAGGCGATTTGTCCCATCAGTGAAGATTGCACCTCCCGTTCCCAGAGCGTGCGTGACAGCCCTGCGGCCATCGCCAGAGCGATCAACAGGAAGACCATGAAGAATCGCGCGCGCTGGTTCATCATTCCTCTCACTCTACTGGAGGAGCCCTCGTCGAGCAACCACCCCTTCGGCAGGCCGGTGCTTGCCTTCAGGTATTGTCGGTGGTAGCGTGAACTCGCATCAGGAGAGACCATGGCCCAGAACGGTCCAAGCCCTCGACCAGAAAAGATCCTGATCTACGATGGGCAGTGCCGGCTCTGCGTGACGGCCAAGGAGGGGCTTGAGCGATCGGAGGGAGCTCGGCCGGATGGGACAGTCCGCTTCGTGCCGTATCAGAGCGAAGAAGCGGCCCGTTGTCTGGGGAGCGAGTATCGGCCCGGCCGTCCAGATGTGGCCTTCTTAGTGGATGCCGATGGCAGGGTCAGCAGGGGCCTCGACGCGTTTCTTCCCATGCTGCCGGGCCTGCGCGGTGGGCGAATGCTGCGTGCCTTGATGCGGGTTCCCGTGCTGAAGCCGCTGGCCTATCTCGCGTATCGGATCGTGGCTCGCTACCGGTATCGCTGGTTTGGTCAGGTTTCCTTGCAAGACAGAGCATAGCCCACCACCTTCCGCCGATGATGTTCTTCCCCACCGCTGCGCTGCTTAGGTCCTGCGGATTCTCAGTTTTTCGTTGAGATTCTCCACCCACTGGCGCTGAAACTGATCGTAAGGGAGGAAGAGCTGGTCCTGCATTGCAGCGGCGATGGATTGCCCGGCTTTAAGGTAACCCAGGATCTCCCGCACCTTGTGCATACCGAACCGGTCGATGAGGTAGAGGGTTGCGGAGTTGCCTTCGAGATAGGCGACGGTGGCAACCTCTGTCGGAAGGCTTCCCCAACCCCCTTCGAGTAGGGTGAGCGAGATGAGTTTGATCTCTCCCTGCACGAATTGATCAATATCAGGCCAGGGGTCGCCTGCCAACTGCATGGCCAGACCCTCGTTGAGCCAAGTGGGAAGACGACCAGCCTGTACCCCCATCTGTTCGTGCAAGAGCGCGTGGACAAACTCATGGCGCAGCACACGGGCCAACCACTTCTCGTCCGTGAGTGCCCCCTGGGTCGGGATCTGAATGCGTCCTAAGATATGGTCGTAGAGCGCATCAGCCCAGGCCGGGCTTCCCGTGGCGCTCTGGAATGTGTTCCTCGTGTGCAACACGACCATGATCGGTTTCGAGGGGAAGTAGCCGAACTTCTGGCCGATGTCTCGGTAAGCGTCCTCCAGGATTTCCAAGACGCGACTCCAGGTCGCATAGTCCTCCCCCCCGTCGAATTTCACCGTGAAATGGGAACTCTCGCGGGTTGCGAAGTTGCGCTCGGTCTCTTCCGTCCGTTTCACCCTGGTGGTCACGGCCTTCAGATAGGCATGGAGCGAGGGGTCCTGTTGGGCTCGTTCCGTGGCCTGGTCTAGGTGGAGCGCGGCCCCGGCCAGGTCATCCTTCTCATAAAGCAGGTCCGCCAGAGCAAGGTGAGGGAAGGGATTGTTAGGCGCCAACCGCATGACCTTCTCCAGAAAATCCGGAGTCAGGGCAGGATCGCGGAGTTCCCAGTAGGCATGGGCGAGGTTCAGGTGTGATGTCGGGTTTTTCGGATCAAGCGACACAGCGGTCTTGAATGCTGGAACCGCGGCCTCCGTGCCGCGGGCCTTTTCCTTGAGGACCCCCAGGTTGTTCCACAGAATTGCGGTGTAGGGGCGGATTCGCTGATCAGCGACAAGCTCTTGAGGAAGGGCCAGCAGCTTGGCCTGGGCTTCCTCCTCGTTCTCTTTCTCTATCGAGTCCCTGATGGCCAGCAACTGATTCGCGAATTTAGAGGACGGCACGTCACCTGGCTCCAGGACACGAACCCGTCCACCCTCACGGGCGATCGGCTGGTCCGGCGGCCTGGCAGAGATCGGGAGGGGGGAGGGCCCACCGGAAGGGGCTGGTGCCCCCTCAGAGAGGTTGCTTAGAACGGCCGGTTGATCAGCTTTTGGCTTGAGCCACGTCTGGTATGCGATGAAGGCAACAAGGGCGACCGTGAGCGGAGCAAGAATCCAGCTGATGTTGGTAGGCCTTCCGTACATGAGTCTCCTTAGAGTGACTCCAGCAAGTGTATCACCATGTTACGGGATGTCCAAACGCGAGGCGGATGTTGAGATGAGATGCGACGGGACGCTAATTTTCCCCTTCGTCGGGCGTGCGGTACCGGTCGTCGAGAGCGTAATAGGCATCGAGGTCAATGATCCCGTGAAACTGCTGAAACGGGATGAGACGATCCAGGGTGGCTCGCGTAGTGCCGGCGCTCTTGATCAGGCCAAACATGTCCTGCATTGCCTTGGCCGAGGCGTAGAGCGCCGTCAAGGGACAGACCACGAGCTGGAAGCCGACTTGCTCCAACTCGTCTCTGGTCAGGAGCGGTGTCACGCCGCCTTCCAACATGTTGGCGACCAGCGGCGGGGATAACTCTCTGGCGATGGCGGCCAACTCTTCCCTGCTTCTGGGCGCTTCGACAAACAGCGCGTCGGCGCCGGCCTCCTTATACCGCTTGCAGCGCCTGACCGCGTCATCCAGCCCAGTGACCTGCCGCGCGTCCGTCCGCGCCACGATGAAGAAGTCTCGTGTCCCGCGCGCGTCCACCGCGGCGCGAATCTTCTGGACCTGCTCCTCGACCGGAATGACTCGCTTGCCCTTCATATGGCCGCACCGCTTGGGCCAGACTTGGTCCTCTAAAAACATGCCGCCGGCACCTGCGTCAATCAACTCGTTGACCGTGCGGATCACATTCAGCGCGTTCCCGTATCCCGTGTCTGCGTCGATGATAACGGGAATCTTCACGGAGCCGCAGACCCGCTTGGCAACCGCCACCATCTCCGTCTGGGTGAGGTACCCGAAGTCCGGCAATCCGAGCTGTGTCGCTGCGACGCTGTATCCTGAGATAAAGGTCAGTGGGAACCCGGCCTGCTCGACCAGTTTCGCACCAAGGGCGTCATACACGCCGGGAAAGATCAGTGTGCGTTCTTTCTTCAGGAGAGCGTGAATGCGTGAGGTTGGCATGCTCCCGGCCTCTTCAGCAGGGGTTGTCTAACAGGATGTTGAAAAAGGCCTCCAGCTTTGTTCTCGCTTCACTTAAGGCCTCAACGTACCGCGCAAAGAGTACGCTTCGGCCTTTCGCTCGCTGCGGCCGCGCTGGAAGGCCTTTTTGACCATCCTGGATGCGGGGATGAGTCTTCGTGGCCTTTGCGGTCTTTCCTCTTAAGCTAGTAGAACATTGTGTTTTAAAAGCCTGCTGACGCAGGCTGTGTGGAACAGCGGGGGGTATTGTAGTGACAGGGCTCAGGCAGGTCAACCGCTGGTGGAGAGGAGTTTGCGAAGGAATTGCGAGGCTTGCGCATAGATGCCGGGGCTTTTCTCTTCTCGTGGACCGGCGATATTCAGCACACGGATTCTGTGTGTGGTTCCCCAAGCCCGGACTGGTGCCAGAGCCGGCGGCGCGTCCAAGTCCAGCACGAGGTACGGCTTGCCCTGGCCTTCCGCCACTTCGATGGTCAAAGCCGTCCCCTCCGTGGGTTGCCCACGGGTCAGGATCAGCGTCCCATCCGAGTCCCGCACGTTCCACACCGTGCGCTGCGCGTACTCATCCGAAGGCGTTTCCTGGAGCGGGTACAGAAGCGCGATGGGGCCGTCTTTCGCTTTCCGTCCTTTTGGACACCATCCGCCGCACGGCAGTCCCAGCTCTAGCGCCACATCCAAGGCCGCGCGGTCCACGCCGGTCTGTCCGCCGGAGACTATTTTCTCAATCATGACGACTGGCAGGGGGTGAGACCGACGAGCCGGTCTGAGCAAGCAAGTCTACCCTGCTCTGACTGGGTGTGAGTGAAGCGGAGTCGAGTGGGATTGCGGAGGAGCGACGTGAAGGCTAAACGGATTTTGTGATCAGTCCGGAGCGAAGGCATCGCGTACAAACCTTGATCCGCTTGGTAGCACCATTGATGAGGGCCCGCACTCGTTGCAGGTTTGGATTAAAGACTCGCTTGGTCTTGTTGTTGGAGTGGCTCACAGTATGGCCCGACAAACGCCGCTTGCCGCACACATCGCACGTGTTTGCCACTGGTCACTCCTTCCTCGGTCTTTTCGTTCGTTGTCTGAAAACGGGGCCTATGCTACCATAGGCCCGCATTGTCTGACAACCCTCACCGGAAATAGCTGGCAGCCAATAGCTACTAGCTGCTAGCTATCAACTATTGAATGGAGCGCCTTCAGCACATCGTTCAGCTCCTGGCCCGACCCATCGAGTTCGCCAGCCGAAATTCCTCTGCTCAGCAAGCCACTGTCAAGACTCTTGGGCCATTCGTGTCCCGCCGGATCATGCAGGCGCTGGCCGACGATATGTATCCTCCTGGGGTGGAAACGGATCTGCTCGCGCTCCGGCAGCTCTTCAATGATTATGATGAAGGTCTTGCGTTGATGGAACGCAAGCGCCGACTCGCCGGTGCAAAAGCCATATTGGACCGGCTTCGTGCGACAGGCCAGCGGCGAGAGGCACGGGGCGATAGGGAAGACCTATCCGACCCCGTAGCCCCTTGCCCATCGCCCATAGCCTCGGACTTGTGGAATCTCCCGATCCGCTTCTCGAGAGGCGTCGGGCCGAAGCGGGCAGCGTTGCTGGAGAAACTCGGTGTGCATACCGTGGAAGACGCTTTGTGGTTTCTGCCCTGGCGGTATGAAGACCGGTCAGTCATCACAGCCATCAGTGACCTTGCTCCAGGTGCGCGGGCGTCGATCTGCGGGACGATCCGACGCAGTGACCTGAAGCGCACCGCTCGCCGGCGCATGACGATCCTGGAGGTGACCGTCGAGGATGCCACCGGCGACCTGAGGGCGGTGTACTTCAACCAACCCTATCTGGAAAAGCTGTTCAAACCGGGCTCGCGCGTGATGATGAGCGGAATGGTCTCGGTAGGTCGAAAGGGATGGACCGACTTGCAGATGGATACCCCCCAGTACGAACTCCTGGGCGAGGACGACGATACCCCCCTTCACGTCGGTCGAATCGTGCCCATCTACCACGAGACGAGAGGATTCACGTCCCGGCAAATCAGGACGCTGATCAAAGGACTCATCGAGCAGTACGGGAACGGATTGGAGGAAGTCCTGCCAGAGTCCGTGCGAACCAGACATGGCTTCCCGGCGATTCGAACGGCGATTGTGGATGTCCACTTCCCACAGCCACCGGCTGATCCGGAAGCACTGGAGCACGGCGCAACCCCGGCCCGCCGCCGGCTCGCCTTCGAGGAGTTTTTTATCCTGCAACTGGCGCTGGCTCTTCGACAACGGTCGGTGAAGCAGGAAACGAAGAAGATCCGATTCGATACCATGACCCCGATGGTCAGCCGCGTCCGCGCGCTCCTGCCGTTCCGGCTGACGGATGCGCAAGAGCGGGTACTGACGGAGATCCAACGAGACATGGCGGCAGTTCGCCCGATGAACCGATTACTCCAAGGCGATGTGGGCTGTGGAAAAACCGTGGTCGCGTTCATCGCCATGCTGATCGCCTGCGGGTCCGGCTATCAAGCGGCACTCATGGTTCCAACAGAGATCCTGGCGGAGCAGCATTACCACAACCTGCGGACACTCATTGCTGCGCTTGGGCTCCGAGTCGTTTTGCTGACAAGTGGGGGATCCGCAAAGGCGCGAGGCACTGCTCTCAAGCAGATCGAGACCGGGGAAGCCAATGTGGTGATCGGCACGCACGCGCTGATCCAGAAAGGGGTCCGGTTCGCGCAACTCGGTCTCGCGGTGATTGATGAACAGCACAAGTTCGGGGTGCTCCAACGGAAGACCCTGCTGGAGAAAGGGCTTCACCCGGACGTGCTGGTGCTGACGGCCACGCCGATTCCCCGTACGCTGGCCATGACGGTCTATGGCGATCTGGACGTCTCGGTGATTGATGCGCTGCCGCCGGGGCGCAGGCCGATCCGAACGTGGGTTTTCAACGAGACCCAACGGCGCCGAGCCTATCAACTGCTTCACGACGAAGTCCGTGCCGGACGGCAAGCCTACATCGTCTATCCGCTGGTGGAGGAATCCGAAAAAGTGGACCTGCGGGCGGCAATCCAAGCAGTTGAACGGTTGCAGGCCATGTTCCGCCCTGTCCCTGTGGGGCTAGTCCACGGCCGGATGAAGGCGGCGGAGCGAGCGCGCACGATGGCAGCCTTCAAAGCCGGGGAGATTCAGATACTGGTCGCCACCACGGTGATCGAGGTGGGCGTGGATGTGCCGAATGCCACCGTGATGCTGGTGGAGCACGCGGATCGGTTCGGGTTGGCCCAACTCCATCAGCTCCGCGGCCGAGTGGGGCGCGGCGCGCAGCCATCCATCTGCCTGTTGCTCACACCAGGGAAGAGCGCGCAGGGCGTCAAGAAACAGGAGAGACGGGAAAGCGGGGGAGGCAGTTCGTCATCGGCGGGGCGACGCCTGGAGGCTCTGGTGAACTCGACGGATGGGTTTGTGATCGCGGAGGAAGATCTTCGGATACGAGGGCCTGGTGAGTTCTTCGGCGTGCGACAGTGGGGTATGCCGGAGTTTCGCGCCGCCAATCTGGTGCGAGATGCAGCGATTCTGGAGCAGGCTAGGCAAGAGGCCTTTGCCATCGTCCAGGCTGATCCCTCTCTTGGCGATCCGCGCCATCAGGCATTGCGGGCGGTCATGCTGAGGCGATGGAAGGCGAAGCTGGATCTCGGGAAGGTGAGTTGAAGAATTAGGCAAGGGGCTAGGGGCTATAGGCGACTAGGAAGGCGAGGGGCTATAGGTTATAGGATTTAAGACGAGCTCGACCTATTGCCGCTTGCCTATAGCCTATTGCCTGTTTCTTGCTTATCGCCTATTGCCGCTAGCCGCAAGCCCGGAGCGAAGCGAGATGGGGTTTCTGCAACGCATCAAACATGACGTGAAGGCCGGATGGGCCTCCTTGCGGTACGGCACCGCTCAAGCCGCCACCCGCGCGCTGGAAGAAACTGAGTTGCTGCGGCTGCGGCTTGAAGTGCGGAAACTGGACGCGCGAATCAGTGAGCTTTATGGGGACATAGGCGAGCGAGCCGTGGAGCTGTCTGAGCGGGGTGTGCCGGCCGAGCAGGTGTTGTCCGACTCCCAACTGGTCCGAGTCGCGGAGCAGGTCGCTTCTCTCCAGGCCGAACGTGCGAAGCTCACGTCTGAGATGGACGATATACGAAGCGGCAGTTGATCGACTGATACAGGGGACCTGCGATGGTCTTGGCAGGAGTTGATATCGGGACCCTCACGTGCCGGCTGCTCATTGCACGGGTGTCTGAGGCAGGACGGCTGACCGAACTCAATTCGGATCGGCGCATTGTGCGTTTGGGTGAAGGCGTGGACCAGTACCGCACGCTGCGTCCTGACGCGATGGATCGCGTGATCAGCACATTGTTGGAATGGAGGAAAGTCATCGAGACCTACCCCGTTGACGGGCAGATCGTTGTGGCGACGAGCGCAGTCCGCGATGCAAAAAACCGAGACGAGTTCCTTGGACGAGTCAAACGCGAGGTCGGCTTCGAAGTGGAACTGATTAGTGGGGAAGAAGAGGCGCGCCGGACCATGTTGGGCATCAGGTCCGGACTGCCG
>Ga0209376_1005681_pt1 | contig 10273 bp, 10 predicted proteins | sample GraSoiAngelo_134_FD_185891 | JGI IMG/M metagenome (GOLD analysis project Ga0209376, IMG submission 185891) | Grasslands soil microbial communities from the Angelo Coastal Reserve, California, USA - 14_0929_05_30cm (SPAdes) (version 2) | ecosystem: Environmental > Terrestrial > Soil > Grasslands ... | reverse complement strand
ATCTTCGCGATGTGGAGCCGTCAGGCCCCGTACCAAGAGCAGTACCACCTCGCCAGCATTGCCCGCCATCAGCTGAGGCAACCGGCATGACGGCGCAGCGCCAGAAATCGCTTGACGACCTCATAGGAGGTCTCCCCCCAAGGAATCTTGTTGCGCCGGCGAAGCCGGCGCTCGAACGTCGATCGACGGCCCTTACCGGGTCGCCCGCCTGCGCGCCTCGCCGACCAGCGCCGCGAAGAGGCTGCGCGCGGCGGCGTCGCGCGCGACGAGCTCTTCGGGATGCCACTGCACACCGACGACGAAGCGGTCGCCGTCCGCCAGCTCGACGCCCTCGATGATCCCGTCGGGGGCCCAGGCGACCTCGCGGAGCCCGCGGCCCAGCGTCTTGATCGCCTGGTGGTGCATGCTGTTCACCTCGAGCTCGAGCGCCCCGACGATCGTCGCGAGCCGCGTGCCCTCGCCCATCACCTTCACGGCGTGCGTGGGCCGGTCGCGTGGCTCCGTCTGGCTGTGCCGGAGCGGCGCCCGCTTCGAGCTCGCGGTGTCGCGGTACTGGTCGGCGATGTCCTGGTAGAGGCTCCCGCCGAGCGCGACGTTGACCACCTGGACGCCGCGGCAGATCGCGAAGAGCGGCACGTCGTCCTCGAGCGCTCGGTGGACCAGATCGAGCTCGAGGGAGTCGCGGGCAGGCGAGACCTCGTCCGTGGCCGCGTGGCGCGCCTCGCCGAAACGCGCGGGGTCGATGTCGCCGCCACCGGTGAGCACGAGGCCCTCGAGCCGTTCCCAGAGGGTCGCGAGCGCTTCCGCGTCGAGCCGAGGCGGGAGCGGCACGGGGATTCCGCCAGCCGCCTGGATTGCACGCAGATAGGCCGTGTTCACGTAGGCGCGCTCGGGGGACTTGTCGACGGTGATGGACGTACTGACGCCGATGAGGGGCGCGCGCACGGCCACAGCGTACCACGGGCGCTTGGCGCGGAGCGACGCGGCGCGTATGATGGGAGCCCGACATGAGCCTCGATTCCGTCTCGTCGCAGCAGCACGCTCCGGTCAACGCACCGACCGCGACCGTCCAGGTGATCGGCACGCGCTGGGCCGTCGCGGCCGGCCACGCGCTCGCCTCCGAGGTGGGGGCGCGGGTGCTGGCGGCGGGCGGCAACGCGATCGACGCGGGTGTCGCGGCCGGGCTCACCCTCGGCGTCGTCCACCCCGACATGGTGAGCGTCGCCGGCGTGGCGCCGATCCTCGTGCACGTCGCGCGAACCGGCGAGACCTTCCAGGTGTCGGGCGTCGGACCGTATCCGCGCGCTTCGACCGTCGCGTATTTCCGCGAGCGCCACGGGGGTCAGATCCCGCCCGGCCTGCCGCGCACCGTGGTACCCGCCGCGCCCGACGCGTGGCTCACCGCGCTCGAGCGCTGGGGCACGATGTCCTTCGGCGACGTCGCGCGCGCGGCGACCGAGCACGCCGAGCGCGGGTTCCCGGTCTCGACGTTCTCCGCGTACCAGATGGCCACGAACGCGGACAAGTACCGGCGCTGGCCGACGTCCGTCTCGCTCTTTCTCAAGGATGGGCGCGCCTATCGGGCGGGGGAGATCCTCGTCCAGGGCGAGCTCGGCGAGACGCTCCGTCGCATGGCGCGCGCGGAGGCGAAGGCGGGCGGGAGCCGCGAGGCGGGCATCCGCGCGGCGCGCGACGAGTTCTACCGGGGCGAGACGGCCAGGCGCATCGCCGAGTTCCATCGCGCCGAGGACGGGCCGCTCAGCCGGGAGGACCTCGCCGACTTCCGCGTGGAGGTGGCGCCGGCGCTCACGACCCCGTTCGGCGCCTACGAAGTCGCCGCCTGCGGCTTCTGGTGCCAGGGGCCGGTGCTCCTGCAGATGCTCAACCTGCTGGACGGCGTGAACCTCGCGGCGCTCGGCCACAACTCGCCCGCGTACCTGCACCGGATCGTCGAGACCGTCAAGCTCGCGTTCGCAGACCGCGACGCCTACTACGGCGACCCGCGCTTCGTGGCGATTCCCGCGGCCGGCCTTCTCTCGAAGGCGTACGCCGGGGCGCGCCGTGTGCTCGTGGGCGCGCGGGCGTGGCCCGACATGCCGCCGGCCGGGGATCCGCATCGGCTGGCCGCCGAGCGACGTCGCGAGGCGGCGCTGCCCCTCGCGGGCGGCTCCGCGCCGGCGCGGTCGGGCGCGGGGACGGACGCGCTTGACACGAGCTACGTGGCCGTCGTCGACGAGGCGGGGAACGGCTTCTCGGCCACTCCGAGCGATCCCAACGTGGACTCGCCGGTCGTCCCGGGCGTCGGCTGCGTCGTCTCGCCGCGCGGCTCGCAGGGCTGGCTCGATCCGGAGCATCCGAGCGTTGTGGCGCCTGGCAAGCGGCCCAGGCTCACGCCCGCGCCGGCGATGGCGTTCACGGGAGGGCGGCTCTTCATGACGTTCGGCACGCCGGGCGGCGACGTCCAGCAGCAGGCGATGCTCCAGGTCTTCCTCAACGTCACGGTCTTCGGCATGGAGCTGCAGGCCGCGGTGGAGGCGCCGCGCCTGGCCTCGCGCAGCTTCCCCGACTCGTTCTGGCCGCACGCGATGGCCCCCGGCAAGGTGGAGATCGAGCGGAGGATCCCGCGCGAGACCCGCGACGCGCTCGCCGCGCTCGGCCACGTCGTCGCCGAGTGGCCCGAGTTCGAGTGGCGCGCGGGCGCGGTGTGCGGCGTGCGCGTCGGGCCCGAGGGCACGCGCTGGGCCGGCGCCGACCCGCGGCGCGGCTCGCACGCGATCGCCCGCTAGATAAGTCGGAGGGGCCTCGACGGCCCCCTCCGAACCTCGATTCTACCCTAACGTCTTCACGATCGAGTTTAGCGGCCGTATCGAGGATACATCGGGCAGACCCGGCCCGAAGCGGGTCGCCGCGGGGGCGCGGTCATGAGCCCCGCAGTCCGGCCGCTCCCCGGTTCGTTCGCCCCGTGGCTGGACCTGTCGAGCGACGCCGAGGTGTTGGCATTGCTCGCAGAGGTCAAGGCCACTCTTACCAGGCGTGGGTACGTGGTCGCGCTCGCCGTCGAGAAGCGGTGAGCTAGTCGCGCAGTCGTAGCACGGCAGCACGAGGGCCGGGGCGAGATTCCCCGGCCCTTGCTTCATTTCCCGAACTGACTCGTCAACCTGGCACCCTGGCACCGCTGCTCCTGTCGACGTTGCAATTGCCTGACAAATCGACTTCGCCGCTCGCGTCTCACCCCCGTCGCAAAGAAGACCCCTCTTCGTCACGCGATTGTCACGATGGCAGGCCCGGCAGCCACGGCCGCGGCTTAGCGGGGATAGGGCCGTTGCGCATCTTCCTTTCAAAGGCTCGTCACCGACTGCGATCTCCAAGCTTGATGGCTAAGTCGGGGGAATGGCGATGCCAGAAAACGCTCATCGGAGCTGGTATCTATCTTGCTGCGCAGGGCAGCGTGCGTGCCTAGGCGGTAGCGGCCATTGTCCTCACCTTGGCGCTCGGCGCCGCTGACCACGCAACGCCCTGGATCGGGAGGATGCGACATGGCTAGAGCAATTCTCGCGTGCGGGCTCCTGCTCGTTGCTGCCGGGCTCACCGGGTGTAGTGGCTCCACGTATCTGATCAAGCCCGACACGGCCGACCCCGTGCACGTGGTCCGATGTGAGACGCATTTAAGCGCCAAAAGTGCCCTCCTGGCGATGATTTTTCTGCCCCTCGGGTTCATAGTCCAGTGGCAGGACTATCAGAATTGTCTTGAGCTGCGGCACAATGAGGGCTACGTCGACGCGCCCGAGGAGCCCGAGTGCGCCTACTGGCGGGACGATAAGCCGGGCAAGGAGATTAAGATCCGCGACAGCTGTAAGAACAACCCGCCTGAATGGACGTCGAGCGGAGTCGAGGCGCAGAAAACCATCACCCTCGCTCCGCCACCGCCAGTGCAACGGAAACCGACCATCGGCGATACGTGGAGCGGGGTCGGTACTACGTGGAGTGGGACGGTATATGGGCAGCAGGGGTCCTATCCACTAACCATCACGTTCAAGGACGATGGTACGTACCATGCCACGTCTGCCACACTGAAACCCGGGAGGTTTGATGGCACGTGGCAGTTGAGCGGCGGCAACGTGGTCTGGAAGTCGATCACGACCGGACGAACCGGGACGGCAACAGTGCAGGAAGCCAACGGCAAGCGGACCCTGCGGATGATTCCAGACGATGGGACATCCACTCTGGAGATGACGCCCACAACCGAGGTCGCCGCCGTTCCCGCCGATTTTAGGACGTGGCTTCGCGGAAATTGGGACGGCAGCGGAGGCGGATATGACCTCACGATCTCGTCGGACCTAAACTGGCAGTACACGTCAACGGTCGGCGGTAGCTGGTATGCGAGCGGAACCGCACGCATCGAGGGGCCAACCACGGTCGTCCTCGAGGGGTGGTTCAAAGGCGGCTATAGCCCTGAACGCCTCACCATGGTTTTGCACAGGCGCGGCGAGTCGCTGGCCGGGGAGTTTCGCTTGTTGAAGACGTGGTGGGTCACCTTTTCGCGATCGTCGCGCCCAGGCACGAAGTGACGCGCGCCGCACGAGGGGCCTCACTTCTCGTCGCGTTCTCCCTGCGCACCTCGGCTGCGACGGCCAGCGCCGAGTGCGCGTGGGTGCTGTGGGCCACGCCTGCTGCGATTCGAACTGAGTACGCTGAAGCCCGTGAAGCATTCACCACGAAAGCGGAATGCGACCGCGGACGGACATGGGCCTTGACGCAGCAAGAGGCGCAGGAGAAGAAACTGCGCGATCAGGGCGTCCTCCCGCGGCCCCCCACGATGTACGTCTGCCTCCCCGACACCGGGGACCCGCTCGGGCCGAAGAAGTGAGAGCGACTCGCTAACGTCTCAATCCACTTTTTGGCCATTCCGGCCTGCGGCCTGACGGTAGTGCTCGATCGCAGCGTGATCGCGGTGACGGCTAGAACCAGGCGTAGCTCAGGACGAACGGCGTCGCCCATGGATTCACTCTGGGCGGCCATCTCGTAGAAAGGTGTGAGATTTAAGACGAGATCGTCGAACGGCTAACAGAGTCTCATACCCAGACGGATGCTTCTCGAGCGAGACGAGTAAGACTAGCGGAACGCTAGGATGCTATCTAGGTGCACCAAGGAAGACGGGCCCTGCCGCAGAAGCCTTCCCGCACTGGCGCCCTCGTGCGACGTGAGGGCTTGCGGGTCGGCGTGAGGCTGCGGCAGTCGACGGCGAGATCCGGCGCCTGACCGACGCGGTGGCCGCCGGAAAGGATGTCCCCACTGAGGCGTTCAACGAGCGGCGCGCCAAGGCAGCCGCTCTCAGGGCTCAGATCGAGGCTCTCAGGGCGCGGCCGGCGCCGACGTTCGACCGGGCGGCGTGGTTCGCGGCCTGCCGCACGCTGGGCGGCGACTGGGCGGCCGCTCCGCTGCTCAACCCGACCTCTCCGCGCCTGGGCCGTCAGGTGCTCCGGCGCCTCGGCATCGAGCGCGTCGAGGTGCGGCGCGACGGCGACGGCTGGACCTTCGAGGGCCTGGCCGACCTCGGCCGCTTGGTCGGGGGCTCGGTTACAATCGGTCACGCGGGGAGCGGCGTCGTTCCCCCGACGTTGATTAGTGGCCGTGGTGGAGGAAGGGGAGCACGAAGAGCTGGGTGAAGCCGTTCGCGGTGAGGATCGCGCCGATCACGGCGAGGACGAGCGAGAACGCGAACATCGGCCGTAGCGTCGACAGGATGGCGACGGACGCGGTCACGATGGCGATCTGGAGGAAGACCTCGGCGAAGTCGAAATACGGGTCCCGGTTCCGGTGGCGATCTCGCTCGCGCTCGAGCCTCTTCGCCTCCGCCTCGATGTCCTTCTTCTCCGTGTTGTAGCGCTTCTCCTCCTCACCGAACCGTTTCGCGAGCGCGTCGAGCTTGGCGCGCTCGCTGCCCTTGAGGCTCGAGGGCTCGGCGAGCTGCGTCTCGAGCTGGAGCCTGAGGCCACGGTACTGGTGCTCGCGGATCACCTTCGCCTGGTAGAAGGCCCACTGGTCGGAGGACTGCTGCTGCGCGAGGAGCATCTCCTTCATCGCGTTGTTCCCCCCGAGCGACGCGATCGCCAGGACCACGGCGTAGATCGCCGTCGTGAGGGCGACGCGCCGGCTGAACCGCTTCTCGCGCCGCTCCTCGAGCTCCTCGGGGTTCGGCAGCTCGAGCTCAGGCACGCGGCGGCGTCGAGCCCTTGCGGATTTCCTCGCGCATCGCGTCCTTACCGGCCTCGAAGGCGTTCAGGAGGCGCTGGGTCTGCTCCTCGAAGAGCTCCCGGCTCTTGTCGAGCCACTCGCCGGCGCGCCCCTGCGCCTCGGCCGCAAACTCTCCGGCCTTCTTCGCGACCTCGCCGCTCTGCTGGGTGAGGAGCTCGCGCGTCTCCTGGCCGGTCCTGGGCGCCAGCAAGAGGGCCGCCGCGGCGCCGAGCACCGTGCCGAAGAAGAACCAGCCCAGGTATCCCGCCGCGTTGCCTTGGTCGTCACTCATGGTCGTCTCCTTGTTCCTTCCGGAGGCGGTGGACGAACGCCTCCACGCCTTTCTTGACCCCGGCCGCCACGCCGACGATCTGCCCGGCGCGTGTCAGGCCGCCCAGCACTCCCACGAGCCGCGCGAACCCGTCGGCGACGCTCTCGACCTTCTCGGCCACGGCACCGATGCGCTCGAGCTCCCGACCCGCCTCGCGCGTGAGCGCGCGGACGTCCTCGGTCAGCGCGTGGGCCTGGCCCACGAGGGGCCGCAGCTCCTCCTCGACGATCGTCAGCACACCCGCGGCGCGCTGCGCGACCCGCCGGAGCGCCCAGACGGCCGCCACGAGCGCCAGCATCAGCGCGAGGGCGGCCAGGGTCAGGAGCGTTTGGGCCCAGAGAGGCATGGGGTCTGAATTATTGGTGGAAAACGGAGCGAAAGTCAATGAAACTAGGAGCTTGATGTGCCCTCAAGATAAGTTCGACGAGCTTCGTCGGCGCCACGTGGAGGCCGAGCTCGCCGGCGGCGAGGATCGGATCCGCCGGCAGCACAAGGCCGGAAAGAAGACCGCGCGCGAGCGGCTCGAGCTCCTGCTCGACCCGGGCTCCTTCACGGAGATCGACAAGTTCGTCGTGCACCAGACCCAGGACTTCGAAATGCAGAAACAGAAGATTCCCGGGGACGGGGTGGTGACCGGATCGGGCCGGATCCACGGTCGGCCGGCCTTTGTATTCGCCCAGGACTTCACCGTCTTCGGTGGCTCCCTCTCGGAGGCGTACGCCCGCAAGATCTGCAAGGTGATGGACCTGGCGATGAAGACCGGCGTGCCGATCGTCGGGCTGAACGACTCCGGCGGCGCGCGGATCCAGGAGGGCGTGGTCTCGCTCGCGGGGTACGCCGACATCTTCCTGCGCAACACCCTCGCCTCCGGCGTCGTGCCGCAGATCTCCGCGATCATGGGGCCGTGCGCCGGGGGCGCCGTGTACTCGCCCGCGATCACGGACTTCGTCTTCATGGTGAGGAACACGTCCTACATGTTCGTCACGGGCCCCGACGTCATCCGGGCCGTGACGCACGAGGCCGTGTCCGCGGAGGAGCTGGGCGGCGCCACTACGCACACCACCACGTCGGGCGTCGCCCATTTCGCCGCGGACAGCGAGGAGGAGTGCCTCGCGCTGATCCGCGAGCTGCTGACCTTCCTGCCGCAGAACAACCTCGAGGATCCGCCCCTCCGTCCCACGCAGGATCCGGTCGACCGGCGCGACGAGTCGTTGCAGACGATCGTGCCGGACCAGCCGAACAAGTCCTATGACATGCACGCGATCATCCGGACGGTGCTGGACGATCGGTATTTCTTCGAGGTCCAGGCGGCCTTCGCGCCGAACATCGTCGTCGGCTTCGGGCGGCTCGGCGGCCGGCCCGTCGGGATCGTCGCGAACCAGCCCGCCCACCTGGCCGGGTGCCTCGACATCAATGCGTCGCTGAAGGCGGCGCGCTTCGTGCGGTTCTGCGACTGCTTCAACCTCCCGCTCGTGACGTTCGAGGACGTGCCGGGCTTCTTGCCGGGCACCGCGCAGGAGTTCGGCGGCATCATCAAGCACGGCGCGAAGCTCCTCTACGCCTTCTGCGAGGCGACGGTGCCCAAGCTGACCGTGATCACGCGCAAGGCGTACGGCGGCGCCTACTGTGTCATGTCCTCGAAGCACATCCGGGGCGACGTGAACTTCGCCTACCCGACGGCCGAGATCGCGGTCATGGGGCCCGACGGCGCCGTGAACATTCTTTACCGGCGCGAGACGGAGCAGGCGAAGGACGCCGCGGCGTTCAAGGAGGAGAAGACACGGGAGTACCGCGAGAAGTTCGCGACCCCGTACGTGGCCGCCGAGCGCGGTTACGTCGACGAGGTCATCGAGCCGAAGGACACGCGCGCGCGCCTCATCGCCGCCCTGGAGCTGATCCGCACGAAGCGCGACGCCAACCCGCCACGGAAGCACGGGAACCTCCCCCTATGACCGCCGGGCGAGACCCCGAGCCCCCGCGCAAGCCCGTCTACGGTCCGGACGACGTGCGGAGCGAGCGGTGGCGGGACGACCTCGGCGAGCCCGGTGCGTTTCCGTTCACGCGCGGGATCCACCGCGAGATGTACCGGGCGCGGCGCTGGACCATGCGACAGTACGCCGGCTTCGGCTCGGCCGCCGAGACGAACAAGCGCTACCGCTTCCTGCTCGAGCAGGGCCAGACGGGGCTGTCGGTCGCCTTCGACCTGCCGACGCAGATGGGCTACGACCCGGACGCGCCGCTGGCGCGCGGCGAAGTCGGCAAGGTCGGGGTCTCGATCGCGTCGATCGAGGACATGGAGGACCTCTTCGAGGGGATCCCGCTCGACCGCGTGTCGACGTCGATGACCATCAACGCCACGGCGTCCGTCCTGCTCGCCCTCTACGTCGCCACGGCGAAGCGGCGGGGGATCGCCGCGACGGCGCTCGCCGGGACCGTGCAGAACGACATCCTCAAGGAGTACATCGCGCGCGGGACCTACATCTTCCCGCCGGGCCCCTCGATGCGGCTCTGCACCGACACCTTCGCCTACTGCCGCGACCACGTGCCGCGCTGGAACACGATCTCGATCTCCGGGTACCACATGCGCGAGGCGGGATGCACCGCGGTCCAGGAAGTCGCGTTCACGCTCGCCAACGGCATGGCCTACGTCCGCGCGGCGCTCGACGCCGGCCTCGGGGTCGACGAGTTCGCGCCGCAGCTCTCGTTCTTCTTCAACGCCCACAACCACCTCGTCGAGGAAGTCGCGAAGTTCCGGGCGGCGCGGCGGCTCTGGGCGCGGATCATGCGAGACGCGTTCGGCGCGCGCGATCCGCGGTCACTGGCCCTGCGCTTCCACGCCCAGACCGCGGGCAGCACGCTGACGGCGCAGCAGCCCGAGAACAACATCGTCCGGGTGGCCGTCCAGGCGCTGGCGGCGGTGCTGGGTGGCTGCCAGTCGCTCCACACGAACTCGATGGACGAGGCGCTCGCGCTCCCGACGGAGCGCGCCGTGCGCATCGCGCTCCGGACCCAGCAGATCCTCGCCCACGAGTCGGGCGTCGCCGACGTCGTCGATCCCCTCGGGGGCGCGTTTGCGATCGAGCGACTGACGGACGAGATCGAGGAGGCCGCCCGCGGCTACATCCGGAAGATCGAGGAGCTCGGTGGGGCGGTCCTTGCCATTCCGTTCATGCAGCGTGAGATCCAGGACGCGGCGTACCGGTACCAGCGGGAGGTCGAGGACAGGGCGCGCATCGTCGTGGGTGTCAACGAGTACGTCACGGACGAGTCGCCGCCCACCAACCTCTTCCAGGTCGACCCGGCCGTCGGCGATGCTCTCGCCGAGAAACTCGTTCGCGTTCGGGCGAAACGCGAGCGTGGCGAGGCGGAAAGCGCGCTCGACGCGCTCGAGGCCGCCGCGCGCGGCTCCCAGAATCTCGTCGCCTGCATCGTGCGGGCGGTCGAGGCGCACGTCACGCTCGGCGAGATCTGCGACCGGCTTCGCGGCGTCTTCGGGGTCCACGCGCCGTCGGTGACGTTTTGACCCGCCCTCACGCCCGGGTCCTCGGCGCGCTCGTGGCGCTCGGGCTCCTGGTGCACGAAGGACCGGCGAGCGCCGGACTCGCCGACCGCGTGGGCGCGACCTTCGTGCTGATGGCCGAGGACTTCGTGCGCGCGTTCCAGCCGGTCGAGGGGCTCGTCGTGGGGGTCGAGGGCGACGCGCTCTAC
>Ga0209376_1005679_pt1 | contig 10276 bp, 7 predicted proteins | sample GraSoiAngelo_134_FD_185891 | JGI IMG/M metagenome (GOLD analysis project Ga0209376, IMG submission 185891) | Grasslands soil microbial communities from the Angelo Coastal Reserve, California, USA - 14_0929_05_30cm (SPAdes) (version 2) | ecosystem: Environmental > Terrestrial > Soil > Grasslands ... | reverse complement strand
ATGACGGCATCGTCCCCACCCGCTCGCAGCCCTGGGGCGGTGTCATCCACGCTGCCCAAGCCGACCACCTCGACGTGATCGGCCACTTCCACGACAGGGCCGACCCGCCTCGGCACACCGACTGGCTCACGACGGGGAGCGGGTTCGACGCGGAACGCTTCGCGGCGCTGTGGGCCGACGTGGCAGGGTACGCCCTGGGACGCCGCCGGCTCCCCTGAGCTCGATTGCCCTCCTTGCCCCAGGTACTGGACGGTATTGGGGTATTTGGGGTATTGACTGAAGTGAAATTTTGGTTCATTCGTTCATCAGTTCACTTCATGCAATCGCCAGCGGAGGCGAGTGACTCCCCCACCCGGGCCCGCATCCTGGCCGCCGCCGAGGAGCGCTTCGCCGCCTTCGGCTACCGCCGCACCGGCATCGCGGAGATCGCCCGCGACGCCGGGGTCGCCCCGGGGACGCTCTACCGCTACTTCGAGAACAAGGAGGAGATCTTCCGCGCGGTCATGCGGGAGGGCCTCGCCAGCTGGCTCGAAACGGCGCGCCGTGTCCTCGCCGAGCCCGGCACCGCGATCGAGCGCCTCGCGCGCCTCGGCGAGGCGAGCGTCGACTACAACCGCGAGAACGCGCTCATCAACTCGGTCTACCGGCGCGACGGCGAGATCATCTTCGCTCCGCTCGTCGAGGAGCTGCACGAGCAGCTCGTGAGCGAGAACGTCGCCATGATCGCCGACGTCATCCGCGACGGTATCCGCGAGGGCACGCTGCGGGACGTCGACCCCGAGCGCACGGCCTTCATCCTCTTCACGGGCGGCGACGCGCTCTCGAGCCAGAGTCACCACCCGTACCAGGAGGTGCTCCCGCTCTACGGCGAGATCGTCATGCGCGGCCTCGTGCCGCGCTGAGCGCAAGGGAGGTCCGCATGGATGCGTTCGTCGCCGATGCCACCCCCACGGCGTTGCCGCCGGGGCCGCGCACGCCACGGCTCTGGCAGAGTATCCGCTTCTCGCTCTGGCCCTACGCGACGGTCGCGATGGGGGCGCGCCGCTGGGGCGAGCGCTACACGGTCGCCTCGATCGGCCAGCGCGGGAAGATGGTCGTCTTCAACGACCCCGAGGCGATCAGGGACATCTTCACCGCCGACGGCGACGACCTCCGCTCCGGCGAGGCGACCGCGCCCATCCTCGGGCCGATCCTCGGCTGGCACTCGATCCTGCTCCTCGACGGCGAGCGCCACTCCCGCGAGCGGCGTCTCATGAGCCCGCCGTTCCACGGCGAGCGCATGCACGTCTACGGGCGCCTCATGCGCGAGCTCGCCGACCAGGTGATCGACCGGTGGCCCGTCGGGCCGCCGTTCCCGATCCACCGCGAGATGCAGGCGATCACGCTCGATGTGATCCTGCGCGCCGTCTTCGGCGTCGACGAGGGCGCGGCCTTCACCCGCGTCCGCGAGCACGTGGAGCGCTTCGTCGCGCAGGCCAACGGCCCGAGCGCGCCCTTCATCGCGCTGAGGCCATTTCAGATGGACCTCGGGCGCCTGACGCCCTGGGGGCGCTTCGTGCGTAACCGCGACGCGATCAAGGCCGTCCTGCTCGACGAGATCGCGCGCCGCCGCGGCGAGGGGACCGCGGGCCGCAGCGACATCCTCTCGCTCCTGGTCGACGCCCGCGACGAGCAGGGCGCGCCCATGAGCGACGAGGAGCTGCTCGACGAGATGTTCACGCTGCTCATGGCTGGCCAGGAGACGACCGCGACCTCGCTGGCGTGGGTCTTCTACCACCTGCTGCGGCATCCCGACGCGCTCGCGACGCTGCGCGCGGAGCTCGCGCGCGTCGTGGGCCCCGGGCCCGTCGAGGCCCGGCACCTCCCCCAGCTCGAGTACCTCGACGCGGTCACCAAGGAGTCCGCACGCCTGACGCCGGTCGTGACCAACGTGATCCGCCGCCTGCACGCACCCGCGCGCATCGGCGGGCTCGACCTCCCGGCGGGCGTCAGCGTGTCGGCGTGCATCTATGCGACGCACCATCGGCCCGACCTCTGGCCGGAGCCCGAGCGCTTCATGCCCGAGCGCTTCCTCGCGGCGCGCCCGAGCCCGAACACCTTCTTCCCGTTCGGCGGCGGCGTCCGGCGCTGCCTGGGGGCGGCCTTCGCGACTTACGAGCTCAAGATCGTGCTCGCCGAGGTGCTCTCGCGGGTCGACCTCCGGCTGGCCCCGGGCTACCGCATGCGGCCCGTCCTGCGCGCGATCACGATCGCACCGTCGCGCGGGGTGCCGGTGGTGATGGAGCGGCGGGTCGGGTGAGCGCAAGCGTACGTACGCGACGGCTGCGGTGAGGGAGCCGTCGTAGTCGGCCGCTCTCGATCCCTCAGCCCCGGTGGCGGCGAACGAGAACCGTCCCGCCCAGCAGCACGTGCGTGATCCGCCCGAGATCCTCGATGCGCGCCACCGGATCGCCGGCGACGAGCACCAGATCCGCGCGCTTCCCGACGGCGATCTCGCCGAAGTCCGCGGCGTCGCCGGCTAGGAAGTGCGCGTTCTCCGACGTCGCGACGCGGAGCGCCTCGCGGGGCGTCAGGCCCGCCTGGACGAGCTTCGCGAGCTCGAGGTGGAGGCCGGCGCCGGGGAACTGGCCGGGATTGCAGGCGTCGCTGCCCGCGAGCACGCGGACGCCGGCGGCGCGGAGCCGCGCGACGTTCCGCCGGCGCGCGTCGCGCGCGGCCGCGGCGGCGTGGAGGAAGGCGGCGGTCGCGGGATCGAGAGCCGGCGGCGGTGCGACGAGCGCAACGAGCACGTCCGGGTGCGCCACCTCCCGCTCGATCGGGAGGAAGTCGGACACGGCGGTCCGCGGCTCCCCGGCGACGTCCCAGACGGCGAGCGTGACGACCACCGGGACGTGGGCCGCGGCGATCGCCGCGACCGCCTCCTCCGACAGCTCCTCGCGCCACGGGGCGTGGGCGAGCGCGTCGACGCCACCCCGGACGGCGTCGATCGCCTCGGCCGAGCTGCCGATGTGGGCGATCGACCGCACGCCTGCGGCGTGGCCGGCCGCGATCACCGCCGCGATCGTCTCGCTACGGAGCCGGGGAACGTCGTCGCGGGCGCCCGCGTCGATCGCGAGCTTCAGGATGTCCGGTCGCTCCGAGAGGAGCGCAGCGACGGCGCGCCGGCCGTCGTCGGGGGTCGCCACCTCGCGCGTCGCGCGCGGCAGCACGTACCAGCGGAGGTACCAGGGAAGCGCGGCGCGGAGCACCTCGGCCGGGTGCCCGCCCGGCGCGGTGAAGACGGGGCCGGCGGCGTAGAGCCGGGGGCCGAGCCGCGCACCCGTCGCGAGGCGCTCGCGCTCGCGGAAGACCGCAGGGCTGAGACCCCCGAGGTCGAGGACCGTGGTCACGCCGGCATAGAGGTAGGCGGCGAGGTTGTCGGCGACGTCGGGCAGCGTGCTGACCCGCCAGGGAGGACCGGGCGTGGAGCCGGTGTGCGTGTGGACGTCGACGAGCCCGGGCAGGAGCGTGCCGCCCGCGCCATCGATCGCCGGAAGGCCCGGCGCCCCGGCCCCGAGCGGCACGATGGCCGCGATCCGCCCGTCGCGCACGACGACGTCGCGCGGTCCGTCGAGGAGCGCGGCGTGCGGCGCATCGAACACGCGCACGTTGCGGAGGACGACCGAGTGGGGCGCTCCGGCCGGTCGGGAGACGAGGGCCGGTTCGTGGGTGCAGGCCGCGGCCAGCGCGACGATCGCGGCAGCAGCGACGGCGGCGCGCACCGGCCGTGCGTAGCACCCGCACGTCCGGATCGCAAAGAACCGAGCAGCCTCGCGGTAAGGCGATCTCGCGGACAGCACACTAGCTCGGGGTCCGTGCCCGCGGCCGATCCGCTGTGGGCGTGCCGCCCTCGCTGCCGCCGCCGGCCACCTGCATGACGGCCCTCGGCGTGATCTCCGGCGCGAGCTCGATCGGACCCGGCGTCCAGTACGCGTTGCCGACGAGGGCGACGCCCTTCGTGTTCTCGCCCGTCACGCGGAGGAAAACGCCTGCGTCCTCGGGCACCACGTTGCCGTGCACCAGGCCGCCACGGATGTCGTTCAGCCACACGACCGGGCCACGACCGTTCGCCGACGGACCGGTGAGGCCAGCGAGATGGAGTCCCGCGACGTCGTCGGCGACGAGCGACGGCCGCGGGTCGGGGCCCTCGACGGCCAGCTCGATGTTGCGCAGCATCACGTCCCGGGCGTGACGCACGTAGAGCCCGAGGGCCGGCAGCGGCCCGTACATCGAGACCTTCGGGTAATCCGCCGCGCGCTCCGGCACGTCGAGGCCGGTCGCGTGCGGTGCGCCGCCCGCAGCCGTGATGCGCACGTTCTCGACGCTGATCCGCTCCACGGGGTGGCCGGGAAGGCCGGCGATCGAGCCCGTGGCGCTGGCGCCCACGGCCAGCACGCCGCTGATCGAGACGTTCCGGAGCCGGCCGGGCGTCGGCCCCGCCTGGTCACGCCCCCGGTCGCCGAGCCGGATGAAGAGCGGAGCCGGGACGCCGGTCATCACCACGTTGGAGATCATCACGCCGTCGACGCTGCCGCCGTCGACCGTGATGATGGCGACCCCCCCGCCCTCGGCGGCCGCCGGGTCGTGGCGCTCGGTCGGCGAGCCGCTGAACACGCAGTTGGAGAGCACGATCTGCCGGAAGTCGCCCGTGCTCTCCGTGCCGAGCTTGAAGCAGTTCGATGGGCTCCGCATCCGGCAGTTCGTGACCAGCACGTCTTCCGTCACGCCGCGCTCCCCGAGGAGGAAGCTCGTCTTCAGGCAGAGCGCGTCGTCGTCCGACTCGATGTCGCAGTTGGCGATGCGCACCCGCCGGCAGCAGTCGGGGTCGATGCCGTCGGCGTGGGCGTCCCGGATCGTCACGCCGTCGACGAGCACGTCTTCACAGCCCCCGAGGCTGACGCAGTAGTTCGGCGCGTGCACTATGGTGACGCCCTGCACGGTCACGAAGCGGCAGCGCTTGAGGGCGATCGGCTTCGGGCCGAGGCGGCGGCGCCGGTTCATGTCGATGACGCCGCCACCCACGACGGCGACGCGCTCGAGGTCGTGGCCGGCGAGGAGCGCGTTGGCGAAGTCCATCGTCTCGACGTCGGACCCGCTGGCGAAGGGGAGCCGCTCGGGCGGAGCGAAGTCGTCGTCGTCCGGGCTCGCGAGGAGGACGGCGCCGGGGGTCAGCTCGAGCGTCACGCGGCTGCGGAGCGCGAGCGTGCCGCTCCGCCAGGTGCCGGCGGGAAGCTGCACGAGGCCGCCGCCCAGGCGATGGGCCGCGTCGATCGCCTGCTGGATCGCCCGCGTGTCCGCGGTTCTGCCGTCGCCGATGCCGCCGAAGTCCCGCACGTCGAGCGCCGGGCCGCGCGATACGCCCTCCCCCCCGCGGTCGGCCGCCTGGCCCACCCGCGGCACGGCGTCGACGCCGGCGGTGACGGCCAGGCTCCCGCCGCCGAGGAGGACCGACGTGCGCACGAAGTCGCGTCGCGACAGCGTGTCGAACTCGTCCCGGTCGGGTGGCCTGGCGGACATCGTCACTCCCGCACGAGACGACGCTACCACCGGCGCGAAATCCGCGTCCACATGATTCGTCGTTCTGGCGCCGCGCGCTGCGCAAGCCGCACAGCGATCGAGTCGGCGCCGTGGAGGATGCGGGTGATGAGTGGCTCCACGGGACGGAGGCGCCGGCGGCAGGACGCCCTGCTACGTCGGTCGGCGGAGCCCACGTGCGCCGTCATGCCGCGTCCGATTGACCCGCCCCGCCCGGCCCGTCAGGATGCGCGGACCGTGGCCACTCCGGCTCGCAGCCTGACGCTACCGCGCCGCACCGACGTGCGCAACGTCGCCATCATCGCGCACGTCGACCACGGGAAGACGACGCTGGTCGACGCCATGCTACACCAGACCGGCGTCTTCCGGGCCAACGAGCAGGTGGCCGAGCGGGTCCTGGACTCCTTCGCGCTCGAGCGCGAGCGCGGCATCACGATCCTCGCGAAGAACACCTCGGTCATCTGGGAGGGCGTGCGCATCAACATCGTCGACACGCCGGGACACGCCGATTTCGGCGGCGAGGTCGAGCGGACGCTCACCATGGTGGACGGCGTCCTCCTCCTGATCGACGCCTCGGAAGGGCCGCTGCCCCAGACCCGCTTCGTGCTCGGGAAGGCGCTCGAGGCCGGCCTCCCGCCCGTCGTCTGCCTCAACAAGATCGACCGCGCCGACGCGCGGCCGGCGGCCGTGCTCGACGAGCTCTACGGGCTCTTCATCGACCTCGGCGCGACCGAGGCGCAGCTCGAGTTCCCCGTCGTCTACACGAACGCGCGCGCCGGCACCGCGAGCGCGGACTCTGCCGTGGAGGGGACGGACCTCGGGCCCCTCTTCCGGGCGATGGTGCGCGCGCTGCCCGGGCCGCCCCACGATCCGGACGCGCCCGTGCGCTTCCAGGCGAACAACCTCGGCTACGACGACTACGTCGGGCGGCTCGCCATCGGCCGCATCGTCTCCGGCGAGCTCGCCGCCGGTCTCTACACGCTCTGTCGGCTCGACGGCTCGCAGGTGCCGTGCAAGCTGACGCGCCTCTACGGCTGGCACGGGCTCAAGCGCATGGAGCTCGAGCGGGCGCTCGCCGGGGACATCGTGGCGATCGCGGGCATCGAGGACATCCGCATCGGCGAGACGGTCGCCGACCGCGAGCGGCCCGGGGCGTTGCCGCCGATCCGGATCGACGAGCCGACCATCGCCATGGTCTTCGGCGTCAACACGAGCCCGTGGGCGGGCCGCTCCGGAAGCCAGGTGACGTCGCGCCAGCTGGGCGAGCGCCTCCGGCAGGAGAGCCGCCGAAACGTGAGCCTCCGGGTGGAGGAAACGGCCACCGCCGACGCTTTCCGCGTCCTCGGGCGCGGCGAGCTCCAGCTCGCCATCCTGATCGAGACGATGCGGCGCGAGGGCTTCGAGCTGCAGGCCTCCAAGCCGGCCCCCGTCGTCCGCGAGCGCGACGGCGTGCTCGAGGAGCCGATGGAGCTCGTGCTGATCGACGTGCCGGAGCAGTACGTCGGCATCGTGACGCAGCTGCTCGGCGTGCGCCGCGCCGTCATGGGGCGCATGGAGCACGTCGGCGGCGGGCGGGTGCGCATCGAGTACGGCGTGCCGTCGCGCGGGCTGATCGGCTTCCGCTCGCACTTCCTGACCGACACGCGCGGCACCGGCACGCTGAACGCCCTCTTCAACGGCTACGCCCCGTGGCAGGGGCCGATCCCCGCGCGCACCAACGGCGCCATGGTGGCCGACCGCGAGGGCGTCGCCTCCCCCTACGCGCTCTTCCACCTCCAGGAGCGCGGCGTCCTCTTCGTCCCCGCCGGCACGCCCGTCTACGAGGGCATGGTGGTGGGCGAGTACTCGCGCGACGTCGACCTCGACGTCAACGTCTGCCGCGAGAAGAAACTCACGAACATGCGCGCCGCGGGCCACGACGAGGCGGTGCGCCTCGTCCCGCACCGGGCGATAGGGCTGGAGGACGGGCTCGAGTGGGTCGACGAGGACGAGCTGGTCGAGGTGACGCCCGACGCGATCCGGCTCCGCAAGCGCGAGCTGCGCCAGGCGCTCAGGCCGCGGGGGCCGCGGGCCGGACGGATCGGCGGGCCGCCGCCGGTCGCGCGCTGACGAGCCGGACCCGGTATCGGCGCACATCGCGGCTAGACCGCGTCGACGTTCGCACCGGCATGGCCCCACGCGAGCCCGTCGATCCCGGCCGATCGGATCGCGCGTCCGAGCGACATCGAGCCGACGACGCTCGCCGCGGGTAGCACGACGGCCACCCAGCGCAGGCGCTGACAGTCCACCCGCACACATATGAGGGCGTTCCTCGAAGCTGGCGGGCGGGGTTTGCGGGCGTTTCGCGGCAGGTGCTACGCTCCGCGCCAAAAGCGAAGGAAGAAAGGAAGGAACGGTGAAGGGAATCGTACTCGCCGGCGGCTCGGGAACGCGCCTCCATCCCTTGACGAGCGTCGTGAGCAAGCAGCTTCTGCCCATCTACGACAAGCCGATGATCTACTATCCGCTCGGAACGCTGATGCTGGCGGGAATCCGCGAGATCCTCGTCATTTCGACCCCGCAGGACCTGCCGCGCTTCCGCGACCTCCTCGGCTCGGGAGAGCGATGGGGCGTTCGCTTCGACTACGCGGAGCAGCGGCAACCCGAAGGGATCGCCCAGGCCTTCACGATTGGCCGGTCGTTCATCGGCGCGGACAGCGTCGCGCTCGTTCTCGGTGACAACATCTTCCACGGGAACGGCTTGAGCGAACGGCTCCAGGCCGCCACCGGCGAGCGGCCGGGCGCCACCGTCTTCGCGTACCAGGTCCGGGACCCGCAGCGTTACGGCGTGGTCGAGACCGATGATGCGGGGCGGGCGCTCAGCATTGAGGAGAAACCGAAGGCGCCGCGATCCAACTACGCGGTGACGGGCCTCTACTTCTACGACAACCAGGTGGTCGACATAGCCACGAGCCTGCGGCCCTCGGCTCGTGGCGAGTACGAGATCACGGACGTGAACCGGGAGTACCTCCGTCGGGGGCAGCTGCGTGTGGAGCTCCTTGGCCGGGGGCTCGCCTGGCTCGACACCGGCACGCCCGAGGCCTTGATGGAAGCCTCGAAGTTCATCGAGATCCTCGAGCAACGGCAGGGTCTCAAGGTCTGCGCCCCGGAGGAGGTGGCCTACCGCAAGGGGTTCATCGATCTCGGCCAGCTCACGAAGCTCGCGGAAGCCATGAAGAGCACCTCGTACGGCGCCTACCTGCGCCGGGTCGTGGACGACGAGTCGCAATGAAAGTCAGCGAGACGGAGTTGACGGGCGTCCTCGTCTTGGAGCTCGACGTGTATCCGGACGAGAGGGGCCAGTTCTTCGAGATTTTCAACGACGGACGGTACCAGAGCCTCGGCCTGCCCACGCGTTTCGTGCAGGACAACTTCTCCCGCTCGAGAAAGGGCGTGGTGCGCGGCCTGCACTACCAGCAGCCGCGTCCGCAAGGGAAGCTGGTCCAGGTCCTGCGCGGTCGGATCCTGGACGTGGCCGTGGACCTCCGGCGGAGCTCGGCACACTTCGCCCGGTGGGTGGGCATCGAGCTGTCGAGCGACCGCCCGACTCAGCTCTGGGTTCCGCCGGGATTCGCACACGGCTTTTGCGCGCTGACGGACGCGGACGTCCTCTACAAGTGCACCGACGCGTACGTGGCCTCCTGCGACCGGGCGTTGCGGTGGAACGACCCAGACCTCGCCATCCGCTGGCCCATCGAGAGCCCCGTGGTCTCGCCCAAGGACGACCGCGCGCCGTTCTTGCGGGATGTGCATGATCTGCTGGACTGAACGCCGATTGTCGCGCTCGGTTTCTCGGCGTTTGGGTCAATCGACGTCGCAGCGTTCAGCCTCGCGGTAGGATGAGCACCGCGACGACTGTGCCTCCAGCGAGCGCGTGTCGGAGACTGTACACCCGGCCGTAGGAAGGCGACAAGCGGATGCGTCGAGGTTGCCTGCGGTGCTCGGTGCCTAGCGATGTGGTAGTAGGGCAGCACGCCCATTGAGGCCGTGGCTCAGGTGTCACCTTGGGTCTTGCGCTTCGATCTTGCCTCCGGGCGGGCGCTACTCTGGATCGTGACGGCGCGGCGAGCCGGCGAAGTCTATCCTGAAGTCTACCTGTACCTGGCCGATCGTTACTGGCGTCTTGCGGCTCACTACGAGAAACGTGGCCGGCCTCGGAAGGCTCAACGACTGGCAGGAAAGGCGAAGCAGTACCTTGATCTCGGTGGTGGCGATCCTTTGCCGCCAGCGGCGGCTCTTGCCATGCCAATCCCACGACGCCCGAGCTTCACCGCCGCCATCGGGTTCCGGTCCGACAAACCACCGGACGATGCCGCGTAGGCCCCTCTCAGACCTTCTGCTTGTCTTGTCTGCGGTATTCGCCGTCGGCTGCCTTCCGATTCTCCATTGGCGACGCGCATCACCGGATATCGACGGAAGCGCCTACACAAGGGAACGGCCGGTAGCGGGCGTCCGAGTCGCTCTGTCACGCGAAGAGAATGTGCGCGTAGGCGACGAGTGCCGCGACGCTGTTCAGGGGAGCCGGGCTCGCGCGTCAGCACCTTGAAGTAGACGTCACGGCGCAGGGCACTGTAGGGACCCCGGCGATGGCCGCCACCACAGCCTCGCTAGAAGGTCAGCTTGTCGAAGTCATTCCACTGAATGGTGACCCCGTCGGTCGACG
>Ga0209376_1005673_pt1 | contig 10294 bp, 9 predicted proteins | sample GraSoiAngelo_134_FD_185891 | JGI IMG/M metagenome (GOLD analysis project Ga0209376, IMG submission 185891) | Grasslands soil microbial communities from the Angelo Coastal Reserve, California, USA - 14_0929_05_30cm (SPAdes) (version 2) | ecosystem: Environmental > Terrestrial > Soil > Grasslands ... | reverse complement strand
CACCAGTCCGGTGGAGGAACCGGGTTCTCTTTCTCGCGCCTGCGCCCGAAGAACGACGTGGTGCGCTCCACCATGGGGGTGGCGTCGGGCCCCGTGTCGTTCATGAAGCTGTACGACGCCTCGACCGACGTGGTGAAGCAGGGCGGGACGCGTCGCGGCGCGAATATGGGCATCCTGCGGGTCGACCACCCCGACATCCTGGAGTTCATCGCCTGTAAGGACGACCTGACCCAGGTGACGAACTTCAACATTTCCGTGGCGGTGACGGACGCCTTCATGCGGGCGGTGGAGGAGGGGAGGAGTTACGACTTGATCCACCCGCGTACGGCCGCCGTGGTGGCCCAGCTCGACGCCCGCGAGGTATTCCGGAAAGTGGTGCACGGCGCCTGGAAGACCGGGGAGCCGGGCGTGTACTTCATCGATCGCGCCAACTACTACAACCCGGTGCCGCAGCTCGGCAGCTACGAGGCGACCAACCCGTGCGGCGAGCAGCCGTTGCTTCCGTACGATGTCTGCAACCTCGGCTCCATCAACGTCGGACTGTTCGTGAAGGACGGCGACGTCGATTGGGATCGATTGCGGACGGCCGTGCACCTCTGCACGCATTTCCTCGACAACGTGATCGACGCCAACCGGTACCCGCTCGCCGAGATCGACGACCTCGCCAAGCGCATTCGTCGCATCGGCCTCGGGGTCATGGGCTGGGCGGACCTGCTGGTGCGTCTCGGCATCCCCTACAACTCGGACGAGGGCGTGGCGCTGGGCCGCCGCGTGATGGAGTTCGTGGACGAGGAAGCGAAGGTCGCCTCGGAGAAGCTCGCGGAGCAGCGCGGCGTGTTCGCCGAGTGGGAGCGGTCGATCTGGGGGCCGGACGCCACGTGCGCCCGCGGGCCCCGGGGTGAGCGGGTGCGTCCCATGCGGCGACTGCGCAACTGCAACCTCACGACCGTTGCCCCCACCGGCACCATCTCGATCATCGCGGGCTGCTCCTCGGGCATCGAGCCGCTGTTCGCGGTCGCGTTCATGCGGAATCAGGCGGGCGTGCTCATGCCGGACGTCAACGAGGACTTCGTGGCGATCGCGAAGCGGGAGGGGTGGTATTCGGACTCGCTGATGCAGCAGATCGCCGAAGCCGGGCACATTCACTTCGATCAGGTGCCGGCGAAGTGGCAGCGCGTGTTCGTCACGGCGCACGACGTGACGCCGGAGTGGCACATTCAGATGCAGGCCGCGTTCCAGGAGTTCACCGATTCGGCGATCTCCAAGACCTGCAACTTCTCGAACGATGCGACCGAGGAGTACGTCGAGAAGATCTACCGGTACGCGTACAAGCTGGGCTGCAAGGGCGTGACCGTGTACCGCGACGGGGCGCGCGAGATGCAGGTGCTCTCCACCGGGTCGACGGCCAAAAAGGTGCAGGAGCAGGCCGCGGGGCTGGGCAAGGACGCGCTGGCGGAGGCACTGGGGCGGATCGCCGAGCTGGACGCCGAGCTCGCCCGCACGCGCGACAAGCTGCACGATGCCGAGGCCGAGAACCTGCAGCGGCGGGCCAAGCGGTCGCGTCCCGACCTGCTCAAGGGTGCGACCCGGCGCGTCGAGACGCCGCTCGGCACCATGTACGTCAACATCACCGAGGACGACAAAGGCCAGCCCTTCGAGGTCTTCATCTCGCTCGGCAAAGCCGGCGGCGCCCTGATGGCCGACGTCGAGGCGATCGGACGGCTCATTTCACTCGCGCTGCGCTCGGGCATCCCGTTGCGCGAGGTGTACCGCCAGCTGCGCGGCATCTCGTCCGATCGGGTCGTCGGCCTCGGGCCGAACAAAGTGCTGTCGGTTCCCGATGCCATCGGGATCGCGATCGAGAAATGGATGCAGGAGAAGCAGGGCATCCAGCAGGATCTGCTGGGTGGCGCGGTGCCATCGGCTCCTGCTCCCGTCCAGGGGGGCATCCCCGGCCCCGAGGGGACGGCGGGTGAGCGCGGGGGGGCCGGTGCCGCACACGACTTCATCGGCGCCTGCCCCGATTGCGGATCGCAGCTCGCCTTCATCGAGGGCTGCGCCAAGTGCCACGTGTGCGGCTTCTCGGAGTGCGGGTGAGGTGGTAGGAGCGGTCGTCAGCGCGCCATCTTGAGGCGGGGGCGCGGGGGCGCGGGGGCGCGCGTGTCATGCGTCACATTTTTCCGACTGCGGTAAGTGTGACCCCAGTCACGACTTCCATCACGCGAACTGGGTATTGTTCTCGCGTGAGCATGCCCTTTCGCCCCATGACGCCGACGCGCCTCCAGGCCAAAGGATGGGCGCGTGTGGGACGGCCCGGCGCGCATCTGCTGCGCCGCGGCGCGTGGTACCCCGTCGTCCGCATCTCCTCGAGTCACATCGTGGTGTTGGACGTCAATCGGCGGAACGTGCCGGTCGACCGGCGCTTCCTCGAGATCCGCTATCATCCCCCCGAGCGCTGGAGCGTCGTGCGGTGCGAGCCGCGCGAGATTCAGCGGGTGGGGCGCCTGTTCCCCCTGACCTACGCCGTGTGTCCCGCCTGCCGCCATCGGCAGGGGTTCGAGTCGGACGTGAAGGAGCTGATCTGCGAGCGGTGCAAGAAGGTCGGCGCCCTCGCGTGGGACGAGATGAGCTAGCAAGAGCCGGGAAACGGGAAAGAGAAACGGGAAACGCGAAGGCATCCGGCCTTTACGTTTCCCGTTTCTCGTTTCCCGCTTCTCGATTAGAGGACCGCCACCCGATCGCCCAGCGCGACGATCCCCGTACCCACTCCGACGCAGTAGTACCCGCGCGTTCCCCCCTCCAAGAACTGCAGGGATTCCTTCAAGACGCGCGCTTCTACGACGCCGCCCAGCGCCCAGCCGGTGAACGGCCGGCACGGTTCGGCGACCTGCAGCACCTCCAGCCGGGCGAGCTCCGGACCTTCGGGTGCCAGCAGCACGACGCCGCGCGCCAGGTCCTCGAATGCAATCCGCTGCTCGGTCTCGACGATGATGTTCTCACCAGCGCAGCCGAGTGTGATGCGCTCCCCGAAGCGGTCGCGCATCAGCGCATAGTGGGCCGTGAAGCCGAGCGACACGCCGTGTGCGCCGTCCTCGTTCTTGGTGCGGGGATGCGCGCGGTGATGCACATCCACGAGCCATGATCCGTCTGGCCCCTCACCCAACGCACCGTCCGGTCCCAGCGCCAGACGGTCCACGGCGAGGAGCGGCATGGGGTCGTACACACGCGTGGGCTTGTCACCGGTCTTGAGCGAGGAGCGTTGGATTTGCAGTCGGACGATACGGCCGAGCTCGCGCATAACGGAATCTATCAAAACGTGGTATCATGTGGGTCGGTCATTTCTCCCATGCGCGTCACGCTCGGTTGGGCCCGCTGTGCGGACAACGTGGCGGACATTCTCCGCCGCGGCGCCTGGTACCCCATCGTCGAGGAGTCGGCGGACGGCCACGTCGTCGTCGAGGTGCGACAGCAGCGGGTGCGCCTGCCGCGTCGCGACGTGACGATTCGCACCGAGGTCCCCGACCATTGGAGCATCGTGGCCCGGACCGGGGTGCTCCGACCCACCCTGGGCGCGGGGCGGGGGAGTGACGTCGTCACCACCTACGCGGTCTGTCCCCTGTGCCATTATCGGCAGGACGTTGCCGGCAAGCCCGACAGCGTGAAGTGCGTCCGCTGCGGCGCGAGCTCACCGGTGGACTGGAGCGAGACGTGCTAGAACGTCATCCGCTGTCCGTCATCCGTCATCCGTAAAATCAGCCCCTTGCGCGGCCGTGAATGTTATTAGTATGTTAACTATCAACATATTAACTTCATCACCGACTTCCACGGTGTACGGATAACGGATCACGGACGACGCATGACAGATCGTTCCGAGCTGGCCCTGCAGCTGACCGACGCCATCGTCGCCGCCAAGGCGGCAGCGGAGCGAGCCGGTGACCGCGCGTTCCGCGCCTACGGCCTGTCGCACCGGGCCCAGGCAGCGCTGGTAGCCGTCGACTTGGGGGGGCCGGACGGCGCCCGCCCCAAGGAGATCGCTGCCCAGCTGCGCGTGTCCCGCGCGGCCGCCACCACCTTCATCCAGCGACTCGAGACCAAGGGGCTGGTCGAGACCACCCCGGACCCGGAAGACGATCGCGGGGTGCGCGTGACCCTCACCCGGCGGGGCCTCGAAGTGTTACTGCGCGCCGGGCAGCTCGAGCGCCGCCTCGCGGCCCGCGCGATCGAGGGACTGCCCGCGTCGAGCATCGCCCGGGCGGTTCATCTGCTCGCGGAGTTCTCGAACAGAAGCAGATCGGGGTTGTGCACTAGGGCTTACACGTGTGCGTATCTTTATGCATGAGCCCTGGGCCCCGCCCTTGCCGCTCGTGCGAGCGAGAGACCACTTGAAGTGCATCGTCTCATTCGGCCGGTCCATATCCACTTAACTCATCTCCCCAGGTCAGTCTCGGACCCCATGCTCCGGCCTCTTGCCCGATGATTCCGCGGGAGCGTTTTCCACACTCGGGGCGGACGCTCGGAATGTTGAAAACTGACCGGGGGATAAGAAAGGGGGAACAGCTCTGATCCGTCGCACGAAGATCGTCGCCACGCTCGGTCCCGCCACGGGGACGCCCGAGGGCATCGCCGGGTTGATCGGCGCCGGCGCCAACGTCATTCGCGTGAACTCATCGCACGGAACCCCGGAGCTCCGCGCCAGCTGGATCGCCGCGGTGCGAAAGGCGGCGGAAGTGGCCGACGTCGCGGTGGCGGTCCTCGTGGACCTGCAGGGGCCGCGCATCCGGGTCGGCAAGCTCGCCGCTCCGCGTGTCCTGCGCGCCGGGGAGACCGTCGTGTTCGCGCCGGAGGAGGTGGCGCGCGGCGATGAGTTGCCGACGACGTACGCCGATCTCGCCGCCGACGTTCGGCAGGGCGCCCGGATCCTGCTCGACGACGGCCTCTTGTCCCTCGAGGTGACGCGCATCGCGGCACCGCGCGTGGAAGGCCGGGTGGTGGACGGCGGGACCCTCACCGCTCACAAGGGCATGAACCTCCCGGGGCTGCACGTGTCCGCCCCGGCGCTGACGGAGAAGGATCGTGAGGACGCGGCACACGCGGTCGCCGCCGGTGCCGATTATCTGGGGCTCTCGTTCGTACGGCGGGCGGAGGACCTGGGAGAGCTGCGCGCGCTCGTCCCCCCCGATGTGAAGCTCGTGGCGAAGATCGAGAAGGCGACCGCGCTCGACGACCTGGCGCGGATCCTCGAGGCGAGCGACGCCGTGATGGTCGCGCGCGGCGACCTGGGCGTGGAGCTCCCGTTCGAGGAAGTGCCCGCGGTCCAGAAGCGCCTCATCCGTGAGGCGAACCGCTACGGCAAGCCGGTGATCACCGCCACGCAGATGCTGGAGTCGATGGTGCACCACCCGCGGCCGACCCGTGCCGAAGCGTCCGACGTGGCCAACGCGATCCTCGACGGGACGGATGCCGTCATGCTCTCGGCCGAAACCGCGGTAGGGGAGTACCCCTTCGAGGCGGTGCGGGCGATGGACCGCATCATCCGGGAGATGGAGCGGCACGGCCCGGCGGCGGGCGCCGGGGCCCGGGACGAGCGTCGGCTCACCCCCGGCGAGACCGTGTCCGTTGAAGACGCGATCGCCATCGGCACCAGCGCGGTGGCGCGGATGCTGCGGACGCCCCTCATCGTGACGCTCACGTCGGGCGGGTTCACCTCCCGCAAAGTCGCGGCACTCCGCACCCCGGTGCCGATCCTCGCCGTGACCACCCAGCCCACGACCTACCGCCAGCTCGCGCTGGTGTGGGGGGTGACGCCGGTCCTGGTGGATCGGGTGCCGGGCTACGACGCGATGCTCGCCGTGGTGCGCGACCTGATCCTGAAGCGCGCGTACGCGCGCGCCGGCGACCGCATCGTGATGACGGCGGGTCTGCCGTGGGAGGTCTCCGGAACCACCAACCTGCTCAAGGTCGAGGTCGTGTGAGGTGAGGCTCGTGTTCCTCGGCACGGGCACGTCGTACGGGGTGCCGCAGATCGGGTGCGGCTGCCGCACGTGCACATCGTCCGACCCGCGTGACCGGCGCACCCGGACGGCGGCGTTGATCGAGTCGGGGGGACGGCGCCTGCTCATCGACACCCCGCCCGAGCTGCGGCTGCAGCTCGTGACGGCAGGCGTCGGGTCGGTCGACGCCGTGCTGTTCACCCACGCCCACGCCGACCACGTCCACGGCATCGACGACCTGCGCGCCTTCTCCGCGCGCCAGCGGGCCCCGCTCGACGTGTACGGCGCAGCGAGCACGCTCGCCGAGCTGGAGCGGCGCTTCGCGTACATCTTCGACCGTGCGCCGGCTCAGCCGGGGACGAGCAAACCCGAGCTCGCCGCCCGACCTCTCGAGCCCGATGGCGAAGCCGAGATCGCCGGGATGCCGGTACGCGCCCTCGCCCTCCCGCACGGAGACCGCACGGTGCTCGGCTACCGCGTGGGACCGATTGCGTACCTCACCGACGCGAAAGCCATTCCGGAGGCGGCGCTCGCCCGGCTGGTGGGGCTCGAGGTGCTGGTGCTGAACGCCCTGCTGCCGCGCCCGCACCCGCTGCATCTCTCGATCCCCGAGGCCGTCGCCGCGGCGCAGCGGATCGGCGCGCGGCGCACCTTCCTCACGCACCTCACGCACGCAACGCTCCACGCGGAGCTGGCGGCGAGTCTGCCGGCGGGCGTCACGCCCGCCTACGACGGACTGGTCATCGACGTGAGCCCGGTCTAAATTCGTCGCGAGGAGGGATCGCACGCCATGGCGAACGCACCCGAAGCGACGCTGCGACGGTTCCAGAGCCCGGCCGCGCGCCAGAGCGCCGCGCTGGACGAGCTGGTGCGGCAGGCGGTATTCGGCGCGCCGGAGGAGCGCGAGCAGGCGCGCTGGCTGATCTGGGAGATCGGCCAGCAGGCGGGGGTGCGGCCCGCGTCGATCCACGAGCTGTACCTCGCGCGCGGTCGCGGGGAAGTCCAGCCGTTCACGACGCCCGCGATGAACATCCGTGTCCTCTCCTACGACTCCGCGCGCGCCGTCTTCCGGGCCGCGAAGCGCCTCGACGTCGGCGCCCTCATCTGCGAGATCGCGCGCTCCGAGATCGGCTACACCGAGCAGCGCCCCGCTGAGTACGTCGCCGTGATGACCGCCGCGGCGCTGCGCGAGGGCTTCACAGGACCGCTGTTCATCCAGGGCGATCACGTGCAGGTGAACGCCAAGAAGTACGCCGTGGACGCCGAGAGCGAGCTGCAGGCGATCCGGACGCTGATCGAAGAAGAGCTGCACGCCGGCTTCTACAACATCGACGTCGACACCTCCACGCTGGTCGACCTCTCCCAAGCCACCCTCGACGCGCAGCAGCGCGTCAACTACGAGCGGGCCGCCGACCTGACCAAGTTCATCCGGGACCGGGAGCCGGAGGGGGTGACCGTCTCCGTGGGCGCGGAGATCGGCGAGGTGGGTGGCAAGAACTCCGACGTGCACGAGCTCAAGGCCTTCATGGACGGCTACGTCCGCGCGCTCGCGCGCCTGGAGGGGGGGCCCTACACCGGCATCAGCAAGATCTCCGTGCAGACGGGCACGAGCCACGGCGGCGTCGTGCTTCCCGACGGCACGATCGCCAAGGTTCAGCTCGACCTCGATGCCCTCAAGGCGCTGTCCGCCGACGCGCGCAGCCGGTACCGCCTGGGCGGCGCGGTGCAGCACGGGGCCTCGACGTTGCCGCCCGACGCGTTCGGCCACTTCCCCAAGTGCGAGGCGATCGAGATCCACCTCGCGACCAATTTTCAGAACATCGTGTTCGACCACCCGAAGCTGCCGGCCGAGCTGCGGCGCGAGCTGCAGGAATGGGTGAGGGCGGAGTGCAAGGACGAGTGGAAGAAGGGGGATACCGAGGAGCAGTTCTACTACAAAAGCCGCAAGAAGGCGATCGGCCCGTTCAAGCGGCGCGTGTGGGACCTGCCGGCGGAGGTCCGTGCCGCGATCGCGGCCGACCTCGAGAAGACCTTCGCCTTTCTCTTCGAGCAGCTCCGCGTCACCGGCACGCGCGCGATCACCGACCGCTACGTCAAGCCGCCGCTCCAGTCCCACGCGCAGCCCCGCCCGGTCGCCGTGGCAGCGCCCGATGACCTGGAGGCGGGAGAATGAGCGAACGGGGCGCGGCGTTCGGGCCTTTCCTGCTGGGCCTGGGTCTGGGGGCCGTGCTCGGGTTCCTGTTCGCGCCCGAGCCGGGCGAGGCCTCCCGCACCAAGCTGTCGCACAAGCTGCGCGGGTTGCGCGATCTCGCGGCCGAGAAGGCGGGCGAGCTGCTCGAGACCGCCGAGGACGAAGAGGAGGAGGCGCCCACCGCCCGCGTCGCGATCGAGCGCCGGCTGACGGAGGCGAAGAGCCGCCGCCGCGGCGCCAAGCGGGGGGGGGCGCGCCTCGAGGAGGAGGACGAACCCGGCGCGTGAAGGCCGAGCGCGGCTGGCATCGGTCGGTGACCGGCATCGCCCGTCGGACGTTCGAGGCGGCTTTCGAAGACAACATTCCCTTCCTCGCGAGCGCGCTGTCGTTCGATCTGCTGTTGACCATCATCCCGTTCGTCGCCCTGCTGCTCGCCACAGTCGGCTATCTCGTGCAGCATCAGATCACGACCCAGCAGGTCGAGCTGCACGAGCTGCTTGCCCGGCTGCTCCCCTCCACCGCGGGCGGCGTTCCCGATAGGGCGTTCACGCAGGTGGAGAGCGCCTTGGCGAGCGTCGTGCGCCAGCGCGTCCGGCTGACCGCCGTCGGCCTGCCGCTGTTTCTGTGGTTCTCCACGCGCCTGTTCGGCGGCCTGCGCGCCGCCCTCAACGAAGTGTTCGACACCGACGAGCGACGGTCGTGGCCCGTCGCCAAGCTGCTGGATCTCGCCATGGTGTTCGGCACCGGCACGCTGCTGGTGCTGGGGGCGCTCGTGGCCACCTGGGAAGCGCGCAACGCCGGCAGCGTGAGCCGCAGCTTCGCGATCGACTGGCTGTGGCGCTTCTGTCTCGAGTTGACCTCGTTCGCCCTCGGCGTCGCGCTGTTCTTCGTCGTCTTCAAGTTCCTGCCCAGCCGGCGAATCGTGTGGCGGACCGCGCTCGTCGCGGCCGTCTTCTGCTCGCTCGGCTTCGAGGTCGCGAAGCGGCTCTACGCGCTGTACGTGACTCGGTTCGCCACTCTCGACCGCGTGGCGTCGGACGCGAACATCGTCGCCCTGTTCCTGTTCCTGCTGTGGGTCTACTACACGGCCTACCTGTTCCTCCTGGGCGGGGAAGTGGCGGAGATGTACGATCTGGTCCGCATGCGTCGGTCGCAGCGGGTGCAACTTGGCTAGAAGCAGGTTGGGAAGGTTGGTGGAGGCTAGTGGAGGTGGGGGGAGGTTGCTCCGCTGACGTGACAACCTCCTCCAACCTTCCCCAACCTCCATAACCTCCACCCACCTCCGCGCCAGCGTTATCTTGGATCGATGAGCACCGCCGGTCCGCTGCGTCAGCCGATCCCTGTCGCCCGGTCGATCCTGTGGAGCCCCGGCAGCGAGGGAGGGAGCGCCCAGCGACCGGGCCACATCCCGTTTCCCGTCTTCCTGTCCCAGTCGGCGCTGACGGCAATCCACGAGCACGTGGCAACCCCCGCGCGACCCGGTCAGGGCGTCCTTGGCTTCCTGCTCGGCGACCTGTGCGAGTGCCCGGAGACCAACGTCTCCTATCTGGTGATCGACGCCGCCCTCCGGCTCAACCAGGCGATCTACGGCGACCGCACGCGCGACGTCATCACCCGGCTGTGGGATCGCGTCCAGGAGCAGGTGGAAACGCAACAGGCGCATCTCATCGGCTGGTACCACACCCACCCGCCGCTGCCGCTGAGCCTCACCGGACACGACGTCGAGACCCACGAGCACTACTTCGGCGAGCCGTGGCAGGTGACCTTGCTGCTCGGGACCGATCCGGCGGAGCCCGCGGCCGCGTTCTTTCGAGCCGGCCCGGACGAGTCATGGCTCGCCACTCCCCTGCCGTTCTACGAGCTCCTCGCCCCGGAATCGATCCGCCCGGATGGGAAGAAGCGCTCGTTCGTGACGTGGAAGAATCACCGGGCCTACAATCCGGTGGCGCCACCGGCCGCGCCGACGCTGCGAACGCCGGCGGCGAAGCCGCCCTCGGAGCCGAGGTTCACGCCGGCGTCTGCGAAGCCGCAGCCGCCCCCACCGCCGCCCCCACGGGCCGCGCCGCCGCCCCCCCCCCCCCCCCCCCCCCCCCCCCCCCCCCCCCCCCCCCCC
>Ga0209376_1005671_pt1 | contig 10295 bp, 11 predicted proteins | sample GraSoiAngelo_134_FD_185891 | JGI IMG/M metagenome (GOLD analysis project Ga0209376, IMG submission 185891) | Grasslands soil microbial communities from the Angelo Coastal Reserve, California, USA - 14_0929_05_30cm (SPAdes) (version 2) | ecosystem: Environmental > Terrestrial > Soil > Grasslands ... | reverse complement strand
CTCATCAACGCCTGACCTCATCGACACCTGAGAGGACGACGAGGGCTATACGAGCGGCCAGGGATAGCGATGGCCGCCGGTGTCGACGGGGAAGCACTCGGACGCCGCGACTTCTCCCGCGCGCGCCCGCAGCGCCTTCTGCTCGGGCCCGTCGAGCAGCGCGGCGAGCGGCGTGGGCAGCTTCGCGCGGGCGAACCGGCGGACGTCCTCGAGCATGGCGTCGGGGATCGGCTCGCCGCCGAATTCCCAGATGACCGTGCGCAGCTTCGGCTCCTCGTGGAAGCAGAGCCCGTTGTCGACCGCGTAGATGTCGCCGTCGGGGCCGAGCAGGCAGTGGCCGCTCTTGCGGTCGGCGTTGTTGGCGAGCAGGTCGAAGAGGCAGATGCGCTTGAGGCGGCTGTGATGCGCGGCGTTCTCGTGCAGCGTGAAGTAATGCTGCTCGAAGTCGGCCTGGATGAAGAGCTGGAACGACCCCTCACCGTAGGGCCCCTCGCGCCGGATCGTGAGCGGCACCAGCCCCCAGCCCAGCGCCTCGGAGAGATGCCAGGCCGCCAGCTCACGCTTGTACAGGCCGCGCGGGAAATCCCACAGCGGCCGCTCGCCGCGCTCCGGCTTGTACACCGCCAGCGCGGTGGCGCCCTCCAGCGTCACCGCGGTGAGGAACGTCGCGTTCGAGCTCCAGGGCATCCGACCCTTCAGCGTTACCTCGCCGCGAGTGAGGAGGTCGGCGGTCTCAGTGGTGGACGTGACCGTTGCTCCGCGGGCACGTGTGACCGGTCGGATCCCGGGGCTGGTTGCACCACGGGCAGATGGGCCGGCTGGCCTTCATGAGCGTGTCCGCCTGCTTGACGAACGCCGCCGCCTGCGCGCGGCTGATCAGGAAGCGCGCGGAGGCCGGCTCGCCCTCGGCGTCCTCCTCCACCGCCTCGTTGGCGACGACCAGAATGCGGTCGCGCGCTTCGTCATAGCCCACGGCGATCGACGAGACGGCCCACGCCGCGTCGATCGGCTCGATCAACGCCAGGTTCCCCGGCGTCGCCACGCCGCCGCCGGGCAGCCGGTTCAGGAGCGAGCCGAGATACTCGGCGAGCGCGCGGACCTGCTCCTTCTCGCTCTTGAGCGTGACGAGCTGGCCCTTCTCGCGCGACTGGACGTAGAAGACCCGCTGGCCCGGCTGGCCGACGGCACCGGCGGTGAAGTGATCGGGGCTCAGGAACTCGAAGGACGCGCTCATGGTCAGGAGAGCCGGCCGAGATCGCCGTCGGTCGAGTTCACGGTGAGCACGATCGGCCCTTCGCGATGGTACCCGATCACGGTGATGGAGCACGGCGCGATCATCACGCGCTGGAAGAGATCGAGGTGGATTCCGAGCGCGTGCGCGACCGCCGCCTTGATCGGGTCGGCGTGGGACACCACGACGACCGCCGCGCCCGGATGACGGGCGACGATCCGGGCGATCGCCGAGGTCATGCGCGTCTGCATCTCGGTGAAGGACTCGCCGCCCGGGAAGCGAAACCCGCTCGGGTGGCGCTGCACGATCTGCCACTCGGGCTTGCGGGCGAGCCGCCCGAGCTTCTGGCCGGTCCATTCGCCGACGTCGCAATCGGCCAGGTCGCGGTCGACGCGGACCGCCAGGTGGCGGGCGCGCGCAATCGGCAGCGCCGTCTCGCGCGCGCGCTCGAGGTTCGACGCGTAAACGGCCGCGACCTTGGGCAGCTTGCCGATGCGGGCGGCCGCCGCATCCGCCTGCTGCCGGCCCTTGTCGGCCAGGTGGAGGCCGGGCGCCTGTCCCGGGAGCACCACGCCGGTCGTCGGGGTCTGGCCGTGGCGCACCAGCAGAGCGATGGTCGGGCGCATGCGGGGAATTATAGCCGCGGCTCAATAGTCCCGGGGATCGAGCAGGTCGCGCAAGCCGTCGCCGGCGAGGTTGAACGAGAGCGTCAGCGAGAAGATCGCGATCCCCGGCCACCAGGCCATCCACGGCGCGGTCTCGAGGAACTGCTGCGCGGTGTTGAGCATCGTGCCCCAGCTCGGCGCCGGCGGCTGCACGCCGAGCCCGAGGAACGACAGAATCGCCTCGGCGATGATCGCGATCGGGATCGAGATCGTGGCCTGGACGAGGAGCGAGCTCACGATGTTGGGCAGGACGTGCCGGGTCATGAGGCGCACGTCGCCGGCGCCCAGCGCCCGCGCGCCGTGGACGTAGTCTTCGGCGGCGATCGCCAGCACGAGGCCGCGGGTGAGTCGGATGTAGGTCGGCGTCGCGCCCAGGCCGATCGCGATGGTCGCGTTGGTGAGCGACGGGCCCATGATCGTCACCAGCCCAATGGCCAGGATCAGGAACGGGAACGCGAGCCACGCGTCGGTGAGGCGCATGATCACCTGATCGAGGGCGCCGCGATAGAAGCCGGCGACGAGGCCGATCGGCACGCCGACCGCGATGGCCAGCAGGATCGAGAAGACGCCCGCCTGCATCGAGATGCGGGCGCCCCAGATCACCCGCGAGTAGGTGTCCCGGCCGAGGTCGTCGGTTCCGAACGGATGCGCCCACGTGGGCGCCTTGCGGATTTGCTTCCAGTCGCCCTGAATCGGATCGACCGTTGCGATCCACGGCGCGGCGAGCGCCGTCGCGACGAACAGCAGCACGATGAGCGCGCCGGCGGCCGAGGCCGGGCGCCCGCGGGCCCGTCGCCACGCGCGGAGCCAGGGACCGGCCGGCCGGTCCGCCGGCATCGGTCCCGCGGCCGTCGCGGAGGCGCTAGGCGTCACCGGCCGAGCTCCGGATGCGGATGCGCGGGTTGAGCAGCGAGTACGAGACGTCGACCAGCAGGTTGATCAGCACGTAGGAGCTGGCGGTGATGAGCACGACCCCCTGCACCAGGGGATAGTCGCGCGTGAACACCGCCTCGACGATGAGCCGGCCGAAGCCGGGGACGACGAAGATCTGCTCGGTGACGACGGCGCCGCTGATGAGGGCCCCCATTTGCAGCCCCAGGATCGTGATCACCGGAATGAGGCTGTTGCGGATCGCGTGGCGGAACACCACGACGCGGCCGGCCAGGCCCTTGCTGTACGCGGTGCGGATGTAGTCGGCGCTCATCACCTCGATCATGCTGTTGCGGGTCTGGCGCATCAGCACCGCGGCCAGCGCGGTGCCGAGCACGAACGCCGGCATCAGCATGCGCTGGAGATTCGCGAGCGGGCTCTCCCAGATCGGCACGAACCCCGAGGCGGGCAGCCAGCCGAGCCGCACCGAGAAGAACAGGATCAGCATGATCCCCAGCCAGAAGTTCGGGATCGAGACCCCGCAGAGCGACGCGCCGCTGGTCACGACGTCCCAGATCGTGTTGCGCCGCACCGCCGCCAGGACTCCGGCGGGAATGGCGATGCCGACGGCGACGATGAGCGAGAGGGCGGCCAGCTCGATCGTGATCGGCAGCTTCGTCGCCACGGTCCGCACCACGGCCTCGCGCGTGCGGATCGACTCGCCGAGGTCGCCCTGGACGGCGAGGGCCGCCCAGCGCAGGTACTGGAGGGGAATGGGATCCTTGAGCCCGTACTTCTCACGGACCGCCTCGAGACCGGCGGCGTCCGCGTCGGTGCCAGCCATGACCCGGGCCGGATCGCCGGGGATCATGCGCACGCCCGTGAAGACGATCATGCTGATCACGCAGAGGGTCACCACCGAGATGAGAGCCCTCTGGACCAGGAACTCGAGCACGGGCGACCGTGGCTAGGCGATCAGTTCCAGGACGCGCCCTTGATCCGGATCAAACCGTCGGGGACGGCGTGATAGCCCTTGAAGTTCTTCGGAAACGCCACGATGTAGTTCGGGTGATAGATGTAGACGATATTGCGGCGTGCCGTGAAGAGATCGATGGCCTCGCGATAGAGCCCGCGCCGCTGGTTGATGTCGCTGATCTCGCGCGCCTTGTTCAGGATCGTGTCGACCCGCTCGTCGCAGGCGTGGGTGGCGTTGAGGCTGCCCTTACACGTCTGGTTCTGATGAATGTTGCCGTCGGGGTCGACGCGCCCGCTCCAACCGATCAGGAACGCCTGCAGCTTGCCGTCGTCGTCGTCCTTCAGCGCCGAGGCGAACTCCTGGGGTCGCAGCGTGATGTTGAAGCCGGCCTCGCGCGCCATCTGCTGGATCACCTCGCCCACCCGCCGCTCGCGCGGATTGTTGACGATCGTCATCTCGAAGCTGTAGCCGCCGGCCAGGCCCGCCTCGGCCAGGAGCTTCTTGGCGCGCGCCACGTCGCGCGCCGGGCACGTGCGGCTCTTGTCGAAGAAGATGCTGATCGGCGGGATCGGCGTGCAGCCCGGCGTGTAGAGCCCGTCCCATGCGACCTGGTTCAGCGCCTCGCGGTCGATGCTGAGGTCGAACGCCTCGCGCACGCGCGGGTCGTTGGCGAGCGGCGTGCCGAGATCGCCGGGCGGGTTGAGCTTGCCGGTCTTGTTGCGCAGATTGATGGTGATGCCCTGGTAGCCGAGCCCGGTGACGTTGGACAGCTCGAACTTCCCCTCTTTCTTGATCGCGGTCGCGTCGGTGGGCGAGACCAGGTGCATGACGTCGATGTCGCCCGATCGCAAGTTCGCCAGCCGCACGTTGTCGTCCGGGATGATCCGGAAGACGATCTTGTCGAACTTGGCCTGCGCGGGCGCGAAATAGTGCGGCGACCTCTCGACCACGATCCGATCCTGGGCGACGCGCTCGGTGAACTGCCACGGGCCGACGCAGACCGGCGCGGTGCCGAACTTGTCGCCGAGCTTCTTGAGGGCGGCCGGCGAGAGCGGCATGCCGGCGCGATCGGTCAGCTGGGCCAGCAGCGGCGAGAACGGCGCCTTCAAACGCAGGCGAAGGGTGAGCGGGTCGACCACCTCGACGGCCTCGACCGGCGCCAGCTCGCTCGCGCGGTTCGAGCCCGGCAGCGTGCGGTGGCGATCCAGCGAGAGCTTCACCGACTCGGCGTCCATCGGGGTGCCGTCGTTGAACTTCACGCCCGCGCGCAGCTTGATGGTGACGGTGCGGCCGCCGTCGGTGATCGCCGGCAGGTCGGCGGCGAGCTGCGGGTGGATCTTGAGGGACTCGTCGATCTCGTAGAGCTTCTCGCACATCTGGGAGAAGATGATGCGCCCGACGTACGTTCTGGCCAGCGTGGGATCGAGGATGTCCGGATCCTGGTTGAGGGCGACGACGAGCGTCTTCTTCTGGGCGTGGGCCGCGTCGGTCAGCCCCAGCGCCGCGAGCGCGCCGGCGACGAGCCACAAGCTCCTCAATGTCTTGCGCATAGGCATGTCCTCCCGGGGGAAAGCCCTGATCGAGACGACGCGCATCATACCCTAGGGCGACGGGAGGCGCCGGAGCGCCTCGTCGCGGAGCTTCACCTTCTGGATCTTCCCCGAGCTGGTCATCGGGAAGTCGTCCACGAAGACGACGTGGCGCGGGATCTTGAAGCTGGCGATCCGGCCCTTGCAGTGGTCGAGCACCTCGGCGGCGGTCATCGCGCGGCCCGCCTCGCACTTCACGAAGGCGACGCCCACCTCGGCGAGCCGCGGGTCGGGAAAGCTCACCACCGCGGCGAGCTTGATCGCCGCGTGGCTCATCAGGAACGCCTCGATCTCCATCGGGTCGACGTTCTCGCCGCCGATCTTGAGCATGTCCTTGTAGCGCCCCATGAAGCGCAGATGGCCGTCGGCGCGGATCACGCCCATGTCGCCGGAGTGCAGCCAGCCCTCGCCGTCGAGGGCGCGCGCGGTCTCCTCGGGCTTGTTGTAGTAGCTCCTCATCGTCATGTAGCTGCGTACGAGGATCTCGCCCGGGACGCCCGCTGGCTGCTCACGGCCGGTCTCGGGATCGACGACGCGGATCTCGTAGCCCGGCGCCGGATAGCCCGAGGCTTCGGTGCACTGCTCCTCGGTCGAGTCGAGCGCGCTGAGCGCGGCGCCGACACCGAACTCGCTCATGCCGTAGCCGGACAGGAGGGAACCGAAGACTTTGCGCGCCTTCCTGGCGATGGGCACGGAGCTCGACATCCCCGTCGCGAGAATTCCGGTGCGGACGCTCGACACGTCGCGCATAAAACGTTCCTGCGCCTGCATGAGTTCCTTGAAGTGCGTGTCGAAGCCGTGGAGGATCGTGGCGCGCTCCTGCTCCACGAGGGCCAGGCTCTCGGCAGGGTCGAAGGTCTCGGTGAGCACCTGGCGGGCGCCGCTCACCACCGACATCAGGACGCCCTCGGAGAAGCCGAAGAGATGGAAGAGCGGCAGGTACATCATGATCGTGTCGGCTGGCGTGATCGACATGCGAAAGGCGCGATCGGTCACGTTCCGGACGATCGCGTGGTCGTGCATCGCGCCCTTCGGAAAGCCCGTCGTCCCGGAGGTGTACATGAAGAACGCGGTGGCGTCGGGGCTCACCGCCTCGGCCCGCGCCCCGAGCGCCGCTTCGTCGACCGCGTCCGCCGCCGCCAGCACGGCGTCCCAGTGCAGCGTCCCCGTCCGCGGCGCCTCGCCGACCACGACGATCCGGCGCAGCCGCGGCACGCGCGAGGGCGGGACCTCGCGCACCATGCGCAGGTAGTCGACGGGCCCCGAGCGCTCGGCGATGACCAGCGTCGTGGCGTCGGACTGCCCGAGGACATAGGCGAGGTCGTCGGCGCGAAACCGCGTGTTGATCGGCACCAGCACCGCGCCGATCTTGAGCACCGCGAACATCGTCTCGAGGAACTCGGGGCGGTTGACCATCCAGAGCGCGACCTTCTCGCCGGGCTCGATGCCGAGGTGCATCAGCCCGCGGGCGAGCCGGTCGACGGCGGCCGACAACTCGCCGAAGCTCCAGCGTCGTCCCTTGAAGTACACGGCTTCGCGCGCTCCCCAGCGCCGGGCCGCGTGCTCGGGCAGAGACCCGAGGGTTTGCTTCGGAAACCAGTCGCCCATGGCTCGCCGAGGGAAAGATTACCCGATCATCGCCGCAGGCGCTTGACGGCCACCCGTCACCCGTCTAAGGTCGCTTTCAAAGGAGCGAGACCATGACGACCGCCCTCGAGTTCATCGGAAGCGACCTGAAGCGCATGCACGCGATGCTGAACAACGCGATCGCCGACCTCTCGCCGGAGCAGCTCCACACGGTGCCGGGCGGTCACCCCAAGGCGAATACGATCGCGTGGGGCCTCTGGCACTACGCGCGGACGGAGGACAACGTCGTGCGCTTCGTGCTCCAGAATCGTCGCCCGACCGTGTGGGCCGAGGGCGGCTACGCGGAGCGGCTCGGCTTGCCGCCGGTGGCCCAGGGCACGGGGATGTCGACGGCGGAGGCGCAGGCGTTTCGGCTCAAGGACATTCCACTGTTCAAGGACTACATGCAGAAAGTCTGGGCCAGCACCGAGGAGTTTGTCAGCACGGTCGACGCGGCGGATCTGGAAATGGTGATCACCGTGAAACCGCTCGGCGATATGCCGAAGATCCGCGCCCTCGGCCAGACCTGCCTCTGCCACGGCATGACCCACGTCGGCGAGATCGAGCTGGCGCGCACGCTCGTCGGCGCCGGCGCCGCCCTGGGCGTGTGATGCCCGCCCGGGCGTGTGATTGACAAGCGACTTCGGCGCGCGACATAGTGCCCACATGAACAAAGCGCGTACCGTCGGTGAGCTACGGTCGAGCGGGTATCAGCCGAAGTCGGTGAAGCAGGAGCTCCGTGACAACCTGATCGCGCGCCTCCGTTCAGGCGAAGCGCTCTTCCCCGGGATCGTCGGCTACGAGGAAAGCGTCCAGCCCCAGATCGAGAACGCGATCCTCTCGGGTCAGGACATCGTGTTCCTCGGCGAGCGCGGCCAGGCCAAGACGCGCATGGCCCGCCTGCTGATCGGCCTGCTCGATCCCGACGTGCCGGCGCTCGCCGGCTGCGAGATCAACGACAACCCGTTCGCGCCCATCTGCCAGGCGTGCCGGCAGCGCGTGACCGAGGTCGGCGACAAGGCGGAGATCGTCTGGATCCCGAACGACCGCCGCTACGGCGAGAAGCTCGCGACGCCCGACATCACGATCGCCGACCTCATCGGCGAGGTGGACCCGATCAAGGTCGCGGAGGGCCGCTACCTCGGCGACGAGCTGACCATCCACTACGGGCTCGTGCCCCGGACCAACCGCGGGATCTTCGCGATCAACGAGCTGCCGGACCTCGCCGAGCGCATCCAGGTGGGGCTGCTCAACATCATGGAGGAGCGCGACGTCCAGATCCGCGGCTACAAGGTGCGTCTGCCGATCGATGTGTACGTCGTCGCGAGCGCCAACCCCGAGGACTACACCAACCGAGGCCGGATCATCACACCGCTCAAGGACCGCTTCGGCTCCCAGATCCGCACGCACTATCCGCGCCGGCTCCAGGACGAGATCACGATCATGGAGTCCGAGCTCACGGAGTTCCCGGCCGCCGGCTTTCAGTACGCGCCGGCGGAGTACATGAAGCAGGTCGTCGCCGAGCTGACACACCTGGCGCGCAAGGCGCCGGAGATCAGCCAGCGCTCGGGCGTGTCGGTGCGCGTGAGCATCTGCAACTGGGAAAATTTATTGTCGAACGCGCTCAAGCGCGCGATCCGGCTCGACGAGCGGGAGGTCGCGCCGCGGGTGAGCGATCTCAGCGCCATCGTGGCCTCCACCAGCGGCAAGATCGAAATGGAGACGTTGGGCGACGGCGGCGAGGACAAGGTCCTCACCAAGCTCGTGCAGCGCGCCGTGCTGAACGTCTTCAACCGGACCTTCACCGGCGGCGAGCTCGATCCGGTGGTGGCGGCGTTCCAGGGCGGATTCGGCATCGACGTCGCGGACACGATGCCCTCGAAGGAGTACGTCCGGCAGAGCGCGGAGGTGCGCCCGCTGCACGCCGCCATGGACAAGCTCGGCGCCAAGGACGCGGCGGGCATCGCGGCGGGGCTCGAGTTCGTGCTCGAGGGTCTGCACCTGAGCCGCAAGCTCAACAAGGACACCAAGGCCGGCCGCTACCGCTACCGCAGCTAGGGCCGGTGCTGCTGGACGCCGCGACCGTCATCGGATCCAGCGGTGTCGCGCTGCTGCTCCTGGCCTTCCTCCTCCAGCTGCTGCGCTTCGTGCGAGCCGACGGCGCCGCATACGCGGCGCTGAACCTCGCCGGCGCCGGGCTCGCGTGCTACTGCTCGTACCTCATCGACTTCAAGCCATTCGTCGTCCTCGAAGGCGCCTGGGCCGTCGTCGCGGCGGTGGCGCTGGCGCGCGCCCTGCGCGTCCGCCAGTTACGGATACCGAATGGCTCGGCGTCCTGACAGCGGGTCGCGCGCCGTGGCGCTGGTCACCGGCGCCAGCCGCCGCCGCGGAATCGGTGCGGCCATCGCCCTGAGCCTGGCGCGCGCGGGCTGGGACGTCGCGACAACGTGCTGGCGCGCCTACGACCAGCGCATGCCCTGGGGATCCGATCCGGCCGACTCGGCATGGCTCCGCGACCACATCGAGGCGGCGGGCGCCCGGACGGTCGCGGTCGAGGCCGACCTGAGCCTGGTCGAGGCGCCCGCGCGGGTCTTCGACGGGGTCGAGACGGCGATGGGTCCGGTGACCGCGCTCGTCCTCGCCCATACGGAAGGCGTCGACAGCGACATCATGACGACGACGGTGGAGAGCTTCGACCGCCACTTCGCGGTGAACGCGCGCGCGAGCTGGCTGCTCGTGCGTGAGTTCGCGCGGCGCTTTCGCGGAACGCCCGGCCGCGGTCGCATCGTCGCGCTCACCAGCGACCACGTCGCCGGCAACGTGCCGTACGGCGCCAGCAAGGGCGCGCTGGATCGCATCGTGCTCGCCGCGGCCACCGAATTCGGACACGACGGCCGCGGGATCACCGCGAACGTGGTCAACCCGGGGCCGACCGACACCGGCTGGATGACGGACGACCTGCTGGCGGAATTCGCTCGGCGCAATCCCCAGGGTCGGGTGGGTCAGCCCGAGGATTGCGCGAGCCTCGTGACCTTCCTCTGCTCGGTCGAGGGCGGCTGGATCAACGGCCAGCTCGTGCGCAGCGACGGCGGCTTCCGCTGAGCCGGCCACCGCGCCCCGCCCCCGGGGCGGTGCGCTACATCTTCCAGTCCTGATACCAGGTCGAGTCGGCGCCGACGCCCTCGCGCTGGACCTTCACGTCGATCACGTAGGGCTTGTTCTCGCGCGTCGTCTTGTCCACGCCGCGGCGGAGCGCCCCCTCCAGGTCTTTCAAGATCTTGACGGTCTCGCCCTCTACGCCCTGCGAGCGGGCCAGCGCGGCGTAGTCGGTGGCCGGC